>JGI12270J11330_10001364_pt1 | contig 18194 bp, 9 predicted proteins | sample PeaSoiMetSII2010_FD_11330 | JGI IMG/M metagenome (IMG submission 11330)
CGTGCTGCCAATCTTTAAGGTAAGGTCAACGGTGACAACTTGCGCGACGGGCACCACGACCTCTTTCTCCACGGAAACCTCGAAGCCTTGTTTGAGGGCTTGCACTTGATACTTCCCTGGTGGAACGGGGACGCGATAGTAGCCGGCGCTCGACGACTTTGTCATCGACGTGACGCCGGAGTCCAGGTTGGTAATCGTGATCTCCGCTTCCGGTATAACTCCGCCCGAGGTGTCAAAAATCGTGCCGGTCACCGCACCCAATTGCCCCTGGGCGCAAACCCACGTAGGTATCAGACACAGCGAGAGACACAGGGCTGAAATGCGTAAGAACCTGTGCATATACAGATGCCTCCTTGGATTTTCTCAGAATTCCCAACCGACGCTTGGAACGTGCAACGGGCACCTCGTAGAGGTTCCCTGGAAAAAGGACGATATCATACGAGCATTTGCCTTGCCAACTACCGAATGCTGACTGCGATGTTTCCAAATAGTTCGAATCGCGCTTACGAATTCTTTCGACTTTCAACGCGCATTAGTAGAAATCCCTCCAGCGCGGGGGCGCAAGGGTGTTACGGTTACTGGCGCCGTTAAATGCCCTTGCGCTCGCCTGTTCCTGCCGATAACCCCTTGAAAGTGTGTCGGTTGGCGTAAGCCGGCGAGGGAGGGCGATGTCTGGAATCTCGCCTTCACGGCGCCTCACTTCCCAGGCGCGAACTCGAGCTTGCGTAAGTGACTGAAATCAAAGCCGCTGAAGCGTGCCTCTCGTCGCTTCGCTTTTTGTGAGGCCAGCCTGGCAGCGCACAATTAACGTTACAATTTACGGTTATTTGCGGCTTGAGATCGGTGCTGATTGACCGTTGACTGTGGCTATCTCCATAGATATAATCGCCGGGACATTCGCTCAGCGTGTGGACTTTCTGCTGACGGCGAGCAGGTCCGATGGCGTCACACAACCCGCCCGAATCCGATTCCCTAACGCTCTATGAGAAGCGGACTGAACTGAAGAGGGTTCTTGAAAGTAGATACTTCGCCAAGGCTCCGAAGCGAAGGCGTTTCCTGGAGTTTACCAGCGAACAGGCTCTCCTCGGGGAGGAGGATAAGCTCAATGAATACCTCATTGGCGTCGAAGTGTACCAGAGGGGTGTGGATTTCGACCCTCAACAAGACCCGATAGTGCGCGTACAGGCGCACGAAATTCGCCGCCTCCTCAGGAATTACTACGAAGAAGAAGGCAAAAACAGCTTGGTGCGGGTGGAGCTCCACCCCGGCCAATACGGACCTGTCTTTAAGAGAGTCAAGATCGATTCCGAGGTGCCCGCAGTTCCCTCCCAGCAAGGAACATCATCGCCCTCCGCTTCTGCACGGTTGATCTCACAATGGCAATATGCCGTCATGGTGTGCCTGGGTTTGGCGTGTACTGCGCTAGGCTTCTTATTCGTCCGTGAGCGCGACCTCGCCCGTCGACCTGCCGAATCGCGGGCTTTGATTGCCGCTCTGCCTGAAAGCGAAGAGTGGTTCTGGAGCCCGTTTCTCCAGGGCGGAAGCCAGCCTCTTGTAGTGGTACCCACTCCTCCAGTGCTACGCCTAGGAACCGACGGAGACAGTCCCCAGACTCTCAAGGACGGTTATACGATCCCCAAGGACAAGATGCCGCAGTTTCGCGATACCTTCCACTTCCGGGAGCTGAGGAGCTTCACTTTCGTTCCTACGACGAGCGACTTCACAGGAATTGGGGAGACGGTCGGCCTTATCGATCTTTCCCGACTCTTTATCAGCCAAGGGATGACGATTCGTGTAAAAACCAGCCGGCTTACGGACTATAGCGAAATCCAGGGTGGCAATACGATTATTCTCGGCGGTGGAAATGCCTGGTCGAACCGGGTGTTCGTCAATCCCGCAGGGTTCTACGTTGGCGAAGGAGTTTTCAAGATCAACGCCCCAGGACCTGGGGAGGCGGCTGCATATGCTCCCAGATTTGACCCGGTGACCAACCGCCTGACTCGAGACTATGCCCTGATTCTCATGCAACCCAACCATACAAAACAGGAACGTTTGCTTTTCCTCTACGGGCTTTACACGCAGGGGACCGAAGCCGCAGCCGAATACGTGACCAATGCCGAACGGCTGGCGGAACTCCGCAAGCGCCTGGTTGCTGCTTCTTCCGATAAGAAGACCCCTCCATCTTTCTTCGAGGCGCTCATCTCCGTTCCCGTCGAGAATTACGTTCCGGGGGCCGCCAGCTTAGTGGCCGCGAGAATTACTCCGTACTGACGGGATTCGATTCTCCGACGACAGGCGCCTCAACGCCGCGACACCAAATCGCCAAACGCCGGCAGCAGCTTGTACTTGTTTTCCCAGGTTGTGTACATGATGCCGACGGCGCCGCTTGTGCGGTCCAAGGATTCCAGCCAGCCTTTCGGGTTTTCCAGATCGTCGGCGTCATAGTAGGCGGCGCCTAGAGTGGGGTATCTGAGCTTCGAAAAGAACGCGAGGCTGAGGTCGCGCTTTTCGTAATACCAACAACCAATCACCAGATCCTTAGGAATGTATTTCCAGGTGCCGTCGAAACTCCCGTCGATCAGGTAGTATTTCTCCCTCGCGTTGTGGTTGGGGTCGAACATGTCGGACCAGACATAGACTTCCGCCTTGGGATTTGCCGCCCGAATCATCTTGTATTGCCGTGCTACACAATCTCCCAGGATCTCAGCCATGGAGAGGTGGCGGCGCTTGCAGGCTTCGCAAAAACCGCCGACGCGCAGTTCATCCATGCTCAGGAAGTACTTCTTGGGCGCAACGTATTTTTCGATCAGCGGAATCTGGTGCTGCCAGACTTCGTACACGGCGGGTTCCGACATATCGATCACGGTCTGATCGCGATAGATCGTGGTGCCGTGGTAATAGTCAACCCGCAAGCGGTCGCCAGTGCGGATGCGGCCGCCGGAGAGAAGCTTGATCGCCGGCCCCTCGTGATTCCAACTGAAATTGAGCTGTGGGTCGGAAATCGGCGCGAAATCGCGGCCCTCCGTGTAGACCATGCCCGTCTTGTCGTTGCGAACCACCACCGGAGTCCCGGGACGGCGCAGAAGGTTGGTAAGGCCCACTTCCTCGATGGCGACGTCATCCACCCAGACCTTGCCGGTTTTCCCATCCGACACGCCGACGCGGAACTCGACGCGGTCCGCGTACCAACTGTTGAAACCCCAGACCATCTCATGCCAGTCGCTGGTCTCAGGCAACGGCGGTTCCATGTAGGAGAGGTCTCGACCGTCCGGCGCCACAGCAAGAAGATGGATTGCCATCCGCGGCCCCGCTCCTTCCGTCTTCACCCAGGCGCGCAAGCGATAGCAGCGATACGGGTGCACGCGGATCGGCTGCGCAACGTAAACTCCGTTTTCCGGATCGCTGAACTCCTCGAAGCGCACCGACGCCTTGCCGGAGTGAGACACCGTCGTATCGAGCGTGGCCCGAGCCCCGTGCGCGGTGAAGCCTGCGGGCAAGCCGCCCGCGATTTCCTCAAAGCTGCCGTTAGCGATCTTCACCGCAGTGTCTGCCTGGAAAGTCGCCTCCTGGTCCTTTGCTACGAACAGGGCTCCACGCACGGGCTGACCCGCGGCCAGGTTCTTGTTATGCGCCAGCACTCCTCCGCCGTAACCTACGCCGAAGCCGGCGGGAATGATCTCTACGCCGAGGCGGTCGCAGGTTTGCTTCAGCCGCGCGAAGCGCTCGAGGCTCGCCGGGGACTTTAAGTCCGTGTCGTCGAAACCGGCCGACAGCAGGATACCGTTAAGGCCATGTTCGCTCGCCGTACGCGCGATGCCTTCCACGCGCTCGAGTTCCCCGTCATTGCCCATGTCTGTGGAGACGTAGACCCAGCGGTCTCGATACGTATGGGACTGGCTCAGTAGCGCCGCCGGGTATACAGCCAGACAGCCAAGTACGACAATAAGTCCGATTTTCATTTGCCCCTTGCCTCCCTCGCCTCGCTCAACCGGCTCTCAGGTTTGCGGTCCTTTGTTTTCATAGACGTTCTCGCTTTGTTCCCTCGAATTCTGGGGCGTAGGGGTAGGGCTTGCCCTACCCCTGTCGGCCAAATGACCCTCAGGGGACGGCAAGCCGTCCCCCTACATTGCCGGTCGTTATGTCCTCATCCTTTGTTTTCATAGACATTCTCGCTTTGTTCCGGCGATTTTGGAGCTCGGCAGCTCAATCTCCGTTGTCGGACTCCGCGGCCTCGCTACCTGTAGGCCAAGGATTGTGACACAATGTCCTCAACCGCCTCAGGATCGCCTGTTGCTGGTCCATGCCATACGCTTCCCCCGAAGGTAGTAATGAAAATCCAGTCGGGATTGCGTAGGTCGGGAATCACCCGGTGACCCCATTTGAAATTGTAGCCAGGGATGCGATGCCAGGTTTCGCCGCGATCGGTGGAGCGCCAGGCGGAAGACTCGAATCCGCAGGCATAGAGAATCCTCGCGTCCCGCGGATCGACCGTGATGTCGTAGACGTGTTGATCCTGGGAAAGGACATTTCGCCACTCATGACCGCCATCGACCGATAGGTAGATGCCGCCGTCCACCGCCCCGTCCGGCGCGTGGCGGCCCCAGGCTGCCAGATAAAGGCGATTCGGGTTCTCGGTATCGATGGCCAGGCCGTTCGGGCCGTTTACGCCTTCGGGCAGGGTGATTCTATCCCAATGGTCAGCCCCATCGTGGGAACGAAAGAGTGCGCCGTCCTTCTCGTTGCCGTAGCTGCCGTCTTCGCTGCGGCGCGCCAGGATGACATAAAGAAGTCCATTCTTGTCGCGGATAAGCCGCCAGGCAAAGGGCTCGGATCCCGGCAACCCCTCGTTGTGCGGCCCCCAGGTGCGTCCGCCATCCGCGGATTTGAACACGCCTTTGCCGAAGCCGGTCACGTAAAGGACACGGGCATAAGAAGGACTGGTGGGATCGAGCAGGATGTGGGTGGCTGCTGTGCCGGGCATGTCTTGGCTGGAGGGCTTCCAAGTCTTGCCGCCGTCTTCGCTGAGGCACACTCCGCCGTCGTAGCGTTCCGGAGAAGTGCGGCGCCACATTTTGGGACGCGGCAGGTCGTGCACGTAACTCATCACGCCCCAGACGCGGCCCCGCACCTCGGGATCGAAGGTGATCCAATAAGTAGTGTTCGTCCAGCGGTCCGGCACGCCGGCGGTCGAACTCGTCCAACTCTCACCGCCGTCTTCGCTGCGGAACAGGCCGATGTCCGTGTAGGCAATAAACATGCGCCGCGCATCGAAGGGGTCAAAGAAAACGCCGTAATTGGTGGTGACGTCAATTCCGGTGGTGGTGTAAGTCCGCTCGCCCACCCGCCTGGAGTAAACGGCATTCCAGGTGCGCCCGCCGTCAAGCGTCCGCATGGTGCGGCCGAGGTCGGTGCGGTAACAGATATTGGGATCATTCGGAGCCACTCCCAGGGAGATGCCCGGCTCGCCCCAACCCGTCCCAAGACGCTCGGTGATCCAGGCGTCGTGGACATTGGGGGCGGGAATGTCTCCCTCTTTCCAGACCAGTTCCCAATTGGAGCCGGAATCTTGTGTCTTGGCCGCCCCGTGGACCCCGCTACCGCGCGAGTATAGGTTCTCGTAGGAAACGTAAGCGACTTCCGCGTGATTCAGGCTGGTGGCCACGCTTTTCAATTCAGCCATGTGCGCGAATTGGTCGGCATTCGTCAACGCACGTGCATTCACTTCGTCCCAGGTGTCGCCTCCGTCTTTGGAAATGAAGATGCCACGCGGCGAATTGTCCCTCCGTTGTCCACCGGTCACCAGGTAAATGATCAATTGCCCCGCCGAAGTAAATCCTGCGGACATGTCAGCGGCTTCCCGAACGCCCTCCGGGGGCTGGCCGGTCCTGAACTGGCCTCCCTTGCGGACCGTAACAGTGGTATCTCCCAGAATGTACAGGGTGCGGTCCAAGGCCGGCGAGTGCGGATCAATGAGAATCTTCCGGCCGCCTCCGCGAAGCTCCCGCTCCGACACGCGCCGCCACTGCGCGCCCCGGTCGCCGGAGAAGTAGAGTTCGACATTGCCTCCCTCCTGAATCGTCGCGTAGAGCTTTTGCGAATCGTCCGGATCTACAGCCAGCGCCAGCACGCGCCCCGCAGGCTCCTGGTGCGCGAGGTAGACAGGAGTCGCATGATCATCCGGCATGATGAGCCTGACGTCCTGGCTGGAAGGGTAGACCAGGCCCCAGGTGCGGCCGCGATCCTCGCTTCGCCATAGAACATCTGCGCCGGCATAAATGACCTTGGGATCCTGCGGGTCGAAAGCGAAGAAGGTCACGGGATTACGCAGATTGAACATCCGCCAGGATTGGCCGCCATTCTCCGAAATATAAGCGCCCGTCATGTCACAGGCCACCAATACCAGGTTCGGATCGTGGGGACTGACGGCAGGATAAAACTGCGCGCCCCCTCCACCCGGCCCCAGAATCCGCCAGGCGTCGAGCCGCGGCGCGGAATAGCCGGAGCCATTCTGCGCCCGGGGAATTGTGAGGCGAGAAGTAAGAAAAACACCGAATGCGAGGCAAAGAATCGTAAGTTGCAAAAGTGATCTTTTCATATTGGGCCGCTCGTGTAGCCCCCCTTTCACTCGGCCGCCCGCCCAGGTCTTGCGGTTCGAGAATTCGAGTTCGATTGCGTGCAATGGATGCTGTTTTGGCCTGTTTTGGGAGTTCGTTTGGTGTTAAATGGCACGAAAAATGAGTTCGTTTTGCGCACCGAAAAACGATAAGTCTTGTATTTGCAATACATGGCTGAGTTCGTTTCGTCAAAAACATCTCTTTGCGATTTGCCCCGGCCTTCATTCGCTCCGGTCTGTTTCAGCCGGCCTTGCCAGGGTCTCGGCGGGCGTCCAATTGCGGACAACCCGTCCCCTTTTTTGACCACAGCAATAGGCTATCATAAAACGGTTGACCTGTCAAGCGGAAAATGCAGAAAAATGCAGAAAGTGCAGAGGACAAAAAGGCAGGGAGACGGCCACACCCTGGTGGCGCGGGCGTCTCGCCCGCGGTGGCGGGAGCGTTCCGCTCCCGCGCACGGGCAGAGCCTGTCCTGAGCGGAGCGAAGGAATGCCCGTGCCACAGCGGGCGAGACGCCCGCACCACTGTGTTCAAAGCGGGCCCGATGGCCCGCGCGCAAAACAGACTTGCCAGCGGAGTAATCGCTAGAGTAAAAGATTAAGCCCGGGTGGATCTTTCGAACCGCAGAGGCACAGAGGCGCTGAGGGCAAAGAACTAATCCTCGGCGTCTCAGCGCCTCAGCGGTGATGATACACAAGCAGCAGGATAAGCCCATGAGCATTGACCGGCGCCGGTTTCTGAATTCTCTCGCCAACACAGGGGTCGCTGCGCTTTTGGCTTCGCGGCCGGCCTTGCCCGGTATTTCGGAAGCCGCGGGCGCCGAAGGGACTGCTCAGCCAGAGAAGACATTGACTCTGAGAACCCGGGAGGCCGCGTTCAGCATTAGTGCCGTGGGCGCGCTAAGCGCGATCAATATCCACGGCCGCGACCTCCTGGCAGCCGGGCAGCCGGCGCCGCTATTGAGCGTGCGCGTGGACGGCGAGTTCCATGAGCCGAATCGGGCCACTTGGGATGCGGGCGGGAAGACGTTGACTCTGGGCTTTGAGGGAATCGACGCGACAGCGATCCTGGCAGTGCGCGTCAGGCCGACGCACATGACTTTCGAGCTGGCTGAATTGCGCACTCCGCGACACATCGAATTAGTGCTGTGGGGGCCGTATCCTATTGCGATTGACGATTTGGTTGGCGAGGTGGTCGGCGTGGTGCGCGACGGCGACTGCGCCGTGGGTATCCAGGCGCTCAACCCTAAGACCTTGGGAGGATATCCGTCGGAGGAGAGTGACATCGAACCCGACGGCGTGCCGGCCGATGACACGGGCAACTATCCGGGCTTGCCGGAGGAACTGAGGAAAGAGCAACTCTGGCGGGGCAACACCGCGACTCACACGGCGTACGGCAGTTCATTACAGGGGTATTGCCGCAACCGGGACCGCACTCGGGTGATCGAGAATTGGGGAAACGAGAAATTTGTTGCGCTGCCCTACGAGGACGGAGGTGTAGACGGCAGCAAGATCGCTTTGTTTGCCTGCCCGGCGTCGCAGGCGCTCGCGACTCTGGGTGAAATCGAAGTGGCGGAGGGTTTACCGCATCCGATTTTGGACGGAAAGTGGGCGAAGATTTCGCCGGGGGCGACCGAGTCGTACCTGATTGTGGACTTTGGCGAGAGCACGATTGACCGCGCCATCGACATGACGCACCGCGCCGGATTGAAGTACCTGTATCACAGCTCGCCCTTCGAGATGTGGGGGCATTTCAAGCTCAAGCCCGCGATGTTCCCGCACGGTTGGGATGGGTTTCGCGACTGCGTCGAGAAGGCTCGGCAGGCCGGCATCGGCGTGGGATTTCACACTCTCTCCAATTTCATTACCCCGAACGACCCCTTCGTGACGCCCTTGCCTGACCGCCGATTGGCGCGCATCGGCACGAGCCAACTTACTGCGGACATCGACGCAGTGCAGGCGGAAATTCCCATTGCCGAGCCTGAGTGGTTTCAAAAGAAAACCGATATGAGTACAGTCGTCATCGGCGAGGAGCTGGTCGTTTATGAAAGCGTTTCGGCCGAAGCGCCGTGGCGATTGATGAAATGTAGAAGAGGAGCGTGGGGCACGAAGGCCATCGCACATAAGAAGGGCGAAGGCGTGGGCAAACTGATGGACCACTCGTACAAGGTTTTTCTAACGGATGCTTCGCTCTCGCAGGAAGTGGCGCGCAACATCGCGGCGTTCTGCAACCGCACCGGCGCGGTACAGCTTTCGCTCGACGGGCTCGAGGGCAACTGGTCCACGGGCATGGGGCAATACGGGCGCACGCTGTTCACCGTGGCCTGGTACAACGCCCTCAAGCCGGAGCGGCGCGGGGGCGTCATTAACGACGCCAGCAACCCAGGTCACTTCAACTGGCACATTGCCACACGCTACAACTGGGGCGAGCCGTGGTACGCCGGTTTCCGACAGAGCCAGACGCTCTACCGGCTGAAGAACCAGCTTTTCTATACGCGCAATTTGATTCCGCGCATGCTTGGCTGGTTTGCGGTGCGCGCTGAAACATCGCCTGAAGACGCCGAGTGGCTCTGCGCGCGGGCAGCGGGATACGACGCGGGGTTTGCGTTGGCGACCAGCTTCGAGAGCAAGGCAACACAGGCATCCGGCGACTTGGCAGGGATCAGCAAGAACCAGGCGGCGATTCTCGATGTGGTCAAACAGTGGGAAACCGCAAGGCGCGCCGGGGCATTTCCGGAGAGCCTCAAGCCGCAGTTGCAGGATGTGGACCGGGAGTTTCGTCTCGTCGCCGTCGGACCGGGCGAGTGGGATCTCGTGCGCGCCAAGCCGGCAGGCTCCCCGGTTCGAATCATCGGCAAGTAGTACGACCCGGCGGCCATTAAAAGTCGAGTTCGCTGTGTCCTCCGTGCTTTGAAAGCCTCAACACAGAGAACACGGAGCCTCTCCGTGGCCTCTGTGTTGAAGCTCTTGCGGCGGCAGGGGACACGGGAAACCGTGTTGTGCTTTCCGCATCGCGAAGTGTCGCGGCGGTTGTTCGCCATCAAGGAGGTCAGAAGTATGCATCGACGAAATCTTCTGAAAGCGGTGTCAGTTGGCGCCCTCGGGGCGTACCTGAAACCTCTCTCGCAACTGGTTTCGGCCGAAGAGGCCAAGCGCCAGGTCAAAACCGTTTACGTACTTTATAAATGCCACCTGGACGTGGGTTTCACCGACACCGAGCAGGGAGTGATTCGGACTTATTTCAGCGATTACTTTCCCCGCGCCATGGAGATTTCCGAGAAGTTGCGCCAGTCGGGCGGCGAGGAGCGCTACGTGTGGACGGTGGCGGCGTGGTTGCTTTACGAATACCTGGAGCAGGCCTCGACTGAACAGCGCCGGCGTATGGACAAAGCCATCGCCGACGGGGATTTTGCCTGGCATGCCATGCCTTTCACGTGGAACTCGGAGATGCTGGACCGCTCACTGATTGCGTCCGCGTTGAGGCTGTCGGCTTCACTGGATCAGCGCTTTGGAAGGAAGACAATCGCCGGCAAGCTGACTGATGTGCCTTGCCACACCCGCGGCATCGTGGGTCCGCTGGCCGAGGCAGGAATACGCTTCCTCGATATTGGTGATAATGCGGGCTGCAAAGCGCCTGAGGTCCCGTTCATGAATGATGACGGGGCGGCTCTCCCTCAGCGCAGCAAGGATGCGCAAGAGGCGGAAGCAGACCCCCACGCGTATCTGTTTAACTGGCGCGATCCAACCGCGCCGAGTGACGTCGCGGCGGAAATCATGGTGCTGTATCATCCCTTTGACTACGGCAGCACGGTGGCGATCCCGGGGACTGACTTTGCGGTGTCTATTCGAGTGAGAGGCGATAACTCCGGTCCGCACACCATTGAGGAGATCAAGGATTCGTACCACCAACTGCATGGCCTTTATCCGGGCGCGCGGATCGTTCCTACGGATCTAAGCGTTATCGCAAACGCCCTGAAGTCTCTTCGTGCCAAGTTGCCGGAGGTCACGAAGGAGATGGGCGACACCTGGATCTACGGAGTGGGGAGCGATCCGGGCAAGGTGGCGCGCTACCGGGAGTTGTGCCGGCTGCGGGGAGAATGGTTGTCGGACGGCAGACTCAAACCGGGCGACGCTACCGACCTGGCCATGACCCGAAAGCTCATCCTGGCGCCCGAGCACAATTGGGGGCTCAGCATCGGCCAGTATTTGCAACATCCGGAAGTGTATTCGCCGAAGGAACTGGCGAGCGCCCGGTCGGCACTTCCCGAGTTCAAGAAAGTGGACGCAGAATGGGCGGCAAAGCGCGCGGACATGGACCGGGCCGTGGAGGTGCTGCCTCCCGCGCTGCGGGAAGAGGGAAAGCAGCGCCTGGAAAAACTTGCACCCAGGCCGCCCCATACCCAAGGCCTGACGCCTCTTGCCGCCGGAACAGAAATCCGAGGAACGCATTGGGTTGTTGGGTTGGACTCGGCAACGGGGGCAATCCGGCGGCTTCAGGACCGAAAGACGGGGCGCGAGTGGGCTTCCGCGCAACACCTGCTGGCCAGCTTCCGCTATCAGACTTTCACGAGCGCGGGCTTTGCGCGCTTCAACAAAGCCTACAACACAAGACCGATGGGCTACGATTTCAGCAAGCCCGGCCTGGAGCGATACCCTGTCCAAAGCCGCACGTGGCAGCCGAGCTTGCAAGAAGCGTGGGCTGGAAAAGACGGCGCGAGCCAGCGGATCGTGGTGGATTTGCGCATGCCGCAAGCCGAGGCCGCATTGGCCGACCTGGTGAGCTGGCCGGAGAGATTAACCATGGAGATTCGGCTGCCCGACGGCGGACCGGCGGTGGAGATCACTCTTCAGTGTTTCAATAAGCGGGCCAACCGCCTCTCCGAGGCCATGTGGCTGTCGTTCTCGCCCGTCGCCCCTGAAGAGGAGGGGTGGCGGCTCGAAAAGGTGAATCGTCCGGTTTCGCCGCATGACGTGATGGCCGGCGGCGGCCTGCACCTGCACGCGGTCACCCGCAACGTAAGCTACAGCGATGCGAAGGGAAGTTTTACGCTTGAAACACTCGACGCCCCGCTGGTCTCGCCGGGCCAGCGCGGCCTTTTGGTGTTCGATAGTAATCTCCCGGAGATGCAGGAAGGCGTTCACGTCAACCTCTATAACAACCTCTGGGGCACGGCGTTCCCGCAGTGGTACGGAGATGATATGCGGTTTCGGTTTGTCATTCGGGTGTGAGCGTGTATATTTAGAATTTGGACCCTAAATGAACGAACGAATACCTCGCAAACGAATAGCCTGCCTTCTGTTGCTCATTGCCTCAGCGTACATGATGGTTGGCTGTGGCCGCCGGGTAAGTGAGGCTGCACGCCACAAGGTGATTGTGCTGGGAATTGACGGGATGGACCCGCAGCTCCTGCACCGATACGAGCGGGACGGGCGCATGCCCAATTTCCAGCGGCTCGAGCAGGAAGGCAGTTTCCGCGAACTGCGCACCAGCATCCCGCCGCAGAGCCCCGTGGCGTGGTCGAACGTGATTACGGGGATGAATCCGGGCGGGCACGGGGTCTATGATTTTATCGAGCGTGATCCCAATACCATGCTTCCCGAATTCTCGATGGCGCGTGTGGAAGCTCCCGCGCACACGCTCTCTCTGGGCAGTTGGGTAATTCCCCTTTCGGCGGGGAAGGCCCTGTTGTTGAGGCGAGGCAGGGCTTTCTGGCAAATCCTGGATGAGCACGGGATCCCCGCCACTGTCATTCACATTCCGGCGAACTTCCCTCCTGCCGAATCCCGGTCCCGAACCCTGGCGGGCATGGGCGCGCCGGACATGCAGGGCACCTACGGGATATTCTCGTTCTATACCGACGACCCGATCGACGGAGAGGGCGAGCGCAGTGGAGGCGTTATTTACCCCGTCCAAGTGCAGGACCACCAGGTCTCCGCGAAATTGTATGGGCCGCCGAACACGTTTCGAAAAGGGTCGCCGCAGGTCCCCATCGACTTCACAGTCTGGATTGATCCAACCCAGCCGGTTGCAAAGATTGCAATTCAGGATCGGGAGATTCTGCTCCGCGAGGGCGAATGGAGTAATTGGGTCCAGGTAAAGTTCACCCTGATTCCAGGCCTCGCGAGCGCCACCGGGATTTGCCGGATGTACATGAAGCAGCTCAGCCCGTACTTCAAACTCTACGTCTCGCCGGTTAACATTGATCCCTCTCAACCAGCGTTGCCGCTTTCCACACCCGCCGGCTACTCGAAGGAACTCTGGAAACAAGTCGGCTTCTATTACACACAAGGCATCGCTGAGGACACCAAGGCCCTTTCCGACCGCGTCCTCACCGATGGTGAGTACCTGGAACAGGCGCGCATCGTGTTGGCGGAGCAGTTGAGGTTTTTCGACGTAGAGTTGTCCAAGCTTCACGGCGGAATGCTTTTCGCCTATTTCTCCAGCCTGGACCAGAACGCGCATATGTTCTGGCGGGCGTTTGACAAGAACAGCCCGGCCTACGATCCGGACGTAAGCGCGAAGTATGCGGATACGCTCGAATGGTTCTACCAGCAGATGGACCAGATGCTGGAGAAGGCACTGGCCAAGGCGGACGGAGACACAACCGTCATCGTCATGTCCGATCACGGTTTTGCTCCCTACGATCGTTCCTTCAATTTGAACACCTGGCTGCTGGGCAACGGCTATATTGCGCTCAAGCCCGGGCAGAGAAGCAAGCCGGGCGACCTCTTCACCGATGTCGACTGGACGCGCACGCGCGCTTACGGTCTGGGGCTCAATGGCCTGTTTCTCAATTTGCGTGGCCGAGAGCACTGGGGGATGGTAGCGCCAGGGGCGGAGGCGGAAGCGCTACAGAATGAAATTCGCGACAAGCTGCTCGCCGTGCGCGATACCGTAACAGGCTTGGCGCCGATCACCCGCGTTGACAGGGCCCAGGACGTCTATTCGGGCGAGAGCGTTCGCGACGCTCCCGACTTGGTGGTAGGATACAATCGCGGCTATCGGGCGGGCTGGGCGACGGATTTAGGGGAATTCACTACCGAAGTTCTGGAACCTAATACCGAACCCTGGAGCGGGGATCATTGCATCGACTACACGCTTGTTCCGGGAGTGCTGTTGAGCAATAAGAGAATTGTCATGCCATCGCCCGCGCTCACCGATATGGCCCCCACGGTGCTCGCTGAGTACGGCATTGCCAAGCCTGCGAACATGGTGGGGCAATCGGTGTTCAAATAGCGAGTCAAAGGCGAAAAAGGAGCAAGCCGATGCTGGGTAATCGAATTAAACTGGACGATGAACTGTTTGAGAAAATAAAGAAGTGCTCTGAGATCGCCGGTTACTCTTCCCCGGATGAGTTTGTTGTCCACGCTCTCGAGAAGGAGGTCACCGCTATCTTGGGAACGGGTGCAGATTCGGATGACGAAGAAGCCGTGAGGAAACGCCTGAAGGGCCTGGGCTACATTGAATGACAGACGGTGGGAGGTGCTTCCCTGAGGCTGATTGACGGCGCATTCGACCTGATCTTTTGGCCGTTCCGCAATTCCGGTCCTATGTACGGGCTGATGGTGGTTTCCTTCCTGACCGGCCTGGGCGCCGTGCTGGTTTTCGGGTATGTTTCGAACCAGGAGAACTTGCGGCGGATCAAAGACCGCATCCAAGCACACTTACTTGAACTTCGCCTCTTTCCGGACCAGCTCGGCGTTGTGTTGAAGGCTTATGGGCGGGTGCTCCGTTGGACCCTCGCCTACCTGACGTACAACCTGAAGCCCTTGGCCGTGCTGATGCTCCCTTTGGTGATTATTATGGTCCAACTCGACCTGCGCTTGGGCTCGAGGCCCTTTCAACCGCATGAATCGTTCATCCTGACAGCCAGACTCGCTGAACCAGGCACGCTGGACCCGGGCTCGCTGCAGTTGCCGAAAGGGCTGACTTTGACTGCTCCCCCCGTCAACATTCCCGCTCTCAACGAGGTGGACTGGCGAATTCGCGCGGATGAATACGGCGTGTTCACGCCGAGCGTGGTTGTGGGGGGCAAGTCGTTTGCAAAGCAGGTGGTTGTGTCAAAGGAGATAACTCCTTTGGCTTCAGAGCGAGGGCGGGCAGGTATAATGGAATGGTTTATGAATCCGATTGAGCCGCCGCTTCCCAGGAGTGGGCCATTGCGATCGCTGGAAATAAACTATGCTGCGCGCTCCCTGGACTTGGGCTACTTCACCACCAATTGGATGATAGTCTTTCTGGTTGTTTCGCTGGTGTCCGGATTTATCCTCAAAATGGTGCTGGGTATAGAGATTTGAACGATCCTAAGCAAATAACCGGTGACAGGACCCCCTACCGGTCGCGTGACGGCTGGGGAAAGCGGCGTAGCGCGACACCAGTGCTATTGGTGGTCCTGGCGATTCTCCTGCTCACTCCGGCTGTCTTGCAGGCCTACGTTGGGCCTGGGGCCGGCTTTGCTTTTCTTTCTTCGTTTCTGACTCTCTTTTTGGCTTTCCTATACTCGCTTTTCGCTTTTGTTACCTGGCCGGTTCGCCGGCTCTTTCGCTTGATGCGCGGCAGGAGAGCCTATCGCCACGCCCAGGTGAAGCGCGTGGCGATTGTCGGCTTCGACGGCATGGATCCCAACTTGGCCGAGCGCTATATGCGGGAAGGGAAGCTGCCGAATTTCGCAAAGCTTCGCGACCAGGGGACTTTCCGCCGCTTAGCGACCACTTGCCCGCCCGATTCGCCTGTTGCCTGGTCCACCTTCATGACCGGAGTCAACCCGGGCAAACACAATATCTATGATTTTATGGGACGTGACCTTGGCAATTATCTGCCCTATCTCTCTTCAGCCCAGATCCGCGATGCTAAAAAGACCTTGAAGATCGGAAAGTACACGATTCCGCTCGGAAAGCCGCGGGTGAAACTACTCCGCAAGGGCATTCCGTTCTGGCACTTCTTGGGGAAGGCGGGAGTCTTCTGCTCCGTGCTGCGAGTTCCGATTACGTTTCCGCCGGAGAAGTTTGAAGGCGTGCTGCTGTCGGGCATGTGCGTGCCGGACCTGCAAGGAAGCCAGGGGACTTTTTCCTTCTACTCGAGCGGGGGCGCAGGCGGCGACAAGCCGGAGGGAGGCGCGCGCTTCTCGCTTGAGCGTGATGGGAAGCGTTTCCGTTCGTACATTCCCGGGCCTGAGAACCCCTTGCGGCGCCAACCCGGCATGCCTCTGCGTCTGGAGTTCAGCATTGAGCCACACGCGGAAGATGACAAGGCTGAAATTGAGATTGACGGCCACCGCTTCGAGCTTCGCAAAGGCGAGTACTCGGAGTGGGAAGAGCTGAAATTCAAGGCCGGGCTGGGAATCAAAGTTCACGGGGTCTGCCGGTTTTTCCTGAAGGCCCTGACGCCGCACGTCGAGCTCTACGTCAGTCCGGTGAATATTGATCCCGGCCGGCCGGCTCTCCCCATTTCCCACCCCCTCATCTATTCGGTCTACCTGGCGAAGCTCCTGGGGCCCTACGCCACGCTGGGTCTCGCCGAGGATACCTGGGCGCTGAGCGAGGGCGTGTTAGACGATGAAGCCTTCCTCAAGCAGTGTTATCTCATTCATGAAGAGCGCGAGCGGATGTTCTTCGACGCGCTCGAAAAAACCCCACGCGGCCTGTGCGCCTGTGTGTTTGACGCCACGGACCGCATCCAGCACATGTTCTGGCGCTACCTTGATCCGAACCACCCTGCGGTGATTTCTGAGCCTGATCGTCGCCGCTTCGGAGGGACGATCGAAGATCTGTACCGGCGCATGGACGATTTGGTCGGCCGGATTCTCCAGCGGCTTGGTGATGAGGGCGTTCTGATGGTGGTCTCGGACCATGGCTTCAATTCTTTCGCGCGGGGCGTGAATGTCAATAGCTGGCTGTGGCGCAACGGATACCTCGGCCTGAAAGACGGGGCGGGGAGCAGCGGCGAGTGGTTCGAGAATGTGGATTGGGAACGTACGCGTGCCTATGCACTGGGTCTTAACGGACTCTACATCAACCAACGTGGGCGGGAGCATGGCGGGATCGTGTCGCCCGGAGAAGAGACGCGATCTCTGAAACGTGAACTGCAGGAGAAACTTCAGGCGTTCACCGATCCGGGCACCGGCCACGCCCCCGTCGCACACGTCAGGGACAGGGACGCCATCTACAAAGGGCCATTCCGGGAAAATGCCCCGGACCTGATCATTGGTTATGCCAAAGGCTATCGGGTGGGCTGGGATTCGGCAAAGGGCAAGGTTACAGAAGCTGTGCTGGAAGATAATTGCAAGGCCTGGAGCGGCGACCACTGCATCGATCCTCTTCTGGTGCCCGGAGTGCTCTTCTCGAACCGAAAACTGGTTTGTGAAGATGCAGCGATCATGGACGTAGCCCCTAGCGTACTTTCCTGGTTTGGGCTCCCGGCGCCGCCTCAGATGGACGGCAAAGCGTGGAAGCTGCCCTGAGAATGTGTAGGGGTAGGGCTTGCCCTACCCCGGATGGTGAGAGATCCATCCAGGCAGGGAACGGCAAGCCGTCCCCCTACGATCGTCTTTTCTGTGCGCCCGTCAGCCGACGGGCATGAGAGACTGCTATGAAAATCTGCGTACTGGGACTCGATTGTGCGGCGCCTGAGATTGTCTTCGGTGACGAGCGCCTCAAAAATATCCGGCGGCTGATGCAGAGAGGCTTGTGGGGCCGCTTGGAGAGCGTTATTCCTCCCATCACCGTGCCGGCATGGATGTGCATGTGTACCAGCCAGGACCCGGGATCGTTGGGCGTTTATGGTTTTCGCAATCGCAGGGATTACTCTTATGCGGGCCTCGGCAGGACGGACTCGCGAGCCATCCGCGCTCTGGCCATCTGGGATTACCTGGCGCTGGAGGGGAAGAAAGCCATTGTGTATGCAGTTCCGCCGAATTATCCGCCGCGCAAGCTCAATGGAATAAGTATCGGCTGCTTTCTTACTCCCAACGCACAGAAGAATGAGTTCACTGATCCGGCCGACATCAAGACAAAAATCAACGAATTAGTGGGCGACTACTCGGCAGACGTACAAGGTTTTCGGACCGATGACAAAGAGTGGCTGAAGCGGCAGATATTTGAGCTCAGCCGAAAGCACTGGAAAGTGGTGCACTGGCTGCTCGCCCATCAGGAGTGGGACTACTTTCACTATGTNGACATCGGGCTAGACCGGGTGCACCACGGCTTCTGGAGTTTTTCCGACAAGCTTCATCGGCATTACCAGGCCGGTAATCCCTACGAAAGTGTAATTCCGGAGTATTACCAATGGCTCGACGAACAGATCGGGATCGCTCTCGAGTCACTGCCCTCCGACACCCTAGTGCTGGTGGTTTCCGACCACGGCGCGCAGCGCCTGGACGGCGGCTTCGTCGTGAATGAGTGGTTGGTGAAGGAGGGTCTGCTCGTGCTCGACGAGCTTCCCACCCAAGTNACGGAGTTTGCGAAGCTCAAGGTGAACTGGGCNAAGACGCGAGTCTGGAGCGAGGGAGGCTACTACGCCCGTGTATTTTTCAACGTACGGGGACGGGAGCCTCAAGGTATCATCCCGCCCGGCGATTACGAG
>JGI12270J11330_10001370_pt1 | contig 18098 bp, 10 predicted proteins | sample PeaSoiMetSII2010_FD_11330 | JGI IMG/M metagenome (IMG submission 11330)
TGAGCAGAAAGTCGGCGCGACCGGGAGTCTGAGCCGCCGTTGATTCCAAAAGGCTTACGCGCCGACTTTCTGCAGAGCGCAGCGAAGGATCTCTGCAGTTGATGTTGAGCCGCTGAGGCAGAAGGAACTGCGGGGATCCTTCGCTGCGCTCAGGATGACAGCCGGCAGGCTCGCTAAATGTAAAGAAGAGTTGAACGCAAGACACTAAGCATTGCTTGGCGTTGACCCGAGCGCCTTGAGGTATTGATTCGCCAAACTCAATTGCCGGCTTTCGGTGCATACCTGAAAATGATCGGGAACCCCGAGGTTCTCATAGACCCTGCTTGTCCATCGATAAGCGTCGCGTGCCGCTGAGATTTCGACCTCCTGATTCATAGGTCCGCGGGGCGCGATGATGGTAAGCGGCCGCTCGGCCACGGCTGCCGCGACTTCCGGAAGATCGAAGCGGGTGAGGACGTCGCGGACGAACACGCTCGATTCGGTGAGATAGCGATCCACGCTGGTGAGAGCGCGGTAAGAGAGCAATCCTCCGTGAACCACCACGGCCTTGACCCGAGCGTCGAGCGCCGCCGCATAGAGCGACCACAGCGCTCCGGTGCCTTTTCCGATCAGTTGCACACCCGTGGGGTCAACGCCCGAGCGGCTTAAGACATAGTCGATGCTGCGGACCACGTCCAGGACGCGCATCCCGAACAAGTCTTCATTCATTTCCCAGGCCATGTACGCCATGGTGCACTCCCCGTTGTCCACCTGGCCGAATTCACCTTGCTCATCGCCGGGATGCGGAGGTTCGGTTGCGCCGACGCCGCGCACATCGATGGCCACCACACGGCGGCCGCCGAGGGTCAACTCCTCGAGCAGGCCGAACTCCATGCGATCGCTCTCTCGAGAGACATCACTCACATACAGAATCGCCGTGTGGTCCTTCACGCCTGCGTTGGGCTGATAAACCCAGGCGGAAATATAAATGCCGGGTTCAGAGAGGAATTCCACCTTCTCGATTTGATAACCCTTGCGCGGCGTCGTGGTTTCGCGCCGGGGCGCAAGCGGTTGGTCTGACCGCCGGTAGCGAATGACCTCTTCGATCTCTTTGCCGAGCTCACTCCGGTAGGAGGCTTGTTCGGCTGCGTCCGCAGGCGCTTTCCGCACGGGGGGCAGAGCCGCTTGCTTTGATAAAATCAGGGAATATATCGTCTGGCCCCGCTGGGAGTATCTCAGCGACCCGTTCACAGTGCACCAGAGATTCTCCCAAGGTTCAGGCGTGAACGCGGCCTCGGTCTCCGGACCTTTACGATTATAGAACCAGCGGCAGAACCAATCGACATTGGCGATTCGCAGCTTCACGGTCCAGGCATGAGGATCGTCCGCAGGCACGGTGGAGAATCGGTCCGGAACGCTTAGGAGTTTGTAACGCTCGCGAATGGCCTCTGCCGCCCGATTGAAGGATGCCGAGTAGTGTTCGATGGTAACGAGCAATGGCCTCGGCGCCACGGCCACGTGGAGATCAACGTGGTCGATTCCATAGATCTCAGCCGGGAAAAGGTGCTGTTCGGTGTCTCCCGTGCCCATCGGAATGTACAAGGGAAAATCCACGGGCCATCGATTCGCCGTACCGCCCTCGTTGATGGCGGCACACTGGACACGCTCATCCATCGCTGCGATGAACTTGGTAAGTGTGCCGCCGCCGGAATGGCCGGCACAGCCGATTTTCTTGGCATCCACCTCCGGACGCGTCTCGAGATAATCGATGGCCTGCATCCCGTCCCACACAAAGTAATGCGTAAGATCTTCGCCGAGCAGCAGAAGCAACTGGCCCGGCAGAGAATGGTTCCAGGTGACAGGCCCGCCAAGTTCATCAGCGTGAGTCATGGGATTCCAGAAGAACCGCCGCTCGCCCTGCCCGATTGGATCGTAGGCCAGCACCACAAAGCCGTTGCGCGCGAAGTGAACGTAGGCAGACTGATACTCGGGGTAGCCGCGCGCGAGGGACGAATGGCCGCAGGGTGAAATGATCGCCGGGTAGGGACCGCTGCCCGCCCGAGGAATGTAGAGATTACCCGTAACCCAAAAGTCGGGCTGACTCTCGAACATGACGTTCTCTACTTTGTATCCCTCGCGTTCGAACGATTTCACGATAACGGGGTTGAGAGGATTCCGCTGGGGCAGCCCATGAATCATCGCGATGCACTTTTCCCGGACCAGGCGGTTCCGTGTCATCAATTGCTCTGGCGTGTGAATCTCGGCCCGCTGTTCATCCCAATGCGCGGCCAGTGCGTTCACCTTTTGGGTGAAGTAATTCACAAGCATATCCGGCATCAGTTGACTATAGAGGCGCGCCGCCACCGTTTGGGCCGCAGCCGCGACACCCTTGCCATCAAACGGCATCCTCAAGGCCAAGGGCAGGCTCCCAGCTTGTTTGACAAATTCCCTTCGGTTCATTCCAGCCCTCGCAAGTTCCCGTCGGAGACCTTTACAGCACCAGGGTCACACAGATTCAAAATCGGCGACAGCCAAGGTGTAGACCTTCAGGAGCGGCACGGTGAACCGAAGGCGCCCGTTCTCGACGTCACTCGACGCTCTGACGGCCGCTTCCTCGCTGTCCGGTGTGAGCAGTGTCACTTGCCGCGCCTGCGCCCCTCTTGGCAACTCGACCTCCACCTTCACATTGTTCACCGCGGATCCCCGTGCCGAATCATAGTTGAGCAGGTGGATCAGGCGGCGATTTCGCCCCACCTGCTGGGCGTGTTCGGCAACCACCGCGGTTGTTCCCGGCGCTTCCACCTCGAGCGACAATCTCCCACCCGCTGCCCAACGCACCTGTTCGACGAGATTCTCCCAATCCAAGGGCAATTTCCAGTATTCGGACGTCATCCGCACCACAGGCGGCTTCGGAATTGCAGGCTTGATGGCGGGAACGTAGCTCACCCGCCCCCGCCCAACCTGGCTCCTGGCCGGCGGGATCTCGAGTTCGTTTTCCTCCGATCGCCGTCCGCCATAATGTGGCGTCTTGACTTGAAACAAATCCTGGAGCCCGAAGTCGGGCCGCCGCTGCCGCCAGGCTGTATACAGAGATGTCTGCTCCGTCGCCACCAAGCCGCCGCCTTGCCGCACATATTGCCGAATCAGATTCATCTGGCTGTCATCGAGGCATTCCTGGTCGGCCAACACGAGTGCGCGGTAATTTGCGAGATCCTTCAAGTGTTCGTCGAAAATAATATCGAAGGGGACCCTGGCCTGGATCAGCGCCTGGGTAAACAGCATGAAGCTCACGGCAGCCCGGTCGTTGTTGAATCCCATCGTCGCATATGAATAAAGCACCGCCACGTCCGCGATGGTCTGTACATCCCGGTAATAATCAAAGTTCTTATTAAAGAAATCGATATACCGCTGCTGTGCGGCAGGAAGTGTTTCCGGGGGCACTCGACCCGTATCGCCTATACACTGGCGGCCGAATGCCAAGGATTCGGCCATCTGGAGAGTGGAGTCGCCGGTCACCACAAACATGGTATTTCCCAGGATGCTGGCGCTCTTGAAGGACCTGATGCGGCTCACCAGAATGCCGTCCTCGCTAACCCCGGCCGGATCTCCTTCTTCGCTCCAGACTGCATCCATGTGGGAAAGCAGACGCGGGTAGTAGACCCCCTGCTCCCAGATGGTGTTTCTACCGGAAATCCCGGAATGGGGATTCGTTTCCACCGCCGCTTCGGGATTGGCGTCGCGAATGACTTTTTCCATGATCGCGTAATAGCTCTCAAGCTGATGGCAGCGAAAGTCAGTCCATTCCTGGAAGAGCGGATCGTCGATGGTGGGGGGCGGGGAGCTGACTGTTGGGGGAACGACGTATTGCACATTCGAGAACCCCAGCCGCTGCTCGAGCTGCTGCGGGGTGTACTTGGTGTTTAAGTACTGCCGGAAATCCTTGATGGCGAGCGGATGGTGGAAGATGGCCGGTTCGGCCTGCAAGCTGGTGTTGTCGAAGTGGATCAAGTCAACTTTAGCGTCCACCACTGCGCTGCGCACGATGCGTTTCATGTACTCGACGTACCCTGGGTGCATGAAATAGACCCGCTTGCGGAAGGTCTGCTCGAAATAGATGACAGGTCTGCCCAGGTAGTCAGGCACGATCCAGTCCTGCGCATCCGGCCTCTCCACCAGGAACGTCTCGTAGGCCATCGTACTGCCGATGTAGACGCCCACTCTAATACCGTACTTCTTAAGGATGGGAACGAAGTCCCGGGTGATCTGCATGTATTCTTTTTCGGCTTCAACCCCGAACCCTTTGTAGTACCAAGTGATCCATAAGGTAATTCCCGCCGCTTTGATCTTTCTCGCGAACTCCTCACTGTGGGCTTCTTCGAACTGCTCCTTGACCGCCCCCACCGTCCCACCTCCCCGCCGGCGCATGAAGATGGGGATGCTGTCATGGTTTCCCGAGAGGACCAGCGGCGTTTCTGCCAACCATGCCGGGCCGCTCTTGAAGCGGGCGGCGTCAAGCAGGCTGGGCATACGCATAGCTGTGGCGCCCAGCACGACGCTATTCATGAATTCCCTGCGATCCATGGATACTCCCTCAGTCCTCCTCCTCATCCGGAGTCCTTCCCGCCGATACCCCTGAGGAGGTGTCCTTCCAATTCAGCACCTCAGCGCGCGCCGGCAATTGGTGCGCCTGCGCGTATTGATTCCGGATCGCGGTTACCTGGGAAGCCCAGCTACCGAGCGGATAAAGCAATTCACGGTACACAAGGTAACTCATATCCACTGTGCGCACGGGTTGGTGATCCTTGACATCATCAACCTTATCGAGAAATGTCCGCCCATTGGCGTCCGGGACGCGCGGGAACCAGGTTTTGTACCACGTGGCCGTAGCGTCGTTCAAGACTTGATTCCGTGCCTGGCGGATATTCTCAGCGATTCCGAGCGCCCGGTCGAGCGCCGCCACGGCTCGTGCCGCATTGTTCTGACCGGCATAAGACTGCGCAGCACTCAGCGCGTCAACGATCCGCCCCAATTCGCGCAGCATGATCAAATTCTGCCGGTAGAGATGCGCGATCGAGAGGTAAACCTCGAGGTTGTACTGATTGAATTGCGCCGTCGTCAAATTCGCATTAATTAGATTGATCAGCTCATCATTCTGCGCCAGAAAACGGCCTGCCAAGTCGAGGCGTTTCTGATTCTCCGCTTTCCAGTCGTAGGGCAGCCGAAACAATTCAGAGGAAGGCACGGGGAGGAGAGGCAAATGCTGATCGTGCGCGAAATGCGGGGGATTGAAAACTCCCTCGGAATTGCCAAAAATGGGAGTGCGCGCGCTCGACGGACCGGTCTCCCAGCTATCCTCCCAGAAACGGCCCTGTTGCGACATCAGTTGATACAGCCTGCCCATGTCCGTTTCCCCCGGTCCATAAAACAACGGGTAGAAAGTGCTCATCAACTCCTGGGAGCCGGGCGAATCCGCGTGCCAACCGCGCGCCGGTCCAGTAGCATAGCCAAGCCAGAAGGTCTCCGGGTGCAGCCCTGGGTCGCCCCATCCGGCGACGAAGACTCCCATGAGGTCCGCCTGATCCGCCTTGGGCGAGGCCGGCTGCATGGAGGAAAGGGCAGCATGGGAGCTAAACGAAATCGAGTCCGTCATCTCCTCGACGCGGCCCTCGCCGGAAGGACGTGGATGAAGCCGCTCCTCGGAAGGCAGCGGATAATAATCAGGGAAAAGCTGCTCTTCTCCTTCCGTTGAGGTGTATATCATCTGGCGGATGCCGTGGGCTTTGAAGACGGGATCAAACTTCGGCCCGTAGACTTCGCCGTTGATCAGGTAACTCGGCAGCGAAGCGATATCGTCCGGCACCATCGGATACTCCCCCCAGAAAATCACCTGCCGCCCGTGCTCGTGCAGGTATCCCGCCGTCTTGGTCACGAATTCCGCCAGCAACTTCCCCACACTTCCTAACTCCTTCGCCCGGTCCACCTCGTCGCATTGCCCGTTCTTCCCCAGCCCTATGTAATACGGCTCGTCCGTCGACAGCAGAAAATACTTGCTCCCTCGGGTCGCCTCCAGCAGATCGTCGAACATCCCCTCAAACAGCTTGTAGGTCTCCGGGTTGGTCGCGCAAAACTCGTAGTTGCTCTCCGCGTACTCCCGCAACCCCGCGTATTCCGGATGCTTCAGGATGAACGCATCGTGCGCCGGCCCGTCCAGGTAGGGAATCAACTCCACGTGGTAGCGTAGCGCGTAGTCCGTCAACTCCTGCAACTCCGCCGGGCTCAGCGCGTAGGGCTCCACCATCGCCGCCGCATGCCGATACTGGAAATGCCCTTCCAGCTTGATCGAAAAACCGTTGATCTTGTAAAACGCCGCCTGGCGTATCGCCGCCTTCAACGCCTCCAGGCGCTCGAGGTGATGGGCGTCATCCCAATAAATCGCCCGCAACTCCAGGTCCGGCCAGTCCACAATCTCCCCTTCCGGTAACCACTCCTTCCCTTGCTGGGGCTTCAGTAACTGCACCAAGGTTTGCACTCCATAGAAAAGGCCGCTGGCAGCATTGCCGGTGATCGCCACCCCGGAGGGCGTCAGCTTGATGTGGTAAGCCTGTTCGGCCAGCACGGACTTCTGCCGGTCGGTGGCTGCGCCAATCTCGACCGCCTGGGGATCAATCGCCAACTTCAGGCCAGGTCCCCCCTTGCCCTTGGCTTCCGCTAAAGCCAGGTGAAATCGCTCTTGCAGTTCTTGCTTCAAGCTCTGGACGGCGATCTCATCCGGCGGAACGCCAGGGGCCAGTTCCAATCGCCAGGAAGGCGAGAATTCGAAGTCCTTGCCGGTGAGCGTCACCTTCTGGGGTTCGGGAATGACCGTGTACCCCCGCGCGAAGAGGGGTGATGCCGTGCCGGCACTCGCACCCTGAGCGCCAGCAGTCACGGATTGTTGAAGGGCGAAAATCGGCTCAACCGCGACCTCGGAAATTGCCGACAACCCGGTCAAGGCGAAGAGCATCACTAGCCGACAAGCAATCGAGGACAGGGTGGAAGAGCGAGAACTAGGGGCACCTCCGGATTCTCGTTTGGAGCGCCGGGAACCGGCTTGGCAAGTCTGCATTCAACCTCCTTGGAGTCGAGGGTTGCGTGCCGCGAGGCTGAATTTAAGCAGGATTTCGATTCTGGCTCAGCCCAAGTTACAAAGCATACACCTACTTGTCTGCAAGCTGGACAAACGTTTTCGGCGGCTGGTCGGACGAAAGTTGGCGAGAACACATTCGGGCCGTGTTGGCAATGCTGCCCGGTTAGCACGTGAGTTGTATCGGGACAGTTAATGTGAGAGGATACAATCACAGGGCATGGTCACTCGCGCTTGGAGCCGCACTCGAGCAGCCTCCGTAACAAAGGGGTGCACATGAGTCCGCAGCAGGTCGTCAGTATTTGCGAGGCCAATTGGGAGGCTCACAAGTCCGATTGCAGCGGCTTTGTGAAAGCCGTGTCTGCAGCGCTGGGGATTACCACGTTCAACCCTGACGACAACGCAGACTCGATTATGGAGAAGCTGCGCGCCGGCAATGACTGGACCGCTCTCGCGGTCGGAGATGGCCGGACGGCCAAAGTCCGGGCGGACTCAGGCCAGTTTGTCATCGCCGGCCTCAAGGGAGCCGAGCAGATTCAACCTGATCCGCACGGGCATGTGGTAATTGTCGTCACCGGTCCGCTTGACGCCGCACACGGCCAATACCCTACCGCCTACTGGGGCAGGCTGGGCAGCGTCGGGGAAAAGAACCAAAGCCTCAACTTCGCTTGGCGCGCCGGAGACCGCGACAAAGTAGGCTACTTTTCGAAGGCCCTGGAATAGTAGACGCTGAGTCGCGCGGGCCATCGTTGTGCGCTGGCCCTCAAAGGAGGAGCATGAGGGGCATCTACATCTTCATGATTTTAGTCCTGATTTCCCGGTTGACCGCGGGCCAGACCACGGATCAGCCGTCTGGCGCCAGCCAGCACCCTACTACGAACCAGCCGACGCGTCCGGCCCCTCGAGTTGCACCGGACGGCGACGGTTACACGCCGCCGGCTTCAGTTAAACCGCAGCCGAGGCCGCATCCCGTAGAGACGAATCCGGGTCGGCCGCCGGCTCGTGCGGGCGGCGGGAGCGAGGGCGGGTGGATCGCCGGCGCCGCGGCCGCCGGGAGCTTGGTCACCCTTGGCGAATGGCTGCACGCCCGGAATAAGCCCGCGGCGAAGCTTTCGCGCGAGGGCCCGAAAATGCCGGACCAATTCTCCATGAGCGGGTTAAACATCGCGGCATTTGTGCGAGCCAACTGGCCGGTTGTTTTCGATTGCTCGCTTGGTGAAGGCGGCGTACTTTTGGTTACCGTCGACACCAGTGGGCTGCCCGCCTTCAATTACCGCATTGTGAGGAGAGGCCGCCAGCAACAAGCGATCTTCCGGCTTCCGCCGTATTTTCCGCAAAGGCCAACGCCCGGAAGGTATGCGATCCGCGCTGTGGGGGGCGGCGCCGGCGCCTCCACGCCCGTCTATATGCGCCTGTTCGGCGTCGGCGCCGGAGAGCGAGCGGTGGGATCCGTGGCGATCGATCAAGTTACCTTCGGCCCAAATACGATTCGCCCAAAAAACAAGGAAGTGGCGAATTACGGCTTCCATGCCCACACTCTTTTCGATCGTGTCAGAGCAGAGTTCCTGAGAGTAGCGCTGGCACAAGGTCAGCTCGTGTCGCAACTCGACGATCATCACGACATCGACGGTGTACAACCTGAGACCGCTTCCACCTTTCAGTGGAGTGGCAGTGGGAAGAAGGTCTCTCCGGGTGAGCATATGCTTCAGGTGCGGGCGTGGGAATCGGCGCTGAATAAAGCAAATTGGGTGATCGCCTGGTCGGTGCAGCAAGTCATGGTCGAGGAATGACCCGTACACTGCAAATCGGAATGGCCATGCTGGCGCTGACCATCGCGTTGGTCGTTGACGTGTGGTTGATCCGGCGCGCGGAGCCGCACAGCGTGGCGGAGTTCAGTCCCTTTGCTGCCAAGCTGGGCAAAGAGGAATTGATCCTTAGCAACCCCGTGTCACAGGAGGGTCCGCTGCTTTCGCATCAGGGCGGCAAGAACGAAGTGGTTGATGTCGTCTTCGATAGAGGTCGTCTCTCCGCCCAAACGGCGCAACTTTTCAGGCAGGAGGCTTGGGCGCAGTCCAAGGAGGCACAGACGATCTCCTATACAACACTGGATTCGCCGCAAACGGGGGCAGCACCTTGTCGCACGTTTGTCGATATCCACTTGGAATCGCCCAAGGCGGGGGAGATTCATCTGTTCCAACAGGGCTCGCCTGGAGGCGACGCTCATCGCGAAATCGCGTTAAGGCCCGCGGGTTCGCGCCTCGTGGTCGATCTGCAGACGGCGCCAGACAACCCGGAAGAGTTGAATCAACCGGGTTGCCGCAAGCTCTTGCAGGCTGGGTCGGGGCGGATTCCGATTGTCGGTATCCCATTGCAGATCTTGGCTGAAAATGATTCCGCCCTCCGCCTCAAGTTCATGCCAAGTTCATCTGCCGCAATTTGGAAGGGCGGGAAGAAGGGATTATTCGAACCCTTTGAGGCCATCAACCTCAGGGCCTCGCGTGCGCGTGTGAGCCCTATCGACTCCCCGCAGGTGATCCGCATGGTCAGTACTACCGATGGCCGCCCGTCCATCAATATCGACGACCTGCTGATCGGCTCCGATGAGTTCCGGGCGGCCCTTTCCGGGGTGGGCATGGTTACCATCGATGGTCGCCTGGTAGGCCCGACCTTTTCCGAGTGGATCTCAGCGAGCTATCTCCGCACCGGCGTCGTGGTGTTTCTGAACCTATTGCTGGTGAGTGCTGCGGTGGCTCTAGGCAGACAAAAACCGCCGGTAAGGCCCTGGGAGCGTGTAATCCCACCACCGCCACCTGTCGTTCCTTCCGATGGTCTGAGAGTCTTTCTATGTCATTGTTCCGAGGATAAAGCGCGGGTTCGCCAGCTCTATGAACAGTTAATTTCGGACGGTTTCCAGCCCTGGTTGGATGAGCGTGACATTTCTCCAGCCACATTATGGGACGACGAGATTCAGGAGGCCCTGCGTCGCAGCCACGCCATTGTCGTCTGCCTTTCCGAGATTTTCGCCCATAAGGCGGGATTCGTGCACAAAGAGCTACACTACGCGCTCGATATCGCTCTCGAGCAACCCGATGGTGCGAAGTTCTTGATTCCCGTCCGGCTGGAGGATTGCGAGATTCCAAGCGGATTGCGCCCCTACCAATGGATCAATCTGTTCGATGCGGGGGGTTACGAGAAGCTGAAAACGACCTTGTCCGAGCGTGCCCGGCAAGTTGGAATCGAACTCAATCTCCACGCTGTTTCCACCCACAGAACTGGCGTCTGATCACTTCATCTTTTCGGGAATAGGCGCAAAGCGAAACCTGGTCGGTCAGCCCCTTGAAGGACTCAGGCCTTAGCCTTGCGATTTGTCGAGGAGGACGAATCCCAAACCAGGATGGGGGAAAAAGGGTGCAGTCCAGAGGGAGAAAGGGTGTCAGGGGATGGTTACCGCGACGTGGAATCTTGACTGGTCTGCAGCGAGTTTTGCACTTCGAGATTCCTTGGAACCCGTGCCCGCGCGTGTTTGAGGAGGGCAAGGGCTGAATCCCTGCCCTCCCTAGCTCGGGGACGCACTAGAACAGCTCCGCACTGGCCAGCACGGTGTCCTCGGTCCCGCCCACCCCGCCCGCAATCAGCACCGTCCCGTTGTTGAGCAGCGTCGCCGTATGCTGAGCGCGGTCCGTGTTTAGGTCGCCGGTGCTAGTGAAAGTTCCGGTGGTTGGGTTGTACAACTCCGCACTGGCCACAAAAAATTCATCGCCGCCGCCCGCGATCAGCACCATTCCGTTGTTGAGCAGCGTCGCCGTATGATCGAAGCGCGCGGTATTCAGGTTGCCGGTGTAGGTGAAAGTCCCGGTATTGGGGTTGTAAAGCTCCGCACTAGCGGTGCCTAGGGGAATATTGGGGTTTGTCCCCCCGGCGATCAGCACCATTCCGTTGTTGAGCAGCGTCGCCGTATGCAAGGCGCGCGCGGTATTCAGGCTGCCGGTGGTGTAGGTGAAAGTCCCTGTGGCAGGATTGTAGAGCTCCGCGCTTAGGTTGATGCCACCGCCGCCCGTGATAAGCACCAAGCCATTGTTCAAGAGTGTAGCTGTGTGATCGAAGCGCGCGGTGTTCATGCTTCCGGTAGAGGTAAAGGTGCCGGTGACAGGATTGTACAGCTCCGCAGTAGCGGTTGTGGCGCCGCTGAGGTTCGTGACGCCGCCCGCGATCAGCACCAGGCCGTTGGGTAGCAGCGTCGCCGTGTGATTGGTGCGCCCAGTGTTTAGATTGCCGGTGTCAACAAATCCCGTGGGGCGGACGGTGAGCGTGGCCGTGCCGCTAATACTGCCGGCAGTCGCGGTCATGGTGACATTGGTACTGTCGGCGGGATTCGAAACCGCTAAGCTCTGCCCAGCATTCGTCACGTCGTTGTTGATGGTGGCGAGCGAGGTATTCGACGAGCTCCAGTTGACCGAAACAAGCTGCTGCGTGCCGCTGCTGAAGGTGCCCATCGCAATGAACGGCTGGTTCGTTCCGGGCGAAATGGTGGCCGTCGACGGGGTGATGGTGATGGACTCGAGGCCGGACGGGGTCAGCGTTTCGGGCGCGTACAGCTCGGCGCTTGCCAAGGTGGAGGTGGCACTGTTCTCGCCACCCGCCATCAGCACGTCGCCGCTGTTCAGCAGCGTCGCCGTCTGATAGGCGCGCGACGCGTTCAGGCTGGCGGTGAGGGAAAAGGTGTCGGCATTGGGATCGTAGAGCTCCGCGCTGGCCAGCGCGGCCTGCTCGGGCCCCGGTCCGCCCGCGATCAGCACCATTCCGTTGTTGAGCAGGGTCGCGGTGGGAAGCGCTCGCTGGGTGTTCAGGTTGCCGGTGCTAGTGAAAGTTCCGGTGGTTAGGTTGTACAACTCCGCACTGGCCAGAGAAGCTCCATTGTAGCCGCCCGCGATCAGCACCATGCCGTTGTTTAGCAGCGTCGCGCTGTGGGATTCCCTTGCGGTGCTCAGGTTGCCGGTGAGAGCGAAGGATCCGGTGTTGGGATTGTATAGCTCGGCGGTGCCCAAGAAGGTGTCGTTGGCGCCGCCAAAGCCTCCCGCCATCAACACCGTGCCATTGGCCAGCAGGGTCGCGGTGTGAAGCTCGCGCGTGTTGCTCAGGCTGCCGGTGGGGCTGAAGGTCTCGGTAGTAGGATCGTAAAGCTCCGCACTACTCAAATAGCCGGTGGCCGAGTTCCAGCCGCCAGCCATCAGCACCATGCCGCTGGGGAGCAGCGTCGCGGTGTCGTACAGCCGCGGAACAGTCAGGTTGCCGCCTGTGTAGGTGAAGGTCCCGGTGGCGGGATTGTAAAGCTCCGCAGTAGCCGTGCCCGCGCCGGAGGCAACCGACCCCACAAAGCCTCCAGCCACCAGGACCATTCCGTTGTTCAAGAGCGTTGCCGTGTGCGCGTAGCGTGCCTGATTCAGGCTGCCGGTGGCGGTGAAGGTCCCGGTACCGGGGTTGTAGAGTTCGGCGCTGGATAAGACGTCGCCGTTTGTGTCTGTGCCGCCGACAATGAGCACCATCCCGTTGTTCAGAAGGGTCGAGGTTTGCCAGTAGCGCGCGGTGTTCAGGCTGCCGGTCAAAGCAAAGCCGGCGGTTACAGTCAATACGGTGGAAGCGCTGACCGAGCCCGAAGTGGCCTCGATGGTCGTCGTGCCTACGCCCACCGTGGTCGCCAAGCCCTGCGAGCCCGAGGTAGTGCTGACGGTGGCCACGCTTGTCGTCGAGGAACTCCACGTCGCCGTGCTGGTCAGGTTCTGCGTGCTGCCGTCGCTGTAATTCCCCGTGGCGGTGAACTGTTCGGTGCTTCCGAAGGAAGTGGAGGGATCGGCGGGCGTAACTTTGATCGACTGCAAGGCCGGGGGCGCGCCGCTGCCCGTCAAGCTCACGCTTTGCGTGCTGCCTGTGATGTTGTTGCTGTTGTCGGTAATCGTCAAGGAGGCCGTTCGACTCCCCGCGGCGGTGGGCGTGAACGTGACGCTGATCGTGCAGCTTCCGCTCGCCGCCACCGAACTGCCGCAGGTGTTGGCGGACTGGCCAAAATCGCCCGGGTTGGAGCCCGTAAACGTAACGCTGCCGATCGTCAGGGCGGCATTCCCGGTATTGCTCAGGGTCACGGATTGGGCCGCGCTGGTGGTACCCGTGGCTTGGCTCGCGAAGGTCAAGCTGGGTTGCGAAACGCCTGCTATCGGGGCGGGAGGTGGTGTGGTACTGCCTCCACCGCCGCCCCCGCCACCGCAACCAACCAAGCTGCTCAAGCTGGCGATCGCCAAAAAGATGAGCAGCAACGCCGCAGACTGCCGCCGCTGCGCGAACAAGCGCGCGGGAGCGATTACTCGAACTCCTGACCACTGACCCCTGTCTTCTGCGCCCGACATGGCGTCACCTCCCTGGCAAAACCGCGGAAGAAATCGATGGTTGAACCTCATACCAGCTCCCCCTCTCAGAGACTTAGCTGAAACGTGTCTTTGACTCTCCACGAAACTCGCCCCATCGACATGTTAACGAGGGCGTCCGTCGCTCGGGGCGCCGCCACCGAGCGCTTTGAAACGCACCAAAACATGTTTGGATCTTTGCAATCCCACTTGCTTTTCCCTCTATAGCGGAAAAAACCGGTGAAACCTATCATGCCAAGAGAAATATTCTTGCCCGCGAACTGGCGCGACGGTCAGACGACCGTAAGCTAAGTGTCCGGAGATCGGAGAACGTTACTTTCGATCACGTTACTTTCAAGCTTTTGAAGAAGTCGAGGCCGCGTGCTACGATGCGGCCACTTCGGTCTAGTCTGCCAGATGGGTAGACGATGCAACCTTCAGGACAAGCGGTGACACAGCTACTCCAGGCGTGGTGCCAGGGGGACCCAAGCGCACTGGAGAAGCTGGTTCCCTTGGTGTATCAGGAGTTGTACCGTCTGGCGCGCCGCCACATGGCGACGGAGCGGCCCTCGCACACACTGCAAGCCACCGCGTTGGTGCATGAAGCTTATGTGCGGCTGGTGGAATCCGACCACACCCACTTTAAAAATCGTGCCCACTTTTTCGCTGTCTGTGCGCAAGTGATGCGGCGCATTCTCGTGGATTGGGCTCGCGCCCACGAGGCCACGAAGCGGGGAGGCGAAGTCCGGCCATTGAAGTTGGAAGAAGCGCTGGTGGTGGAGTCGAAACCGGGCCGCGACTTTGTCGCCTTGGATGATGCGCTGAAAGAGCTCACAGCACTCGACCCGCGCAAGGCGCAGGTGGTGGAATTGCGTTTTTTCGGTGGGCTCAGCGTGGAGGAAACAGCCGAGGTACTGCAGGTGGCACCCGTGACGGTGATGCGGGACTGGAACTTGGCCAGGAGTTGGCTGCGGCGCGAGCTGACCAAGGGGGCGCCAGGTGGAGCGTGAGCGCTGGCTGGTCATCGAACGGCTGTACAACGACGCTCGAGAACGGAAAGGGAGCGAGCGAGCGCAGTTTCTGGCCGAGGCCTGCGCCGGGGATGATTCCTTGCGGCGCGAAGTGGAGTCGCTGCTGGCGCAGGAGGAGGGGACCGGAAGTTTCCTAGGAACGCCGGCGATCGAGGTGGCGGCGCAGGTTCTGGCGCAGCATCATGCCCAGGGCGCCAACCGGACGAGTCCGGACGCCATGCTCGGCCGAACGGTTTCCCACTACCGGATCCTGGAGAAGCTGGGCGGTGGCGGCATGGGCGTGGTTTATAAGGCGGAGGACACGCGCCTGGGCCGGGCAGTGGCGCTAAAGTTTCTTCCGGAGGCGGTGTTAGGGTTGCCCCGGCCGGCGCGTGCCACGCCCGAACTCGATGGTTCACCACTCGAACGTTTCCGGCGCGAAGCACGCGCTGCCTCAGCGATCAACCATCCCAACATCTGCACGATCTATGACGCGGGGGAGCACGAGGGCCACCCTTTCATTGCCATGGAGTTGCTGGAAGGCGAAACCTTGCGCCACTTGCTGTTGCGGCAGAAGGGGAAGATCGAGAAAGGAGCGTCTATCCACCCCAGGCCCGGGGCGAATGGGGCGGCGCCGACCCTTCCCTTCGAGCGGGTATTGGATTTGGCGATCCAAGTTGCCGAAGGGCTGGACGCGGCGCACCAGAAAGGCATCATTCATCGCGACATCAAGCCGGCGAATATTTTCGTAACGGAGCGGGGTCAGGCCAAAATCCTGGATTTCGGACTGGCGAAGCTGGCGCCTCCCGGGCAGGGAGTGAGCGCCGGGGACTCTGGGCCTGGAAAAACGCCGGATGGGTTCCCGGCGGGAGAGTGGGTCAGCAGCCCCGGCATCGCGGTCGGAACGACCGATTACATGTCGCCGGAGCAAGTGCGCGCCGAGGCGGTGGACCAACGCACCGATCTATTCAGCTTTGGCGCAGTGCTCTATGAGATGGCCACAGGCCGGCAGGCATTTGCGGGTGACTCGCCCGGCGTTATTTTCGAGGCGATTCTCAACCACGCGCCCACGCCGGCGCTCGATATCAATTCCAGCCTGCCGGCGGAACTGGTACACATCATCGATAAGGCGCTGGAGAAAGATCGCCAGTTGCGCTACCAGACAGCGGCCGACCTGGAAGCCGACTTGCATCGGCTGAAACGCGACACGGATTCAGGACGTGTCGTTGCAGGCCTCAGGCCTGACCGGGGGCGCCCACAAGGCGCGCCCCTGCGCCGCGTTGCGGCGATTGCACTAGCTGCCGCCGCGCTGGCGCTAGGGATTGGCGGGGTGATGGGGTATCGCTATTTCCGCAAGCCGCCCGGGCCGCCCATGCGCGTCGTTCCCTTCACCACTTTCCTCGGCCAGCAGGACGAGGCTCGGTTTTCCCCCGACGGCAACCAGATCGCTTTCTCGTGGGATGGGGAAAAGGAAGACAATTGGGATATTTACGTGAAGCTGATCGGGGTGGAGAAGCCGTTGCGGCTTACCACGGATCCAGGGGAAGACACCTCACCCGCCTGGTCTCCTGACGGCCGTTACATTGCTTTTCGCCGCCACACCGATAGCGAGTACGGCATCTATGTAGTTCCCGCTCTGGGCGGCCCGCAGCGTAAACTGCACGCGCCCAGGACGTCTGGGTCTCTTGACTGGTCGCCGGACGGGAAGTACCTGGCTTACGATGAGGCTCGGCTTGGCCAGCAGGACACGAGCATCTTCCTGCTTGCAGTAGACAACCCTGAGGATAACCGTCCTTTGACAACCCCGCCCACTCCCCTCACACGTGATCGGAATCCTCGCTTCTCCCCCGACGGGGGAAGTGTGGCCTTTCTCCGGGGCCTCAGTACGGGAGAAACATACGATGTTCACGTGGTGCGGGTTGCGGGTGGAGAACCCAAACGCCTCACGTTCGGTAATGTCGGGGTCGGTGGCCTGGACTGGACACCGGACGGCGCCTACGTCATATTCGCGTCGGAACGGCTGGGCGAATTGGGCCTATGGAAGGTCCCGGCGTCCGGGGGGGAGCCGGAACCGTTGTCTGTGGGCCAGGCGGGTAGCTACGGGCCTTCGCTTTCTCGTGACGGGCGCCGTCTGGCGTACACCGTGAGGTCTTATAACTCAAACATCTGGCGGTACGAGATCCACCCAGGGTCGCGCCGGAACATGTTGCCCACGAAGTTGATTGCCTCGGCAAGGTTCAACCTGAGCCAACAGTTCTCTCCCGACGGAAAAACGATTGTCTTCTGTTCCGATCGCTCGGGAAGCACCCAGGTCTGGGTCTGTGATAGTGACGGCTCAAATCCCTTGCAGTTGACTTCCTCTGGCGGTGGCATGACAGGTACGCCCCGGTGGTCGCCCGATGGCCGGCAAATTGCCTTCGACTCGGACGAGGAAGGCCATGGCGGCGTCTATCTCGTGAATGCGGAAGGTGGCCGATCGCGCCGCCTGACCACCGCCACGGGGATTTCGAACAACTATGTCCCGAGCTGGTCGCGAGACGGGAAATGGGTCTACTTTACTTCCGACCGGACGGGGGCATGGCAGGTGTGGAAGATGCCCGCCGAGGGGGGGCAAGCGGTGCAGGTGACAAAGAAGGGTGGATTTGCAGCTTTCGAGTCTCCTGACGGCAAGACACTCTACTACGCCAAGGGGCGGAACGCGCCGGGCCTTTGGAGGCTCCCGGTACAAGGTGGCGAGGAAACACTCGTCCTTGAGCAGCTTGGCGCGGGACTCTGGGGTTATTGGGCAGTCGTGCAGGACGGGATCTACTTCTATAACGCCAACACAAAAGGCATCGGATTCTTCAACTTCGCTACGCACAAGGTAACCGAGATTGCCAAGCCGGAGAAGGCCCCCCTCTGGTATAACCCAGGCTTTGCAGTCTCTCCGGATGACCGTTGGCTTCTGTACGCCGAGAGCGACGAACATACCTCCCACATCATGCTGGTGGAGAATTTCCACTTGTAGATGCGTGCGCACGGCGACTGTTGATGAAGGAGAATTGGGAACCTGGTTACCCGCGATTGGGTAGGGGGCTACTTTGAAATTTCTCGTTTTAATAGAACGAACGATGTCCATCCTTCTTCGCCCCAAGCGGAAACTGCTTCCCACCCTTCAGACCCCAGTTTATTTAGAATTTCTTCACTGCTTTTAACGGACCGCTCGGTCAGTTGGTCATCAGCGTATATCTCTGTAATCTTGTACTCCCATTTGTTCTTCATTTAGGCGGCTCTTTCTGCCCTCCGTTCTTCACTCTCCCACAGGGCTACTAGGTCTTGAACACTCCAAAGATGGTCAGTTACTCCCGCCGTCATTGCTGGCGTCACGCGAAGTGTACGATGAATCTGAATCAAATTGTGGGAGAAATAGTTCAGGGCCACCGCAGCCACATGATTCTCGACCTTACGAGAGAATCCATTCGAGAGCCTTGTGTATCGCCGCATGGGGGGAAAAGGGTGTCAGGAACGTGTGAAGAAATTAACAACAATGCGTAGCTGTGGTAACTGGGGTGAAGCAAAGTGGAAGCATGAGCGAAAACACTCAGGTTACTC
>JGI12270J11330_10001372_pt1 | contig 18092 bp, 15 predicted proteins | sample PeaSoiMetSII2010_FD_11330 | JGI IMG/M metagenome (IMG submission 11330)
CGGATTACTCATCATGACGAAGTCTTTGAAGCCATCGGCCGAGTTGTGTACGTCAGCCCGGGCCTAGGTATGGGTGTGGTTTTCGTGGAGGTGCCTGCGGAGCAGCAGGCCCGGCTCGACCGCTGGCTGGAGGAAAAGGATCAGGAATTCTGACGCGTGTTCCTTGCCCGAACCCCGCCGCTCAAGTAAACTTGAGTGTTTTGCGAGACCTCAAATACTAATACCTGTGCACTGTTCCATCGTCGCACAGCAGGGCGACCGCGTCACGGTCGCGCAAAAAGGCTGAAACTCAAATGAAGATCCACGAATACCAAGCAAAAGCGATCCTTGCGCGTTACGGTGTCGCCACCCCCCGCGGCGAAGTGGCATTCACGAAGGAAGAAGCGCGGGAAGCGGCGCAGCGCCTGAAATCCAACGTGGTTGTGGTAAAGGCGCAGATCCATGCGGGAGGCCGCGGGAAAAAAAAAAAGGCGGAAACGGCTTCGCACATCCTGGGCATGACCTTGGTGACACCGCAAACGGGCCCGCAGGGACGCCTCGTGCGGCGGCTGCTGATTGAAGAGGGCCTGGACATCAAGCGGGAGCTCTATCTGGGGCTGCTGATTGACCGGGAAACGGAGCGGCCTGTGTTTATGGCCAGCGCCGCAGGCGGGATGGAGATCGAGCAGGTGGCGAAGGAAAACCCCGGCGCGATTCTGCGCGAGCCGATCCATCCGGCCATAGGGCTGCAGGCCTATCAGGCGCGCAAGATTGCGTTTGGGCTGGGGCTCACAGGAGAACAAGTGACGGCGGCGGTTCCGTTCTTGCTGGCGCTATATCGCGCGTTTATCGATACCGATGCGTCGCTGGTGGAGATCAACCCGTGCGTGGTGACCGGCGACGGCAAGATCGTGGCGCTCGACGCGAAAATGACATTCGACGATAACGGGCTCTTCCGGCACAAGGAGCTGCGCGAGTTGCGGGACCTGGACGAGGAAGACCCGCTCGAGGTGGAAGCGTCCAAGTATGGCTTGAACTACATCAAGCTGGACGGCACCGTGGCTTGCATGGTGAATGGCGCGGGACTGGCCATGGCCACCATGGACATCATCAAGTACGCGGGCGGGTCGCCGGCGAATTTCCTGGATGTGGGCGGCGGAGCCTCCGCCGATCAGGTCAAGAATGCCTTTCGCATTCTCCTGAGCGATCCCGAGGTCAGAGCGGTTTTCATCAACATATTTGGCGGCATTTTGCGCTGCGACGTGCTGGCGACGGGCGTCGTGGCGGCGGCGAAGGATCTGCAAGTGAAAATACCGATTGTGGTGCGAATGGAAGGAACGAACGTGGAGGCAGGACAACGGATTCTCCGCGAAAGCGGGTTGAACTTTACGATTGCAGAGGGCATGAAGGACGGAGCGCAAAAAGTAGTTGCGTTGGCAGGAAGGTAATGCCGGTGAATGACGTCGAGGAAGTAAAGGAATTAAAGGAAGTGAAGGAGGGATCTGGCCGGGTCGGGCCAGTCAAGCGGTACACGGATCTGCTCATTTATCGCCAGTCGTATAGGCTGGCCCTGCAGGTGACCAAATTCACCCGTGGACTTCCTCGAGAAGAGCAATTTGAACTTGGCCGGCAGTTACGGCGCTGTGGGAGATCGGTACCGGCCAACGTCGTGGAAGGATGGACAAAGCGGAGCTCCGCCGCCGAGTTCAAGCGGCATCTGGTGATAGCAGCCGGTGAAGCCGCCGAATGCGGATTTTGGATTGGATTGGCGGTAGACGAGGGTTGGGTTCCGGAGAGCGCCGCCAAACCGATTCTCACCGAATATGGGAAGTTAGGTTTCATGATTCACAATCTTTGGAAGGAGTGGAGGAAGCTATAGGCCGGGGAATTGTCCTTTACCTCCTCTGCCTCATTTGCCTCCTAAACCTCGAATATGAGCATCCTGGTCAATGAAAAAACACGGCTGCTGGTGCAGGGATTTACAGGGCGGGAAGGAACGTTCCATTCGCAGCAGATGATTGAGTATGGAACGAATGTCGTGGGCGGTGTGACGCCGGGCAAGGGCGGCACGAAGCACCTGGAGCGCCCCGTATTCAACACCGTCGCCGAAGGCGTGAAAGCGACGGGCGCAGATGCCACTGTAATCCTCGTGCCGCCGGCGTATTCAGCGGACGCGATTCTGGAAGCCGCCGACGCGAAGGTAGCACTGGTGGTCTGCATCACGGAGGGGATTCCCACGCTGGACATGGTGCGAGTCTCCAACGTCGTGGACAAGTCCAAAACGCGCCTGATTGGGCCGAACTGCCCGGGGATTATTTCTCCCGGCAAATGCAAGATCGGAATCATGCCGGGGCGCATTCACAAGCAGGGAAATGTCGGGTTGGTAAGCCGCAGCGGCACCTTGACCTATGAGGCCGTATACCAACTGACGCAACTGGGGATTGGCCAGTCCACGTGCATCGGGATCGGCGGCGATCCGATTATCGGCACAACATTTCTGGATGCCATCAAGATGTTCAATGATGATCCGGACACGCACGCCATCGTGCTGATCGGCGAAATCGGCGGGAATGCGGAAGAGCGCGCTTCCGAGTGGATTAAGGCGAATGTGAAGAAGCCCGTAGTGGGCTTTATTGCCGGACAGACGGCGCCTCCGGGACGGCGCATGGGCCACGCGGGAGCGATCATCAGCGGTGGCCAAGGCACAGCGAAGGACAAGTACGCCGCGATGAATGCGGCGGGGATTCACACGGTGGAGACACCGGCAGATTTGGGATCCAAGGTTGCCGCAGCGTTGAAGTGAAGCAAAGAAGAAGAGAAGTAAAGAAGCAATGAAGTAAAGAAACATAGAACATTTCGCGGTGCACGGAAGTTGCGGATGTCCATAAAGACTTATAGGGATTTAAATGTTTTTCGGGAGGCTTATCAGTTGGCATTGGATGTCTCACGAGCGTCAAGGCTCCTCCCCGCGTATGAACAATTTGAGATCGGAAAGCAATTGCGCCGAGCCGTCCGATCAATCCCCGCGAATATCGTGGAAGGCTGGGCGAAAAGAGTGTCGCCGCCGGAGTTTAGGCGGTAACTGCAGATCTCGATAGGCTCCTGCGAAGAGTGTAAATTCTGGTTAGAGATGAGCCGGGATGAAGGGTATCTCAAGCAGGAAGAGTGCGGAAAATTTGCGGATCGGCTCAACGTTGTGGGAGCAATGTTGACGAGTCTTTGGAAGAACTGGAAAAGTTTTGCGAAGTAGGGTTTTTCGTTGCTTCTTTACTTCGTTGCGTCATTACATCATCTAGGAGAGTCTCTTGGCGATAGAACGCACGCTCGCAATCATCAAACCGGACGCCGTGGGCCGGGGCCAGCAAGGAGAAATACTGGCGCGCATCCAAAAGGGGGGCTTCAGGATTGTCGCCATCAAGTCACTGCGGTTGACGAAGGAAGAAGCCGGCGGATTTTACTACGTCCACCGGGAACGCCCGTTCTATGGCGAACTCACGGAATTCATGAGTTCAGGAAAAATCTTTGCCATGGTCCTGGAAGCGGATGAGGCCATCGCCAAGTGGCGCGAGGCCATGGGCGCGACTGATCCGAAGAAGGCTGTTGCCGGCACGATTCGGCACGATCTGGGCACAAGCATCGGCAACAATTGCGTGCATGGCTCCGACGCGCCGGAAACCGCGGCGTTCGAGATCGGCTATTTTTTCTCTGGACTGGAATTGATCTAAAGGCGCTTTCCTCTCTTTGGTTTCCATTGCGCAGCTACGAACGCTTGTCCACGACAGCCCAATTTACATAAGCTGAATCCGGAAGCAGGGTGTAATTCCCACGGATACAGGATCGAACTGATGGATCGGCGAGTCCAGATGGTGTATCCACGGACTGTGATGGGCGATTTCTTGCAGCACGAGGCGCAAACCTAGCCAACTGAGTCCGTTCGGCGTCAGCTTACGTGCAGCGGATACGCAACCGTGACCATTGTTGTGGACGGACAGCGCGATTACTCGGCATCTTACGAAGTATAATGAAGAATCCCGCTATGAATTCAAGCGCCACGCCCAATCTCGAACCCCCGGCAATTGGGGACGCAGTGCGTCCGGCAACGAGCCGTCCGAACCGCTGGCTTTCGGACTGGCGAGTTTCCGTGCTGCTGTTGATTGGACTGTGGGCGGTCATCTACATGGCCGGCATCTCGCGGCCCGCCTTGCTCGACGACGTGGACACGGTTCACGCCGAAGCTGCGCGCGAAATGCTGCAGCGGCACGACTGGGTGACGCTGTACACCAACGGCTTCCGCTATCTGGAAAAATCGCCACTGATGTATTGGACCTTGGCGGCCAGCTACCGGATTTTCGGCATCGGCAATTGGAGTACGCGTCTGCCCCTGGTGCTCGGCGTGCTGGCCCTGGTTTTGGCGACTTACCGTTTGGGCCGGTATGTTTATGGGGAGGCGGGCGGCCTGTATGCGGGGATCGCCCTGAGCACATCGCTCGGCCTTTACATATTCACGCGCTTTCTGATTCCCGAAGTACTCGTCGCGCTGTGGCTTACGCTCGGGTACCACTTTTTCTTGCAGTCACTGGAAGAGGAACGGCCCTCGCGCTTTGTTTGCTGGGGATTCGCCGCGACGTGCGCATTGAATGTGCTCACGAAAGGCCTGATCGGACTGGTGTTTCCGGCGGGAGCCATCGGGCTTTATCTTCTGCTGACGGGGGATTTGCGGCACTTGATGAGGCTGCGAGTGATTTCGAGCACGCTGGTGTTTTTAGGGATCGCCGCGCCGTGGCACATCCTGGTGGCGCTGCGCAATCCCCCGCAGGGCCAAGCGCGCGGGTTCCTGTGGTTCTACTTCATCAACGAACATGTGATGCGTTTCCTGGGCAAGCGCGTGCCTCCCGGATACGACACCGTTCCTCTCGCAATCTTCTGGGGACTCCTGCTAGCGTGGCTTTTGCCCTGGAGCGCCTTCCTGCCGCAAGCTCTCCGCGGCGTCCCGGCACGCTGGCGGGAACTTCGCAGCAAGTCGGGGACTCCGCTAGACCGGCAGCAGCGGGGGAATCTGCTCTTCTTTCTGTGGGCGCTGGTCATCCTGGGGTTCTTCAGTCTTTCCACGCGACAGGAGTACTACACCATACCCGCCTTGCCGGGCATGGCGCTTTTGGTGGGCGCTTGGCTGGCGCGTGAATCCGGAGCGGCGGCGCTCGAGCCGGATCGCCGGGCGGGAAGGATATCTTCGGCGGCCCTGTTTGTTTTCGGCGTGCTGGGGTTCGTGGCCGGGATGTATCTTTTGTTTGTATCCCATCGCCCCGTTCCCGGGGCCGACCTGGCGGACCTGCTCAAGAAAAACCCGCAGGAATATAACTTGTCGCTGGGGCATGTGCTGGATCTGACGCCGCAGGCGCTGGGTGCGTTTCGCGTGCCGCTACTGGGGGCATCCCTCGGGCTGTTTCTGGGCACGGGATTAAACTGGTTTCTGCGGCGGCGCGGACGCCCTTTTGCGGGCAATGTTGCGCTCGCCGCCATGATGGTTGTGCTGCTGGGTTGTGTGCATGCCTCCTTCGGCACGTTTTCGCCGATTCTTTCTTCGTACAACCTCGCGGAGGTTGTTCGTAAGCAGTTTCGGCCAGGCGATGTGATCGTGATTGATGGCGAGTATAGCGATGCGTCCACGCTGAATTTCTATACCGGAATACAGGTGCACGTGCTGCACGAACCCAGCGGCAACTTATGGTACGGGGCCAAATTTCCCGATGCGCCGCATATCTTCGAGACTCAGGAGTCGCTGGCGGTATTGTGGAACGGCCCGGCGGAGGTGTTCCTGTGGACGGACCAGGAAGAGCCGAAAGAACTGCGAGGCCTGGGGTCTTTCCAGCTGGCGCGTAGCGGGGGAAAATTCATATTCACGAATCGTAGGCCGGAGCGATGATCGCGCGCCAACGCGAACAGGCGACCGGCGGAACCTCCGGGAAGTTCCGCATCGCGATGAATGGTCAATGTGGCGCACTGATTCAATCTTGTCGGCACGGAAAACACCGTTCCGGCAACATTCATTTCTTAAGGTAATCCATCACCAGAGAAATCCCTTCACGCAAACCGCACTGAGGGATAAAGCCGTATTTTTTTTGCAAAGTTGCATCGCAATATCGCGCGAAAACTCCCTCAGGCTTATCGAGTAACGGTTTAATTTTAGGGTCTTTGCCGATAATAGCACATCCTTTTTGTATGAAATCCTCAAACGAAGTTCTTACACCCGTTCCCAAATTCAAAGCGGAGCCGTCGCTTATACTCTCGTAAGTCTTGAGGATGCCGGTTATGCAATCCTCAATATAAATAAAATCTCGTGATTGGTCACCGGTTCCCCATACTTCTATCTCATCCTCGGTAAGAATTCTTTTTATCAGAGCTGGGGCGGGATAACTTATCGCCTGATCTTCTCCGTATCCGGTAAAAGGCCTGTAAACGGCGATGTCCAGGCCGTGCTTTGAAACTCCCAGATTCGAGAGAAACTCCCCGTTCAGCTTCGCCCAGCCGTAAGATAGATCGGGGATATCTATTCTCTCGTCCCTTATGGAAATCAGATCCTCGGAAAGAGCAATGTTATTTTCTTTTGTTTGGAACTTTACGGGATAAACAGCCGAGGAAGAAAAATAGACGATCTTTCCGGGCTTGGTTCTCACCGCCCAACGGAACATCGAAGTGTCTATAATCAGGTCATTCGCGACTTTAAAAGGATCGTTTTCTATAACCAATCTGCCTTCCACTATCGCCGCCAGATGGAAGATCAGATCAAATGTTTCGTCGCAACGGTTGAAAAAAGCTAAACAATCATCATAAAAAACACGTTCTGGCTGCATTATCAAATGCCGGGGCCAGTTCTCAATTTTAAGCCCTGTGGACAAATTATCGACAATGGTAATCCGGTTGGAAGAATCCCGGGATAACCTCTTAGCAAGATGCCGCCCTACAAATCCGCAACCACCGGTGATCAATATTTTCATAGGATGGGATTCAGAAACAAACCAAGGTCAAATCGACTTCTTTGCGATCTACGCGATTTTACTATGAGCTGGTCCCGTTTGTTTGGACGGTTTCCACCATAGCCTTTCTCTGAATTGGCTTTTCTTCATGTTTCTAACGAGGTTTGACAGCAGGGCCCAGTCTGGTATAGTAAGCGGAGATTTTCAATTTCCTACGAGCTGAAAGAAAACGCTGTCCCCTACCGCCTTCCCCTGCCTAATGTTTCAAGGAGCGCGCGCATGGTGATTGTTGCATACCTTGTCTTAGGTGTGGCCATCGCCGGAACCACCACTTCGACGATTGTTTTTGTTCTTGCCCTTTTTGGAGTGATCCGATTCCGGCGCAGCGCCCGGCGGGATCGGGAAGCCTATGAAAAATTCTCAGCTAACCTGCCACCGGTCTCCGTTCTAAAACCCGTCCACGGTAATGAGTCGAGGCTGAAAGAGAACATTGAAAGCTTTTTCCGCCAGGACTATCCCGCATACGAAATCCTGTTTGCGGCCGACGAGTCGGATGACGCTGCGCTGCCCGTGATCCGGGAAATTTGCGGGCGCTATTCCCACATCCCAAGCCGGATACTGATCACCGGGCAGCCGCCCTGGCCTAGTGTTTTAACCTATTGTTTCCATCGCCTGACCGAAATCGCTGCGCATGACATTCTGGTCACGAGCGACAGCGACGTTGAAGTTGGACCGGAATATTTGCGCGAGGTAGTGCCTCCTTTGCTCGATCCCCAGGTCGGAGCCGTGACCTGTGCATCTCGCGGCAAGAGCGCTGGGGGACTTTGGAGCGCCTTCAATGGCATCGGAATGTCGGTCGAATTTGTCGCTGGTGTCCTGATCGCCAATCTTTTAGAAGGCATGAAATTCGGCCTGGGCCCTACGGTCGCGCACACCAAAGACACCATAGCGCGAATTGGTGGCTATGCCGCCATCGGTGAGTATCTTTCCACGGACTTCGTCGTCGGAAATTTCATTTATAAGGCCGGCTTTCGGGTCGTGCTGTCCAGCTACGTGGTAGATCATGTGTCCCCGCCAATGACATTCCGGCAAATGTGGGAACGCCAGCTACGTTGGGCCATGGGGACTCGTTACTCGCGCCCGAAGGGCCACCTTGGCACGGGACTCACCTTCGCAGTCCCGTATGGGATCCTGGGCCTGCTCGCCGGGTCACTGTTGGGCCACCCGTGGCTAGGTGTCGCCTTGTTCGCCGCTTCGCTGCTGAACCGCATGGCGGAGTGTTGGTTCGTCGGTTGGTGTGGCGCCCGCGACCCCGTTGCGCGACGCTGGGTGCTGCTCTATCCGCTAAGGGATTTGCACGGCTTTATCATCTGGTGCGCCAGCTACCTCTTCAAACGCAGCCTGTGGCGCGGCAACAACTACGTATTGCTCAAGGGTGGCAGACTGGCCGCCCGGAGGGCCAACGGTACTGTCATCAACCCTGGCTAGGCCGTTCTTGACCGCACCGGCATTCCCCAATAGTGCCGTACCTTCGAAGGAGTAGTCGATTTGCGCGCCGAAGTCCTGGCCTTCTCCCCGTGTCCGTCCGCCTGGCCTCTTCCCTTCAGATGGCCCAATCTGCATAATAGGCGGGCCCGCCCCGAGTCATTATTCCTGGGAGGTTCGTATGTCCCTAATGCATCGCCGCGAATTTCTTAGCCGCAGCGCCAGAGCAGCCTCGGGCGCTGTTTTCAGTTTGCACCCGCTTGCGCGGAGGCTGCTGGCATTGCCTCCGATTGCCAGCAAGTTCCGCGCGAACGATACAGTGACGCTTGGCCGCACCGGGATTCAAACATCGCGGCTGGCGATGGGGACGGGCACGGTCGGTTCCGAACACCACTCGCACCAGACCGCACTTGGCGTGCAAGGCCTCGCGGCCGTGCTCCTGAACGGCTACGATCAGGGGCTGCGTTTTTTTGACGCGGCGGATTCTTACGGCAGCCATCCCCACGTTGCGGAAGCGCTGAAGCACGTAGACCGCAGCAAGGTAACGGTCCTGACGAAGACTTTTTCGCGCGATGCCGACGGGGTGAAGGCCGACCTCGACCGTTTCCGGCGAGAACTCGGCACGGACTACCTGGACATCGTGCTGATGCATTGCGTCACGGAGCCCGATTGGAGCACGCGGTACCGACCGGTGATGGACGTGCTTTCTGAAGCGAAGCAAAAGGGAATCATCCGGGCGCACGGCTGCTCCTGCCATACGATTGAGGCATTGCGCGTTGCGGCGAAGTCGCCGTGGGTGGAAGTGGACCTGGCGCGCATCAATCCCATTGGTGCTTATATGGATGCCGACCCGGACACGGTGGTGAGCGTGCTGCGCGAGATGCGCGCGGCGGGGAAAGGCATCGTGGGCATGAAAATCCTCGGGCAAGGGAGTTTGCGCAACAAGCAGGATGAAGCCTTCAAATACGCGCTCGGCCTTGACGTGCTGGATGCTTTTACCGTGGGGGCGGAATCGGTCGCAGAGCAGAATGACGTTGTTCGCCGAATCGCCGCCGTGGCGTGAGGCATGGATCCGGCTCGCGAACTTGGGCGCACGCTGCTGATTCTGGGAGCGCTGCTGCTCGTTGTGGGCGGAGTTTTCTTTTTTGGCGGCAGGTTGCCCTTTCGCCTGGGGCGCTTGCCCGGCGACATCGTGCATAATGGCGAGCACACCACGTTCTATTTTCCCATCGTGACGAGCATCGTGCTGAGTGTGGGGCTGTCGCTGCTCTTCTGGCTGATCTCACGCCTGCGCCGTTGAAGCGAGCTAGGCGCGGTCCTGCTTCCTGCGCTAGACTTGGGCCACCAAGGGAGGTCCACGATGAAGGGCTCAGCAAAGGTTATCGAACAACTGAACAAGGCGCTGCGCGAGGAACTTACCGCGATCAACCAGTANTTTCTCCATGCCGAAATGTGCGAGAACTGGGGTTACGAGAAGCTNTCGGAGTACATCAAGATGCAGTCCATCGGCGAAATGAAACACGCCGAGGCGCTCATGGAGCGGATTCTTTTTCTGGATGGATCGCCAACGATGCTGCCGCTCGAGCTGACGGTAGGGAGGAATGTTCAGGAAATGCTGCAAAGCGATCTGGATCTGGAGCTGGGCGCAGTAAAGGATTACAACGCGGCAATCCAGATTGCGGTTGCGGAGCAGGACAACGGATCGCGCGACCTGTTCGTGCAACTTTTGAAGGATGAAGAGGGCCACGTGGACTGGCTCGAGGCGCAGATGCATCTGATCAAGGAACTGGGTTACGAGCGCTACCTCACCATGCAGATGGGCGAGGACGAAGAAGAGGAATAATCTGGCGGTTGGAAGCGTTCTGCTCTCGCTGCAGAACGCCGGACTGTTTCCGCAGACCTATGAATCAACTGCAACTCAACCTGCAACCGGAGCGGCGCGTGTTCACGGTCAGCGACCTGACCGCGCGCATTCGCGACCTTCTGGCTAAGAACTTCACGGACGTATCCGTGCAGGGAGAAATTTCCAACTGCCGGGAGGCGCAGTCCGGGCATTGCTACTTCACATTGAAGGACGAACGCGCGCAGATACGGTGCGTGCTGTTCAAGCAGCAGAGGCGCGGTGTGAAGTTCCGGCCGGAGGATGGGATTCAAGTTACGGTGCGGGGCTCGCTCAGTGTGTACGAGGCGCGCGGCGAGTATCAGATTTACGTGGAATCGCTGGAACCGGTGGGGCGCGGGGCGCTGCAATTGGCGTTCGAGCAGTTGAAGAAGCGGCTGGAAGATGAAGGGTTGTTTGCGGCGGAGCGCAAGAAGCCGTTGCCGCTGCTGCCAAATCGTATCGGTGTGATTACCTCGCCGAAAGGCGCGGCGGTGCGCGACGTGGTGCGCATTCTGACGCGGCGCTTTCCGAATGTGCATTTGACGGTGTACCCGGTGCGCGTGCAGGGCGAGGGAGCTGCCGAGGAGATTGTCGAAGGGCTGCGGTACTTCAACAAAAAGCACGCGGCGGACGTGATCCTGTTGGTTCGGGGCGGCGGCTCGATGGAAGACCTCTGGGCGTTCAACGAGGAGGTGGTAGCACGGGCGATCGCCGCCTCGAGCATACCGATTATTTCCGGCATCGGGCATGAAACGGATTTCACGATTGCGGATTTTGTGGCCGATGTGCGGGCGTCCACGCCTTCGGCGGCTGCGGAGCTGGTGGTGCAGACGCGGCGCGAATTCGACAAGCATGTGGCGGATTTACTGGAAACGTTGGCAAGCCTGCTGCGCTACCGGCTGCTGGAACATTCGCGGCGCGTGCATGAATTGGCCGCGAGGCGCGGGTTCCGGCGGCCGCTGGATTTGCTGCGGCAACGGCGACAGCGGGCGGATGAGCTGACTTCACGGCTGGCGCTGGGACTGCGCGCGCGGCTGGAATTTTCACGGAAGCGCTTTACGAAGGCGCATTTGCGTGTGGCCTCATTCGACTTCCGGGCGAAGGTGGCGGTGCTGCGCTTGCGCTTGCAGAGACGCAGCCAGGAATTGGGTGTGCGCGCGGATCGTTTGCTGCGCAGAAAGCGCGAGCGCTGGGAGCGCTTAGCGCTGCAATTGCAGGAGCGCGGGCCGTTGAAAGTGCTGGAACGCGGTTACGCAATTGCTACCGATGCGGCAGGGAATGTGCTGCGAGATGCCGCTCAGGTGCAAATCGGCACCGAAGTGAATCTCCAACTTCACCGCGGCCGCATTTCTGCAGAAGTGACGCGGAAGGACTAGCTAGTCTCCTTCGTCGGAAGTGACGCGAAGGACGGCGAGGAAGGCTTCCAGGGGAAGGCCCAGCCAGCTAACGCAGCCCACGGGCAATCAACGGTAGATTTCGCGACGGTGCCCCGCGTCAGTAACGGTGACGGTTCTGCCGAGATCATCAATCTTGTAGAGGATGCGGTAGCTACCGAAGCGGATGCGCCAGCCTTCTCGCCCGGCCAATTTTTTGCATCCGGTGGGCCTGGGATTAGCAGCTAGGCTACGAATGGCAACCTCCGCCGCATTGGCCTGCTGTTCAGGTAAATCGGCAATCTGTTTTTGTGCACGTGGCAGGATGAGAAGCTTGTAGCTCACTTTCGCGCGCGCTTTATTTCGGCGAGGGCCTGTTCGAGAGGCACAGCGGTTTCCCCAGAGGCTTCGGCCTCATCAAAGGCCCGAATGTCCTCGAGCTCCTCAAGCTCTTCAAGGAGCTTTTCGTACTCCTCGATGCCGAGCACAACGGCGACCTTCTCGCCTTTTTCATTCACGAGGAATTGGGTCGGTTCTTTTATGGCCTTGTCCATAGCAACAGTCTACTTTACTGTCCTACAGCCAGCAAGAATCACACCTTCAATCATGTGCTACTCGTCTTCGTCGGAGGAAACCTTGAGGACGGCTAGGAAAGCTTCCTGCGGGATATCCACCTGGCCGACGCGCTTCATGCGTTTTTTGCCTTCTTTTTGTTTTTCGAGGAGTTTGCGCTTGCGTGTGATGTCGCCGCCATAGCACTTGGCTAATACGTTTTTGCGCATGGCCGCGACGGTTTCGCGGGCGATGATGCGGCTGCCTATGGCCGCCTGGATGGGCACCTCAAACATCTGTCGGGGGATCAGCTTGCGCAGGCGCGTGGCGAGTTCGCGGCCGCGCTCGTAAGCCTGATCGCGATGGCAGATCAGCGCAAGGGCATCCACGGGCTCGCCGCCGACAAGCACATCCAGCTTCACGAGGTCGGCTTCCTTGTAGCCGGCCAGGTGGTAATCCAGCGAAGCGTAGCCGCGCGAAACGCTCTTCAGCCGGTCGTAGAAATCCATCACGATTTCGTTCAGCGGAAGTTCGTAAGTGAACATCACGCGTGTTGGCGAGAGATACTCGAAGTTCTTCTGAATGCCGCGCTTCTCCTGGCAGAGCCGCAGGATGCTACCGACGGATTCGTCGCTGGTGATGATCATGGCCTTGATGATGGGCTCTTCGATTTTGCTGATGTCGCTGGGATTTGGAAATTTCGCGGGGCTATCAACTTCAATGACTGCTTCGCCGACGCGGGTGATGCGGTAACGCACGCTGGGCGCGGTGGTGATCAGATTCAGGCCGAATTCGCGCTCCAGCCGTTCCTGCACAATTTCCATGTGCAGAAGACCCAGGAAACCGCAGCGGTAGCCAAAGCCAAGGGCGACGGAGTTTTCCGGCTCATAGAAAAACGAGGCGTCATTCAATTTCAATTTGCCGAGCGCATCGCGCAGCGGCTCGTAGTCATCGGCCAGCACCGGAAAAAGCCCGGCGAAGACCATCGGCTGGATAGCTTCAAAGCCGGGAAGGGGAGGCGCACTGCTGCCCGCTTCGACAATGGTGTCGCCCATGCGCGCGTCGGCCACCTGCTTGATGTTGGCGATGACAAAGCCGACATCGCCCGCCTCGAGTTCCTGGAGCGCGACGGGCTTGGGAGTAAGCGTGCCGAGCTGTTCGACTTCGTAGGTTTCATCCCCGGCNCACANCCTGATCTTCATGCGCCGCGCGATGCGGCCCTGCTTNACNCANACNAGNACGACCGCGCCGCGATANGGGTCAAACCAGGAATCGAAAATCAGCGCCTGCAGCGGGTTTTCCGCATTTCCTTTGGGCGACGGGACACGCTGCACGATAGCCTCAAGCACATGATCCACGCCGATCCCGCTCTTTGCGCTGATCAGCAAAGCATCTTCGGCGGGAATGGCCAACACGGTTTCAATCTGTTCCTTGACGATGTCGGGCTGCGCGGCGGGCAGGTCGATTTTGTTGATCACCGGAATGATGGTGAGGTTGTGGCCGGCGGCAAGGAAAGTGTTGGCCACGGTCTGCGCTTCGACGCCCTGGCTGGCGTCAACAACGAGCAGAGCACCCTCGCAGGCGGAAAGCGCGCGGGAAACTTCGTAGGAAAAATCCACGTGGCCCGGCGTATCAATCAGATTCAGGCGATAGGTGTTGCCGTCCTTGGCCTGATAGTGCAGGCGAATGCTCTTGGCCTTGATGGTGATGCCGCGCTCGCGCTCCAGGTCCATGGAGTCGAGGACTTGTTCGTGCATTTCGCGCTGCGTGAGGGCGCCGGTCAATTCGAGGAGGCGATCGGCAAGCGTCGATTTACCGTGATCAATGTGCGCGATGATGCAGAAATTTCGTATGAACTTGGGGTCCATTCGCTTCCATTACCGCCAGGGTTGTGCCTGATGGTGTTCCCGAGAGATAGACGGCGGGCTCAGGCGCTGGGGCGAGCACCTCTCACCCTGCTCGAAGCTTGCCGTGCGAACATCTAGTTTGCCACAAACGCGGGGTGACGTCAGCCAGTGCAGAACGCTTCGCCACGTTCGACTTCAGGTCTTCCCAGAGTTGGACACCGGAACTCACGCTGCGAGTTTCTGGATGTGAGCCCACATTTCCTTTTTAAAGGCCATATAACTCATCGTATAATTACGCCAACGCTAGCTTTCATGCAGTTCAAGACGGAGATTCCAGATGACTTGCTTCCAATGGATTTTTGCGGGCGCCTGTTTGAGCACTCTCTTGATCACTCAAGGTCCCGTTGCCGTTGGGCAGGATAGCAGAGCGATGCAGGGCGATGAGGTGTCGCTGCCATCTGCCCCCGGCTATCTTGCCCAGGACGGCGGGCAGGACCCTGCCATCCGGCGGGTGATTGACGCGCGTCGTATCCCAGGACGCGGCCGCATCGCGGCAAATGATCAGGCCGGCATCCATACAGAAGGAAGCGGTTCAAGCAGCGGCTTTACTGAAATTGTGCTGCATAGCTTCACTGGGAACCCGGGTGATGCTGTGCCGGGCCTGATCATGGACAGCGCGGGCAACCTGTACGGGACCATCATGTATGCCGGCACGGCCAACGCCGGCATCGTCTACAAAGTGGACCCGACCGGCAAGATGACCGTGCTCTATAACTTTCAGGGAGGGACTGACGGATACAGTCCGCGTGGGAGTCTCATCAGGGACAGCGCAGGCAACCTGTACGGGACAACCTTCTACGGCGGCACGGCTGGCAACTGTAGTTCGTCAGGTTGCGGCACCGTGTTCAAACTTGACCCAACGGGCAAGGAGACCGTCTTGTACAGTTTTCAAGGAGGGACAGACGGAAGCAATCCAAACGCGGGGCTGACCATGGACAGCGCAGGGAACTTGTGTGGAACCACTGAGAATGGCGGCACGGCTGGCGATGGCACCGTCTTCAAAGTGGACCCGACCGGCAAGGAGACCCTGCTGTATAGCTTTCAGGGAGGGACGGACGGAATACTTCCATCCGCGAGCTTGATCATGGACAGCGCGGGCAACCTCTATGGAACCACCTACGTTGGCGGCATGGTTGGCGCTGGAACCGTCTTCAAAGTGGACCGGACGGGAAAGGAGACCGTACTCTACAGTTTTCAGGCGGGAACAGATGGAGCGAACCCATCCGCAAGCCTGATCACGGACAGCGCGGGCAACCTCTATGGGACCACGACGTATGGCGGCTCGAGGAACAGTAGTTGCAGTGCGTTCGGTTGCGGAACCGTGTTCAAACTTGACCCAACTGGCAAGGAGACCATCCTGCACAGTTTTTCAGGCACGAGCAGTGACGGTGCAGGGCCAGTGGCGAGCCTAATTATTGACAGCAGCGGCATTCTATACGGAACTACCGAAGCCGGCGGCACAAGCAGCAACTGTGCTTGGTTCGGTTGCGGGACCATTTTTACTTTGGACCCAACCGGCAAGGTGACCCTGCTCCATAGCTTTCAGGGAGGGACCGACGGGGAATTCCCATTCTCGAGCCTAATCATGGACAACGCAGGCAATCTATACGGAACCACGGGTGCCGGAGGCGCGGTTGATGGTGGTACCGTCTTCGAACTCGACCCGACCGGTAAGGAAGCCGTGCTCTACAGCTTCACCTATAGAAACGATGACGCGTTCAGCCCTACAACGAGTTTGATCATGGACACGACCGGTAACCTCTACGGAACCACCGAATTTGGCGGCCCGAATGCCAACGGCAGCGTCTTCAAGCTGGATGCGACCGGCAGCGAAACCGTCTTCTACAGCTTTCCAGACTCAGACAGTGATGGACTGCTCCCAGCCGCAAGCTTAATCATGGACGGCGCGGGCAATATGTACGGAACCACATTGTATGGCGGGACGAGCAGCAACTGTGGTCCGCTCCGTTGCGGCACTATATTCAAACTGGACCCGACCGGTAAGGAGACCGTGCTCTACAGCTTTCAGGGAGGGACGGACGGAGAGAATCCGTCCGCGAGCCTGATAATGGATGGCGCAGGCAATCTGTACGGAACTACCATAGGTGGCAGCTCGAGCAGCTACTGTGGTTCGCTCGGTTGCGGCACCGTCTTCAAAGTGGACCCGACCGGCAAGGGGACTGTGCTCCACGGCTTTCAGGGAGGGACCGACGGAAAGAATCCCTACGCGAGCCTGATCATGGACGGTGCTGGCAATCTGTACGGAACCACAGAGTCTGGCGGAACGGGTGGCGTTGGCACTGTCTTCAAAGTGGACTCGACGGGCAAGGAGGCCGTGCTTTACAGCTTTCAGGGAGGCACGGACGGAGAGTATCCGTACGCAGGCCTGATCATTGACAGCGCAGGCAACTTGTACGGTACAACACAGTATGGCGGCACGGCTAGCTTTGGCACCGTCTTCAAAGTGGACGCGACCGGCAAGGAGACCGTGCTCTACAGTTTTCAAGCGGGAGCGGACGGAGCTCAGCCCTACGCGAGCCTGATCATGGACAGCGCAGGCAACCTCTACGGAACCACCTTTTTTGGCGGCACGGGCAGCCAGTGTGGTTCGGTTGGCTGCGGCACAGTTTTCAAACTGGATCCAACGGGCAAGGAGAGCGTGCTCTACAGCTTTCAGGGAGGAACGGACGGAGTATATCCACGAGCGGGCCTGATCATGGACAGCGCAGGCAATGTTTACGGAACCACGGAGTTTGGCGGCTCGCTCGACGAAGGCACAGTATTCGAGTTGATAGCAAGCGGCGGCAACGCCGCACCGATTGCTTCGTTGTCGTCCGGCAGCTTGTCCTTTGCCAGCCAGTTGGTGTCCACAACCAGCGCAGCGCAAGCCGTCACTCTCAGCAACACGGGAAGCGCGCCTTTAAGTCTGACCAATATAACGTTCACAGGAGCGAATTCGGGGGATTTCTCACAGACAGATAACTGTGGAACGAGCCTTGCTTTAGGTGCGACTTGCTCGATCAGTGTGAAGTTTACGCCGTCGGCAAGTGGAAGCCGCAGCGCTTCGCTCTCCATAACGGACAATGCTGCTGGCAGCCCACACACGGTAGCGCTTAGTGGCACAGGAGAAGATTTCTCCCTGAGCGCGGCAAGCGGAGGAGCGACCTCCGCCACCGTCACGGCAGGGCAGCCTGCCAGCTACAACCTGCAAGTGAGTCCCTTGGGCGGTTTCACCGGTTCAGTCGCTGTGTCCTGCACTGGAGCGCCTACGCAGGCCGTCTGCATGACAACGACTTCTCCAGTTAGCGTGACTGGAGCATCCCCTGCACCGTTTACGGTCACGGTCACGACCTCGGCTCGAAGCTGGTTGCCTCCAAGCCCTGGCACGCGTTTCAGGCCGCCAATTTGGATTCTTCCGCTTGAGATTCTTGCGTTGTTCCTGACTTTATCCTTTGCCACGAGCCGTGTAACGCCGCGCACAAAACGGCGATATGCATGGGCCTATGCCGGGTTGCTACTGCTGTGCCTGGCCTCTTTAGCGGCCTGCGGCGGCGGAAGCAGCGCCGGAGGTGGTGGTGGCGGCGGTGGCGGCGGCACGCCTGCGGGAACTTACACTCTGACTGTCACCGGCAGCGTTCAAGGCGTGCAACGCACTGTGAACCTGAGCCTGACCGTAAACTAGGGCAGTGCCGGAAGACGCCTAGATCAAGCAGGCAATGTAAATCGCGGGTGAACTCCGGCCGCGTGACCCACCATCTCAGCACGGGGTTGCCTTAGCGGATGATCCCTTTCGGGCCCTCTTGCCGGATTGCCCAATAGGGCGCGAGTCTCGTTTGGCCGACTTCTGGGGCGGGTATATAGTGAAAGATGGGTATCGTGCCAGCCGCGGACCTGTTGCATCCAACGCCAAAGCAGCATCCAAGGGCAAATCNGACAGATG
>JGI12270J11330_10001374_pt1 | contig 18090 bp, 17 predicted proteins | sample PeaSoiMetSII2010_FD_11330 | JGI IMG/M metagenome (IMG submission 11330)
GCGATCCATGGAACGGCACGAAGGGGATTGCGCCAGGAGCTTGGGTTTCGATTTACGGCTCGAATCTCGCGCCCACCACGCAGCAATGGCAGCCTCAGCAGGACGCGAAGCTGCCGCTCACGCTCGGCGCAGTGGTGGTTGGGTTCAATGGCATCGCAGCGCCCCTTGCGTATGTCAGCCCTACGTTGATTAATGCGCTGGTCCCGGCGGGCGTGAGTACCGGACAGGTTTCGGTAGTAGTGACTTCCAATGGCGCTCGCAGCGCGCCACTCGTCGTGACCAGCAGCCAGTATCTCCCTGCCATTTACAGCGTCGGGGTAACGGCGGTCCCGCCGCATTATTACGTTACCGCAGTCGATCCCGCCACCGGCGAACTCGTGGGCAATCCGGTGGTGGACTCGCGAGTGGCGCGGGCAGCCAAGCCGGGGGACACGATCGACCTTTACGCAATCGGACTTGGTCCGACGGTTCCAGCATTTCCGACCGATACCTTTTTCAGCGGCTCGTACGCGGTCGCGTCGCCGTTCACGGTAGTGCTCGGCTCATCCAGAATTGTGCCCTCCTTCGCCGCGCTGACGGCTCCCGGACTCTACCAGGTTCGCGTAACGCTACCGCCCGACATGCCTGCTGGAGATCAGCCGATCAGGATCGATCTCGGCACAGTTCAGAGTGCAACTGGTGTGTACTTGACAGTGCAACCATGAATGATTCTGTCTCGATTCGTTGAGCCACCTTACCGGCAACGTCCGTCACGAAATCTTATCGCGCCCTTGAGCATCGATGCGCAAGCGATGCCAGCCTCGGCTTAGCTTAGGAATGGTATGCGGGGTTTCATGACATTGACGGTACATGCGGACCGCGGCGTTCCACTTTTTCGGCCCCCATCAAGGGTACAATCGAGAAATGGCTGATTCCCGGCGTCTGACTGCGATCATTGAACGAGAGGACGGCGGCTACGTTGCCCTGTGCCCGGAGTACGACATCGCCAGCCAGGCAGGGAGCATTGAGGAAGCACGCGACAACCTGATCGAAGCCCTGACGCTGTTCTTCGAGTGCGCCGAGGCGGACGAACTGGAGCGGCGTTTCCACCCGGAAGTCCTCGTCACGCAGGTTGAGGTAAAGGTTGCCTAAGCTCCGCCCGCTTTCGGGTGAAGCAGTGTGTCGCATTCTCGAGCATCATGGCTTCCAGCGCGTGCGCCAGCGAGGCAGCCATGCGGCGATGCAGAAGCACACCTAGCAAGGAAGTGTCACCGTGCCGGTTCCCCTTCACGATGAACTGAGAAAAGGCACGCTACACAGCATCATCAGACAATCAGGAATACCGCGCGCCTCGTTTGAAACAGAATGACTAAGGGGCAAACGAGCAGCGGATTCTGCATTGTGGTCGTGGGATTACTGGAAACTGTCTTGCCTGCCACTTGGTAGTCTAAACGCCCTTTTGGCGGAAGTGTCAATGCGATTGGAACCTGCATCGGCCTGAGCTGAACCTATACAGTCGTACGGCCCCTTCAGGGAACCAGGCGCAGCCTTTTTCCGTGGGCCAGACGGAGTACGCCAAAGTCCCGCCGGTCCAGGGTGAACATCGAGTCAATCCCTTCACGGTTGGCCAGGTGTACCAGGGATGCATCGGCAAGCTGTATTCGCAAGCGTTGGTACTTGGCGAGGATCGCGGCAATGGCGGGAAGATCCGTCTCGCCCAGAGGAACAATCTCGAAGGGGCGGCCGTGGAAAGACGACAGGAGTTTCCGGATCGCCTGGGGGTATGCACGCAGGAGCCATGCCGCCTCGGTAATCACGGGCCAACAAGTCAGCAGTGGACCCCTGATCTGATGAAGTTGCCCGACACACGTTTCGTGGTGTTCGTCGGACTTTAACAGGATGGCCACGATCGGGCCGGTATCTACCAGCACATGGCCGGTCAAGAAGCACCGAATCCGTCAAAGTACTTCGGGTTCGTGCTGAGGTCCCGAACTGTCCCCTTCACCACCCCGATCAATCCAGCCTTTTTCGCAAGTTCGTACGCGGTGAGGGAGCCCTCCTCCGCTGCGAGTTGCCGTTCCACGGCGTCGCGAACGAGGTCGGACTCGCGCGTTCCGCCACGGCGAGCAGCGGCCTTAAGCCGGCGGCGCGTCTCGGAGGATAATCGCACGGTGATTCGACGGTCTTTCATACATACTCGTCTGACATTTTACCAAATCTGTCCGACATCAGCCCGGGGCTAACACGCGCGGCTCCCTGAGGCGTTCCTCAGCCCCGCCCCGCCGGCGCCGCCTTGTGCTCCGCGACGTAGCTCCTCACACACTTGGAAAACGCCTGCCCGAGCGCCTTCGCAACGGCGTCCGACCCGTCCCCCCGCTTCGGCCCGATCTTTTTGTCCTCGATCTGCAACACCGGCAGCAGATCGCGCGTGGTCGACGTGATGAACACCTCGTCCGCCGATTCCAGATCGGCCGGCATGAGGACCTTCTCCTCAATGCGGATTCCGGGCGCGTGAACCTCGCCGAGCAACAACTCCCGCGTGATTCCCGGCAGGCACCCCGAGCTGAGCGGCGGGGTCCAGACGCGGCTTCCGTTCGCCGCAAAAATATTGGCCGAGGTGCACTCCGCCACCTCGCCGCGTTCGTTCAGCAGGATCACTTCGTCGAAGCCGCGGTTCTGCGCCGTTTCCAGCCAGGTCAGGTTCATCGACCAGGACAGAATCTTGGTCCCGGCGAAAGGACTCGCGGCGTGCCTTGCGTTCGCCTGAAGCGCCAGCTTGACGCCCACGCCCCAGTTCTTCGAGTCCGCGGTGAGCGCGATCACGTCGCTGGGCCGTTCCGGCGAGGGACTGGCCCACATGCCGCCGCCGTTCCGCACGATCACCAGCCGGAGCGTGGAGTTGTACGCCCGATTGGCCTCCACCAACTCCAACAGCCTGGTCCGCACCTTCTCGGGATCCGAGGGCAGCGGGATGTGAAAAGCCGCGGCGTCGCGGGTGATGCGCGCCCAATGACGATCCCAGGCGAACAGGACGCCGTCGGCCACGCGCAGGGTGCTGAACACGCCCCAACCGGAGAGCAGGCCTACCTGGCCCACGGAAAGCGCCGGCGCGGAGGCCTCGCGCAAGGTATCGTTGTGAAGAATATGGCGGTGGAGCACTTGACTATTTTACCGTCAAACCAACTGGCGCCGGTGTTCGAGCGCGGTTTCCGCGCGGTGGGCGATCGCGGCGATGGCGGCCAGCAACGGCGAGAGCTCGAGAACTTTTCCGAACAGGGTCAGGGTGCCGGTTTCGGGGTCGAAGCAGCGCACCGGGCAACCGGTGGCTCCTTCCGGCGCCGCCTCGGCCCTCGGCTCGTGGCCGATGCTGGAGAGCCTGGAGGGCTCGCTCGCCTGAAGCGAATTCCAGGATTCCCAGGCCGGAACCAGGTCCGCCATCGACTCGAGGGTGCGCTCGTTCAGCGGAGAATCATCCGGCAAGCCGACGGCCGTCCGCAGATCCGCCGCCCGCGCCAGCAGCCGCCGGAGATGCGCGGACGCGGTCAGCAGCCCCTGCAGCGCGTACCACACGCGTTCCGCATCGCGCCGCCGGAGAGCCGAGATGGCGTCGTCATAGGCCATCAGCGCAAAGCGGCATTGCCGCCCGATCTCCGAAAGAAGAATGCGCCTCCGCCGGTAAATCATGGCCGCTTGAAGAACTGCCGGTCGATCTCCTCCGCCAATTGAAGATCGCTCTCGGTCAGCCCGCCGACGTCGTGGGTCCACGTCTCCACGTCGACGCGGCCCCAGGCCAGGTGCAGGTCCGGATGATGTCCCTGCGCCTCCGCCGCTTCTCCCACCCGGTTGACGAACGCCAGGGCCGCCGCGAAGTCCGGGAACAGGAAGGTTTTCCGGAGGCGGCGTCCGTCGCGCTCGTGCCAGTCCGGAATTCGCGCGGCTTCCCGCCGCAGGTCTTCGCCGGAGAGCTTTACTCGAGTTTCACCCATATGTCGGACCCCCTCAATTCTATCCGATGCGTTGCCAGCGGCTGGAGTTGCTTCGGCAATGCGGGCAAATCCTCGGGATAAACCTCCGCGGAAAATAGCGGATTGTGGCGATGGGCGCACAGCCCGCCGGGGGCGTGCGCCGGAAGAACCGCTCGCCGAGAAACCGGTGACGAGCGGGCCGACCCGTTTTTGTGCCATCACCTCCAGTTCGGAAACGGGTTGGTCCGCGACTGGCGGCAGGCCGAGACCAGGTCGGGAACCCGCTTGCGCCGTTCGAAGAGCCGCTCCAGGAGGCGGTCCAGGGCGTCCTCTTCGCCGTCGAGCCAGTCGGGGGGAATGCGCTTCCAGGCGCGGTCGATGACCTCTTCGGGAAAGTTCACCACCTGCTCGAGCCACGGCTCGAAGTCGTTCAACGACGAGACCTCTCCGTACACCATCCGCCGCGCGTAGAGGCCCTGCAAGGGCAGATCGGAAAAGTCCCAGTGCGGCCCGTCGAAGGCGTAGCCGTGATCGATCATCCAGGCGATGAAGCCGGGCCGGCTGGTGGAAACGCCCTCGCCGCCGCGCCGCACCCGGGCGCGGTAGAAGACGCTTTGCCGCCCATCGGCATTGGCCACCCACTTGTCGAAGACCAGAACGGCGCGAAAATCCTCCAGGTTCGCCACGCCGGGGAGCAGCGAATCCGGCAGGAAATCGTAGACGGCCGTCCGTCCGGGATCTCCGGGATACCGCGATCCGAAGTGCCACCCGGGCTCGACCTCCACGCGTTTCGTCCCGAGGCTCAGGTGCACGTCGGGATTGGCGGCGAGGAAGCCGGAACCGATGTGGATGACCGCCGCTTCGGGCGCGGCGATCTCGAGGTAGTCCAGGAACTCGGCGGCGAGCAACTCGTTCACCAGGACGCGGCGATGCTGGGGATTGTTGCGGAACTTGACGACGTACCAATTCCCGTCGTCGGCTTCCAGCAGGTGGGACTGGGCGCCCCCTCTCATTTTCCGGACATGCCGGACGGCGGTGAGCGGCATTCGATGTGCCCGCGTTTCAGTACACTAGAGTTTTATCACGAGGAGCCGATCAGAGATGGAATCAGGAGCAGAGACCCCCAATAATCCCGAGACACCGGCAACGCCCTCCGGGGTGCGCGGCAAAGACGACGTGGCGCTGGAGCTGATGAGGTTCATAGCCGTCGCGACGGGTTACGGAAAATCGCCGCAATCTTCCGCGGGATTTTCAGCCAAACCGGCCACCCGATCGCCGGAGGAGCACGCCGACGCGCTCCTGGAGCTTTACGAGCGCTGCCGCCGCGTGGTCAACAAAGACCTTTGAAACAGACGGGACAGAGGCCTTTGTGAACTTGCCACGTTGCCTGTAAGTCCTTTGCTTCCGCCCGCCTGCTCGCGAATTCAGCGCTTCTTGCCGCCCTTCCTGGCGGGAGCTTTTTTGGCAGCCTTCTTGGCCGGGGCCTTCTTGGCCGGGGCCTTCTTGGCCGGGGCCTTCTTGGCCGGGGCCTTCTTGGCCGGGACCTTCTTGGCCGGGACCTTCATGGCCGCGGCCTTCTTTGCCGGCGCTTTCTTGGCTGGGGCCTTCTGGGCAGCCTTCTTAGCGGGCGCTTTTGCGGCAGCCTTCTTGGCCGGGGCTTTCTTCGCCGGCGCCTTCTTGGCTTCTACCTTTTTGGCAGGCGCTTTCGGAGCGGGAGCTTCCCTGGCCGCTACCTTTTTGGCAGGCGCCTTCGGAGCGGGTGCTTCCTTGGCTGGAGGCTTCTTTGAAGTGGAAGCCTTCTTGACGGGCTTCTTGGGAGGGGCTGCCGGCTCCGGTTGGGGCTCGGCGGGCGCCGGGGCGGCGGGCGCGGGGGCAGGGGCCGGTTCGAGGGTCACGGCCACAATCACCTCCTCCAGTTCTTCCTCCTCTTCTTCCTCGTCTTCGTCGTATTCGTCGAGCTTGGAGCCTACCTCGGTGTGCTCTTCGTCGTCGTAATCGTGGAAGTCTTCCATCTCTTCTTCGTCCTTCGGTGAGAACTTAGGGCTCTCGAACATTCAGCAAGCCTCCTGTATTCCGGGCACAATCACCCATAGAATACTCCTTTTTGAGAAGTGTCAATAGCGAAAAATGCGAGACAGGCGTTATTGCCTGGATTGTGAGGACCGCGTGCCTTGCGTTACCGGCTCGCGCTGGCCACGGTCACGGTCGCTTTGTGGGGAGCATGGGAGGAATTCGCCGGCGCGGTGGTCTGGCCCGCCGTTCGACGCACGGTTGCGGAGTGGCGCGCGGGCGTCCGCGAAGGGTCTCGCCTGGCGGCGGGAGCCTGCCCACGCAAAACGGCAGGGATCAGCAGACGGTCGCCTTCCACCGCTTCGGGAGTTCGGAGGTTGTTGGCCGCGATGATGGCATTCGGCTGGGCCCCGTAGCGTTTGCCGATGTTGGCCAGCGTGTCGCCCGTTCCCACGCGGTGCATCCGCCAGGAATCGCGGTGCTCCGCCGGCACCAGTTGCAGCGCGGCGACCACCTGGTTTCCGGTGCCCTTCGGCACGTGCAGCGAGTAGCTCTGCGGAACCATGCCCTTCAGAATCGCGGGATTCATGGCCGCCAGTTCCGCGGGCGGGGCATCGGTGATGTCCGCGACCAGCGTCATGCTCGTGTTCGCGGAAATCTCCACCGTGTCGTACTCCAGGGGCTGATCCAGCTGCAGGTGGTCCAACCCGTACTCCGCGGCGTTCTTTTCCATGATGGTCATGGCCAGAATGATCGGGACGTAGTTGGTGGTCTCCGCCGGCAGAACGCCCCGGCTCCGCAGTTCCCAGAAATCGGCATAGCCGGTCCGCTCGACGGCTTTCTCCACCACTCCCGGGCCGCAGTTGTATGCGGCAATCGCCAGGTACCAGTCGCCGAATTCGGAATACAGGTCGTGCAGGTGATGCGCCGCGGCTCGCGTGGCCTTTTCGGGATCCATGCGGTCGTCGGTGTAGCGCGTCTGCATCAAACCGTACTGCTGCCCGCGCCACGCGAGGAATTGCCACATGCCGCCGGCCGCCTTCCGCGAAACGGCGCGCGGAATGAAGCCCGATTCCGCCTGCGCCAGGTGGATCAGCTCCTGCGGAACGCCCACTTCGTCCAAAACCCTCTGGATCATCGGCCGGTAGCGGCCCGAACGCTCGGTAGCGGCGAGGATGGTTTTGTGGCCGCGGTTGGAGAAGTAATTGATGTACCCCAGAACGGTATCGTTTACCGACAGCGGCAACTGCGACACGGTGGCCGCGACCTGCTCCCGAACGCGGTCCTTCAGCTTCGGGTCCACCGGAAAGGTCATCTGGAGAATGTCTTCCAGGGGCGCCTTTTCGAACTTGTCCGGCTCCACATCGGCCGACGCACCCAGGCCCGACAAATCGAGCCGGTGGATGGCATCCACCATCTCGTCCAGGTGGGCTTCGTACTCCTCGCGGTCCAGGGGATTCTGGTCGCAGGCATCCAGCATCAGGTCGATCGCGGTGTCGAACTCCCGCCGCGCGGTGTCGGTATTGTTCGACTTGTATGCCCTGCTGCCGCGAACCATCGCCTGGTCGGCCCTTTGAACCTTGGCGTCGCCCAGCAGTTTGTGCTTGGGAGGCTGCGGATTGGTCAGGAGAACGGCCGGCATCTGTTGCAGGTAGGGGTTCGGAGGGATCACAGGGGGTGGGGTAAGCTCGGAGGTGCCGTTGGCCGGGGTTGCCGAATGAGGGGCCGGCGGAAGGAACGACATTTGGAATCTGGACTGCTGATTATAGCCACAAGCGGCTAGCAGGAGAACTGCGGCGAGTAAGAAACCAGATGCGAACATCCTGGTTCGATCGTTCATCAAAGAGCCTCGAACGAAGAAAATAAAGTACTTCTGCCGAACGGCTCCCGGGGGAGACTTTAAAACTGTACACCATCGGACGTGTGTATTGCAAGTGTGAAACAAACCGTTCAGTGTAGCGTTCCTGGACGGCCCTGTGTCTTTCAGGACCAAAGCCGTGGCGAGGCCCGCCCTTTCCGGCGCTATTCCTCTTCTTCCTCTTCGCCTGTCTTGGCGGCCTTGGCAGCCGCGATGATCTTTTCGGCCTGCAACTGCGGCACGAAATCGTAGTGGTCGAACTCCATGGTGAAGGAGGCGCGCCCCTGCGTCATGGCGGTCAAGTCATTCTGATAGTTGAGCATCTCCGCCATGGGAACCTGGGCCTTGAGGAACTGGGAGCTGCCCTTGGTATCCATGCCGGCGATGCGGCCGCGGCGCCCGTTGAGGTCGCCCATGAGGTCGCCGGCATACTCCACCGGCGCCTGGATTTCGACGTTCATGATGGGCTCCAGGAGGGCCGGCTTGGCATGCTGCATGGCCGCCTTGAAAGCCTTGCGCGCGGCCAGCTTGAAGGCCAGTTCGGACGAATCCACGTCATGGTAAGAGCCGTCGTAGAGGATGACCTTGAAGTCCACCATGGGATAGCCGGCCAGGAAGCCGTTCTCGGCGGCCTCCACGATGCCTTTCTCCACCGCGGGAATGTAGTTCTTGGGGATGGACCCGCCGAAGATCTCGTTCTCGAATTTGAACTTCTCGCCGCGCGCCAGGGGTTCCATCTTGATCCAGCAGTCGCCGAACTGGCCGTGTCCGCCGGTCTGTTTCTTGTGCCGCCCCTGCACGTCGGCCGTGCCTCGGATGGTCTCCCGGTAGGGGATCTTGGGGGCCTTCAGGGCGACGTCCACCCCGTACCGCTTCTTCAGCCGGCTGACGACGATTTCCACATGCTGCTGGCCGGCTCCCGCCAGCAGAAACTCGCGGGTTTGCGGATCGCGGTAGAAGCGCAGCGACTGGTCCTCTTCGAGGATCCTGTGGACCGCGTTGCCCATCCGGTCCTCGTCATTCCGCGACTTGGCCTCGATGGCGAAGGCGATGGACGGCTCGGGCAGCTTCACCGGGGGGTAGGCAAAGTTGGCGCCCTTATCGGCGAGAGTGTCGCCGGTCAGGGTCTCCTTGAGCTTGGCCACGGCGCCGATATCGCCGGCGTGCAGCTCGGTGACCGGCTGAAGCGTCTTGCCCTGCGGGCTGCCGATATGCGCCAGCCGCTCGGCGGCGCTCCGCGTGAGGTTGTGCAGGTTGGCGTCGTTCTTCACCACGCCGCTGTAGACCTTGAAGAAGGAAATTCGCCCGGCGAAGGGATCGGCGGTGGTTTTGAAAACGTACAGCGACGGCTGGTCGCTCTCGCTGATCTTGCGTGTGGATTCGGCTCCGTTGACCGTGGCGGGAACGCCCTCGCGCTCGGTGGGCGCGGGCAGATTTTCGACGATGAAATTCAGGATGAGGTCGGTACCGATGTTGTGCAGGGCCGAAGCGCACATTACGGGGAAGATGCGCATTTCGCGAATGCCCTGCTGGAGTCCCTTCGCGATCTGCTCGGGTGACAGGGTGCCTTTGTCAAAAAACTCTTCCAGGAGGGCGTCGTTGCCCTCGGCGACCATTTCGATCAGGGCCTCCTGAGCCTTCTGTGCGGCGTCCGACAGATTAGCGGGGATGTCGCCTTCCTTGCCCTTGCCGTCGCCATCGGTGGTGTAGGTGTAAGCCTTCATGCGGATCAGGTCGACGACGCCCGAGAAATCGCGCTCCGAGCCGATGGGGATCTGGATGGGCACCGCGGCGCGGCCGAAGTTTTCCTGCACGCTGGCCAGCGCGCGCTCGAAATCGGCGCGTTCGCGGTCCAACTTATTGATAATGACGGCGCGAGGGAGCTTGAACTCGCTGGCGAAATCCCACACCTTTTCCGTCTGGACTTCCACGCCGGCCACTCCGTCCACCAGCACCAAGGCGGCATCGGCAGCCACCAGGGACGCGCGGGTGTCGTTGATAAAGATGTTGTAGCCCGGGGTATCCAGGATATTGATCTTGGCTCTTTTCCATTCCGCCACGGCGATGGCAGTGGAGACCGTGATTTTGCGCTGGATCTCCTCCTCGTCAAAATCGGTGATCGTGTTGCCTTCATCCACGCGGAGCAGGCGATTGCTGGCCCCGGTGGTGAACAGCATGCCGGCGGTGAGCGTCGTCTTGCCGGAATCGCCGTGGCCCACCACACCGACGTTCCGAATGTCCTTGCTTTCGTAGACTTTCACGGATGGCTTCCTTTATTAAAACGGAATAGTAACATCTTCGGGGGCGGCATGGAGCGTCGTGAGCTAAAATCAGGATATGGCTGCCCTTCCGGACATCATCACCGTGGCGCAACTCGAGGCACTGCCGGAACCTAGTGATACCTATTATGAACTTCATTGGGGCGAGGTGGTTGCGATGACAAGACCCAGGAAGAGGCACGTCGATGTCCAAGCTCGCCTCGCGCGGCTAATCGAGGATCGAGTGCGGAGTTTCATCGTTAGGGTGGAATGCCCGTACCGGGCTCTGCCGGAATTCGAATACCGCGTCGCCGACGTCGCCGCAATCTCTGGCAAACGATGGAAGGCGGTCGATCCCGACGACGATCTCCGCGGCTCGCCGGAATTGGTCGTGGAGGTGAGGTCCCCCTCCAACACGAAAGCACAATTGCGGGAACTGGTGACCCTCTGCCTGACCACCGGCGCGCTGGAGTGCTGGATTGTGGACCCGCAGAGGAAATCGGTCGCGGTGACGCACCGCGATGGTTCCACGACGGCCTACGGCCCTGGTTCGGAGATTCCCCTGGCCGCATTCGGCGCCGGTCCCCTGCCCGTGGACGAAATCTTCCGCGATTAGCGCCCCACCACACCCGTGAGCGGGCTGCTCGCCGTGGCATAAAGCTTCATCGGCATCCGCCCGGCCTCGAAAGCCAGCCGCCCGGCTTCCACCGCCAGCTTCATGGCCAGCGCCATCTTCCCGGACTCGGTCGCGGAGGCGATGGCGGTGTTCATCAGGACGCCGTCGGCCCCCAGTTCCATGGCGACCGCCGCATCGGAGGCCGTGCCCACGCCGGCGTCCACGATCATCGGCACTTCCGTAATCATCTCCCGCATGATCCGGAGGTTGGCCGGGTTCTGCACGCCCATTCCGGAACCGATCGGAGCGGCCAGCGGCATCACCGCGGCGGCGCCGGCATCGATCAGCTTCCGCGCGTTCACCACGTCGTCATTGGTGTACGGCAGCACCACGAATCCTTCCTTTACCAGGATGCGCGTGGCTTCGAGCAGCCCGGCATTGTCCGGAAACAGCGTTTTTTCGTCACCGATCACTTCCAGCTTGATCCAGTTGGAAAGCCCGACCTCGCGGGCGAGCATGGCCGTCCGCACGGCGTCGTCGGACGTATAACAGCCGGCGGTATTGGGAAGAATGAAGATCTTCGAACGGTCGATGTAATCGAGCAAGGACTCTTTGGAGCGATCGGTCAGGTTCACGCGGCGCACGGCAACCGTCACCATGTCGGCGCCGGAGGCCTCGTGGCACCGCTGCATCTCCTGAAAACTACGATATTTCCCAGTGCCGACGATGAGCCGCGAGTGGAATTCGCGATCGGCGATTTTCAAGTGCATGCCTTCCATTGTAAAGCTACTGCCACTTCACGCTGTGGTCCGACAGGAGCGCGCGCGTCTCCGCCGGGGAATCCGTGCGGAAGTACGACCACGGCCCCGGTATCCAGGGATAACGCTCCACCACCGTTTCATCCACCCTCACGCCCAGCCCGGGCTTTCGCGAAACCACCAGGTCGCCGCGATCCAGTTCGAGCGGTTCCGCGAGGATCTCCTCCGCCGGCGGGAACGGGTACATGCCCGCCCGGCCGGGACCCGAATAGCATGGATACTCCAGCCATTCGACCACCGGCTCCGGCCAGCAGACGCCCAGGTGCGCGGCGGCAATCACCTCAAGGGCCGTTCCCCAACTGTGGAAAGCGAAGCGCAAGCCCTGCCGCGCGGTTTCGGCAAGCAGGCGCCGTCCGAGCGCATAGCCACCCTGGCAGCAGACATCCATTTGAACGTAGTCCACCGCGTGAGTCAGGATGAGATCGAGGTAGCCATCCTCGCCGGGCTCGTGCTCGCCGCTGGCCAGCGGAACCAGGTCCTTCTCCTTCAACCGCAGGTAGGCGGCGTGATCCTCCGGCGGGATGGGCTCTTCCAGCCACGCGATATCGTATTCGGCCATCGCGCCCGCGAGGTTTTCGACGGTTTCCGGGCGGTAACTGCGGCCGCCCATCCGCCACCACGTGTGGGCATCCACCATCAGGTCGAAGTCCGGCCCGGCCGCCTGGCGCATCAACCTGACCGCCTCCAGATCCTGCTCGGGTCCCGCCGCGGGCCGCATCTTGTATCCGGTGAACCCCATGCCGGCGATGGCCGCGGTTTCGGCGGCATACGCCTCCGGCGCCATGTACATGCCCGCGCTTCCGTAGAGCCGGATGCGATCCCGCACGCGCCCGCCGATCAACTCCGAAACCGGCAGCCCGCGGGCCTGTCCCGCCAGGTCGTAGAGCGCGATCTCCAGGCAGCAGTAGGTCCTGGCCAGCGCGGGATCGGCGCCCGGACCCTCCAGGAACTGCACGCGCAGGGCGTCGGGATCCACCAGCGCGCGATCCTGCAGAAACGGCCCGACGATCCGCTCGATGTCCCTTTGCGCCCGCTCGCTGCCCGGTCCCGGCGCATATCCCACCAGCCCGTTGTCCGCTTCCACGCGAATCAACATGGCGTCGCGCTTCACGATGGTGCGCTCGCCGCCGAAGAACGGCAGGCGGATGGGCTCCGCGAAGGGGTAGGAAAGAAGGTGCGATTTGACGCCGACGATCTTCATGCGGACGCCGATCAGAATATCACGCTTCGGTGAAGGCCCTGGTTCCGGGAATCCCGAAAACATTTAGCCCCGGCGTCCTTGCAAAGAGTTCTTGACCCCACCCAGGAATTGGTTGTATTGTTTTCGAAACATGGAGGTGTGATGCGTCTGAAGTGGGTGGCCCTTGCGGCAATCGGGCTTGCGTGTCTGGGATTGGTTCTGTTCCTGTATCGCCGGGCGGCAGCGCCCTCGCCGGCGGCGCGGATCCAGTCGCTCGCATCCTCGCCGATCCGGTCTCCGGCGGCGCAGTCGTTCGCTGTCCTGTTCGGAATTGGCGACACCGGCGGTTTCTACTGGAGTGGAGGCGTCGCCGCAACCGGCGCCAACATCCTCAACCTTCAAGGTTGGCGTTTCACCACGCCGGACGCGATCACCGGCACATCGTTTCAATTCTACACGCGCCTGGCCTCGTCGTCCGGTTCCAGCGCTTCGAGCTATCTCGAGGAAAACGGCGTCATCGTAACTGCCACCGACAACGGATCTCCCGCCACCTTCACGGTCAACTACTGCGCGGTTGCGTCGCCGGCCTCGCCGTGCAACTCGCCGGGAACTTTCTCATTCACCCCGCAGCAGGTTCCCTTCGGAACCCCGCTAAGTTCTCTCGGCGGGCGGATTCTGGTCTACCAGGTGCCTTCTCCGGTGCAATTGACCAATTCCATGGAGGAGGACGACTATCCGTCGATCGCGCAATCGGGCGACGACGTGTATCTCGCCTACACCCAGTTCGTGCATGGAACACCGCGCATCGAGGCTCAGCCTCTCCATATCAAGCTGGCGACGGACCTTTGCGCGGCTCTCTCCCCGCCCCCCTGCCCCGCGCCGGATTTCAGCATTCTGGGCCGCCCCGCGGGCGGGGACCAGGTCCTGATGCTGCATTACTCGAAGTCGAAGCGCGTCTGGACCGGCCCCTTTCCCATCACCTCCCCCGGCGAAGACGCGATGCGAACCGCGGTGGCCGTGGATGGAACGGGCCTGGCATGGGTGTTCTATTCGACCCAGCGCTCAGGCAATTTCGACCTCTACGCCAGGTCGGTCACGGCGAGCGGAGCCACTTCCGCGGAGCTGCGGCTGACCACCGACGCGGGTCCCGACCTGTGGCCGGTGGCGGCTACCGACCCCACCAGCGGGCGTGTGTGGGTGGCATGGCAGGGCTTCCGCAACAATAACCTCGAAATTCTGGCAGCCGCGCAGCAGGGCAGTTCTTTTACACCGGAGGCCGTGGTTTCCTTCTCGCCGGCCAGCGATTGGGACCCGGCCATCGCCGCCGCCCCCAACGGCGAAGTGGCGATCGCCTGGGACACCTACGACAAGGGCGACTACGACGTCTACGTTCGCCGCGTTCATTTCGGCACGGGGATCACCATGGACCCTCCCATTCCGGTTGCAACGTCGGCGAATTTCGAGGCGCGCGCTTCCATCGCCTACAATGCTTCGAGTGTGCTCTGGGTCGCATATGAACTCTCCGGCCCGCTATGGGGAAAGGACTACGGCGCCTACGACACCACCGGCATCCCGCTCTATCAGAACCACACCATCGAGACACGCTTCCTGGTGGGGAACAATGTCTTCGCGCCCTCGGACGACGTAAAGCGCGTTTTGCCGGGTCCGCCCGCCGCCCAGATGCTGCCTCCCGCTCCCAATACCACGACGCTCACGCAACCCGATCCTACGATCGCGACGGGTCGCGCGGCCGGCGGAAATATACTCCACGGCGGAGGACTGGCGAACAGTTTCCCACGGCTGACAACCGATGGCGGCACGGTCTACCTGGCATACCGTGTGTTCAACGGCCTGGGCGATTCCACGAGCCAGGCGACCGACGCAACCGTGGGCTCCATCTGGTCGGAGCAGATGGTCTACTTCGATGGCTCCGAGTGGCACGGTCCCGGGGTGTTCGCCGATTCCGACGGATTGCTCGACAATAACCCGGCCATGCTCTCACCGGCGGCGGGCCGGTTGCTGATCGCTCAGCCCATGGACCATCGCCTCTCGCCGCTGCCCGGTGGAACCCCGGCAATCGATGGCGTCAACTCGGACATCTACGCCCTGGAACTCCAGATCCCGGCCGGTTCGGCAGCGGCGGCGCGGCCGCCCGCGCCGGTGCAGGCCGTGCGCGGCGCGCCGGATGCCCGCGCCGCCGGGGAGGCCAAAACCGCCGCCTCCCTGCGAAATTTCCGGATCACCGTGAACGGACAAACCTTGCAGCTGATGCGCGGCGACTTCCACCGCCACACCGACCTTTCCTTCGATGGCCACGCCGACGGCGCGCTGGTAGACGCCTACCGCTATGGCATCGACACGGCCGCCTTGAACTGGTTCTCCTGCTGCGATCACGAAAATGGCGGCTCCCGGGAATACTCCTGGTGGCTGGCTCAGAAATATACCGATGCGTACCTGCTCGGAACCACGTTCGTGCCGGTATTCTATTACGAGCGCAGCCTGGATTATCCGCGGGGGCACCGCAACATCATGTTCGAAAAGCGCGGCGTTCGCCCTCTGCCGAACCTGCCGTACGACAAAACAGCCACGAAGCAGCCCGATACCGCGTTCCTGTACCAATACCTGAAATACTTTACCAGCCAGGGGAACCGCGGACGAACAGCGTCCCATACCAGCGCCACCACGCAAGGCACGGACTGGGCCGACAACAGTCCGGACCTGGAGCCTATTGTGGAGATCTACCAGGGGGACCGGCAGAGTTACGAGGGGTGTCCGGAGATTACAATCGATCCGTGCACCCTGCCGCCTCCCACGCTGCCGTACCCGGCCCGTTCCAACAGCAGCGCCGACTCGATTTCCGGATACAAGGAGAAAGGCGCCGTGTCCCGTGCGCTGTCGGAGAAGGGATACCTGCTCGGATTCGAAGCATCCAGCGATCACGTTTCCACGCATATCGCATTCACCAACGTGTGGGCCGCGAATCCCACTCGATCCGGCATATTGGATGCCGTGTCGGCACGCCACACCTATGGTTCCACCGACTACATCGTGGCGGACTTTCGCTCCGGCACGCACTTCATGGGGGACAAGTTTCCGGCTCCCGCTTCTTCGCCGCCCGTGTTTTCGGTCGCCCTCGAAGGCACCAATACCTTCGACAACATCGTCATCGTCAAAGACAACGCTGTCGTCTACTCCACCTGCACTGCCGTCAAGCCTTGCCCCGCCAAGATCTCCTTCACCTGGCAGGATCATACCGCGAAGGCCGGGACCACCAGCTACTACTATGTGCGCGGCCAACAGACGAAGGTATCGACCCCTCCGCTTCAGGTTCAGGCGCAAGGGGAGGTTGTGTGGGTGAGCCCCATGTGGGTGCAGTATCAGTGAGGATACCGGCCGGTTCCAGTGAACCCAAATGCGACCGCCAGGCGTCGCCAGATCGACGAATCGCTGCTCGTGCTCTGCATATAACATAATGTACAGTAAATGTTTTGGCCGGGGAAGAGCGATTTTGGACTTGCGGGTCGCGGTTCCGCGGCTTAGACTCGAAAAGAACGCCGTTATGGTGGACCCCTTATGAAAAAAGCGAAGCCCGGCGATCGCGATCCCGCCGCGAAACCCAACGCCGCTCCCAAGGACATCGACGAATACCTCGCGGGCGTCCCGGAACCCGCCCGCGGTACCTTGAACAGGATCCGCGCCGTGATCCGGTCGGTTGTGCCGCCGGAGGCCACCGAGGCCATCAGCTACCAGATTCCGACGTTCAAGTACAAAGGAGCGCTGGTGGCGTTCGCCGCGTTTAAGAACCATTGCAGTTTCTTCCCCATGAGTTCGTCCCTGATCACGGTGTACAAAGACGATCTCGAGGGCTACCAGACGGCCAAAGGCACTATCCGCTTCCCGTTGGACAAGCCGCTGCCGGCCACGCTTGTGAAGAAGCTGGTGAAGGCGCGCATCGCGCAGAACGAACAGAAGAAACAGCGCTGACCGGGCTGATCGGCCCCTGGCCCCTTCCCGCTTGCTACAATCTTCTCTGCATGGGCAGGCGGGTCTCCTTATTCGTTACCTGCATGGTCGACCAGCTTTTTCCCAAGGTCGGGATGGCCATGGCCGCGGTTCTCGAGCGTCTCGGCTACCAGGTCGATTTTCCGGAAGACCAGACCTGTTGCGGCCAGCCGGCTTTCAACAGCGGCTACCGCGGCGAGGCGCGCACGGTCGCGCGCCATTTTCTGGACACCTTCGAATCCAGCGAATCGATCGTGGTCCCCTCGGGCTCCTGCACCGCCATGATTGTCCACCATTTCGCCGAGCTGTTCCACAAGGAGCCCGAAACCCTGGCCCGCGTCCACTCGCTCGAAAAGCGCGTTTGGGAGTTTTCGACGTTCCTGACCGAATCGGCCGGCGTCGAAGACGTGGGCGCGCGCCTGGAGGACGTCGTCACGTTCCACGACGGCTGCCACGCCTTGCGCGAACTGGCCATCCAGAAAGCCCCGCGCCGGCTGCTGGCGCACGTGCGCGGCCTGGAGTTGCGCGAGATGGCGCCCGCCGAAGAGTGCTGCGGCTTCGGCGGTGAGCGTCGTCTTGCCGGAATCGCCGTGGCCCACCACACCGACGTTCCGAATGTCCTTGCTTTCGTAGACTTTCACGGAGTTGGCTCCCTTTATTAAAACGGAATAGTAACACGGCGGCCAGGGGACGGGGGCCGGGGGTCAGGGGCCGGAGGCAGGTAGCCTCGCACCTGTGCGCCCCAATCATGCCGCTATCGGGTTCACGCCGCGACCTGCCGATTTCCGCATGGGGGCTGGCGGCACGCTCGCACGCGCATCTCGCACGGGGCCTGGGAACGGACATTTGAGATCCATGCCCCCACAGGGCAGCCGCAAAATTGACCATGGCGTCGCGCGGGTGGACGGCGCTCCGGAACAGCCGGGTTGGCCGCCAGTGGTGATATCTTATGATCATGAGTACGGTTGTTCTGGTTTCCGAAGAAGAATACCTGAGCACGGCTTACGAACCGGACTGCGAGTACGAAGATGGCGTGGTGATTGAGAGGAATGTGGGCGAACAGGATCACAGTTGGCTGCAAGGGGCGCTTATCGCCTGGTTTTTCAGAAAGCGCAAGCTCTGGAACATCGAGGTCTATCCTGAACAAAGGGTACAGATTCGGAAGGGGAAGTACATGGTCCCCGACATTTGTGTCATTCGGGGGCCGCGACCTTCCGAGAAGATTTTCAGCACCCCGCCTCTCATCTGGATCGAGATTCTGTCGCGTGAAGACCGGCCCATCCGCGTGAATCAGAAAGTCCGCCAGGTGCTCGATTTCGGCGTGCCCAACGTCTGGGTGATCGATCCGGAAACGCTGGAGTGCGAAATCCACACCCCACAGGGCAGCCGCAAAATTGACGACGG
>JGI12270J11330_10001377_pt1 | contig 18070 bp, 13 predicted proteins | sample PeaSoiMetSII2010_FD_11330 | JGI IMG/M metagenome (IMG submission 11330)
GTTCGAGCTGCTGCGCCAGGGCGCGGGCGAGCTTGGCCTTCCCGGGCGGCGAATCGAAGAAATCGCCGGCCAGCACCGCCTCGAGCAAGGCTGGATTCTGGCCCAGGCGCTCGGCCAGTCGCGGCGCGCCGCCCATGATTTCCGCAATCAGCGCGAGGAGCCCGGGGTTCGAGTGGAGCAAGGAAAAGAACTGCACGCCGGCCGGCAGCGCGTGGAGAAAGGCATCGAACCGGGCGAAAGCCGCGTCGGGCTGCGTCGTGCGGCCCAGCGCCTGGAGCAGCGTGGGCATCATCTCCGTCAGCAGTTCGCGCGCGCGGGTCGAGCGCATGGCGCGCGCCCTTCCGGCATGCAAAGCCCGGATGGCGGTGGAGATCGAAGCGCCGTCCTTGAAGCCGAGTTCGCCGAGGGTGCGGACGGTTTCCGGGTCGTTCTCGGTGCCGGTGAAGACCAGGCTTCCGGGCCCCGAAAGGGAAGGCGCCTCTTCGAACAGCTCGGCATAGTGGTCATGCACGGTGCCCAGATGGCCAAGCAGGGTCTGGGCAAAGCTCTCAGTATCGGGATGGCCGCAGAAGCGGGCGATGGCATCGAGCTCCGGGCCGTCCGGCGGCAGAGTCTGGGTCTGGCGGTCGTCCACCATCTGAAGTCGGTGTTCGACATGGCGCAGGTACCGGTACGCGGCGATCATTTCCTCGCCCGTCCGCGGCGCCACGCGTTCGGCCTCCACCAGGGCCCGGATCGCGGGGCAAGTGGCCCTGAGACGCAGCTCCGGGCGCCGCCCGCCCCAGATCAGCTGCTGGGTCTGGGCGAAGAACTCGATCTCGCGGATGCCGCCCCGGCCGAGCTTGATGTTGTGGCCGCCGACAGCGATCTCGCGATGGCCCTTCACCGCGTGGATTTGGCGCTTGATGGAATGGATATCCTGGATCGCCGCGAAGTCGAGATGCTTGCGCCAGACGAAAGGCCGCAAATGCTCCAGGAAGGCGGCGCCCGCATCAAGGTCGCCGGCGACCGCTCGGGCCTTGATCATGGCCGCCCGTTCCCAGTTCTGGCCCATTCCTTCGTAGTAGGTCTCCGCCGCCAGAACCGACATGGCGAGCGGCGTTGAGCCCGGATCGGGCCTGAGACGCAGGTCGGTGCGGTAGACATAGCCGTCCTCGGTCAAATCCTGCAGCAGGTGCACCAGGTTGCGGGTGATGCGCACGAAGCAGTCCTGCAGGGTCCGCCGGCCGCGGTACTCCACCTTGTCGCGGTCGTAGAGGAGGATGAGGTCGATATCGCTCGAATAGTTGAGTTCGCCGGCGCCGAGCTTTCCCATGGCCAGCACGACGAGGCCCGAACCCTCGCTCGGCCGAGCGAGCGATGGCAGCAAGAGATCCCCCGTCTCGGCGGACCGGCGCAGCAGGTGATCGACCGAGAGCCGAAGCACGAGGTCGGCGAATCCGGTAAGCCCCGCCGTCACCTGCTCGAGGTCCCATTGGCCGGCAATGTCGGCCAGCGCGATGACCAAGGCGGCTCGCCGGCGCGCCCGGCGCAGAGCCCGCGCCATCCGGTTGCTGTCCCCTTCGGCCGCCGCTTCGGCTTCGAGACCCGCCATCAGATCGGCCAAGACAGAACCGGCATCCTGGGCTAGGAATGCCTCGGCGATGTCCGATTCCGTCTGCAGCAGCTGGCTGAGAAAAGGGCTGCTGCCGAAAACTGCAGCCAGCAGTTGCCGGCCGTCGGCTCTCTCCGCCACTTGTTTGAGGCCGGAAGGGCCAGCCGCCAGCCGTTCGAAGCCCAAGAGGGCGCGATCGGGAGTCCCCGGCAACGGTATCGAAGGGAAGGCGGTCGGCGTGAGCGAGGGAGGCATGGGTCGGGCCCGGATTTCCCGTCTGCGCGGAGACAGGCATGCCCCGGCGCGCCCGCAGACTGCTGAACCGCCGTCCGGCGGTCAAGGGTAGGTCGTCGTGGTNCGCCGGAGCCTGCGCATCTGCTTCGACTTGCTGGGCGCGTTCCTGGCCGGCCTCGTCCTGCTGATCGGGTTCGCTGCCTACCGGCTTTCCGACGGGCATCCCTTTCATGTCGGCTTCCTCATTCCAATTCTCGAGCAATCTCTCGCCGCGCCCGACGGCTCTTATCGGGTGCGCTTCGACGACATCGTGGTGACCTGGACCGGCGGCGACAGGCTGATCGGGCTCAGGGCACTGCGCGTCCGGGCCATCGCCGCCGACGGCCGGGAGCTGGCGAGCGTGCCGCAGATCGGGCTCAGCCTCAGCGTCAATGCCCTCGTCCACGGGATTCTGGCGCCGACGGAAGTCGAGATCTTCGAACCCAGGATCCACATGCGCCGCAACGTCGACGGGCGGTTCCAGTTTCTCGCCACGGTCGAGGGTCCCGTGGCCGGCCAACCTTCGGCCATACTTCCGGAAATCTTCCAGGAGCTTCTGAACCGTCCCGACCCGCGCCTGTCGACCGGCTATCTGCGCCGTGCGCATCTGATCGGCGGCAGCCTCGTCTTCGACGATCGGCGTACCGGGCTCGTCTGGCATGCGCCCAAGATCGACATCGATCTCATGCGCGACCCCCAGGGCATCGACGGCCGAATNTCGGCCGAAGTTGCGGAGTTCGGCAATCCGGCTGTGTTCGACGGCGACTTCTCGTTCGATTCGGCGACCCGCAGGGTCAGCCTGGAGAGCCGCTACCGCGGGCTCGATATCGCGGCGCTCGGCTTGATCGTGCCGGACCTGGTAGTGCTCTCCGCATCGCATCTTCAATTCAGCGGCACCTTCAACACCTCGGTCGGTCTCGACGGGCATTTCGGTCCGATGCGCTTCACCGTGGCCGGCGGCCCCGGCTCGCTCGACCTGCAGGACCATTTCGCCTCGGCCCTGCCGGTAACCGAGCTCGACGCTGCCGGCGAGATGAAGGCCGGGCTCGACGAGCTGCAGCTCGATTCCTTCTCCCTCAATCTCGGCGGCCCGCTCCTCGCCGCATCGGCCAGGGTGATCGGCCTTATTTCCAACGACGTCCCGAAGTCGGGGAAGCTGCGCATCGTGGGCCACGCCAGTATTTCGGGCCTGCCGGTCCCGGATTTGCCGCGGCTCTGGCCGACCAACATGGGAGGCGCCGACAATGCGAGAGCCTGGGTGGTCGAGAACATCGATCAAGGCCTCGTCAGCGCGGTGGACGTCAACTTCGACGTCGCCTTCGCCGGCGGAGACCTGAACGACCCGACGGTGAACGCCTTCGGCGGTACGCTGAAGGCGACCGGCGTGGGCGTGCATTTTTTCCGGCCGTTGCCCCCGATCCGCAACGCCGACGGCACCGCCTCCTTCAACGCCGACAGGTTCACCGCCGATTTCGCCTCCGGCGGCGTCGGCAAGATCGGCATCCGCCGCGGCCATCTGGTCATTTCCGGCCTGCAGACGGAGAACCAGCTGATCAATATCGAAGGCGACGTGGCGGGTCCCCTCAAGGACGCGCTCCAGCTGCTCGACGATCCTCCCCTCGGTTACGCCGGCAAGCTTGGCATCAAGCCAGCCGACAGCGCGGGCATCGTCGAGACCCATCTCGTCGTCCAGCTTCCGGCCGCCAAACATCTGAAACACGGTGAGTTCCGCCTGAAGGCGGCCTCCAAGCTCACGGGCGCGCGGCTGGGCGCGATAGTCCAGAACCAGGATCTCTCCGACGGCAACCTCGATCTGCAGGTCGATAACGACGGCATGACCGTGGGNGGTCGAGCCAGGTTCGCCGATATCCCGGCGGATCTCCACTGGCACTACAGCTTTACCGGCGAGGATCCGAAGTCGCACATCCAGCTGTCGGCGATGACCAGTGCTGCGGATCTCGCTCGGCTCGGCCTCGACTATCGAAGCGTCATAAGCGGGCCGCTGCATCTCGACCTGACCTATGACGAGTATCAGTCCGGCGCGGGCGCGATCCTGGCGAACTTCGACTTCACGCCGGCGACGGCGGCCATCGACTTCGCCAATTGGCGCAAGGCACCGGGCGAACCGGGCCACGCTGCCCTGGTCGTCGACATGGCGGGCTCGAAGCCGACCGCCGTGCGCAGCTTCCGGTTTTCGGCGGGCGACTTTTCCGGCGAAGGGCGGGCCCGCTTCGCGCCGGACGGCAAGATGGCCGAGGCGACTTTCGACCGGATCGCGCTTGGCGGCACGCGCCTCACCGGCGTGGTCATCGGCCTCGCCGAACCGCAGCTCGATATCCATGTCGCCGGCGGCGTGTTCGACGCCGAGCCCTTCATCAAGAAAACGGAGCCGGCGGCAAGCCAGGCGCCCGCGTCTTCTGCGCCCCCGCCCGAGCAGAAGCCGACGCGGCCCTATGCTCTGACAGCNGACCGGCTNGATCGTGTGCTGCTCGGATCAGGTCGCGAAATCGACGGGGTTCATTTCGCTTTCGACTATGACGGCCTGCATTGGCGCTCGCTCGACGCGCAAGGCCACCTCCCCGACGGCAAGCCCATGACCGTTCGGTGGCAGCCGGCGGATGGCGGCACCCACCAGCTCTCGATCACGGCGGAGGACGCCGGCGCGGCGCTGAAAGCCCTGGGCATCTTCGACGACGTCGTCGGCGGGCACCTCGCCATAACGGGCAGCGCCAGCGACGCCGACCCGAAGCGGGCGATCAAAGGCCATGTCGAGGTATCGGAATACCGGCTCATTCGCCAACCGGCGCTGCTGCGCCTGTTCTCAATGGCGCTTTTTACCGGCCTGGCCGACGCCCTCACCGGCCAAGGTTTCGAAATGTACCGATTCACCGGCGATTTCACCAAGACGGGCGGGCATATCGACGTGCCGTTCGCGCGAACCTATGGGCCCTCCCTCGGCCTGACCGCGAGCGGCATGCTCGACTTCGATACCGACAGCATCGATGTTAGGGGAACCGCGATCCCCTCCTATAGCCTGAATAGCCTGATCGGCCAGATCCCGCTGGTCGGCTTCCTGCTCACCGGCGGCAAGGGCAACGGCATGTTCGCCGTCGTCTACAGCGCGACAGGCAAGTTGTCGGAGCCGACGCTCAATGTCGATCCCTTGTCGGCGCTGGCCCCCGGCTTCCTGCGCGGCGTGTTCGGGCTGAGCGCGCCCGGCGAAAAACCCTCGGAGCCAGAAGCCGTGCCGTCGGGCGCTGCCTCGTCGGGAAAGAAAAGCTGAGCGCGACGACGCACCCGACGGGGCAGGCCGGGCTCCGGCCGGAGCCCGGCCGCGGTGGCTGCAAGGGACTCGGCTCAGGTACCGGCAATCGCTCGCGGGCGCTCCAGGACGGGCGAAAGCTGCCGCCATAGGCCGGCGAGCGTGTGCTTGGTCAGGTCTTTGGCGACCTCCTCGCGCAGCGCGGCTTTGACGCCCGCAGACAGCAGCCCCCGCAATTCTCCGAGGCTGCGCCGGGGTGCCACCAGGACCAGCGCGTCGAATTGGCGCTTCCGGCGCGCGCCTTCGAGCATCTGCGCCAGGTCCGACGAGAACTTGTGCTTCTCGCTCTTGTGGTAGTCGTGGCGCGGCTCGAGGCTGTGCCGGGTGCCGCTGCGCGCCGAACCGAAGCTGCGCCCGGGCTTGTCGCTCTTCAGATCGCGCGAATGCCCATGGACGTCGGCGGAGACCAGATCGGGGATTCCTGCCGATGCCAATCCGGCGTGTTCGCGATCCAGGGTGAAGAATCGTGCCCGCGCACCGTCGGCGACCACAATCCATAGGGTTTTCTGTTTGGCCATTGCCAGCTCCTTAATGCCGCCACATATGCTCAGCTAGTCTTCGTCGTCCGATCGAAACGCGAACCAGCCTGCCGATTGGCACGGTCTGGCACATTGATCCAGGTCAGTCGCTTCGGGCCTCCGGGCTTTTTCGAGGGCGACGCGCTTGATATGGGTCAATGCCGCCGAATGGGCTTCGGGCGATCCTGTTGAGGATGCGGCAGCGCCTTGCAGCCGTCAGCCGTTGGAGGTTATTGGCCATGATTCCCAGGCAGATGTCAGACATCGTTCGAAAACAGAATCCGCTGACCTTGCCGGAATCGGCGTCGGTTCAGCAAGCCTGCCGGGCGATGCGCGATCGCCGCGTGGGCGCAGTCCTGGTCACCGGGGCGTCGGGCGAGCTGGTCGGCATCTTCACGGGCCGGGACGCCGTGTGCCGCGCCTTGGCCGAAGGGGTCAACCCCGCGCTGACCACGCTGGCAAGCGTCATGACCAGGAAACCTGACACGATGCCGCCCGGCAAGACCGCCATCGACGCCTTGAGGATGATGCGTGACGGCGGCTATCGTCACGTGCCGGTCATCGATGGCACGAAAATCGTCGGCATCGTGTCGAGTGGCGACTTCCGGGGGCTGGAGCAGGCCCGTCTTGATGAGGAGACCGGCTTGTGGGAACACATCTGAAGGTGAGCGGCGCTCTCATCCCCGCGAATGCCGAAACCGGGGTGGCCGGCACTGCGCCGCTTGCGGAGAGTAAGGCAGGCGTCGCTGCCGGGGCAGGGCGCGCCGGTCCAGCCCCTGCACCACCGGTCGCAGCATCGACGGTGACCGAACCCAGGCTTGCGCCACGTAGCCTGGACCGGCTGCTGCAATCCATGCTGGGCCGCCTGACCTTCGGCGTATCGCCCGCCAGTGTCGGCCTTGCCTATTTCGACTGGGCGCTGCACATGGCGCTGTCGCCGGGCAAGCAGCAGGAACTGGCCGAGAAGGCCATGCGCAAGACCGTGCGCCTCCTGCTCCATGCGGTCCAGGTCGCGCGTGAAGGGGATGAGGTCCCGCCCTGTATCGACCCCTTGCCCCAGGACCGGCGTTTCCTCGACCCGGAATGGCGCCATGCGCCCTTCAGCCTGATCTATCAGTCGTTCCTGCTGGGCCAGCAGTGGCTGCATAACGCCACCAGCGAGGTCAGAGGCGTCTCGCAACATCACGAACAGGTCGTTTCCTTCATCGGCCGACAGCTGCTCGACGCTGTCTCGCCCTCGAACTTCATCCCCACCAACCCGGTGCTGCTGCGCCGGACTTTGGAGTCGGGCGGGGCCAATCTGGTCCAAGGCTATTTCAACTGGCTTCAGGATTGGGAGCGCGCCATTGCCGGTCGGCCGGCGGCGGGCAGCGAGGCCTTCCGCCCCGGACAGGAAGTCGCGGTGACGCCTGGGGAAGTCGTCTATCGCAACGGGCTCATGGAACTGATCCAATACCGGCCGACGACGACGGAGGTGCGGGCGGAGCCGATCCTGATCCTGCCGGCCTGGATCATGAAGTACTACATCTTGGACCTCTCGCCCCGTAACTCGCTGGTCAAGTATCTGGTCGATCGGGGCCACACCGTATTTATGATCTCGTGGCACAATCCCGGCATCGACGATCGGGACCTGACCATCGCCGACTACGTTCAGCTGGGCCCCCTCGAGGCCCTTCGCGCCATCTCCGCCATCCTGCCCGGCCGGAAGACCCACGCGGTAGGTTACTGCCTGGGCGGGACCCTGTTGGCGATCACCGCGGCCCTGCTTTCGCGCAATGGCGGCATGCCGATTGCCAGCCTGACCATGCTGGCCGCCCAGACCGATTTCACCGAAGCCGGCGAGCTCACCCTGTTCATCGACGAAAGCCAGCTCACCTACCTCGAGAACCTGATGTGGGACCAGGGTTACCTCGACACCAAACAGATGTCCGGCGCCTTCCAGCTGCTGCGCTCGAACGACCTCATCTGGTCGCATCTCGTGCGGGGCTACCTGATGGGCGAGCGAGAGACCATGAGCGACCTCATGGCCTGGAATGCCGACGCCACGCGCATGCCCTATCGGATGCACAGCGAATATCTGCGGCGCCTGTTCCTCGACAATGACTTTGTCGAAGGACGCTACGAGATCCTGGGCCACAAGCTTGCGCTGTCCGACATCCGCTTGCCGATTTTCGCCGTCGGCACCGAGGCGGACCATGTGGCGCCCTGGCGGTCGGTTTACAAGATCAACCTCCAGGTGGATGCCGACGTGACGTTTCTGCTGACCAGCGGCGGCCACAATGCCGGCATCGTCAGCGAACCCGGCCATGCGGGAAGGCATTATCGCGTTGCCCGTCGGGCAAGAGGCGACATCTACACGGATCCCGAGAGCTGGATTGCCATGACCCCGCCCGTCGAGGGCTCATGGTGGCCCGCCTGGGGCGACTGGCTTTCCGAGCGGTCCGGTGACAAAGTCGCGCCGCCGGAGATGGGGGCGCCTGGCAAGGGGCTTCCGCCCCTCGAGCCGGCGCCGGGGCGCTATGTTCTGCAGCAATAGAGCCTGAGCTTGTCGGGTCCGCGGCGCTTCCTCCCTGGCCTGTTGGGTCGCGGGTCGATATCGTTGCGGCGGACGCGGCATTGGAACTGCGTCACGGATCGCGAAGCTGGCCCCGGGAAGGGCATTACCGGCGGCGGCGAACGGTGGAAGAAACGAAAGTTGGAAGGAGACTGAGCCATGCTGCGCAAGGTCCTGGTGGCCCTCGACGGTTCCGATCACGCGGCCAAGGCCCTCGATTTGGCCATCGATCTGGCGAACATGTACAAGGCAGAGCTGGTCGCTCTTACGGTTGCCGCCGACAGCCCGGCGACCGACGAGGAACGTCGGCTGGCCCGGACCGAATTCCGGGGCGAAGTCCAGCAGGCGCTGACCGCACCGAGCTTTACGCTCGGCCCCAGGACGACCGAATCCAACGCGGCGGCCTTGGTCGAGATGAGCACGGAGGTGGGCTTGGCCGTCCGGCGCGCGATCGGGCGCCAGGTCACGACGCAGGCGGAGATGGAAGCGCGCAACAAAGGCGTCGCCGCCGTGCGCGTCCGCGTCGAAGCCGGCGATCCCGCTTCCACCATCGTCGCGGTCGCCACGGCGGAAAAGCCGGACATGCTCATCATGGGCAGCCGCGGCCTCGGCGACATTCAAGGGCTGCTCATGGGAAGCGTATCCCACAAGGTTTCCCACCTGGCGCCCTGCACTGTTGTCACGGTGAAATAGCCTTGACGCCGGCGGTCTCGGCCTGGCTCAGGGGGCCATGGTCGGCTGTGCCGTCGTTGCGGAAGCGGCAGCGCGCTGGGCTGCGGCAAGGCGGATTTCGCGGCGCGCCAGGACAAGACCCGGGAGCATCGGCAGCCAGAAGGTGAGGCCGCGCAACAGGAGCGTGGCCGCGACGGCGGGCGCCAGGTTGATTCCGCCCAGGGAAAGCAGGCTCACCAGCGCCGCTTCGAAGGACCCGAGGCCAAGGGGAATGGGCACCACGTCGGCCACGAGGGTCGCCAGAACGAAGCCGGCGAAGGCGAGGGGAATGTCGGCCTGCTGGCCCAGCGCCAGGAGCATGATCTTCAATGTCGCCGCGTCCAGCGCGATGATGAGGAACTGCAGCAGCGTGGTTACGACGATGAGCGCCGGGTCGCGCAGGAGCCAGGCCGGGGCCTGTTGAAACATGTTCTTCAGATGGCGAAGGGCGGGCAGATAGCGCTGCAGCGCCTCGAACCAGCGGCTGGAGCTGCGCCGGATCCACATGACCGAGGACAGGAGCGCCAGCGCAATGCCCGCGAAGGCCGCCGATACGGCGAGGATCGCACCATTAAGGGCGTGGTGCAGCCCCAGGATGACGAGGCTGGTGCCCGTGGCTATGAAAAGCGCCAAGTAGAGCGAAAGCACGCCCACCAGCAGCACGGCCATGGCGATGTGATTGGACACGCCGCGCCGCTTCAACGCCACCACCACCAGTACCGATCCGCTGATCCCGCCGCTGGGCAGCGCCTGGTCGGTGAACAGCTTGGCGACGCCGAGGAGGAAGAGCCCGCCGAACCGGCGCCGATACCCCGCGCGACGCAGCCCGACATGCCACATCAGGGCTGCCGCGGCATAGGTGCCGACCTGGAGCAGCAGTCCCAAGGCGAGCCAGGACCGGGTCAGGTTGCGCATCAGCTGAATCAAGTGCTCGATCTCGCCGAATCGGGCGAACACGACCACGAGCGCCAACAGCAACAGGACGCCTGGGACCCAGGCGATCAACAGCTGAAGGCGCCGGCTCGGCCGCGGCAGATCGGTCGGGCGGCTGCCTATGGGCTCTGGATTGCCGTCCACAAGCCATCTCGCTTTCGATAACGCTTCTTCACCGCCGACCAGGCCACGCGATGGGCGATTTCCTCGCGCCGCTCCATATCGTCGCCATATTGCCGCCAGGCGTGGTTGAAGGCTTCCCGGTAGATGTCCAGGGCATGGGGCGGCAGGTTCCGGCGCAGCGCTGGCGGCAGGTCTTCGTTGGTGGCGTAAGGCATGTCCCTCGATCTTCGATCGGTATCCGCTTGGAGGATCCTGGCGATCCCCCTCCCGCATAATTTCCCTATTCGGCCGCCGCCGGCAGAGCGACGGTCGAGGGCGCGCTCTTCAGTTCTCTGAGGATCGGCCTGGTCATGCAGGTCGGCCCTCCGGCTCCCTTGCGGCTGATTTCGTCGCCCTTATAGAGCCGCAGCTCCACCCCTGCCTTTTCCAGCCTCGCTGCCGTTACCGGATTGCCGTCGAGCATGAGGCATTTGCCGGGCGCGACGGCAAGCACGTTGCAGCCCATGGATTCGAATTCCTCGTCGGGAACNTCCACCAGGCGCATGCCNCGNGCCAGCAGAAGCTCCCGGAAGGGCACGGCCATCAATGGGGAATAGACGAGTGCCAGGTCATGGTCGATCGGGCTCAGCACCGACATGAGGTGAAAAACGTCGGATGGCCCCTTGTAGTGGGGAAGATGCACCACCACGACCTCCACCCCGCAGGCCTCCAGCAAGGCCGAAAGCTGGCGGATGCCCTCGTCATTGGTCCGATAGCTCCGCCCGACGGCAAGCGTTTTCTCGTCGATCCAGGCGACATCGCCGCCTTCGACCCGGCCTTCGCCGACGATCGCGCCATGAATGGGGATGCCCGCCTTGGCGAACAGCCTTTGTTCGGCCGCCGGCTCGGCGCCCCGGGCGGGCTTGCCCATGTTGCAGAGGATCATGCCCTTGTTGCAGGCGATCGCGGCGTCTCGGGGGTAGATCGAGTCCATCGTGAGGGAACCCTCCGGCGCCAACAGCTCGATTTCGACGCCGGGTGCCAGGCTGCCAAGGGCTTCGAGGAAGCCGTCATATTCGGCGATGGCCGCAGGGAGATCGGGCCGGCTGTAGTAGTTGAGGGACCGCCACTCGGCGTCGATCTTTCGCTCGGACAGGAAGGCGTCGCGGGCATGCTTGACCACGACATTGATCAGACGGCCGACTTCGGACTGATAGCCGATGGGCATGACTTGAGGTTCCCCAAGGAAATGTTGGTCGTTCCCGCAGGATGAGACTACTTTCTGGCCGGCCGGCGGGCTAGCGCCCCATACTGGGCCTTCCGCGCGGCGCGACCCGATTGCGCCAGGCGGCAGGCTCGTCCATGATGACCGAAGCGGGCCGCTGCATCCAAGACGGCCGGCGGCGGAGCGCAACCCCGATGGCATTCGAAACGATCAAGGCCCGAATCTCCATGTTGCTGGCCGAGATGGAGAGCCATCCCGAGGATAGCCATGAGCTCTACCTGCAGCTTCGGGAAAAAATGAACGAAATGCGCGCCATGGGCTATGAGATCCCCAGCGATCTCATCCAGCTGGAGACCAGACTGGAGGCCGAGTTCACCGGGCGGGCGACGCCGCCAAAAGTCTGAGGTCCCAGCCAACAGCCGGTCCGCTCGATCCGGCCGCGCAATTTGCGCAGCCCTTCCATGATCAGGAAGGCGCTTGCGGCGGAACGTGGAAACGGGGGAAATGACTGGACATCTTCCGCCGGACTTTCGTGGCGAGGCGGCGGATGCGATCCGGTCGAGAAGACAGCACCTTTGAATCCCCCAAACTCGAATTCCAGCGCCTTGCGCCCTCTGTCGCCCGCCGAGGTCCGCAGCATCGTCATCGGCGCCTTGCTGGCGCTGTTCCTGTCGGCGCTCGATCAGACCATCGTCGCCACGGCGCTGCCTCCCATTGCCAAGAGCCTTGGAAATTTCTCTCTCATCTCCTGGGTCGTCACGTCCTATCTTTTGACCTCGGCCTGCGTCACGCCGATTGCGGGCAAGCTCTCGGATCTATACGGCCGCCGGCGAGTCCTCAGGATCTGCCTGGCGACCTTCATGGTCGCTTCGGCGCTTTGCGCGCTGGCGCCGAACATGCCGGCGCTGATCGTCGCCCGGGCCCTGCAAGGCCTCGGCGGGGGCGGCCTCGTGACCCTCGGGCAGACGATCATCGCCGACGTCGTCTCGCCGCGCGAGCGCGGTCGCTATTCCGGCTATTTCTCGATCGTCTGGGGATCGGCTTCCCTGCTTGGCCCGCTCGTCGGCGGCTTCGTGACGCAGTATTACGGTTGGCCCTGGATCTTCTGGCTCAATCTGCCGTTCAGCCTGACAGCTCTGTTGTTTTGCGACCGGGCGCTTCGGCGGCTGCCGATCGAGCATCACCGATCCCCCGTCGACTACTGGAGCATCGGATTGCTGTCCGGCGCCACCGTCGGGCTGCTGCTCGTCCTCTCGCTTGGCGGCGCCAGGCTTCCCTGGATGTCGCCCATGCTGCTCATGCTCGCTTTGTCGACGGTCTGTCTCGCCGGTCTTCTGGTCTGGAAGCAAAGGGATTCGGAGGAGCCGATCATCCCGCCCCGCTTCTTGAACGATCCGGTTGTCGGGCCGGTGTTGGCGGTCACATTCATCATCTATGCTGCCTTCATGGCGATCAGCGTGCTGGCACCCATCTATTTCCAGGTCGCTCTCGGCAGCTCGGTCGCCCGGGCCGGCGTCCTCATGATCCCGTTGATGCTTTCGAGCACCGTTTCGGCCAACTTCATGGGCCGCTATACCCGCCGGCGAGGCCGCTACAAGCTGCCGCCGCTTATCAGTCTGCCGACGACGGTCCTGGCCCTCGTTCTGCTCGCTCTCTTCGCCAGCAGGCTCAGCGCACCGGTCGCTTCGGGCATCATGCTCGTCGCCGGCCTCGGTTTCGGGCCGATTTTCCCTGCCTGCAACGTCGCGGCGCAGAACGCCGTTGAGCGCCGCGACCTGGGTGCGGTGAGCGGCGCGGTCGCCTTCGCCCGGGTCCTGGGCAGCGCGGTCGGCGTGGCCGCCGCCTCGGCTTTGGTTCTGGGACTCCTGGCGGGGCGTCTGGTCGAAGCGGGGCACGTGACCCAGCTCGAGGATCTGGCGCGCGAATCCCTGACCCCGGCCGCGCGCGCCGTCGTCGCCGAGGTTTTCGGCATCTTGTTTGCCGCGGTCGCGGTGGTTCTTGTCGCCGGTCTCGCCATGTTCGCCAAGGTCGAGGACCGCGAGCTCGGTGACCGGTCGCCGGTCGCCGTCCACGGTGGCGAATGAGCCCGCCGGCCATGCAAGGCAAGACGATCGTGATCACCGGAGCCACCTCGGGCATCGGCCAGGTCGCGGCCGAGGAGCTGGCGGCCATGGGCGCGCGTCTGGTGATGGTGGCACGCGATAAGGGCAGGGCGGAAGCGGCCCTTGCCCGCTTGGCGGCGCGCCGTCGCGGAACTGACCACGGCGTGCACTACGCCGATCTGTCGCGCCTGGCCGAGGTTCGGCGGGTGGCGGGCGAAATCGCGGCGGCGGAGCCTCGCATCGATCTGCTGCTCAACAATGCCGGCGCGCTCTTCGGCGCACGGAAAGTCACCGAGGACGGTCTCGAGCTTACCTTCGCGACCAATCACATGGCCTATTTCCTGTTGACCTTGGGTTTGCGCGACCGGCTCGTGCAATCGGCCCCGGCGCGCATTGTCAACACGGCGTCCGACGCCCATCGCGGTGCCCGGCTCGACTTCGGCGATCTCCAGATGAGCCGCGGCTATACCGGCTTCGGCGCATACCGGCGCTCGAAGCTGTGCAACATCCTGTTCACCCGCGAGTTGGCGCGGCGGCTCGCCGGAACCGGGGTCACCGCCAACTGCTTCCATCCCGGCTTCGTCGCCACCCGGTTCGGCAACGACAGCGGCGGCGTGGGCGCGCTGGTCATCCGCCTCGCCAAGGTCATGGCGCTCACGCCGACCGAGGGCGCCAGGACCCTGATCCATCTCGCCGCCTCGCCCGATGTGGCGAGCGTCAGCGGCGAATACTTCCACCGGTCGCAGCCGGCCGTCCCCTCCGCGGCGGCACGCGACGACGAGGCGGCCCGTCGGCTGTGGGCGGAAAGCGAAAGACTGGCCGGTCTGACCGCTCCCTAACTCCGGGCTTCCGTCTGACCGATCCCGCCGCGCAAGGCGCCTGCCTCGACATTGCCCCAAAGCACGGCGTGGTCGGACGGCAAAGCCCGGCTATTGGGCATCGAAAGCCACAGCCGGTAGAGCAGCCGGGTCGCTCGCTTTTCCGGAACGTCGAGGAACGGCGTGCGGCCGTGATAGATGACGTGATTGTTCAGAAACTGCATGTCGCCCGGCTCCAGGCGCATCTCGAAGGACAGTTCCTCGGCAAGCGCCATGAGCATCTCGATCGCTTCGCGTTGGGCTGCCGACAGCGGCGGGACGCCCGGAACCATCTGGGCGGCCTCGATGTAGGTCAGGGAATAGTGGCTGGTGGATTTGCCGTTTCGGATCCCAAAGACCGGAAGCGGATAGGTCACGTCTGGCGCGCTTGCTTCCTCGCCGAAGCGGCTTCGGATGATGGGCTGGTACAATAACTGGAGCAGGTCGGGGCGCCGGCGCAGCATCTCGTTGTGGACGGCGGCCGAGCTGCAAAGCTTGCTGAGGCCGCCGGATGCGGCTTGGCCGACGCAGAGCAGTCCGACCACGTCGGTGCGATCGGTATGATAGCGCAGCGCACCATTGGAAAGCGTGCGCGCGTAGGAGGAAAGGAAAGCGGCGCCAGCACCGTCCTTGACCTCGCCGTACCTGGCGCCGATGCCGGTACCCTCGTCGCGAATCTCGCGCATCAGCTCGCCGCGCCGGTTCTGGTAGACGGGCCGCCCGAGATGGCATCCGAGGCCGAACCAGATTCGCTTCAAGTCGTCGCTCGAATAGCGGGCCACGGGAAGGCCGGTGAGCTTCATCATGCCCGAACCATCCTCGAGCTCGCGCGCCATGTCGCCGAGAGCCAGGGTCAATGCGGCAAGCGGGAAATTGTCGCGCGTGACCTGGTGCCAGGCGAGGTCTTGCGAACGCACAGCCGCCAGGGCAGCGTCGATTTCGCTGAGATCGGTCGCCGACAGCTTCCGCAGCCAGCGCGTGGACGTTGCGATGTCGCTGCCGCGCCAGGCGCAAGGGCCGGAGATGGGCTTAAGCCCGGAGTTGGGAGCTTCTGCCAGCATCGAACCGCCATGATGCCACAGGAAGGAGGGTCAGGGCATTGCCCGAAATCGGATCGACGCCGGCTGGCGCTGCCGTGGCCCAAGGGGGCCGGGCGGCTAGGGCTTAGGTTCCGCCGGCGAGGGCCTGGTCGAGCTCCGCCAGCTCGGATTCATCACGCAGGAATGCCTCGGCCGCCGCGAGGTCGGGCGACAGGAAGCGATCCTCATCGAAGGCGGGGATGCGTTGGCGCAGCCGGGCATGCAGGCGGCCGGTGCCCTGGCCGAAGCGGGCCGGCCGATGGAATTCCAGCGCCTGGGCTGCCAGCAGCAGCTCGATGGCGAGAATTCGATAGACGTTGTCGATGATTTTCAGACTTTTCTGGGCCGCGGGCGTGGCGAAGCTCACGTCATCCTCCTGCAGGCCAGAGGTGACGGCATGGTCCAGGATCGCCGGCCGACCGAGGATCCGGTTTTCCGATGCCAGCGAGGCGGCCGCATACTGGGCGATCATCATGCCCGAATTGACGCCGCCCTTTCGGACCAGGAACGGCGGCAGTCCGCTGACCAGGGGATTGATCAGGCGGTCGAGCCGGCGTTCGGCCGCCGATCCAAGCTCTGCCACGGCCAGCGACATGAGGTCGGCCGCGAAGGCCAGCGACTGGCCGTGGGGATGCGCGTTGGAGAGGATGCGCAGGCCGCCCTTGCCCTCGATCACCAGAGGGTTGTCGCTGGCCGATCGAAGCTCGGTCTCGACCTGGCGGGCCACATGGGCGAGCTGATCCAGGCTGGCGCCGTGAATTTGCGGAATGGAACGCAGGCTGAGGGCGTCCTGGGTGCGCAGGCCCTGGGATCGCGCCAGGATCTCGCTGCCGGCAAGCAAACAGCGAAGATTGATGCCGACCTGGATGAGCCCAGGATAGGGCTTGAGGGCGAGAAGCTCCGGGTCGATGGCGTCGGTCTGGCCACCTAGCGCCTCGAAGCTCATGGCCGCGGTCGCGTCGGCCCAGCGCGCCAGACGCTCCGCCTCGGCCAAGGCGAGGGCCGTTAGACCGGTGGGGCTGCGGGTGCCGTTGGTGAGGCAAAGCCCGTCCTTGGCGCCGAGGGCGACGGGCATAAGGCCGGAGGCCTTCAGCGCTTCGGCCGCCGTCACGCGCTTGCCGGCGAGCTCCGCCTCGCCGACGCCGATGAGGCAAAGCCCGATGTGGGCCTCATGGACCAGGTAGCCGACCGATCCCTGGGATGGAACGACGGGCGTGATCCCGGCGTTGAGGCAGGCGACGAGCCCGTGGACCGGCGCCGGGCTGACCCCCGAATGGCCGCGGCAGAGATCGTTGACCAGAGCGATCATGATCGCCCGCACTTGAGCGTGCGGCAGCGGATCCCCCATCCCGCAGGCATGGGACAACAGCATGTTGCGCGACAGCGCGGTCTGTTCCTCGCCGCTCAGCAAGACGTCGGAAAGCGCGCCCAGCCCGGTGGTGATCCCATAGATCCGCTTGCCGCTCGCCCGGATTTCGTCGATGTGCCGGCGGCCCTTGGCGAGAGCGGTCTCGGCGCTGGCGGCGAGCCGCAGGCTCGCCTTACCGCGCGCGAGCAGGTCGAGCTGACCATAGGTCAAACCCGGCTGTTCGAGCGCGATCATGGGCTTCTGGGTTGCCGGCATGGGACTTGTCCAGGGAACGAGTGGGCACTCGCGGCAAATGCGCGTGCGATTCCGCAACGCCCAGTGTATCAACCCTGGCGGGGCATGAACATGACCGAGCCGCTTTCTCTCGAAGCCATCGTCGAAGCGGGTCTCTGCATCGGCTGCGGCCTGTGCCGGAGCATTGCGCCGGATCGAATCCGCATGGCGCTGGACGCCCAGGGAGCGCTCCTGCCCGAACTCGAGCAACCGCTGACCGAGGCTGAGATCGCCCTCATCAACAGGGTCTGCCCGGGCCTCAGGGCCGAGGGCCGCCTGCCCGAGAATGAATCTCCCGCCGCGCGCTGGGACGACATCTGGGGTCCCGCCTTGGCCATGGCGCGCGGCCATGCCGCCGACCCTGAGGTCCGGTTTCGGGCGTCGGCCGGCGGCGGTGCCAGCGCGCTTGCCATCTATCTGCTCGAGACGGGTGAAGTCGATTTCATCCTTCACGTCGCCGCGTCGCGCCGGATGCCCATGCGGACCGAAGCCCATCAGAGTTTCACGCGCGCCGATGTCCTGGAGGGCGCGGGCTCGCGTTACGGGCCGGCGGCCCCGCTGGTCGACCTCATTCAGCTCCTCGACCGGGGCCGGCCCTTCGCGGTCGTCGCCAAGCCCTGCGACATCAGTGCCATCCAGAACCTGTCGCGCCATGACCCGCGGGTCGATGCGCTCATCCGTTATCGCCTCGCCCTGGTCTGCGGCGGCGCCTCGGCCTTTTCCAAGACCCTCGACCTCGTCGAAGGCTTCGGCCTCGACGAGGCGCAAGTGAGCCTCCTGCGCTACCGCGGATATGGCAACCCCGGCCGCACCCGGGTCGAAAGCCGGGACGGGCGCGCCTTCGAAGTGACTTACAACGATCTGTGGGCTGACGAGGGTAAGTGGCGAATTTTCTTCCGCTGCAAGATCTGCGCCGACGCGGTGGGCGAAATGGCAGACATCGCCATATCGGACGTCTGGCCCGGCGGCGGGCCCAGTGGCGAGGATGCGGGCTTCAACGGCTTCATCGCCCGCACCGAGCGCGGCGCGGACTTGCTCGAGCGCGCGGTCAGGGCGGGAGCGCTGTCGCTGCAGCGGGACATGGGTTACCGCGACTTTGATGCGGTTCAGCCTCATCAGGTTCGCAAGAAGCAGGCGATCGCGGCGCGGCTGGCCGCC
>JGI12270J11330_10001380_pt1 | contig 18056 bp, 12 predicted proteins | sample PeaSoiMetSII2010_FD_11330 | JGI IMG/M metagenome (IMG submission 11330)
CACATCCGCCCGCCGAACCGCAAGGCCCGAGCTGGAGACGCGCGGCATTGCGCCATTGGACACCCATCGGCCCCGACGAATTCGTGACCATGGATACCGATCGCCCCTATGTTGGCGATCACACGCCCATGGTGAAGCTGAGCGCAACCGAGGAGCACGGAATCCAGCAAGCCGGGTTGGCGGTACGCAAAGGAAGATCCTACGCGGGCCGCGTAGCCCTGGCAGGCGCTCCAGGCACGACGGTGAAGGTAAGTCTTATCTGGGGCAATGCGGCGAGTGACCGTCAAACTTTTGTCATTGACAGAATCGGCCCTGACTATCGCAAGGTTCCTATCCATTTCCAGGCGCAAGGCGACAGCGACAATGCCCGGCTCGAGATTCTCGGCACGGGCACCGGCACCTTGCACGTTGGCGCCGTCTCGTTGATGCCAGCCAACAACGTGCAAGGATTTCGCGCGGAAGTGATCGCCGCGCTCAAGCTGCTGCATTCCGGCGTATATCGCTGGCCTGGCGGGAACTTTGTTTCCGGGCACGAGTGGCGCGACGCAATCGGCGATCCAGACAAGCGTCCGCCAATCATGGATCCAGTCTGGCATGCGGTTCAGCCTAACGATGTTGGCACAGATGAATTCGTGACGCTTTGCCGTCTCCTCGATGTCGAGCCTTACGTAACCGTCAACGGTGGTTTCGGCGACGAATGGTCAGCAGCGCAATTGGTCGAGTATGCCAATGGCGCAGTCACTACGCCGATGGGAAAGTTGCGTGCCGTCAATGGCCATCCGGAACCGTACCACATCAAGTTCTGGGGCATTGGTAACGAGCCCTGGGGGGAATGGCAACTAGGATTCATGCCGGTCGCGCAGTGGGAACTGAAGCACAACATGTTCGCGAAAGCGATGCGAAAGGTTGATCCCAGCATCAAGCTGATCGCAGCGGGCGCAATGCCCGACGCCATGACTGGCTCCAAGCAGGCGAAGCGCCTCAATGGCCAGATCGTGCCTGACTACCTCTCCCCCGGAGACTGGAGCGGCAACCTGCTTGCCCACTGTCTCGATAACATGGACCTGCTCAGTGAGCACTACTATTCGACCGGCGGGCAGCGGACTGATCTTGCGACTGGTGAGAAAGTCAGCACTGGGCCGCAGCCCCTCGTTGAGTGGGAGCGCGCGCCCGCTACGCAGGTCCGCGTGAAGTACGAGCATTATCAGGAATACCTGAAGCTCATCCCGGAACTCAGAGCAAAGCCCGTACCGGTCGCCATCGACGAGTGGGCCTACATCGACAGGGACGGGCCCCGAAACACCTACAAGACGGTTCCCGCCTATGCCTGGGCGTTTCACGAAATGTTTCGCCACTCGGATCTTTTCCAGATGGGCGCGTTCACGTTCGCAACGGCAATGCTCAGCGAAGACCGCACCGATGCCGTCCTGAGTCCGACAGGTCTTCTGTTCAAGATGTATCGCGAGCACTTCGGCTCGATTCCAGTCGAAGTGTCAGGAGATTCGCCGCAGCCGAAGCCAATTTACCCCGCGGGCGGTGATCAACCGAGAGTCAATCCGGGCAGCGACACCTACCCTCTGGATGTCAGCGCAGCTCTCAGCGCCGATCGCAAGGCGCTCACTTTCGCCGTGCTGAATCCATCGGATTCCGAGCAACAATTAAAACTCTCAATCAACGGCGCGAAGCTTTCAAGCCAAGGCCATCTTTGGCGCATGGCACCATCGAGCGTTGACGCAACCATTACGGTCGGCCAGAAGCCGGGAGTTGAAGTGGAGGAGCAGGAAGTCGTGTCTGTGCCCGATACGGTGTTGGTGCCGCCGTTTAGCGTTAACATTTACTCATTTGCGGTGCGGTAGTTCACTATGCGCGAGCAGAGCGACGCATTGTCTTAGTCACTTTGCCCTAGAGGAGCTTGCCGTGAAAACAATAAGCCGTCGTAAGTTTGTCGCCACCGCCACTGCCGTCGGCGCAGGCGCGGTGCTTCGCTCCCCGGCATTCGCGTTTGAGGACCAGGCCGCCAGTGCAGGATCTGCAACCTCATCCAAAGCGGTGAACCACGAGGTCGTTGTGCCGCAATCGAGTCAATTCCCGCTGAGGAATGTAAGGCTTCGGCCGGGGGCATTCAGCGCGGCGGCAGAAGCGAATCGGCGATATTTGAAGACGCTGCCTCTCGACCGCCTGCTTCATACGTTTCGGCTAACTGCCGGTCTGCCATCTTCCACGGAGCCGTTGGGTGATTGGGAAAAGCCCGATTGCGAGCTCCGCGGACACTTTGCCGGCGGGCATTACCTTTCGGCTTGCGCGCTGGCTTTCGCCAGTTCGGGAGACGAAGAACTCAAACGCAACGGCGAAATTATGGTCGGCGAACTGGCCAAATGTCAGGCGCAGCACAGAAATGGCTATCTCAGCGCATTTCCCCAGGAATTGTTCGACCGCCTGCGCGATGGAGTGAACGTATGGGCCCCGTTCTACACCATTCACAAAGTCATGGCCGGGCATCTCGACATGTACACGCTGGCGGGTAACGAACAGGCGTTGGACAGTGTCGAGAAGATGGCCGGATGGGTGCGGGGTTGGTCCGATCCACTAAGCGAACAACAAATGCAGCGCGTGCTTCTCGTGGAGTACGGTGGCATGGGAGAGGTGCTCGCTAACCTCTTCGGCGTGACGGGAAAAGCCGAGTATCTAGACCTGGCGAAGCGCTTCGATAAGAAGGGCTTCTTCGATCCACTCGCCGCGCACCGAGATGAACTTAAGGGTCTGCACGTTAACACGCACGTTCCGCAGGTGATCGCCGCCGCTCGTTTGTACGAACTCACCCGGGACACGCGTTACTGGAACATTGCTGATTACTTCTGGGGCGAAGTCACCAGCGAACGTTCATTTGTCACGGGCGGCACGAGCAATTTCGAGCTTTGGAGATCGGAGCCCGGCGTTCTCTCGACTCAACTGAGCCCGCACACAGCCGAAGATTGCTGCGTGTACAACATGCTGAAACTGACACGGCATCTGTTCGCCTGGTCGCCGCAAGCGCGGTACATGGACTACTACGAACGTGTGCTGTTCAACCACCGCCTGGGAACCATCGATCCTGAAACCGGTACAACCGTCTACTACCTGCCGCTCGGAAACGGTTATTCCAAAATCTACGCCAAGCCGTTCGACTCCTTCTGGTGCTGCAACGGTACGGGCGCGGAGGAGTTTGCCAAACTAACGGACTCCATCTACTTCCACGATGACCATTCCATATTCGTCAACCTTTATATAGCGTCCGATGTGCACTGGCCGGAAAAGGGTTGCCATCTTACTCAACAAACGTCGTTTCCCGAAGAGCAGGGAACCACCGTCACGGTCTCTGGGGCAGGGCCGGTTGAGGTTGATCTGAAGTTGCGTGTTCCGTACTGGGCGAAGAACGGCAGCGTCAAGGTGAATGGGCGCGTTATTCCTGCGTTCGCAGATGCAAGCAGCTACCTAGTTCTGCGCGGGCCTTGGAAGAACGGGGATCGCATCGAACTGAGCCTTCCAATGTCCTTGCACGCGGCACCCATGCCCGACAGGGAAAGTCTTCAGGCGGCGATGTACGGCCCCCTGGTATTGGCCGCACGCTTCGAAGAAGAACCACGGGAGAAGTGGTATCGCCACTTTACCTCGGAAGAAAAGCAAGAGCCCTCGCCCACGCTGCGATTCAATGGCAAGCTCGATGACCCTGCAAGTTGGCTCGAACCGGCGGGCGGCAAGCTGGCGTTTCACGGGGTTTCACAAAATCAAGACGTCGCATTCGTGCCTTTGTCGAGCATTGTGCATGAGCGGTATTCGGTGTACCACGAGATTCATTAAAGCAACTCCTGGTGGAGTGGACTTTTCCAACTACTAATTCTTTGGGCCAAGTTATTGGAGAAAATATGAAGACACCTNACTCGCGAGTCCTGATTTCGATTTTTATCTTCCTAGCCGCCGGCGGCTTGTACGCCCAAGACGCCNCGCAACCNGCATATTTGAACCCGACTTTGTCGCCACAGGAGCGGGCTGCAGACCTGGTACAGCGCATGACGATCGAAGAAAAAGTCACGCAGTTGACCAACCAATCTCGTGCGATCCCCAGATTGAAGGTGCCGGCCTACAACTGGTGGAGCGAAGCGCTGCATGGTGTAGCAAGCGCGGGCACCACGGAATTCCCCGAACCGGTCGGCCTGGCGGCCACATTTGATACCGACGCCATCCACCGTATGGCGATAGCCATAGGCATCGAGGGGCGAATCAAGCATGCTCAGTTTGAACGCGAGGGCCACAGCATTGTCATGGAGGGCCTGGATTTCTGGGCGCCCAACATCAACATCTTTCGCGACCCACGTTGGGGACGGGGGCAGGAAACGTACGGCGAGGATCCGTTCCTGACGGCACGCATGGGCGTCGCGTTTGTGACCGGGATGCAGGGCGAAGATCCGAAATACTACCGGGTGATTTCGACTCCCAAGCACTATGCGGTGCACAGTGGGCCGGAGCCGACACGACACAATGCCGACGTGAAAGTCAGCAAGCACGACGAGCTGGACACGTATCTGCCGGCGTTCCGCGCAACCGTAACAGAAGGCAAAGCCGGGTCGGTCATGTGCGCCTACAACAGCATCAACGAGCAGCCTGCGTGCGTGAGTGAGTTTCTTTTGCAGGACCAGTTGCGTGGCAAATGGAATTTTCAGGGCTATGTGGTGTCCGACTGCGGCGCGATCATCGATATTTTTCGCGGCCATCACTTCACCAAGACCCAACCGGAGGCCTCCGCGCTAGCTGTGCAGCGCGGCATGGACAACGAATGCTTGAATTACGCAGACATAAAAGACGATCGCGACTATAGGCCATACCTCGAGGCTTACAAACAAGGCTTACTGAAAGAGAGTGACATCGATACGGCGCTGATCCGGCTGTTCACTGCCCGGATGAGGCTCGGCATGTTCGATCCGCCGGAGGTAGGTCCCTACTCGACGATCGATGAAAAGGAACTCGACAGTCCCGCGCACCGAGAAATGGCGCGCGTGCTGGCGAATGAGTCCATGGTGCTGCTCAAGAACGACGGCACGCTGCCGCTCAATAAGAGCGCCATGAAGATCGCAGTGGTCGGGCCCCTCGCGGATCAGACAAGATACCTGCTCGGCAATTACAACGGCAGGCCGAGGCACATCGTTTCCGTCCTGGATGGGATCAAGGCGGAGTTTCCGGATGCGCAGATCACGTGCGTTCCGGGAACGCAGTTCTTGCGAGACGAAGGAGACGTGGTCCCGGCGTCGTTCTTAACCACACTAGAGGGCCAGCCGGGGCTCACGGCAGAATTCTCGACCGGAGAGATGTGGGGGCCGCAGCGGACCGTACTTGCGGCCCGCCAGATGAACAATCTTGATCTACAAGCGACGGACATTCCTCAGGAAGCGTCAGGCAAATATCCGCTGCGGGTCGAATGGACCGGCTTTCTGACGCCAACCGAGACCGGGGACTACACCATTGGCGTGCGCCTGGAAGCGGGGTTCGCGAGCGTCCACTTAGATGGCAAGCCGGTCGCGGCGGCCTGGGCCGGCAGCGACGACGGAGTGCGGACGAAGGTCGGACACGTTCACCTGGAGCAGGGGAAAAGAGTGTTCCTCAGAGCCGGCTACGGGCAAGGCATCTCTGGCCCAGTGCGCGCGCAGTTGATCTGGTCGAAGTACGATCCCAGGCCAAGTCCGGAGGCGATTGAATCGGCAAAGAATGCGGACATCGTCATAGCGGTGCTGGGCATTACCAGCGAACTGGAAGGCGAAGAGATGCCTGTCAGCGAGGAAGGCTTCAAGGGAGGCGACCGCACAAGCATCGATCTCCCAAAGCCGGAAGAGGAGCTACTGGAAGCGGTGGCTGCGACCGGCAAACCTGTTGTGCTGGTGCTGGCCAACGGCAGCGCGCTCGCGGTGAACTGGGCCAAGGAGCACGCGAACGCGATTCTGGAATCCTGGTATGCAGGTGAGGAAGGCGGGACGGCCGTGGCTCAAACGCTTTCTGGCAAGAACAATCCCGCAGGGCGACTGTCCGTAACTTTCTACACCGGAGTCGATCAGTTGCCTCCGTTTGAAGACTACGCCATGAAAGGCCGCACATACCGCTATTTCGAAGGCAAGCCCCTGTACCCGTTTGGCTATGGCCTCAGCTACACGAATTTCTCGTATCGCGGGTTGCGGCTCCCGAAAAAAGCGATCAAGGCTGGCGATCCGCTTACGGCAGAAGTGACCGTGACTAACACCGGAAAAGCAGAAGGCGACGAGGTGGCGCAGATTTATCTCAGCTTCCCGAACGTGCCGGGGGCTCCGTTGCGCGCCTTGCGCGGATTTAAGCGCGTGCATCTGAAGCAAGGCGAGTCGCAGAAGGTGCGCTTCGAACTGAAGGATCGCGATCTGAGCATGGTCAGCGAAGCCGGCGAACCGATCATCGCCGAGGGCAAGTATTCCGTTTCGATCGGCGGGGGACAGCCGAACACTAGCGCACCTGCGGTGGCGGGAAAGTTCGAGGTGAAGGGTACTAAGACTTTAGAGGAATAGGATCAGGAGGCATTTGCACCGTGCGTTCGAAAGCCAAGACTACCATGGTCTTGGGAGTTGGTTTTCAGGAAGTCAGGCGATGATCCGCTTCCAACACCTCGTTTTGTGAGGCTTTTCGAGAGAGGGTATCGATGATGATGGCAAAGTTAGTTCGCGCGATGAAGTTCGTGATGGTTGTGCGCCCGGGGCTCCGCAATGTCAGAACTTCCCTCTTTCTCGGTATGTGTTGTTTCCTCGGGAGTGCAACGCAGGCACAGGCTCAGCTCTGGGAAACGCCTCCCCTGCCTGTTGTCAAGTATGTTCCGGCTCCAGACGGCATGACTGCCACGGTCGGGAATGAACGTCTTCACATTTCCGTTTGTCGGGCCGCAGTCATACATTTCGTCGCGACGCCCGAACCGGCAAACACGGTCAAAGAACCCCAGCCATGGATGCTCGATGCGAAGGAGTCATGCCCCGGCGCGAAGTTCCAGGTGTCCTCGACGGCCGACGCAGCGATCCTCACAACCGAAACTCTGAAGATTGAGTTCTCGCTGAAGTGGGGAAACGTGCAATACAGCACGATAAGCGGCGAGAGCCTTTTGCGCGAGGGAAATGCTGTGCCGCGCACATACGAGCCGGCGGAATTGAATGGCGAGAAAACATTCCATGTCGAAGATAGATTTGGACCGGACTTCGCGGAGGGCTTATACGGCCTGGGACAGCATCAGAGTGGATTATTCAACTACCGCGGAGCCACCGTCGAACTCGGCCAGAACAACACCGACGTTGCAATTCCTTTGCTTTTGTCAAGCAAAGGTTATGGGCTGATGTGGAACACGGCTTCTTTGACCTATGTAGACAATCGGTTTCCCCTTGAGCTGAACTTGCGTTCGCTGGCGGGTCACTCCATCGACTATTACTTCATTTATGGCCCAGAGATGGACCAAATGATCCACGAATATCGAAACCTCACGGGGCACACGCCGATGCTCCCCCAGTGGGCCTATGGCTTTTTTCAGTCCAAGGATCGCTACGTGTCCCAAGATGAAGTCTTAGCCATAGCGCATCGCTACCGTGAGGAACACATCCCCCTCGATGCAATCGTACAGGACTGGTTTTGGTGGAAGGTGGAAGGCGACCCTGTATTCAATTCCAACTTCCCGGATGTCCCTGGCGAACTGAACCGCTTACACGACGAACATGTTCACGCGATGTTGTCGGTTTGGGGGCTTTTCGATACAAAGTCGCAGAATTACGAGGAGCTCGCCGCCAAACATTTTGATGTGCCGGATGCTCATGTGTACGACTCGACCAATCCGCTGGCGCGCGATTTCTATTGGAATAAGCTGGTCAGCAAACTCTTTTCGCAGGGCTGGGATGCATTCTGGCTGGACAGCGCAGAACCCGAAGAATACTGGCCGCACATGGGCGATGCGATTCTCAGCAAGAAGCAAATTGCCATCGGCAACGGAGCCGAGTACACGAACATCTTCCCGTTCACGCATACGGTTGGGATCCAGCAGCACTGGAGGGCCACGACGGACCGCAAGCGTGTTTTCCTGCTGACGCGGTCGGCCTTCCTCGGGCAGCAACGAGTTGGAGCAACCGTGTGGTCCGGGGACGTCTATGGCTCCTATTGGGGTTTGCGCCACCAGGTGGCGGCAGGGCTGAACTTTGCGCTCTCCGGATATCCTTATTGGACTACTGATATCGGCGGATATTGGCCGCCGCACGACAATCCTCTTGAGGACGCGAAATTCCAGGAGCTTTACGCACGATGGTTTGAGTACGGGACATTCTGCCCGATTTTCCGCACCCACGGCCACCGGCCGCAAAATGAGCTTTGGGCTTTTACCAAAGTCGAGCCGATCCTAATCAATTTCGACAAGCTGCGCTACCGTCTTATCCCCTACATCTATTCTCTCGCCTGGCGCGTCACGAACGGGGACTACACGATGCAGCGGCCATTGGTAATGGATTGGCGGACGGACCCTAAGACTCGCGACATTGGTGATCAGTTCATGTTTGGGCCCGCAATCCTCGTTAGCCCGGTGCTCCAACCAGACGCTGCTCGCAGAATTTTGTATCTGCCGGAGGCCCCTGAATGGTATGACTTTTGGACCGGAGCGTCACAGAAGGGAGGCCGAGAGGTTGATGCGGACGCCCCTCTGGATCGCATTCCACTCTACGTACGTGCCGGTTCGATTCTTCCTCTCGGCCCTGAAATTGAGTACGCGGACGAAAAACCCGCCGGACCGATCGAACTGCGGATTTATGCGGGAGCCAACGGCAAGTTCGAGCTATATCAGGACGCGGGCGACAGCTACGACTATGAGCACGGAAGCCACTCTATTATTCCGCTGCTCTGGTCGGAGTCAACGCGAACTCTAACCATTGGAGACCGGGAAGGAAGTTATCCCGAGATGCCTGCGAGCATGCAAATCAAAGTTGTCCCCCAGTGGCCAACCCCGACAAGACCGTTGAATACACGGGGAAGGCAATATCAGTACAGGCGCCTTGAACCATGTGCCCAAGATGCCTAGGTTGAACTCGTCGTTAGGACCCTGGCCGTACCGGGGCCTATGTGCGCGCCAATCCTGCGGCACTGCGGCGAGAGTTTTCGCGGGATGTGTGTAGGAGAGGATACAGATGATAAGGACGAATTTGCTCTGTGTGATGGCACTGGTGATAGCCGTTTTTCTGGGGCCTCGGCTCGCGGCACAAGTGCAGACGGAGGTGCCTCCGGTCGTGCCCGGTGCGAAGCCTGTTGCGGTGGAGCACATCAAAGTGCACGGGACGGCGCTGGAAGGCAATTTGGAGGGGGACGACGTGGATCGCGACGTCTTCGTATTCTTGCCACCCAGCTACGCCGAGCAGAAATCCCGCCGCTACCCAGTTGTATACGCGCTCCACGGTTATTCGATCGGAGCAGAGCAATGGACCCACGAAATACACGTACCCCAGACCATCGAAGGTGCTTTCGCCCAGGGCGCTAAAGAGATGATCGTCGTGCTGCCCGATTCCAAGACGCTGCACAACGGTTCCATGTATTCAAGTTCGGTCACTACTGGAGACTTCGAGCAATTCATTGCGCACGATCTGGTTGCCTACATCGATGCTCATTACCGCACGATCCCAAATCGCCTGAGCCGCGGCCTGGTGGGTCACTCGATGGGAGGCTATGGCGCGACGCGGATCGGCATGAAGCATTCCGACGTTTTCGGCAGCCTGTACATCATGAGCCCGTGTTGCTTGTCGCCACGGCCAGCCGGACCGGCGAACCCAGAAATGGACAAGGTTCTGGAGGCTGTGAAGACGCCCGAGGACTCGGCCAAGCTGCCGTTCTTTCCCCGCGCGCAGCTTGCCACAGCAGCGGCATGGTCACCGAATCCGACAAATCCNCCGCTTTATCTCGATCTGCCCACGAAGGATGGCCAGCCTCAGCCGGATGTCCTCGCGAAATGGACCGCGAATTCGCCGCTGGCCTTCATCGATCAGTACATTGGAAATCTGCGCCGCTATCGCGCAATCGCGCTCGATGTAGGGGACCAGGACGGTTTACGGGTCGATACCGGCAAACTGCACGATGTGCTTGACAAGTATGGAATCGTGAATGCGTTCGAAGTCTATCCGGGCACTCACACAAGCAAAGTAGCTGATCGTTTCCAGAATCATGTGATGCCGTTTTTCAGCCAGAATCTCTGTTTTCAGGCAGGTTGTTCGTGAGCTAACGCTTGGGCAATCGCCTCAAGCAGCATCTGGTCTGTTCGTTGTCGTTCTTTCGCAAGCCATGCAATGAGTTCCTCAGCATGTAGACCAGCTATGAGAGAACCTGCCACCTGTGGAAACGCCAGGACGAACACCCCGCGTCCCGGGTTCTTGATTTCCTCGCACTGAGCGAGAATCTCAAGAACGAGGTCCTCCCGGGACCTGAAAGCGCTGGCCATCCACCCGAGCAAATGTCGAAGCGACGGGATCATTGGAAGAATCTTACAGGAACCGTCAAATTCAGCTTTTCGCCAAGTCATTCATTTTGCAGGTGTACGACGTTTCGGCGCGGCCTGGTTTGTAACCTTCAAAGGATTTCATTCAGGGTATGCATTGACTTTGTCGCAGGCTTTGCAGCGCCACGTGCTCGCCGTCCCTGAGATAGGCTGTCCTGAATGATCTTCCAATTCTGGCGTGCCTTTTCCCTCGAGCCCGCTAGATTTTCGGGAGACGCGTCCAAAACATCGACCAGATCCTCGCGGTCCACCGCGCTGCCGTCTGCCCGACACGGACGTTACCACGGACGGTGAATACCGTCCCTTGCACCGGACCGAACTGTGCAGCTGGACTTCCTACAATATCTCCTGTCAGCTTCTCCAGTCGAGAAGATCTCGGATAGTGGTTGTAAAAGTCTATGTAAGAATCCAGCGCCTTGGCCCCCTTCAAACCATTCCAATCCAGCGTCTCGGCTCGCGCCTTCGCCTCGGAGGCATCGGGGCTCTGGGGATGCGCCGCGACGAAATCGTTGAAGGCCCGCGCCGTATTGGCACTCTTTGCTGCGCTCCAGTCTAGGCTCTCGATTGCAGCGTCGGCTTCATCAACGTGAGCGCTGCGCGGATGCTTAGCGACAAAGTCCTTGTATGCAGCGGCCGTCTTGTTGGCGGTGGCCTGTTTCCAATCGCGCTCAGTTGTGCCACAACCGAGCAGGAAAATTACAGGGAACAGCGCATACCACCATTTGCTCTTGAGCCGCATAGATCTCCTCCTTGATGGACGTTTGGCCCGCTGACGTTTTGACTAGAATTTCTATTTTAGCGTTCCGAACGGAAAGCCCCCGCCAAGCTCACAGCAGCAACAACTACACTCGCCAAGCACGTCCCGCGACAATTCATCAAATCGACCTCCTTAGATTGCCCCGTGCTGCCGCAGCAATTCCACCACATCCCTGTGGCCATTAGATGTGGCTAGGTCCAAAGCCGTGTAGCCGCCTCTGTATCCAGCCTTCGGATCACCAAACGTCCTAGCGTTCACATCGGCCTTGGCGTCAAGCAACGCCCGAACGACATCCAGGTGACCATTCTCCGACGCCCAAATCAAAGCGGTGTAGCCATTATTGCTCAATTTGGCGTTCACATCGGCTTTGGCGTCGAGCAACACCCGCACTACCTCCAGGTGGCCGTTCTCTGACGCCAGCATCAGTGCAGTGACGTTCTGGAACTGCTCCGCCTTGGCGTTGACATCGGCATTGGCGTCGAGCAGCACTCGCACAACTTCCAGGTGGCCGTTCTAAGACGCCCAAATCAACGCCTCGGTGCCACGCGGCCCCCTAGCGTTCACGTCAGCCTTCGCATTGAGCAGCTCCCGCACGACCTCCGCGTGGTCGTATTGCGATGCCAAAATCAATGCCGTGAAACCATTGTCCAGCTTGGCGTTCACATCGACCTTGGCGTCAAGCAGTGCCCGAACGACTTCCAGGTGGCCGTTCTGCGACGCCCCCATCAACGCTGTCGCGCCATTCGGCTGGTTCCCTTTCCTGGCGTTCAAATCCAGTTTGGTGTCGAGTAGAGCGTTGACACGAGCTAGATCACCCTTGATGGCTGCATCGATGAGATCGTCACTTTGCGCGCCGCCCGGCAACTGTGGATTGGCAGACTGGACCAGGGTCATCAGCATGGTGAGTGTCGCCGCCAGGACCGCCAACAGCACACCGGCAGACCTACGGATTCGAAAAGGAAAGCGTAGGCCCAAACTGGATTCCAGGTTCATTGTTCCTCCGATCGGCGAGGGGATGCGGCGTCGAGCCCTAAAGAGCAGAGCGCATATTTATAGTGGTTTATTCGATGGTATCAGCCAATGGGTCCACGCATTCCACGTCAGCGGACGAAGGTGGCCTTCACCCGCCTCGAGCTAAGGAAGTAGCTAACCCAGACGATTCCCTGGATGAATGAGATGCCCACTGTGCCTGCGAGAGCAGTTTGTACCTGTAGATCGCCGCTGGGATTGGCCCAGTACATGAGCAGACTAACAGCAAAATAAAGCACAAGAAAAATAATAAACACCTTAGGAAAGATCTTCTTTTTCTTGAAGAACAGAAAATTAAGGTAGACCAATCCTGCCAGTAAGACCGCGGTGATGAAGGCGGAGAATATGAGGAACTGGATCTCATCGTCCACGAGGAGGCCATTGTATTCTGTGTGACGCGCGTTGAGTCGACGGATTAGAACTCTCACCAACTGCAGACCGGTCCAAAGCCTGTATGTCAATAATACGGGCGAGACCACCAATCCGAACCCAACCAAGCCAAGCCACCCGCCGAGACCGTTCAGGCGGCTATCCTCAGTCAGTTGTGGCTTCGTTGCGCTCGGATCTTGCCACCACTGCTGTCCCAATGTGTGCGCCTTGCGCCGGGTCTCTGGCGGGTTGAGACCAGCACGCTTAGCGCGCAGGGCGATGCTGAAATCGATCACCTCAAATCGTGCCTCCTTGCCCTCTGCACCATTGACATCTTCCGGGGCAATGTCGACTCGCAACGCCCTCGCTAGCCTCGGAATACACGGCATATCCGTGGCCGGTCATAATTGGACTATCGCAACGAGCACATCTGGTGTCACGACTCATAAGGACAGTATCCTTGCCAGCATGGGTTCACCCCGTCGCAGGCTTTCCAGCGCCAACTGCGGTGGCGCCCTTGAGACCGGCTGTCTTCTTAACTTCTCTGCTCTTCCAATTCCTCCAAAGCTTCATTGTGCCCCTCTTCTACGCACAGTCATTTGTGTGCGCTGTGTCGCCCAGCAATTCCGCCACGGGTCGAGTTTGTTGCCGCTGGTGAATGTGCCGTCCGATCGTACGCGAAGGTTTCTAACGTGCGAGCTTAGATGGCGACTGGCTGAGTTGGCGTTTTGTGACACCTTGCGCTGTGGCTTCAGCCGCACAACTACAGACAGCGCCGCGACTGTCGCGATTGTGAGCAACGACGTTTTCAAGGGGAATCCTGTCAAAGCGGCCAACCCAGAAGTTCTTCCGGTGTTGACACTGGCTACCCAAAAGCTTCAGGAGGCACGCTGTGTTGGGGTACAGTTTACTACTGCTTGGATAAGCTGGTGCAGTAAATGCTTGGAGCTCTTCCTAATCTGGCCGAACGACACCTTACAGACTCATACTCACCATCCAACGCACTCCAGCGTCTCACGAATGGCAACTGGTTCATTCGTGGCCGTCGTGCTGGCACAGCAATTCCGCTGCATCCATGACCTCTCTCATACCCCTCATAGTGCCAGTTGTGGCAGAGCGTAAGGGTGTCACGCCGGAGTACGAACATGAGCGCGCTGAATTCTTCTACCCACAATCCAACCCAAAATTTGCGATGTCCTGTACGGCTTACGCGGTGTTTTGCAGTCCCCGCGGTCTTGTAAGTTGTAGTGAAACCTAACCACGTTACCCTGATAAGGGCGAGGTTGGTGGTTCAAGTCCACCCAGGCCCACCAGTTTTTTCACAATTCCCACTGACCAGAAGTTGAACTTCCCTGCTGTCCTGACAGGCCTCAACACCACTTTCGGAGTCCATCGCGTAGCGCAGATCTCACCATCGTTCAAGACAATCCACGGCACTTAGTGGATCTGATAACATGGGAACACTACGCTTTGCGTTGACGGAGATCCCATGAGTCGCCCGCGGAAGCTTTATCTTCTGGCCTTGTTCTTGTCTCTAGGTTTCTTTACATATCCCGCTGCCTCGCAATCGTTGGACTTCCGGTGGAAAATAGAGTTTCCAAAGGAAGTTGCCTGGTATGTGCGCACCTCGCCGGGGATTCTACTGGTCAAAGCGGGCAAGAGCATAACCGCGCTCGACGGGGTGAATGGACAGGTGCTCTGGGAGCTCCCGGAAGTGAAATGGAGCGGGTTTATAGGCAGCGATAAAGATGAGTTTCCACGCGGGAAGAACATGATCGAAGTGCCAGGAATGGGAGTACTGCTTCTGAATCGCGTGATGCTTCCGGGAGATTCCGAGGGGCGCTTGATCGCGTTGAACCTGATGACCGGAAAACGCTTGTGGGACCAACCGCAAGCCGACGATTTGCTGACGGCAATCCCGCTGGAAGGAACGCGGGACATTGTATTGGTTTCCAGGCGGCTTCAACGGCCATCTGCTAAACGAGTCGCGCTAGTGGCAACCGTGGCAGCAGCAACGGGGGTGGCGTCAGGATTGCTCGGCGTGGAGGCGATGATTCTCATTCTCCCGTCGCCGTTTCCTTCGCGTTTTGTATTCCAGAGAGTGGACCCGGTCAGCGGAAAGACGCGGTGGAACGCGGAATACCCCCACACGTTCGATTACGGATCGCAGAGCTTGCGCGTAATCGGCGGGCAATTGTTTATAAACTTTGGCAGCCATGTTTTTGGAATCGTGGACCTGGCAAGCGGGAAACGTACCTGGGAAGACGGCTTCAAAGCGCTCGATAGCGACAATCTACGCCTGCCGATGCAACAGCCCAGTGACCGATTTATCTACGGTTGGAAGAATGTGGAAGCTGTCGATCCAGCCACACGAGAGCTCAGTTGGGAGATCAGCGAACTCGGCAAAATCACCGGGATTTCGGAGTGCGGCGAATTGGTCGTTGCTCTCGGCCACAAGAGCGTGGCAGCGGTGGATGCAAAAACGGGAGCTGCGCGCTGGCGCAAGAAAGCCTACTCCCACACTACGAATATACTGTGGGACAAGCAGTCCGACGCGATCCTATACGCGGACGAAAAGGGCTTGCATAGCGTCGAGCGCACCACGGGCAAATCGCTGCTGGACGTGCAGCTCGATGGCAAGCTCAGCCCCTACTACCTTCGCCTGGCAAGCCCCGACGCGATAGTAACAATCGCTACCGACGAAGTTAGTGCCTACAACTTCAAAACCGGGAAGAAACTATTCACGGAGGGCAAGCTTTTCAGTTTTTTCCGTTCCCATGCATTTCAAGACCACTGGCCGACGCCCGACGAGGGACAGGATTTGATGCCACGGACTGCAAGAACACCAACAAGGGGGGAATGGAATGGGGCACATGAAGGCTCGTTGCTTTCTTCCGACTTTTTGGAGCGATTGGAAGGGTATCCAAGCGAGACGGAAGGACTGCTGGACGCCTATGAAACGGAGTCCGAAACGGGCGCACACAAAGTCTGGTGGATTGATGCCAAAACAAACCGGCAAGTCGAGTTCCGGCTTACGGGGAAGCATCATGATGTCAGCCGTCCCATGCGAATGGTATTTGCAGTGGATGGAAAGCTCATGTGGGGGGCCGCAGTCATTCCAAAGTAGATCGCAATCCGAGAAATGACTTGCCCTTCCTTCTGAAAGGGCAAAGTTCCGGGTGTTCCCATGCGGAACGCTGGCGGCCAAGATGGCACGACGCTTGATCCTGGCTACATCCTTCCCTTATGAGATTGCAATGGATGGCCCGCGTTTAAAGCGCTCATCGGTGGACTCAAACGTGCCCTGATCTGTCTGACGTTTGGCGTGCGTCTGGAATGTCTCTGCCTGAAGGCGATCTCTATCGCTTAATCCTGGAAAACCTGCCGGTCGGGGTGTACATGGTGGACCGCACAGGAAAGATCCAATTCTGGAATGCAGGCATGGAGCGCATCACCGGCTATCTGCGGCAAGAGGTTATGGGCCACCACTGCGAGGCCGGTTTCCTGGAACACACGGATGCGGAGAATAATCCGCTGGCCGGGGCGTCGGTCCCGCTGCTGGAAACGATGCGGGAGGCGCGGCCTGTTGTCACGCGGGCGTCGCTGCTGCATAAAAAGGGCCATTTTCTTTCCGTGCGGCTACGCACCACGCCGCTACGGGACGAGCATGGCTCCATTCAAGGCGCGGTGGAGATTCTGGAAGAGATGGGTTCCGGCGCCAAACTCGACCGGCGCACAACAAAACTGGCCGCGTTCGGATGCATTGACGGGCTGACTGGCTTACGGAATCGCGGCATGATCGAGGCGCACATACGGGAGCAGTTGGGGCTATACGCCGTGCATCCCGTGCCTTTTTGCGTGATGTGCATGGCCATCGACGATCTCACCCAACTGAGCGAACGGTACGGTCAGGCCGCGGCGGATGCCGCACTGCGCGTCGCCGGCCAGACCCTGGAAAACTGCTTGCGCCCGACGGATCTGATCGGGCGCTGGCAGGAGAACGTGTTCCTCGCGATTCTTCCGGAATGTAGTGGAAGCGATGTGCTGAAAGTGGGAGAGCGATTGCAGAAGATGGTGCAGCATGCGGGCGTTTCCTGGTGGGGAGACATGCTGCACGTCACGATTTCGATCGGGGCAACCCCGGCGCACGACCACGACTCCATCGAATCCATCATTCAGCGCGCCGAAGAAGCCCTGAAGTCGTGCGGCGAAGCGGGAACAAGCCAGCTCGCCATGATCAGCGGGTGAGAAGCAGGGGTAGTTCGAGGATTGTGCAGCTATGTTCGTGATTATCGGTATCGTCGTGGTGATCGTGGCCATCATGGGCGGCTATCTGATGGAGCATGGCAACCTGCGCGTTCTCTTGCAGCCCGCGGAGTTGCTGATCATCGGCGGAGCGGCCATTGGCACCGTGCTGATCGCCAACCCGCTGTTCATCCTCAAGAAAATCGCCGCAGGTCTGGGCGGAGTCTTCGGCGGGTCCAAGTACGGCACTCCCAAATACCTGGAAACCATGAAAATGCTGTACGAACTGTTTTCCCGCGCCCGCAAAGAAGGCCTGATGGCCCTGGAAACGGACAGCGACAACCCCGAACAGAGCCCGGTCTTTTCCAAATACCCGCAATTCCTCAAGGATCACCATTTGCTCGCATTCGTGTGTGACACCGTACGCATGGCGGCAGGCGGCAATGTGGAACCCTTCGATGTGGATCAAATGATGGAACTGGACATGGAAGTCCACCAGCACGAAGCAGAGCAACCGGTCAGCGCCCTTTCCACGATGGCGGATTCCCTGCCCGGGCTGGGCATTGTCGCGGCGGTTTTGGGCGTGGTCATTACCATGGGAGCGCTTGGGGGGCCGCCGGAGGAGATCGGCCGCAAGGTGGCCGCCGCTCTCGTAGGGACATTCCTGGGGATTCTGTTGTGTTACGGATTCGTTGGGCCGGTCGCCCAGAATATGGCGAAGGCCACGGAAGACGAACATGCCTACTACCACACCGTGCGCGTCGTGATTGTGAGTTTCATCAAGGGCTCGCCACCCATTATTGCAGTGGAGTTTGGACGGCGCGCGATTCCGGGCCACGTGCGGCCCACGTTCCAAGAGTTGGAGAAGTACATTAAGGGCGGCGGAGGCGAAGCGGCCGCGGCCGCAGCGGCTGCCCAAGCTACCGAGGTCCCCGCCGCGCAGGGCTAACCTTCATGCCCGCTCCTCCGCCCATCATCATCAAGAAAAAAATCAGCCATGGTGGCCACCACGGCGGCGCGTGGAAAGTGGCCTACGCCGATTTTGTGACGGCGATGATGGCCTTGTTCATCGTGCTTTGGCTGATGAACAGCAGCAAGCAGATCCAGGTGGCC
>JGI12270J11330_10001381_pt1 | contig 18038 bp, 15 predicted proteins | sample PeaSoiMetSII2010_FD_11330 | JGI IMG/M metagenome (IMG submission 11330)
CAACTGAAAGCTATTTCCCGCGTCCTCCGAGCGATAAATTCCCGCGCCTTTGTTTTTCGATTCGACGGTCAGGTATACGATTTTGGGATCGCTGGGAGCAATGGCAATGCCGATGCGCGCCAAGCCGTCTTCGCCCGTTGGCAGGCCTTTTGTGAGCGGCTGCCATGTCGTGCCACCGTCCGTGGATTTGTAAAGCCCGCTGCCCGGAATAACGAACGACTCGCCGCTGCGAATTTCCCATGGTGCCACGCGCGCGGCCCACAGCGCTGCATACAGCACCTGCGGATTGCCAGGATCCATCACCAGGTCCGCCGCGCCGGTATTCTCATCCTTATATAGGACCTTCGCGAAGGTCTTTCCGCCATCCAGCGACCGGAAAACGCCGCGTTCCGCATTCGGGCCATAAGGATGACCCTCCGCGGCAACGAACACGCGGTCGGGATCCTTCGGATCAATCACCATGGCGGTGATCTGCTGGGCGTCGCGCAAACCCAGGTGCGTCCAGGTACGTCCCGCATCGCTCGACCTGTACACGCCGTCGCCCACGGCCAAGTCCGGGCGCTGCAAACCTTCGCCGCTCCCCACATAGAGAATGTCCGGATTGGAAGGCGCCACCGCCAACGCCCCAATCGAACCCGAGGGTTGATCGTCAAAGATGGGGAACCACGTGTTGCCGAAGTCGGTCGTTTTCCATACGCCGCCGTTCACCGGCGCCATGTAATACACATTGGCCTGGTGCGGCACGCCGCTGATCGCCACCGTGCGCCCGCCGCGGAACGGCCCAATGCAGCGCCAACGCATCTCGCCGAAGAGCTTCTGGTCATACTGCTGCGAACGGGCCGTGATTCCCGCCAGCGCCATCAGCCCCAGAATCAGCAAGAACTTCGTTCTTAGTCGCAAACGCATCGCATTCCCCTCCGCAAAACACTGGAGCATAACGCGTGGAACCCGCCACGGCAAAGGTCTGTGTGCAGAAACTCGAAGAAGCGCCGCGGGGAGACTATGAGGCCCGGAGAAGTGATCTGCCAGATCATCGGAGAGTGGCCAAGCTTTCAGGGACTGACTTCCTCGAGGAAAGATACACCCGCGTTCTGAATTTAGTCCTCTGTTCATGAAAAGAAGCGAGTGTGGCGTCCCAGAGGTTTCTGGCATTTCTCCTCAGGAGGCCGGGGCGGCGCCTGTTCCGACCCGGTCGGGAGTCCCGGCGCAAAGCCCGGTAAAGAAACTGGGCTCTAGCGCGTCACCAGCAGGACACGATGCCAGTAGTTGTCGTTCAGTTCTTTAGGCAGCACGGAAACGACTTGGAGCTTGAATCCGTCCTTTTTCAAGCGGCCAGGCCACCAATCACCCTCCAAACCGCCCCCGCCGGAATAGACGAGGAACTGGGGATGCTCTGCAAGAAACGGCTGAAAATCATAAATGGGCAGCGACGTGTATTGGCGCAAGAGTGCCAGTTGCTTGTCCGCCGAATCATTGCCCGTAATGACGACAGCCTGCTCTGGATCGAGCACCGAGACAAAGCGCTTCCGCCAACCAGGATCGCAGTAGTGCTGGAGTTGCAGGAAATCATGGGCATCGGAAACGACGACAGGCAGCTCTGCATGGCCGCCAGCGGCGACGAAGTCCTCTACAAACGGCGCGGGGGAAATGAGCTGACCGTCATAGTCCGACCAAAACTGGCGTTCCTGCGGCACGAGCACAAAAAGCAGTAAGGCGGCAGAGACAGCCGGCAGAAGAAATCCCCAGCGTGGCAGCCTCGGAAGGGCAAAGCCGAGTGCGAGGGGGAAGCCGAGCAAGGACGGCACCATATACTTGGCGATCATGCCGCTGTGAGCGATGATTGCAGCTGCAAATCCCACCAGCGGCAAACTCAGAAGGCCCAGCACGAGGGTCAGTTCATGGACCGGTGCGCCTGCGGAGCGTTCACCCCGCGATGTTTTTCTCAACGCCGCGGCCATGGTGAAAAGAACGGCGGCACCCGCAATCGCCGCCAAATAGGCGCCTGGATTCTCCTCGGGCATCAGGAAATACCAACTGTAGCTCCCTAAGGCCGCTTCTAAAGTGGGCTTCGACCAGATATACGGCCCGTAATACTTTTGAAAAGCGGAGAGCACGGGCCAGAAACATGCCAGCGGCACGAAGCCGCTAAGAAGCGCGATCCAAACGCCCCGGCGCAACTCACGCGTCATTCCATAGCGCGCGGCTTCCGCGAGAAAAAACGGCAGGAACGCGAATACCGCAAAGTAGTGAAAGGATTCCGCAAGCACCAGGCTCAGGCCCAATAGAATCACCCAGCGTCGTGCCGGAGCGCGCTGGTAACAAACCACCGCGAAAGCAATGCAAGCGACGAGCAAGCTATAACCGCGAGCTTCCACGGCAAGCATGTCGAAAAGAATCGAGGCCAGTGGAATCGCGGCGCAAACCAACGCGATCGCGGCACCCTTGTGCGTTCTGACGGCAACGAACAGACACACGAGAGTGACGGCAAATCCCAGAATGGAAGCGTCCCGGTACGCCAGATTTTCGTTGCGGATGAAGGCTGCGGCCGCACGTTCCAGCAAGTAAAAGACGAGGGGTTGACAGTCGGCGCCATGCACGACGCCTTGCCACAGCGTGGAAAGATGTTCCTGCCGGGCCAAAAGCAAGGTGCAGATTTCGTCATACCAAAGGGGCCGGATCAAAGCATGGCAGATGTTGCGTGCCGTGGAATAAATCACCAAGGCCGCCAAAGCGAACAGTGCAAGCTTTTCGGAGAGCAAACCGCTTGGCACCGGTGATCGCGCTACCCCGGTTGACGGCGATAAGCCATGTACCTGTGCAGGAAGCCCTGCTGATTCTTCTTCAGTGAGTGCACTCATGAGGCAAAGGAAAGAGTCGCTCATCAGGATAGGATGATTACTGCAACATTGCACGGGGGAATTTCGATCTTGCGGCAGCGGCCGGAGGAGTGTTGAGGTGCTTGCCCGCACCATAGCTGAGTGCAAAAATGCGGCGGGCCGCGGGCGGCGCGCACTCAAACGGTTTTGTCGGCCGCGTAGCAGAGCCTTTCCAGGTTGCACTCGGCGCACTTGGGTTTGCGTGCGGCACAAACGCGGCGGCCATGCCAGATCAATTGATGGGAAAACTGGATCCATTTGTTTTGCGGGATGACGGCCATCAAGTCCTGCTCGATCTTCTTGGGGTCGTCGTTGCGCGTCAGATCCAGGCGCTGGGACAGCCGGATCACGTGCGTATCCACGACGATGCCGCTGGCAATCCCGTAAGCTGTGCCAAGAACGACGTTGGCCGTTTTTCGCGCCACGCCCGGAAGCGTGAGGAGTTCCTCCATGGTGCGCGGCACCTGCCCGCCGAATTGCTCCACGATGGCTTTGCTCGCGCCCATCACGGACTTGGTTTTGTTGCGAAAGAAGCCGGTGGGGCGGATCTCCTTCTCAAGCTCCGCGGGATTGGCGTAGGCAAACGCTTCTGGCTTCGTATATTTCTTGTAGAGCTCTTGCGTAACTTGATTCACGCGCACGTCGGTGCATTGCGCGGAGAGGATCGTGGAGACCAGCAATTGAAAGGCGTTCTCGTGCTTCAGCTCGCAGGTGGCGTTTGGGTAGGCCTCGTCGAGCTTCGCCAGAATGGCCGCGACGCGCTGGGGATTGGTGCCAGCCGAGGAGCCAACCTTGACAGGGATCTTCTTCGCTGCGGCAACTTTTCTCGCGGCATTCTTGCCGTGCTTTGCGGGCTTCGGTGATTTTTTCTTGCCGGACTTTTTCCTGGCGGCCATGGCAACTCCTTTTGATTCCGCGATGAGCGTTTCTCCTACGATTCCAACACTTCCAGCAACCGGCGGAAGGCTTTGCCGCGGTGGCTCCGGGCATTCTTTTCGTCCGCGGGCAATTCCGCAAACGTTTTTCCCAGCGCTGGAAAATAAAACACGGGATCGTACCCGAATCCACCGCTGCCGCGCGGCGCTTCGGCGATTTCGCCGTCCACTTTCTCCGAAACGACGGTAATCACGCGCCCCATCTGCGCCACGGCAATCACGCACACGAAGTAAGCCGAGCGCTCCGCACCTCCTCTGTCGCGCAAGGCCCCTAGCAATTTCGCGATCTTTTGATCATAGCCGGCACCCACGCCGGCATAGCGCGCCGAGTGCACGCCCGGCTCCCCGCCGAGCGCAGGCACGACCAGTCCCGAATCATCCGAAAACACCATGTCTTCGCAAGCACGGGAATAATACAGCGCCTTGCCCGCGGCGTTTTCGGCAAAGGTAGGCGCAGCCTCCGGGAATTCCGGCAGCGCGGCGTACTGTGGGAGCAAATCCAGCTCCAAATCCGAGCGTGCCGCGGCAGCCAGCGCGTGGTATTCCCGCAATTTCCCCGCGTTGCCCGAAGCAAGATACAGCTTCCTCGACGTCCTCGTTGAAGTCATCGCGGCGCTTTGTCCCTGTTCATGGAGGCGCGGTAGTGGAACGATTTTTCACTCATCGCCCGCGGCCGAGAAAATGCTCGGGCAGAACCTCGCGCTGCTCTTCGGCCAGGCGGCGTATGCCCGCGGCGCCCAACGCCAGCAAATCCTGCATCTCGCCGCCGGTGAAGGGACGCCCTTCGGCGGTGGCCTGAATTTCCACGAAATCACCGCGCCCGGTCATCACCACGTTCATGTCCACCTCCGCCCGCGAATCCTCTTCATAGCACAGGTCGAGCAGGGCCACATCATCCACGATGCCGACGCTGATGGCCGCCACGGAATCGATCAGCGGAGAGCGTTTCAGAATGCCCGCCGCGACGATGCGCTCCATGGCGAGGGCCAGAGCCACGAACGCGCCTGTAATCGAAGCGGTGCGCGTGCCGCCATCGGCTTCAATCACGTCGCAATCCAGCACCACGGTGCGCTCTCCCAGGACTTCCGTATCCATCACCGCGCGCAGCGAACGGCCTATGAGGCGCTGAATTTCCACCGTGCGACCTGTCTGTTTGCCGCGCGCCGCTTCCCGCGGGGTGCGCTCTTCGGTGGCGCGTGGAAGCATGCCGTATTCGCTGGTCACCCAGCCTTTGCCGGAACCCTTCAGGAAGCCGGGCACGCCATCGTCCACGGTGGCGGTACAGATCACGCGCGTCTTGCCCAGTTCTATCAGGACACTGCCTTCGGCCTGCGAAATAAAGTCGGGGGTAATTTTTAATGTGCGAATCTGGTCGGCGCTTCGTCCATCAATCCTCATCTTGCACGCCCCTTTTCCGGGACTCTTGTGTTCGCGCAACTCGCCGGGGTCTCCGCCTACCTTTTCACCGCATTTTCGATCTTCTGCACGGCTTTCTCGATCGGAGCAGCGATCGCCGAAACGGGAGAAGGAGGCTGCGCATCCGGCGTCCCTGCCACCTTTGTATTCACGCGAAAGGTTTGCGTCAGGTCAATGTGACCCGCGAGCGTTTCCACTTCCTGGCCGTGAACGAGGATTTTGAGGCGCTGCACCTGGGGCACATCGGCCTCCAGGGTGCGCGCAATGGAATCGACGGCCAACTGTTCGCTCTGAATCCCAGAGGGGATGGAAGTGCCTAGCGCTTCCGAGAAATCGGCAACCGCGGTGCCATCGGGCAGAAGATAGAATGCCAGCAAGGCCGCATCCGGCGGCAAGGTGCGTGCTTCGGGATCAACGGGCCCAGCCAGCAGCGTGTTCAGAACTTCCTTGGCGCGCAGCACAGGGTCATTCGAGAGCGGGAGCTCTACGGTGACGGGCTTGAGCATGCCATCGTCATTCCCCGATCCCCAGAACATCTTCACCTTCAACTTCGGCTCACTGCTTGCTGCGGGTGTGACCGGCAGCAGTTCGCGGCGTGCCTGCTCCGCGGTTTTCTCGGTGACTTGCGCGGCCCGTCGTACTTGCCGGCGCAATGCTGGAAAATAAAGCGCAGCGGCAAAAACTGCAGCCAGAAGGCCGCCAGCCAGCCAGACGCGCGCTTGCGGGCTCATGGCTGCTTGCCTCCCGGCGTTCCCGCCGGCACAGGCAGGACGTAGGACGGCTTGAAGGCTACGATACCCTGCGCGATGGCCTCGGCAACACCTGGCACCATGCGGTCGAGATCCGCGCGCTCCGGTACGATGACACTGGAAATCTCCACGGCAATGGCGGGCGCCGCAGTGGTCCGCAATTGGCGCACCGGCGCTACTTGCGCAATGCTGGGCGAACCCCGGAAGCGCTTCGCGAGTTCCTCCTGGACCAAGTCGCCGAGCAGGTGGCTCAAGCCGACAAACGGTCCTTGCGCGCGGTCCCAGGGAATCAGTGCGTTCGCGTCATTCGATGGGGGAATATCTGGCACGACGTAAACCCTTGCGGTGCCAGCCAGGCCGGTGGAGGCGATGTGGAGCGTCACGAAAACCGCGCCATGCTGGGCATTGGCACGCGCCGAGCGGTCGTCAAACGAAGGATTATCGTTGCCCTCGCGGGTCATCACGACCTGAAACCCTTGTGCCTGGAGCGCCTTGCGCACTTCCGCGGCGAACACCAGCACGACTTCGCTTTCGCGGATGCCTTCCGTGCCGCGCGCGCCCAGGTCGATTCCCCCGTGCGCGGGATCGAGAACGACGATGTTGAGTGCACTGCGGGAAACGAATTGCGTCTGGCTCGGTGCGGCCGCGGCGGGTTGACGCGTTAGGGAGGAAGGTGCGGCGGTTGCGGGAGCGGACGGAGCCGGGGCAGGATTCCCGGGTGAGCTTGGCGCTTGCGGTTTGGCCTGGCTAGTTGCCATGGCCGCCAGGGCAAGACCCACGCCCAGCAGCGCCGTCAGTAAAGTTGTCCGGTACCTCACGACATCTCTCACGTGGAGAAGAATACCAAATCTCAGCGCCTTCCTGCTCACTGCGATTTCTTGCCGCACGAAAGAGGGACCTCACAGCGACGACGGGCTGTTGCGACCCCAAACTCTTCTGCACCTGAAATCCGAAATCGCAGAGGGATTTCATCGCACAGAGAACGTGCGATGGAAAACCCTATCTCCGCTCCGGGACCGCGAGAAGCTCCGTCCCTCCGGTCGAAATGACATGTACTTGGTGGTTGGCTGTACTTTGGCCCAATCTTCCAATGGGCTCGGCGTGGCGGGGCTCTTATGCTGCTTCTGCTGTATCCATAGCTTCGCGGGAGCTATGAGGCGCCAGGACCTTACGAGTAGCCATGTACAACAGGACGCCGGCCACAATAATAATCGCGCCGAAAGCCAGGCCGTTGATGCCAAGGATGGTTTCACTTCCGCTTTCGACCACGGCGAGGATGAGCAGTGCCAGCGGGAATATCCCGCAGGTCACCGCGCCCGCCATGCCCCCGGGCACGCGGAACTCCCGCCGCAGCTTCGGTTCACGTATGCGCAGCACCACCAGGGTGACAAACTCCAGCATCAGCGCCGCGCCATACAGCATGATATCCAGCGTCACCAGTCGCTTGAACCCCAAGCCCAGGCAGAGCGCCCAGCAGGTGGCCAGCACAATAATCGCCACCCAGGGCGTGTGGTTTTTCCGGGTGACCTTCCCAAAAAGATTCGGCATCATGCCGTCTCGCGCCATGGCCAGGGGCAAACGCGAGTAGCTCATGACCAGGGCGTTGAACATGCCAAAGGCGCTCATCATGCCACCGACGGTCACCATAAAGCGCAGCCACTCGAAGCCCAAGATCTTGCCGCCTAATTGCCCGGCGACGGCGGCCCACGAGCCGTCTTCCGTGAACGCCGAGGCGGGCGTCCCGGTAAAGTAGACGGCCACGAATGGCAGAACGTAAGTGAGCGAGACGAGAATCACCGCGGCGATCATCGCCCGCGGGTAAGTGCGCTGCGGGCGCTCCACTTCCTGCGCGATGGTGGAGGCGTTGTCCCAGCCCATGTAGTTCCACATGGCCACCAGCACCGCGCCAAGNAGCCGATGCTGGCCCCCGCCGAAGCGGCATGCGGCTCGGCCAGCGCGCCCGTCCTGACGGGAGAAAGCAGCACAATCAGCCCGAAAGGCAGCGAAAGCAGGAAGAACAGCCACAGCGAAGTGATGCCGACTACCCGGATGCCCGCCAAATTCAACGCCGCGCAGGTCACCACGACCAACAAGCCCGTGAACACGCCATGATTGCCTTCACCAAACCATGGCGACACCTGCTTCAGGTAGAACACGAAGAGCGTCGGGTAGATCGCCATGTCGAAGATGCTCGCGGCCAGGCTCAGCCACGCTTCCTGGAAGCCCCAGAAGTTGCCCAGACCCCGGCGCACCCAGGCGTAATAGCCGCCTTCGGCAGGCAGAGCGCTCGAGAGTTCACCGATCATGAAAGCGGTCGGCAGGCACCAGAGAACCGGGAGGAACAGCAACACGAGAATTCCATGGCCATAACCCGCACCGGAGATGATCGCTTCGGTCCCGTAGGTGCCCCCAGACACCATAAAGAAGGTGGCGGCAACAAGAGGCCACAGAGTCAACTTGGCGATTGCTTTTCTCGTGGAGGGAAGCGCTTGGGATGGAAGTTGTGCGGGGAGCGCAGTGCTCAATTTTTTTCTCTCTTCCTCCTTGAAGTGACGCTCACTCTCGACGCGCCGGAGCGAGGTCGCATTTGAAGAATACATTCTCTGCACACGCGTGCAACAAAAAAATGCATGTGCCGCAAATTTTTTTCAACAAGCCAACCGTACTTTCGTACTACCGGCTGGTGCCGCGTGCCGCCTGTGGGCGGTGCGTACTGGCGATCGCGTGGTACGGCCTCCGCTTCGTTCCCCCCTCACACTGGCGGAGCGCCCAGATGTGTTAAACTCGCCCGTTTGTTCCGTACTCATTCTTTTGCACTGGAGTCCTGAGCATGAAACTTCGTCTGGCGGTTTTGCTTCTGGCGGTCGGGGCGGGAAGTCCTATTACCGGCGCGCAGCAGCCGGCGGCGCCTAGGCCGTTCGGCGTGGACGACCTTTTTGGTTATCGCGAGGCCCACGACCCGCAAATAACTCCCGACGGGCAATACATTGCGTACACGGTGTCGTCCACCTCTCTGAAGGACGATAAATCGGAGAAACGCATCTACATGGTGCCTGCGGCGGGCGGCGAAGCCATCGCGCTTACAGCCGAGGGCGTATCCTCCGAGTCTCCCCGGTGGTCACCCGACGGCAGATTCCTGGCATTCCTCTCCGAGCGGAGCGAAGGGAAGACCCAGGTCTACCTTCTGAACCGGCAGGGCGGCGAAGCGCAGCGCTTGACCGACACCATTCAGAATGTGGAGGCTTTTGAGTGGGCTCCCGACAGCAAGCGACTCGTTCTGGTGCTCCGCGATCCCTCGCCGGAGGAGCTTGAAGCGGCGGCCAACAAAGGAAAGGATGAGGGCGACAGCAAAGCGGCAGGTTCCAGCAAGAAGTCCAAGGCTCAGCCGCCTTGGGTGATTGACCGGCTGTTGTACAAGGCCGACACGGTTGGCTATCTGGACCGCCGTCGCACGCACCTGTATGTGTTCGATGTTGCCTCAAAATCTCTGAGCCAGGTGAGCTCCGGGGACTTTGACGACTCCGATCCGGCATGGTCGCCCGACGGCAAGCTTCTGGCGTTCACCAGCAATCGGAGCAAGCCGGACCCAGACATTACATATAACCGGGATATTTGGGTTGTGGCCGCCGACAACAAGGACAAGGGCGAGCATCTCCTCCAGGTGACCACGCACCTCGGTGAGAAGGACCATCCCTCCTGGTCGCCGGATGGCAGGTGGATCACCTACGTCACCTCCCTCGACCCGAAGCTCTTCTACTACGCCACCAAGCATGTGGGCGTCTCGCCCGCCGGAGGCGGTGAAGCCAAGGTCTTGACCCGCTCCTTTGACCGCTTTGCCACGTTTCCTCGCTTCGCCCCGGACGGCAAATCCATCTATTTCATCGCCGATGACGACGGTACGCAGAACCTTTGCCAGGTGAGTCTGGTCGACGGCAAGATCACCCGGCCCGTGGGCGGGCGGTTCACGGTGGACAGTTATTCCTTCTCCAAAGAGGGTGCGCTCGCGGTGGCGATCTCAGACACCGTGCACCCCTACGAGGTTTTTGCCTTGCCCGGCGGGAATCTCACGAGGCTTTCGCACCTGAACGACGCCTGGGTGGCACAGCTCAAGCTGTCCACGGGCGAGTACGTCAGCTTCAAATCGAAGGATGGCACGGCCGTCCACGGCTACCTTTATAAGCCGATAGACTACGTCCCCGGGAAGAAGTACCCGGCGATCCTGCGGCTGCATGGGGGACCCACCGACGAGTACGAGGCGGAGTTCGAGGGCTTTGCGCAACTCTTTGCGGCAAACGGTTACGTCGTTCTCTATCCCAACCCGCGAGGTTCCTCGGGGTATGGCGAGGACTTCTGCAAGGCTATTTTCGCCGATTGGGGCAACAAGGACTATCAGGATGACATGGCCATTGTGGATTATGCGATCGCGCAAGGCATCGCGGATCCGGACAAGCTGGGCGTGGGTGGCCATTCCTACGGCGGCATCTCCACGGACTTCATCATCGCGCAGACGACGCGCTTTAAAGCCGCCATCTCCAACGCGGGCGCGGCAGAAATGACCAGCCTGTGGGGCCACGACGAGTATGAGAAGGAGTATGTACTGGAGTTGGGCTATCCCTGGGAGAATCGCGCCACTTGGGACCGCGTCGCCCCGTTCTACAAGGTGAAGAACATCACGACGCCAACGCTCTTCATGGGAGGGAACATTGACTGGAACGTGCCCATCGTGGGCGGGGAGCAGATGTATGAGTCGCTGAGGGCGCTCGGGCGTGAAACCGAGCTGGTGGTCTACCCGGACGAATACCATGAGTTCAAGACGCCCTCGCACATCAAGGATATGAATGAACGCTACCTCGCCTGGTATGCGCACTATGTGAAGGCCGACGGTTCGCCTGCGCGGCCGGTGGCGCCGAAACAAGCCCCGGCAGGAAACTAGCGTTGTGTCCAGGGAATAGCGAAGAAACTCGGAGTTCTCAGGGGGCTCGAGCCCGAACTCCGCGCGCAAGAATGACCGCCACGAACGGCGTGCTATCATTCGGGTACTGAGTTTAGACAGTTTGAGCCTTCGGCGGCCGGCGACGCGGCTCGAAATCCACTTGGGATAGCCATGAGCGAAGCTTCACGATGGAACTCGATTGGGAAACGGCTCCAAGCCGACATTTGCGTTGTGGGCGGAGCGGGCCACGTGGGCTTGCCGCTGTCCATCGTGTTCGCCAGCAAAAACCGGCGAGTGCTCATCTACGACCTGAACCTGGAAGCCATGGATACGATCCGCGGCGGCCACATGCCGTTCATGGAACTCGGAGCAAAATCGTTGCTGCAGGATGTGCTGGCGAAGGGACTCCTTGCCTTTACGAACCAAGCCGAAGACGTCGCCAACGCGAAAGTCGTCGTCATTACCATCGGGACCCCCGTTGACGAGTTCCTGAACCCGTCGCTTCGCGTGATGACGCGGTGCCTCGATGAACTCCTGCCCTTCCTTTCTGAAGACCAATTGGTTGTGATCCGTTCGACCGTGTATCCAGGCGTCACAGAATCGATGGCCAAGTACGCGCTGTCGAAAGGCAAGCGCTTGCGGCTCGCGTTCTGCCCGGAACGCATCGTGGAGGGCCACGCCATTGAGGAGCTTCAGACGCTGCCGCAGATTGTGAGTGGTACGACACCCGCAGCGGAAGACGAAGCGGCCGCGCTCTTTCGCCTTATCGCTCCGGAGGTCGTACGGCTGGCGCCTATCGAAGCGGAACTCGCGAAGGTCTTCACCAACGCCTACCGCTATATTCAATTCGCGGTCACCAACCAGTTTTACATGATTGCCAGCGCCGCGAATTTGGACTATTACCGGATTCTGGATGGCATGAAGCGCGATTATCCGCGATCCAAGGATTTCCCACTGGCAGGCTTTGCGGCCGGCCCTTGCTTGTTCAAAGACACCATGCAACTCGCGAGTTTCTACCGCAACCAGTTCGGCTTGGGTTTCCAGGCCATGCTGGTCAACGAGGGTATGCCACAGTTCATCGTCGACCGGCTGGATGCCGTTAACCCCCTCGACCAGATGACCGTAGGGTTGCTGGGCATGGCGTTCAAAGCGGAAAGCGATGACCCGCGCTTTTCCCTCAGCTACAAGCTGAAGAAAATCCTGATGTTTCGCGCGAAAAACGTCTTGACCACGGATCCCTATGTGAAAAATGATCCGGCGCTCCTGGGGCTCGACGAAGTGCTTCGCCGCAGCGACGTTTTGATCCTCTGTGTTCCGCACAACGCGTATCGCGGCTTGCGCCTGGAGCACAAGATTGTCGTGGATATCTGGAACTTCTGGGGAATGGGGAGCCTGTTTGGCCAGGCCCGCTCCTCGGCCGGTTCTGCATAGCACTAAGAGGAGATTTTGTATCTTGGACCGAAGAATCGATTTTTGGGTGCCACAGTTCGGGCAGGAAGAAAAGGCCCGCGTCGCGGATGTGATTGACAGCGGCTTTTTGAACGACGGAGAGGTGACCTCACGGTTTGAACGGGAAGTCGCCGAACTCCTTGGTTGTAAACATGTGATAGCGACGACCAGCGGCACAGCGGCTATCTTCTTGGCGCTCGCCGGCGCCGGAATCAAAGCGGGCGACGAAGTGCTTGTTCCGGACGTCACTTTCATCGCTACCGCAAACGCGGTCTCGCTGACTGGCGCAAAGCCTGTGCTCGTGGATGTAGACCCACAGAGCTTGAATCTGGATCCCGCGGCCGCCGAGCGCGCCATAACCCCTCGCACAAAAGCCATCATCCCAGTGCATGTGAGTGGCCGTGCCGCTGATATCAGCGCCATTTCCGACATGGCGAAGCGCCACGGCTTGGCGGTGATCGAAGACGCAGCCGAGGCTTTCTTGTCAAAACATCGCGGTAAATGCCTGGGAACCTTTGGCCGCGCCGGGTGCTTCTCGCTTTCGCCCAACAAAACGATAACCACCGGACAGGGCGGCTTGATTGCCACGGATGATGATCACTTGCATGTGCGGCTCCGCGAATTGAAAGATCAGGGCCGGCCTGCGAGGGGCACCGGAGGCGACGACACTCACAACAGCGTAGGTTACAACTTCAAGTTCACGAATTTGCAGGCTGCTATCGGCCTGGCTCAACTCAAGGACTTGCCGCGCCGCGCTGGCAGAATGAGGAACATTTACAAGGGCTATCGCGAGGGTTTGCGCGGAGTTGAAGGAATCTCCGTGATCCCGTTCGACGTCGAGCAGGGCGAACTCCCGCAATGGACCGACGTTCTGATTGACCAGCGCGACGCCTTGTACGACCATTTGGTTTCACGCGGGATCCGCGGCAGGCGGTTCTGGCATCCGCTTCACACCCAGACGCCCTATCGCATGCCCAGCCAACAGTTTCCGAACAGCTCGCGACAGATCCCGCACGCGATGTGGCTTCCCTCTGCGTTCACGCTTTCGGACGAAGATGTTGCTGCCGTTTGCGCCGAGATTCGGAGTTTTGTGGGATTATCTGCGGGATGGACCGCTGGCCGCGGCAGCACGGGATGACCCGAAACATGAAGCCGATCATCTCGCCCAATTCGCGCATTCGTCATCCCGAGACTTTTGTTATCGGCGAAGACTCGATCGTCGACGACTTCTGCTACTTTTCGACCAGGGTGCGCATTGGGAGATGCACACATATCGCATCGGGTTGCAGCGTGGCCGGCGGCTCGGATATGGAGTTCGCGATCGGCGATTTCTGCAGCCTCTCTTCAGGGGTGAAGATCTGGTGCACCAGCGACGACTTCGTGAACGATCTCGTGACCATCATTCCACCCGACGTCCAACAGGTAAAAGAGCACCTGATCCGCGGCAACGTGACATTTGGCAACTACACGGCAGTGGGAGCGAATTCGGTGGTTATGCCAAACAACCATATTCCTGAAGGAGCCGTCTTGGGCGCGCTGAGTTTCGCGCCACCTGGATTTGCATTTCAGCCTTGGAGCGTCTATGCGGGAATTCCTCTTCGCTTCGTCCGCCCTAGAAATCGCGAAAGCGTCGTGGAACAGGTCAAGAGGCTCACCGCATTACTCGAAAAACGCGCAATGTCCCATGAGAATCGGTAATAGGAGAGCCGCCGCCGTGGCTCGACACTTTTCCGCGCACCTTGGAAGCTTGGATGCCAACCACACGAATTGAAGAGAAAAACAGCCCTGCGACGGCCTCAGCGAATGAGCCGGTCAAATGCCAAGGGGTCGCTCTTTCCATTTTGCTTCCCGTCCGCAATGAGGGAATCAACCTTCGGATCATGGTGAAGCTGTTGAAAGCCGTCGTCGAAGTCCCCCACGAGCTCTTGATTGTCTACGACTTCCCGGAGGACGACAGCATTCCGGTTGTCCGCGCCATGCAAAACGACTATGAGAATCTGCGCCTGGTGCACAATCAAGGAGGCCGCGGCGTAGTGAATGCGATTCGCGCCGGAGTGGACGCAGCCGTCGGGGAATACGTGCTGATTTTTGCCGCTGACGAAGTCGGGCCGCTGCTTGCCATCGAGGACATGCTGGCCCTCATGCAGGAAGGCTGCGACCTGGTGAGCTGTTCGCGGTACGCCCACGGTGGCCGCCGGCTCGGGGGTTCTGTGATTGGCGGCGCTCTCTCGCGCATTGCCAACCGGCTCTTTCATCGTATCGCCGGGTGCGTTTTGAGCGATGCAACTACTGGCATCAAGCTTTTTCGCCGCTCCAAGTTTTCCGCTTTGAATTTGGAAGCGCGGCCAGTGGGCTGGGCCGTCACTTTTGAAATCGCCATGAAGGCGCAGTTCGCCGGCTGGAAACTCGGGGAAGTTCCGGTCATATCGATCGACCGTCTTTACGGCGGCGCGTCCACATTTCGTCTGGGTCCCTGGACGGGCGAGTACCTGCGCTGGTTTTTCTGGGGCTTCAAGCATCTGCGCCGCGTGCCTCACTCCGAACGTCCCGTGGTCCGCGTGCGTGCTGCCTCGGCGTTTCCCAGCACGGGCAAGGACGAATAGCCTTTATGACGAAGACCTATTTAGTAACAGGCGGGGCGGGTTTCCTAGGCAGCGCGCTCGTGCGGCGTTTGGTACGCGAAGGCAGTCGCGTCCGCGTATTCGATAACCAGTCTCGCGGCCGCATCGAGCGCCTCAATGACATGGCCGATTCCATCGAGTATGTTTCCGGAGATATCCGCAACCCAGCCGAAGTCGAGAGCGCTGCCAAGGGCGTCGATTCGGTCTGCCACCTTGCTTTCGTTAACGGGACGGAATTCTTTTACGCGAAACCGGAGTTGGTGCTGGAAGTCGGGGTGAAGGGCATCGTGAACGTCCTCGACGCGTGCCTGCGGCACAATGTGCCGGAGTTGGTGTTGGCCTCCAGCTCGGAGGTTTATCAACAGCCCCCGCTCATCCCAACCCCGGAGAGCGTCGCGCTTTCGATTCCCGATCCCACCAACCCGCGCTGGTCCTACTCGGCGGGAAAGATCATCAGCGAGATGATGGCCATCAATTATGGGCGCACTCGATTCAGCCGCGTGCTGATCTTCCGCCCTCACAATGTCTACGGCCCCGACATGGGCTGGGAACACGTGATCCCCCAGTTCGTGCTGCGCATGCACCGGCTCGCTGCAAGTTCTGACACGGTGCGTTTTCCCATTCAGGGCACGGGCACGCAAACCCGCTCTTTTGTTTTCATAGATGATTTCATTGGCGGTTTGATGGCCGTGATTCGCGGCGGCGCGCATCTGAATATTTACAACATAGGGACGCAAGAGGAGATTACCATCGCCGGCCTGGCTCGCATGGTCGGCGATCTCTTCGGCAAACGCATCGAGGTCGTGCCCGGCCCTCCGGCCGTTGGGGGCACTTCCCGCCGGTGTCCCGACATTGCGAAAATCACCGCGCTGGGATATGCGCCGAGGATTCCTTTGCGCGAGGGCTTGGCGATCACAACAAAGTGGTACCGCGAGAACACCCACCTCGCTCCAGAAGCAGTGGGAGCGAACAAGGAAACGTAGATGGCTATCGTGGACAGAGCACCGGCAGCGGCAGGCACTGGCTCTAGCGTCGTCGTCGAGCGCTGCCAGATCTGCAATTACGCACCGCTACGGCGCATTTTGTTCCTGGGTTATCTGCCGCCCGTGAATCAAATGCGAACCATCGGCGAACCCCCCAGGGAACAGCCGGCCTACCCGGCTCTTTGGCTGGCTTGTCCACAGTGCTCGCTCGTCCAACTCGGCTTGATCGTGGATAAGGAGATTCTGTTCCCGCCGGAGTATCCCTACACCAGCGGCACAACGAAAATCCTGCGCGACAATTTTTCGGAACTCTACTCAGAGTCCCAAACCATCGTCCCGATGAGGCCCGAAGATCTTGCTGTGGACATCGGCTCCAACGACGGCACGCTGCTCAGCAACTTTCAGCGCGGCGGCCATCGCGTCTTTGGCATCGAGCCCAGCCAGGTTGGCACCCTTGCGAACCAGCGCGGCATCCCGACAACGATCGCTTTCTTCGGTCGCGTCACAGCGGAAGAAACGCGTCGCCAGCACGGACCGGCAAAGGTCGTCACAGCAACCAATGTCTTCGCGCACATCGAACACATCCACGACATCATCGAAAGTATTCTGCTGCTCCTCGACGAATCGGGCGTCTTTATTTCAGAATCACACTATCTTTTGAGCCTCGTGGAAACGCTTCAGTACGACACCATCTACCACGAGCACCTGCGCTATTACTCCGTCCGCAGTCTTCAGTACCTCCTCAACATGCACGGCCTGGAGGTCATTCACGCCCGCAGAATCCCCACGCACGGCGGTTCGGTTCGCGTGTACGCCGCCCGGAAAAACCGGTGCCCCGTTCAGCCTTCCGTCGCGCAAATCCTGAGGGACGAGGAGAGCGCCGGCCTGGACGCAGAGGGTCTGTGGAGTTTCAAAGACCGCGTCGTGCAATCGAAGCTCGATTTGTACGCCCTGCTGCGCGACATCAAAAAACAAGGCCATCGCATTTACGGCATCGGTGCGCCGTCGCGCGCCAGCACTCTGATTAATTATGTTGGCCTTGATGACGGGATTCTCGACTGTGTTCTCGAAATCAAAGGTTCGCTCAAAATCGGCAAGTACATGCCGGGAACGCTTATTCCGGTGATGGAAGAGTCTCATCTCTACAAAGATCAGCCCGAATATGTCTTGTTGCTCTCGTGGCACATCGCCGATGAGTTGATTCCGAAACTCAGAGAAAAAGGCTACCAGGGAAAGTACATCATCCCCTTGCCGGCGCCCCGGATTGTGTGAACCAGTTCCGCCTCGAGCTTTGGCATCTGACATCCAGGGGAGGTAAACATTGACGGATGTTGAGCCCGCTTTGCAGACGTCGCGCAACCCGTATCCCCTTGTCAATTGCTTTTTGCTAATCCGAGCGGCGGCGGTTTGCGCGCTTCTTTGGGCCGCCTTGGTCAACGGTTATCCGATCGTTTTCTCGGACACCGGCAGCTACCTTTTAACCGGCGAAATGCTTGTTGCGTTGTGGCCTTTCCGCGCGCCCGGGTACAGCATCTTCACAAAACTGGCGAGCTTGGGGATTAGCGCCTGGTTTGTTGTTGGAGTGCAGGCAATCATTGTCGTCTACGTACTGGACAAAACCTGCGAGTACCTGCTCGGCGGCGAGCGCCGCTACCGCGACATCTGTCTACTCGCCTCAGTTTCCATTTTAGCGGCCCTTACAAGCCTGCCCTGGCTGGTATCCCAGCTCATGCCTGACGTGTTCGCGGGCCTCGTCTTCCTGTCATCGTTTCTGTTGGCATTCAATGACCAATTGCGCTTGAAAAGCCGCCTGTCCCTGGCTGCGATTTTGATGGTCTCTACCGCCGCGCATGCGTCGCTTCTCCCCATTGCCACACTTTTCGTCGCTCTGCTGATAATCACTAATCTTATCGGCCTCCAACGCCGGGCAGCGCCTTTCCGCAAGGCTATTCTCGCTTCGCTCGTCGTGCCACTTGCCGCCGCTGGACTTTCGACGGCCATGCTGAATGACCGCATGCACCTGGGTTTCAAGTTCTCCCCGTCAGGGCCACTCTTCATGATGTCCCGGCTGTTTGC
>JGI12270J11330_10001394_pt1 | contig 17957 bp, 12 predicted proteins | sample PeaSoiMetSII2010_FD_11330 | JGI IMG/M metagenome (IMG submission 11330)
GAACCGGGCGTACGGCCGACGAGGGCCTGGCGCTGTTCGTCGAGCGTTTCCAGCCCGAGTACCCCCAGCAGGCGGTCAACCACGTCCTGCTCGGCCTCGGTTACTTTGACGACGTCGATCCCGACGACGCACTGCCCGTCCCGCGCGCCCAGATCGTTGACTACTGGACCCGCCGGCAACGGGAGATCGTCGCCGCCCTCGGCCGGTTACCCATGTGAACCAGTCCTGAGGCGAAGCCGCGTAAGCCCATCGGCGTGGCAAAGCATGGGCGTCGCCAGGTCACAGGGATGCGAGTTCGGCGGTGAGGTCATCGAGCCCGAGCGAGCCGAGCGACAGCGCGGCCATGTGCCAGGCCTTCAGGTCGAAGGTGCCGTCCCGCGCCGCGCGGGCGGCGTCGCGCCCGGCCAGCCAGGCACGCTCGCCGAGCTTGTAGCTGATCGCCTGGCCCGGAGCGCTGAGGTAGCGCACGATCTCGCTGTCGATGAAGGGCCCAGGCCCGGCCGGTGTGCGCGCCGAAGAACTCCCGAGCTAGCTCCGGCGTCCAGGTTTCGCCCGCGCCGATCGGCGAGTCGTCAGGAACTCTCAGTCGCAGGTGCATGCCGATGTCGATGACGACCCGGACGGCGCGCATCATCTGAGCGTCAAGGTAACCGAGCCGCGCGCCAGGGCTGGACAGATAGCCAAGCTCATCCATCAGCCGCTCGGCGTACAACGCCCAGCCCTCGCTGCACGCGCTCACTCCGCCGATCGTGGTCTGGTACATCGACAGCTGGTCAGACAGGTTCCGCCACTGCGCGAGCTGCAGGTGGTGGCCTGGCACTCCTTCGTGGTACCACACGCTCACCAGGTTCCAGAGCGGGAATCTGGTCCGGCCGAGCGTCGGCAGCCAGGTCCGGCCAGGCCGGCTGAAGTCCTGCGACGGCGCGGTGTAGTACGGCGCGGCGGCGCTGCCCGGCGGCGCAATCCGCGCCTCGACCTTCTTGATCCGGTCCGCTATATCGAACGCAGTGCCGTCGAGGTCTCTGATCGCGTCGTCCATCATCTGCTGCAGGCGCAGCCGGATCTCCTCGACGCCTTCGACCGCCTCGCCGCTGGCGTCCAGATGCCGCATCGCCGCCAGCGCCGACGCTCCGGGAAGCACCCGCTGTGCTTCGCTGTCCATCTCCGCGCGCAGCGCCTGGTACTCCGACCAGCCCCATGCGTAGGCTTCCTCGGGCTGCAGATTGGCTCCGGTCCAGCGGCGGGCGCCCACCAGGTAACGTTCAGCGCCCACCCCGTCCGGCACGTCCTGCGCACCGGGCAGATACTCCGCGGCCAGCCAGTGACGCACGTCGGCGACGGAGGAGATCGCGGCAGCGGTCGCCCGGTCCAGGTCGGTCCGCAACGCGGCCGGCCCGGTAACGCCGGCCGCGAATTCAGCGAACCAGCCTTGACCGGCCGCCGCGGCCGTCCATTCGTCAAGCTGGCCGATGACGGTGCGAACCAGCCGCGGTGCCGCGAACAGTCCTGCGCTGGCGCCCTCCTCCAGGCTGGCGCGGTAGCCGGAAAGCGCCTGCCCGACCCGCGCCATCCTCCGTGCGATGACCGCCCAATCGTCGTCGGTGGCTGTCGGCATGTCCAGGAACACGGCACGGACCCGGTGCAGCGGCCCGAAGATGTTCGAGACTTCGCGGAGATGCTCCCCGTGTCCGCTCACCTCGAGACAGCTTTCTAGACGCTCGCGCAGCAGCCGTGCGCATCGGCGCTCGTCACCGTCGCCATCGGCGAGGCTGGCCTCGCTCTCAAGCGAATCAAGCTCGGCAAGCGTCGAGCGGGCAAGCTCATCCAGAGCTTCCTGGCCGGCCGGGGAGTAGTCGGGCAAGCGGTACTCGCCGGGGTGCAGGCCGAGCTGAGTGGCCAGAATCGGATCGAGGTCAGCTCGGGCGAGCACATAGGTATCGGCAAGCTCGCGCGTGCTTCGCGACCCGGATCGGAGGGAGTTGGGTGTGATATCCGGCATAGCAACATTCTGCCTCAAATAGCCGCTCGGCTCCTAGCTGGATCTTCCCGGCGGGCTGCTCTCCGCCTAGCCGCCAGCCAGCCAGCCAGCCAGCCGACTAGGATTCAGGGCGGTACCGGCCAGATAAGCCGCCGTAACGCTGGCGCCCGTGAGCGCCCGGCGCACGGACTCGCCAACCCGGAGGCGGGACGGACAGGAGCGCGAGTGACCGCGAGGCAGGAATCGCCGGATCTCGCGCCGATCGACACGGCGCCTCCAGCCGCAGACCAATCGGTTGGTGGCCGCGAGCCTGCCCCGCCGATGACGTGGGTGGCACGCGTGGTGGTCTGCGGCATCCCGGCGGCCGTGGCGTTCGCGCTTGGCCAGTGGCAGCTGGCGGAAAGATCCTTCAGCCAGGACGAGGGCGCCACCTTGTCGGCAGCCAGGCGCCCGCTCTCCGCGCTGATGCGGATGCTGGCCCACATCGACGCCGTTCACGGCGCGTACTACATCGTGAGCCACTTCGTGATCCTGATCGGCGGCGCCGCTGAGACAGCGGTCCGCCTTCCTTCGGTGCTGGCAACGGCCGTGGCCGCGGCTGTGCTCGCCGCGCTCGGCACCGGGCTGGCGGGCCAGCGGGCTGGCATCGCCGCCGGACTGCTGTTCGCCGTTGCGCCGCCGGTGGCGGCGGATGCCCAGAACGCCCGGCCGTTCGCGCTGGCCACCGCGCTGACCCTGATCACCTGCTACCGCTTTGTCCGGTTCGCTGAGACGGGCAGGCGCCGTGACGCGACGTGGTACGCGGTAGCGCTGGCAACGGCCGGCTGGTTCGACATCCTGACGCTGCTCGTGGTGCTAGCCAACGCCGTGACGCTGCTGTGCACGCCTGCCTGGCGGCCGCGGTTGCGCGGCTTCCTTGGCGCGGTGGCCGCGGGCGGACTGGCCACTGCCCCGCTGATCTGGCTGGATCTGAGCCAGGTCAGGCAGGTGGCGTGGGAGCGGCCGCCCGGCCCAGCCGCCCTCGGTGTCCTGATCGCGCTGGTAATGGCCGGAGCCGCTGTGTTCGTCCGCGCCAGGCCTGGGCACCGCCGGACGGGCCCGGCAGCCCTGACCACGCTGGCCGCGCCATGGCTGCTGCTGCCGCCCGCGGTGCTCGCCGTCGCGGCGCAGATCACGCCGATGTGGGAGCTGCGCTATCTGCTGTTCTGCCTGCCCGCGGCGGCACTGCTGGTCGTCGCGGCCGCATCGATGCTGCCACTGCGCTACTGCGCCGCGGTGCTTGCCGTTATCCTCGCCGCTACGCTGGCGGCCCAGCCCCTGGTCAGGCCGGCGGTGGCGACGGACGATCTCCGGGCCGTGGCCGTGCTGCTTAGTAAGCGGGCTCAGCCGGGCGACGCGGTCGTCTTCCGACAGCTCGGACGTCGGCTGATCATGGACGCCTATCCGGCGGCGTTTACTCGACTGCGCGATATCGGACGGAACACATCCCCCGCCTTCCGCAACACCCTGTACGGCAAGAACGTCAGCCGTGCCGTGCTCGACCATCGGCTAGTCGGCCTGAGCAGGTTCTGGCTGGTTCAGTTCCCGACGCCGCACCCGGCGAGGTTTTATGGTGCAGCCAGGCCCCCGTTCCCGTTCTGCGCGGCGCGTACCTGGCAGCTGCGTGGCTCGACCGTCACGCTCTATCGCCGGTGCGCGGCAACCGCGGGCCGGCGATAGAGCGGCGCACCGGCCAGGCGCTAGGCTGCCGGGCATGATCACCGGCACGCACGCCATCATTTATGCGCAGGATGCGGAACGGGCGAGGGCGTTCTTCCGCGACGTACTCGACTGGCCGTTCGTCGACTCGGGTGGTGGCTGGCTGATCTTCCGGCTGCCACCGGCCGAACTGGGCATCCATCCCACCGAGGGCGGCGCTGCGGCCAGCGGAAGGCACGAGCTCTATCTGATGTGCGACGACATCGAGGCCACCGTCGCCGACCTGAGTGGCGCAGGAGTGGAGTTCACCGAGCCGATTGCCGACCGGGGCTTCGGCCTAATGGCCACCTTGCGTGTGCCCGGCGCCGGCGAAATAGGGTTGTATCAGCCGAAGCACCCCACCGCTTACGACATTTAACGGCTCGCGCCCGCTGGCCGCCGCAGCGAGCGCGGCCGGGGAGTCCGCGATGGGGTCACCGAAGTCTACGAGCGATTCCTCAGCCTCGCTCAACCGCCTGAAATCTCGCTAGCTGGCGGATCGGCTCGAACCGGTGCGGTCGGCCCCGCTCCGGCTAGAGGACGTCGAGGGTGATGTCCGTTCCCGCGAGCGCCTTGCTTACCGGGCAGCCATTCTTCGCGTCCTGGCCGATCTTCGCGAACTCCTCGGCGGTGATGCCGTCCGCTGAGCCGCGTACGGTCAGCTTGATACCGCTGATCCGGAATCCGCCTGCCGGATCCGCCCCGAGCGAGACGTCTGCGGTGACCTGCAGCGACTGATTGCTGCCGCCTGCCGCGCCGAGCAGGGCCGAGAACTGCATCGCGAAGCACGAGGTGTGCGCGGCAGCGATGAGTTCCTCGGGGCTGGTCGTACCTTCGGCCTCATCGGCTGCTCTCCGGGGGAAGGAGACCTCGTAGCTGGCGATGCCCGAGCTGACCAGCTCTACTGCGCCGGTTCCGTCTTCCAGGCCGCCAGTCCAGGTGGTGCGGGCGCTGCGGGTTGGCATAATCTCTCCTCGCTCCTTGGGCAGTCGTGGGGGTGTAAGCCGCGGGCGGCATTGTGGCGCAGACTCCGCCTGGCCCGATCTCAGCATGCCATTGCCAGCCTTAGCTGGTGGCACCAAGGTAGCCAGTGGGCGGCTGCGGTTGCGCTGTCCGACGGTGCGCGATCCCTGACCGGGGAAGGGAAGCTGCATGCAGGTGCCGTGGCCGGAGATCTCCGATCCGGGGCTGTCCGCGCTGAAGAGCGCCACGCGCGCGGCGATAGTGATGCCGGCCGTCTTCGCCGTCGCCTATGAGTTGATCCAGCAGCCGCAGACCGCGCTCTTCGCTTCCTTCGGGTCCTTCGCGATGCTGGTCCTCGCCAACTTCGGCGGACCGCCGATGAGCCGTTTCACCGCCTATGCCAGCCTGGCGATCGCCGGGGCGGTGCTCGTCGTGGTCGGCACGCTGTGCTCGCGGAACGCCTGGTTGGCCGCCGCATCGATGGCGGTCGTCGGGTTCACGATCTTGCTGTGCGGAGCGATCAACGGCTACTTCGCGGCCGGGGCGACGGCGGCGATACTCGCCTTCGTCCTGCCGGTCTCGATCCCGGCGACGACAGCGGCCATCGGGTGGCGGCTGGCCGGATGGGGACTGGCAGCCAGCGTGGGCCTGTGCGCGGTCATGCTGGCGTGGCCGCCCCGGCAGGACAGGACCCTGCGGGGGGAGGCTGCCCATGCCTGTCTCGCGCTGGCCGACCTGGCCGAAGCCGTCGGCTCCGGGGACCTGCAGGTTGCCACGGCCCGCGTTGACACCGCTGCGGCGGGCATCAACGGCCTGCGCGGCCGGTTTCAGGCTACGCCGCACCGGCCGACCGGGCCGTCGGGCCAGGCGGCCGCACTAGCCGCGCTCATCGACGAGCTCGGCTGGCTGCTGGTCTCGCTGCGGGCGGTGGCCACGGCACCCATGGCGGGCCTCTGCTGGGCGGAGAACACCGAGGCGATGGCCGCAGCCGCCGCCGTTCTGCGGTTCAGCGGGGAGCTGCTGGCCGGAATGACCGGACATCACCAGCCAGCTGAGGCCTGGCCGAGCCAGGCAGATACCGCCAGGCTGGAGCGGGCCGAGGATGCCGTCGCCCGTGCGCTTGCCCGGCGGATCTCGCAGCTACCGCCCGTTCCTGACGAGGCGTCGCTTGACGCGCTGCTCGGGCAGTCATTTCGGACCCGCGCCATCTCGTACACGACGCTTCAGATCGCGGGATACGCACTCGCCGCCGGCGACACCGGGCGGGCGGCGGCTGACGGTTCGCTGGGGCGGGGGAGCCAGGCCGCTCAGCGCCCATCCGGATCGCGGCCGCCTGGCGTGGCCAGCTGGCTAGCTCCGCGGCCGACGGTGCTCCGGGCGGTCCGGAACTTCGCCGCCGAGCATGCCACCGCCCGATCGGTGGTATTCCGCAACGCCGTTCGGGGGGCCGCCGGACTGGCTGTAGCCGTGTTCATCGCGCAGCGATCGGGCCTTCAGCACTCCTTCTGGGTGGTCCTCGGCACGCTGTCGGTGCTGCGGTCGAACGCCCTCGGGACCGGCCGGTCCGTCCTTGGCGCGCTGGCCGGGACAGCCGCCGGGATCGTGGTCGGCGCGGCGATTCTGCTTGCCGTCGGCACCAACGACCCGGTGCTGTGGGCCGTCTTGCCGGTGGCGGTCCTGGTCGCCGCTTACGCTCCCCGGGTCGTCTCGTTCGCGGCGGGTCAGGCCGCGTTCACCGTTGTCCTGCTGGTGCTTTTCAACATCATCCAGCCTGCGGGCTGGCAGGTCGGACTGATCCGGATCGAGGATGTCGCCATCGGCTTCGCCGTCAGCCTGGGGGTCGGCCTGGTGTTCTGGCCACGCGGCGCGGCGAGCGTCTTGCGCGAGAACCTGGCTGCCGCCTACTCGCGTGCGGCCGACTACGTTGCCATCACCGCGCGGCAGCTGAACGGCGACCGCGATTTCGGCGATCCTGGCCAGGCCGAGAAGGCCGCCACGGCTGCCGTCCACCAGCTTGACGACGCGTTCCGCCAATACCTGACCGAACGGTCCGCGGCGCGCACCGATCCTGGAAGCGATGCGGCGCTGGTCGCGGGGGCGGCACGGCTGCTGCGCGCCGGGCACTCGATGGCAGCTCTGAGCACGATGACCACCGGCGGTGGGCCCGGCGCGGGCGAAGAGCATGGCGTCGGTGCTGAGAGTGGCGGCGGCGATGTGCCTGGCGCGGGCGATGAGCATGGCGTCGGTGCTGAGAGTGGCGGCGGCGATGTGCGTGGCGCGGGCGATGAGCACGGCACGGACCTCGGGTGGTACCGCGACAGCATGGATGCACAGATTCAGACCGTGCGCTCGTGGTATGTCACCCTCGGTGATTCGCTGGCCCACGGCACGTCAGTCCCGCCGTCGCAGCCGCCTGACCCGGGGAGCCGTAGGCAGCTACTGCAGTACGTGCGGGAATGCGTCGCCACTGGCGACGAGCCGGCCCTGCGCCGCGCCCTGCTCGTGCTCTGGGCTAGCCAGCACCTAGACCTGCTGCGGCGCATGGAAGCACATCTCAGCGATCACGCCGCTGCCGCGTCAGTCCCGCCGTCGACGAGACGTCCGAGACCGGAGGTGGCCCGGAGCCACGATGCGGCCCGCTGACATCGCTCAGCTGGTCGAGCCAGCCGGGACCGGATCAGCCCTACAGGCGAGCATCGCAGGTCGCAGGTCATGGCCAAAGGTCCCGGTGATTGCCGGTCGTTGGACACTTGCCGGTGGAGCGTGAGCGCGATGTGATGAAGGTGGCGAGAGGGATCCGCAAGGACGCGGGGATACGGGCAGTAGCCAGTCCGCACACCACGCAATCTCCGACTCGCGAGAAACGCGATTGGATCCCTCTCGTCCGGCAAGTAGCAGCTCGCGATTCCGGGCACTCAAAAACAGCACTTAACCCCTGCTAGCCCCATATTGAGTACTCTGCTGCGATGTAGTAACTGCGATGGAGCGCGGCATTCGCCGGAGGAGAAGTGATGAGCGCGCCATGATGGCGAGCAGGGAGAGCTCCCAGACGCCGGGCCCGGAACTCGGTGTCACCTTACGCAGACTGCGCCGGAGCCGGGGACTGGCTCAGCGGGATCTGCTGCAGCCGCTGCACCTGGGCTCACACAGTGCGATCGTGGCCTATGAAGCGGGTCGGCGCATTCCGCCGGTCGCCGTGATCAGCGGCTACGAACGGCTGTTCGGGCTGGCTCCTGGCTCATTGACGCGCTTGCGTGAGCAGGCGCTGGCCGACCGCGCGGCAGCGGAAGCCCACTCGCTGCAGGCGACCCGCGAGACCACGAGCATAGGGTCATCCGCCGTCCCCAGGCAGCTCCCCCCGACCACGGCTCACTTCACCGGGCGGACGGCCGAGCTGGCGCAGATCGACCGCCTGCTTCGGGATCGGGAGACCAGTACCCCGGTCGTGATCAGCGCGGTCAGCGGAATGGGGGGAATCGGCAAGACCGCGCTTGCCGTGCACTGGGCGCATCAGGCGCGGGACAATTTCCCTGACGGTGAGCTCTACCTTGACCTGCAGGGCTTCCATCCCTCAGGCAGACCCGTCACCCCCGAAAACGCGATCAGCCGGTTTCTGACCTCCCTCGGCGTTCCTTATCACCGGATACCGGTGGAACTGGGCGAGCGGTCAGCGCTGTTTCGCACCCTGATGGCCGACCGGCGCATGCTGCTCCTGCTTGACAACGCTCGCGACGCCGAGCAGGTGCGGCCGCTGCTCCCGGCCGCACCGTCCTGCCGGGTGCTGATCACCAGCCGGTCGCGGCTGTCCGGCCTGGCGGTGCGCGAAGGAGCACAGCGGATCGCACTCGAAACGCTTGAGCTTCGCGACGCGGTTCAGTTGCTGCGGCGCGCTATCGGGCCGAGGGCAGGCGCCCAGCCCGGCGGCATCGCCGCTCTGGCTCAGCTGTGCGGACTGTACCCGCTGGCGTTGCGGATCGCCGCGGATCACCTGGCAGCGGATGGCGACATCAGCATCACCCGTGCGGTCACGCAACTGACCGAGGCATCCAGCCGGCTCGGCATCCTGACCGTCCCTGACGACGACGCGAGTACTGTGCGGACGGTCTTCACCTGGTCCTATCAAGCCCTGCCCACCCCCGCCCGCCGCCTGTTCCGGCTCCTTTCCGTGCCTGGAGGTCCTGACATCGCGCTGCCAGCTTGCGCCGCGCTCGCCGGGATGGGCGCGGCGGAATGCGCCGGCCTGCTCGGTGTGCTCTGCGAGGCGTACCTGGCCGAAGAGTCGGCGCCTGGCCGGTACCGCGTACACGACCTGCTGCGGCTATTCGCAGCCGAATGCGCGGCGGCCGAGGACTGCGCCGCGGACCGAGACCAGGCGGCCTTGCGCCTCGCGCAGTGGTATCTGCGCAGTGCCGCCGCGGCCAGGATCGCGCTGGATTCGTATCTGCCGCCGCTGCCGCTGCCGGCCGCCGAGCTTGCGGTGCCGCCGATGTCCTTCGCCGACGAGGCCGCGGCACTGGCCTGGTGTGACGTCGAGCGCGCCAACCTGACCGCGGCGGCGCTCTCGGCCAGGGACAATGGCTGGTACGAGATCGGCTGGAAGCTGCCGACCGCGCTGTTCGCGTTCTTCGACCGCTGCAAGCACTACGGCGACTGGATAGCCACCCACCAGGCGGCGGCCGAATCCGCCCGGCTGGCAGGCGACCGTGAGGCCGAGGGCAAGGTGCTGTGCAATCTCGGCAGCGCCTACCGGCCGATGCAGCGGTTCGATGAGGCGGTCAGCCACTATCACCGGGCGCTTGAACTCTTCCGCGAGGTTGGCTGGCGGCAGGGCGAGGCCAAAGTGCTCGGAAACCTGGCCGGCACCTACCATGACGCCGGCCAGAATGATCATGGCGTTACGACCGGGCTGGCTGCGCTGGCGCTCTTCCGCGAGCTTGACGACAGCTATGGCGAGGCGCTCTGCCTGTCGAATCTCGGTAACGCCTACGCTGACCTAGGCCAGCACGACAGTGCCCTCGCTTCGCAGAATCTGGCCCTCGAGCTGTTCCGTGCCCTCGGTGACCGACGTGGCGCTGAGCGGCCGAGGGGTCGCGCTGACCCGGCTGGGACGCCCGCAGGAGGCGGTGCCGCTGATCACAACGGCCGAGCGCGACTTCGCCGCCCTCGGGGATCAGCATGAGCAGGCCAGCACCCTGACGGAATTGGCCGAGACCTACCTGGCTCTCGCCCGGCCCGCCGATGCCCGCCGTTGCGCCGACCGCGCAGCCGAACTGTTCGAGGCCATCGGCGAGCCGTGGCTAGTGGCCGATCTCAAGGCCAGGCTGATGCCTTGACGGCCAGCCGGCGCTGGCCGGTCATTCCCATCGGAAGAAGCGGACCGCCAGTGTTGCGAAGAGGCCGGCGTATGCCAGCAAGATGAGCAGTGGTGCGGTCGGAGGGAACCCGCTTTGCAGTGCAGCCTGGGCCGCCTGCACTGCCGCCCCGAGCGGGGTGTAGTTACTGATGTCGAGCAGCACCTTCGGCATGTCTGCGCGCGGTACCCACAGGCCGGCGAAGAACAGCATCGGGAAGAGCATGACTGAGCCGAGGCCTCCGGCGGCTGCGGCGGTTCGCGCGATGGCGGCGATCCACAACCCGATCGAAAACAGCGCAGCAACCGATGCCGCGATCGCCAGGACCAGTCCGCCCGGGCTCTTCGCGGCGTCTTCGCCGAACCCGGCGATGCCCAGGGCCACGAGGATGAGCATGGCCATCGCCGCCAGGCAAAGGTTGATGACGAGCTGCGCGGCGAGTACCCAGGCAGGGGGCGCCGGCGTCGTGGACAAGCGCCGCAGGATGCCCTGCTCGCGGTAGCTGGCCAGAGGAGTTGGCAGGCTCAAGAGCGCGAGCATGGCGATGACCAGCGCGAGCAGGACCGGAATATACACGTTGAAGTAGGTGAGCCCGCCCAGGGCGTTCTGGTGCTTATGGAATGCCGGGAGGCTGGGGGCAGCAGCGGCATTCCCACGCCGAAAACCAGCCCGATGGGCTGTCTCCAGGCGAGCCGGGTCTCGTTGAGTGCAATCTTGCCGAACGCGGAACGAGGCGTGCTCGCCGGCAGCAGCGACCAGTGACCACTCACTTGCGCTGCACCGCCTCGTCGTTATGGAGATGTCGCCCGGTCAGCATCACGAAGGCGTCTTCGAGCGTTGCTGATTCGGTCCTGGCGTCCCTCGCGATCACCCTGGCCCGGTCCAGCGCCAGGATCACGGCATTGATCAGCTCTCCCGACCCGGTCACGACGACGTGCTGACCCTGATGCTCAACGCTCCTGACTTCCGGGAGACTGGTCAGCAGTCCATCATCGAATGACGTTGACGGAACGAATCGCACGCGCTTGCCGCCTCCGAACTGGTCGGCCAGCCCGCCGGGGGTGTTGATGGCGACGACCCGCCCCCGGTCGATCAGCGCCACCCGGTCACACAGCCGTTCGGCCTCATCCATGTAGTGCGTCACCAGCACGATCGTCACCCCGCGGTCGCGCACTCCCTCGATGAGCTCCCAGGTGTCGCGCCGGGCCTGCGGGTCGAGCCCCGTGGTCATCTCGTCGAGTACCGCGATCTTGGGCCGGCCAATGAGGGCCAGGGCGATCGAAAGCCGCTGCTTCTGGCCGCCGGACAGGGACTTGTAGTAGTCCTTGCGCTTCTCGGCCAGGCCAAGTGCGGCGACGAGTTCCTCCACGTCGGCGGGCTTGGAGTAGAACGACCGGTAGAGGTCGAGTATCTCGCCCACTCGGAGCCTGGCCTGCAACACGCTTGCCTGGAGCTGCACCCCCGCAACCAGGCGCACTTCCTCCCGGTCTCGGACCGGATCCAGGCCCGTCACCTGAACAGATCCCGAGTCAGGTGTCCGGAGCCCGATCATGCACTCGACGGTGGTGGTCTTCCCGGCGCCGTTCGGGCACAGGATGCCGAAGATCTCGCCCGCAGTCACAGAAAGGGACAGGTCGTCGACCGCAACGGTCTGTCCGTAGGTCTTGCGGAGATGCCAGACCTCGATTGCCGGTTTCCCCGCGTTCGTGTCTGCACTCGCGCTCATTGTCCGCCTATCCATGCCAGGCACGTCCCGGCCCGGCTCCTGGCGAGAAAAATAGATATCAGTATGCTAAACTTGTGTTATCAGATCCGTCAAGTTTAAGACAGGCGGATGATGACCCAGACCGCGGTATCCGTAGGCCCAGGAGGCGAGTGGCGCTCCGTGATCGTCGCCGCCCGCGAAATGCCCCGCGATAGCGGGCAGGCGTCACTTTGAGGGTTGCCTGAAGGCTCCGCCGTACGGGGTTTCGGACCCGGAGCGGCGTAGAGCGTAATTCCCTTGATGCCGGACCTTCCGGCGGTTGTCGTTCTTCCGCAAGACCGGCGCGGCGCCCATTTGTCCCGCGACCGCCATGCCTTCCTCCCGCGTGTCCCGATTCACGCTGCCGCTCGAAAGGAGCACCTCCCTCGTCGCCACGGCAAGGACGGCCGACTGTCCGGCCCGGGCAGGGACCGGGAGAAGTACAGCGTGCTGGCGCGCGTCGATTCGGTCAACGGCGTGCCACCCGGGCAGGCGAAGGCGCGCCTGACTTCGACGAGCTGACGCCTGTGTACCCGCGTGAGCGCCTTCGTCTGGAGTCCGGTTCCGCGTCACCGACGGCCCGGATCATCGACCTGGTGAGCCCGGTCGGCAAGGGCCAGCGCGGCCTGATCGTGTTCGCGCCGAAGGCCGGCATCCCGAGGTGCACCTCATGGTCGTGCTTGTCGGCGAGCGGCCAGAAGAGGCCACCGACCTGAAGCGATCGGTTCGCGGCGAGGTCATCTATTCCACCTTCGACCAATCCGCCGACGACCACATCATGGTCGCGGAGCTGGCGATCGAGCGTGCCAAGCGCCTAGTCGAGTTCGGCAAGGACGTGGTCGTGCTCCTGGACTCAATCACCCGGCTCGGCCGCGCCTACAACCTGGCCGCGCCGGCCAGCAGCCGCGTACTGGCCGGCGGAGTGGCGGCCGGGCTCCATGCCCAGCAGGCCCTCGAACTGCTTCTGGACAAGACCCGCGAGACCTCATCGAACCTTGAGTTCCTCCGCCAAGTACAGAACAGCGCACGTCCGCGCCCCAGACGGGCGTCACCGGCTCCCGACGGGACGGCCTAAGCCGGCCAGCGTCGGGGATGATCTGCAGGCCGATGCCGTCGCATGGCGGCCGAGGTGGTCTTTCGTCGCACAGCCGGGCAGCCAGGTGCATACCCGTTACAGTTAAGCGCGTGACTGAGCGGATCACGCCGCGGCAGTTCCACGAGGCCGACGGTGTCGGGGACTGGCGGGTGCTGTTCGGCGGGGTGTGCGCCCATTTTCGCACCGGGTCGTTCGCGACGGGCATCGCGCTCGCCGACGCGATCGGGAAGCTGGCCGGCGCCGCCAGCCATTATCCCGATGTCGACCTGCGGCCCGCAGGCGTGACCGTGCGGCTCAGGGATATCGACGGGCTGGGCGAACGTGATGTCGAACTGGCCCGGCATATCTCGGCCGCCGCGCGCGAGTTGAACGTTGCCGCCGACCCGGCCGCCGTGCAGACCGTTCAGGTGTCGATCGACGCGGTCGTCGGTCCCGAGGTGATGCCCTTCTGGCGGGCCGTGCTTGGGTACGAGCAGTTTGGTGACGAAGACCTGCTCGACCCCTACTGGCGCGGGCCGGCGTTGTGGTTCCAGGTGATGGACGCGCCGCGCCCGCAGCGCAACCGGATCCACGTCGACATCTCCATACCGCACGACCAGGCCGAGGCGCGGATCGCGGCGGCGATCGCGGCCGGCGGCCATCTGGTCAGCGACAAGCACGCGCCCGCGTGGTGGACGCTGGCCGATGCCGAGGGCAACGAGGCCGATGTGGCCACCTGGATGGGCCGCGACTGAGGTATCAGGCGGGTCGATGGCTGACGTTGCGGCGCGCTATGCGTTTCCGCACACCGGCGCCGATGAGCGTCGTCGCCTGGAACTTTTTGAGGAACGTCTCGACCCTGTCACGGTGCGCAGGATCAAGTCACTCAACCTCGCTCCTGGTATTCGCTGTCTGGAGATCGGCGGTGGCCGCGGGCTAGTCAGCCGAGTACGACCACCGAGTAGCCGCCGAACACCTGGCCATTCTGGCTGGCGGTGACCCGGTAGACATGGGCGCTTCCCGGGGCCGGCGGGCCGTCAGAAGAGCCGAGCGCGATCTGCTGACCGTCGGCCGTGACGTTGACGCCGGTCTGGTCGAGCAGGCGACCGGGTGTTCCCAGCGCAACCAGACCGGTCGGCGGAGCGGCGGCCGGAAAGACGCCGCGCGCCATGGCGTGCAGCTGGAGCCAGGGCATGTTGGTCGGCTGATCCCGGGTAACCGTGACCTGAGCGGGCTGCCCGAATAGCGGTCCGACAGCCAGGGTGAGCTGCGACGGCATCGACTCGCCTGGAGCAACGACGTGGATGTTGCGCTGCCCGAGGTGACGGTTCTGCGACGCGTCCCACTCGGGTGTGGACATCGGATCGGCAGCCACGTCCCAGGCCCGGACCAGCAGGCACTCGTGACCGCCGTTCACGAACGTGGGCACCCACGAGGTAGGGCACTTCACCACCTCGTGGCAGAACCCGCTGCCCCGGTCGCCGAGGGTGGTGTAGGCCGTGCCGATCAGTGACGCCCCGATCGGATTGAAACCGAGGGTCGGATTGCACCAGTAGAACTCGACCACCACCTCGCGGGCCGGCCCGCGGCCGAGATTCCAGACGTGGCCGTAGACGGTGTTGGCCTGGCCCGCGAGCGCTACCTGGCCGAGCTGGGCCGGGACAGCGGGCGCGACGGACGGCGCCACGCCTGGTGCGATGTAGACGTCCGGGCTCTCCCAGAACACGCCCTGCACCGGCCGCGCGCCAGTGTCGCCAGGGAAGGCACGGATGAAGATGTAGGGCAGCCACATCTGCTGCCGCGGTCCGGGCCAGACCCGCGGCGGGTCCACCGTCGTGACCTGGCCCGGCGTGATCGGGCCGCCGGTGAGCTGGCCGGTGCTGGTCCCAGGCTGGCGTACCGGCCTGCCGCCCGAACCCCTGCCGTGGTGGCAGTGATCGCAGCAGCAGCAGACACAGCAGCAGCAGCCGCACGCGGAGCGATGGTGCTCATGTGGTTCGGCCGCGCGACGCTCGTGACTGCAGCCGTGCCGGTGGTGGATCGGAGTGTGGTGATCATGGTCATGGTGGTCATGATCGCGGTCGCAACCGTTGTCGTGTTCATGCTCGTGCTCGTGCATCGCTAGCCCTCCTGGTCCGATAGGTAGCGAAGCTGGATCGGCGCTTGGGGTGCCTGCGGGGACGCGCCCGGCCACTGCTCCGGCGGCGCCGGGTACCAGGGCGGATCGGCCTCCGCGCCCTCGGGCGGTACGACCGGCAGCAGATAACTTTGGCCTCGCTGGTTTGTGCCGGTCTTCGTCCCTCGGATCCAGTCCCAGCAGCGGTACCCGTAGCCTCGGTCCGCATCGAGGTTGAAGTCGACCAGGTACCGATGGTCGGTGGCGAGGACCTGGCCCATCAGGTAGCCGCAGAACTGCACCGGGTCACCCAGTGGGCTGTGGTCGGTGGCAGGATCCCGGCCGATCAGGCGCTCATTGATCGCGTCGGTGTGCGCCGGGGACGGTGCCTGTTCGTATGCGGCGCGTTGCGCGGGACTCACCGGCCTGCCGGTACGGAAGAAGACCTGGTCGGGGGTCGCTCCCTGGGGGAATGGGCCGCTCACGGTACCCGCGTTGACCTGCACACCGGCCTGGAGGATGGCGTTCAGGTCGGTGTCACGGCCGACGAAATCGACCTCGGCACGGACGTCGCTCACCTCTCCTGGCGTGTCGTACAGATTGTGCGACGCGTCCCTGGACTTGTTCGGGTAGGCCCATGGGCGGCGGTATTCGTTCGCGTCGCCGGAGGGCAGCTGCGCGGTGCGGACCGGCAGGAACGGATACGGTTCTGCCCTTGGATTGTGCGGCGGGATCAGCAGGCTCGGATCGTTGTCCAGGTGGCCGAGCGGGTCGATCGCGTCGGCGAGCGCCTGGGCAAAGGAGCCGTCGAGTGTGTTGCCGAGCGAGATCAGCCCGTTGTCGATCTCGTTGGCAAGGCGCAGCTCGCCGTTATCGGTGTAGTCGAGCTGACCGTGCGGCAACATGAAGCCCGTGTGCGCCATGATGTCGTGGGTCGTGCTGACGATGTCCCAGGCCCACATCGCCAGCTGCCATAGCGCCCACCGCAGCGGATAGGTGCCGGGACTGAGCAGGGCCTTCACGACGTCGCCGGCCAGCTGGCCGATCGCCTCCGCCTCATGCCCGATCCACTTGACGATCGCCAGGACGGCGTCGCAGACGTCCTCGACCGGGTCTGAGCCGTTCACTCCGGACAAGTCGGGCGGACTGGCCAGGTTGGTGTAGTCCGACGCTGGCGGCCAGTCGATCACGTCAGGCTTGCGCGGCTTGTCGAGGTCGAAGCTGGTCCAGAACTGGAGCTTGTAGAACGTGATCATGAAGCGGTAACTGACTTGGACTTCCCACGGCAGCGGATAACCGGACGGGACGTCGAACTTGGGCGCAGGCGCTATCTGGGCGACAAGCTCGTCGAGCGGGGTGTTGATGTTGATGCCTGCGGCGTTCAGCAGGGTTTCCAGCAGGCCGAGAACCGCCGCCGAGCCGGCCTGGAATGCGCTGCCGCCGAGATTCTGCGGCTCAGGGCCGCCGTCGTGGTAGGTGGCGACGAGGGCGCGGACGATGCCCTCGGCCAGCCAGTCCGGCATCTGGCCGTCGATATCGAGGCCCTTCTTCGGGTCGCCGGGCACGGTCGCCGGGCGCACCCAGCCATCCGGTGTCTGCGTCCAGCCGTATTGGTGTCCGCTGTCGGTGTTATGCGCCAGTGAGTGGTCCGGGTCTAGTGCCACCGCGAACTGCAGCGCCGAAACGCCGAGGTCGGGATAGCTATCTTCGGCCCCGATTTCGTCCGTCGGCAAGGTGCCCCGCTGGCCCTGGACCGTGCCCGCCTGGCGGTAGTTCCAGGCGTCGATGTGGTTCTCGATCAGGTGGTGCCGCTGCCAGTGCGTGCGGAACGGCCCGCCGCACTGCTCGTTCACGAACGAGTGGTCGATCACATCGGTGCCGATATGGCAGACCCAGCCGAGCGCGAAGGCCTGGAACTGGGCGAACTTCGTCTGGTCGCCGTCAAGGTCGAATTGGCGCTGCGCCTCCTCGAGCAAGGCGCGGGCCATCTGGTTGGTCTTGCGGTAATGCAGCATGTCGCTCCACACGAATGCCTTCTCATCCCAGCCCACCCGCATCTTCAGCGAGAACCAGGAGAAGACGTCGGTGAAGGTCGCGAGCTCGTCGATCACGATCTGCTCGAGCCCGCCCACCAGCTCGGAGATGGCCGAGCTGAAGGCGGAGACGAGCCCGCCGGTCAGGTCGTCGATCGCCGTCTCGGCGGCGCTGACGATCGGCCCGACCGTGGCGTTCCAGACGTCCATGAACTGCTGCCAGATCTTCTGCAGCTTGAGCAGCAGGCGAATGATGTCGGCGAACGTCTGGTTGATCTCGGCCAGCAGCACCAGGATGGGTTCCCAGTCCTGGTCGCGCGCCTCGTCGATCCAGTAGATCACCCGCATCGCCAGCATCAGCAGGTCGTCCTGGAATTGGAACTCGGCCAGCGGGCCGCTTGAGTAGTCCTGGCAGAAGAAGAACAGGTCGGGCCCGATCGCGCCCACGGCGGCGAACGTGGGCCAGGCCGTCATGACCTCGCTGGCCCGCCTCGGATCGATGCCGAGGAACCCGCCAAGCAGCGGCTGGGGTCTAGGCTCGCCGCGCTCGAAGACGTCGTCTGGGTTGAAGGAGTTCTGCTCAGCCAGCCAGGCGGCCACCCGGCGCTGTGTGTAAATGTGCGTGAAATGCCCAGGCATCTTGGCCCCCAAGCGAATTATCCGAATAACAAACGTCCGCTCCGGGGCGGCACGCCCCTCTACTCTAAGCCATTAGAGCGGACGTATAAAAGATATTGACGAGCGTCGAGCGGGCCATTCTTTTCCGCCCTGCATCTGCGTTACGCCGGGACTACGGCGTAAGGCTGGAAATGCGACGCTAGCTGGCCGCGGGCAAGAAACGGCGCACTCCTGGCGGGTGCGCCGTCCGGTAAATGCGAGCCCGAAATCAGTCAGGCCGGTCTGCGGTCTGGACACCGTGGCCAGGCGACATGGCCGAGCNGAGGTATGGAAAGTGCGGGG
>JGI12270J11330_10001398_pt1 | contig 17932 bp, 13 predicted proteins | sample PeaSoiMetSII2010_FD_11330 | JGI IMG/M metagenome (IMG submission 11330)
ATCNCGGTCCAGGCCATTGTGAACCCCACCGTTGGTGTCGCAACTGCGATGGAATCACAACCTATTGAGATCACTCAATTCCTTTTCAGTCAGGCTCTCAGGATTGGAGATGATGAGCCGATACCAACAGCAAAACCCAAGTCGAGTGAAGATGTCCCCTTAGTAGGCGGAGATCGTTTCGAAGATCACTTTCTTTCTTTCCGATCAAGAATGCCATTAATGCAATTCTTCTTTCTACGCAGATTCAGGGACTGGAGAAGAGAAGATATCAACGATTTGATGGCTACGAAATTTCGAATAGATATGCCGATACTAAATCGGCCGTATGAATTGCCCAACGGAGAATACGACGTTCGTCTTCTTGTCATTCCCGCTCTCGTTGGCGGATGATGCGAGCTGGGCCATTTCTAACGAAGCTGTACTGCCTCGGCTCCGTCATTATTTGATAAAGGACATTATCACGTATAGATCTGGGTAAAGCTTTTCGGTTTGCGTCAACTCGGCGTGCGGCGAGGGTTTACGAAGTCGCGTCGTCGTCCCTTCGGTCACGGGCTAGCCGCCCTTCGGTCACGGGCTAGCCGCGGTTGACCCATTCTGAGAATTCGATTGCAGCGGATTTAACGAAATTTCATTCATTTGAGACGAGCCTCTGGCCTATACAGCTCGAGACGTCAGATGATTGATCCAAACACTCAGGGTTATTCCCCGCAGAACCAAGAGCACGCGCCTTCCGCTGCTGATCGCGTCCTGGAAGGGTTTCTCGCCTTCATGGCAAATCTGTTCGGCGCCTTCACGACCGTCGATCCGCGCGTGATCACTCGGGAGGGAGCACCGCAAGGGTCGAACGGACCTAGGTTTCTAGGCGCTATTGCGGCAAGGTACTAACAAGCTGCGTGGCATTTTAGATACATGCCCAGTCGATTCGTACTTTTCGATATTATCCCAAGCGGCAATTCCTTGACGGCAGCAGAAACATCATAAAATCAACTATTTAAGAGATTCTGCCTAATTTTCGATCATTCAATTGAATCGGGCCGATTCCAGCCCTGCAACCCTTCGGTCACATTCTTTATCCGGCGAGTTTTCCACAGATTGTGTGGACCCTTGCGACATCGTGGATTAACCGGGAGAGAGATCAAGACGTTATCGGGTTTGACCACCGCATCGACACCACCTGATGGGAAGACACGCTCGCCGTCGCCAGCAGCGATGGCGTCAGTTTTAGGCACATTCGTGGTTAATTTTATTGACTTTGCTTGTACCTACCATTCGGCTCAATATTATCGAGATTGCGTCTTCTAACTGGATAGCGGAAGACGAAGTACATTGTTCCATGCCTAGTTGCGAGACCTTGGCCGTCTCCCCCGGCGGCCAAGGTTTTAACCAGGAGGGCGTGTAGCTCATCGGTAGAGTGCCGCTGTAACTCGGCGGATCGATCCTTACCCGCGCCCACCAACACCAGCCCAAACCCAGTCGGCATGAGAGAGATAACCGCGCAACCGCTGCTGCTGGGATTGAACATTCTAGGCGCCTTGGCGGACGGATGCGCAAGATGACCATCGTCGCCCTGGCGCGCAAGCTCCTCATCGCCCTGCGGCGGTACACCACCGCCGGCGTCGTCATCAAGGGAGCCGTGATGAAGGCGGTGCCGGCGACGATCTGACCCCATCCGCAAGGACCTGCTCAGTCCTGCCGGACCCAGGTGACCGAACCGAAATGACCGATCGCCTTCTATTTTGCGGATGGTGTCGTGGAACGTAAGGCGACGACATGCGTCACCTGATCCTCGCTTAGGTTGGGGTTCGGCATGCCGGCCGGCTCGGCGATCGTCGCGTGGGTGGTCAGGAGGTACTTGCGCAATGCGGCTGCCGTAATGGTTTGCCGATTGGCAATCGCCTGAAAGCTCGGCCCGGGTGTTGACGAGGGGCGGGATTGGCTGATCCGGTGCAACCATGTGACAGATACCGCAAGTTTGGATCGCGAGCCGGCGGCCTTCCTGCGGATTGCCTGTCGTCGATTGCTGTGCCTTCGACCCGTCAGCAAAACCGGCAACGAGCCATAGCGAAAACGACGAACAGCACGAAGCTACGCATCCCAGCCTCCCAACGATGACAGCGATCGAGAGTTGTGATGCTGCCCTACCGACGGGCAAGCGGCGCCGGGGCATTCCCTTAAACCCTACCCGCTTCGTGTAGGGGACCCAATCGGCGGTCCCGCCGCCGCGCTCTCCGGTTGAAGGAGCCGCCGCGCCCGATCCCACCGGACCCGATGGAACCCCCGCCCGCGCCGATCGAGGTGGGCCCGGTCGACGATCCGTCCCGCCGACCGACACGTCAGCCCGCCCTTTCCACCGGCACTCGCGGCATTTCAGCCGGCGCATGAGGTCCCTAGTGGAACGGCGACACGCGTATCTAGTCAAGACCCCGGCGGCCATTAACTTCAGCTGCCGCCTCCGAACGCAATCCTCGATCAATGGCTCCGACGACCTTGCAGCGTTGCGGTGAAACATTGGGGCTTTGTGGCCTTAGATGCTCCCGTGCAGTTGATCGGCTTTCCTGTGCGCAAAGCCTGTTCCGAGATGTCCGTTCCGGGGTTGAGTTCCGGTTGCTGCTTACCGAGCCACAAAGGGGCTCCAATGGGGATTTGATCGACTATCGCGTCCTGGCTTTGCGCGGACACCGCGCCACTAGGAGGGGTCAATAGCACCATCGCGAATATGGCCACCGTCCGTCCTCGCACCGGAAGCTCCTCTTGCCAGAAGCACAACTCCACATAGAAATCCTGCATCATTTCGATCCACCTTTCCTTGACGTAGATCAAGACAGAAGCTGCCCACCACCACCAAGCGTCTCCACCGACCGCGCCGCGCCCGCTACGCGGGTCAGCCGGCCTTGCCCTCGACTAAAAATTAACCTTACCGTGACCGCGTGCCTTTGTCGGGCACGTCCCTTTCAAACCTGCGCCGGCCTTGTCCTGCGAAGATAGTTCGGCCCGTTTCTTTATCTGCATGCCCGCACCCAACCTCACCGACGAAGAGCGCGACGCCGTCGCTGCGGCGCTGCGCAGGTTGATCGACGAGGATCGGTTCCCGTTCTCCAAACCGGGCAATTTTGAGGCCGCGATGTTGACCGCCAGATATCTTCCTCCGACCCAGAGCAATCATTCTGGCGGTGCTGAAAAGGCTACTTGCCACGCTGACCTGTCGTCGCGTTGACCGGCGCTGGACCTACCGCCTCCCGTCACTACGCATTTTTCGTTAGCGCTCGGCTCAGGGTCTCTACGGCTATCGTGGTTAATTTAGCGCTCATTTGGCTAAAATCTATTGCATCTTTTAGGTATCCACAGCTTAATCGGTGACCAGAGGCGACCCCCCGCCTCTCTCTCGGTCGGTAGCCCAAAAAAAACCCCGAGAGACCACGTTTGGAGAATCCCCCAATGAAGTTTGTGATGGCTACAGCCGCCGTGGCTCTGCTCGCGGCAACCTCGCTTGCCTACGCCGATGAGAATCATCGCGCGGTGCCCGACAACTTGTCGTTCGTTGACCAGATGGGCGCCGGTGACATGCAGGTTACCATTCAGACCGCGGACCCGACGAGATACGGCAGGGATCAGGACCCGCTGAATAATGCGGTCACCATTCAATCGAAGCCTAACGACACGTCCTTCACTATACAGAGCTCGAAGGACGGTGTGACCAACGCCGCGTTCACGATCCAGTCAGGTGCCAACGATAAGTCCCTCACCATCCAGGGCAGTGGCCACGAGCATCATTAAGCCTGAGCGTTAATCGGGAAGGGGCGGGCGGGCTCTGCTCGCTGCCCCTTCTCGATCCTTTGCGCTGACAACCGAGTGCAGCTGCTCCGTAATTGGGATGAGCAAGCTCGGAGGGCGAGTCGATGGGCCGCAGCTATGGCATTGGGCTGCTGTGGCGCGACGCCATCCCTTTCCGTCCTGGCGCAGCCGGGTCCGCCTGTGGTGGAGTGTTGGATCCGCGCTAAGACCAATGCGAGTTTCCTTCGTCTCGAGGCGGTGGCCCGTTCCGAATCAGTGATCTCCGGCCGCTACAAAATGTCCGTCGTGAAGCAAAGCGCATCGGGGACGAGCGACAATTTTCAAAGCGGCGAGTTTCAACTTGCCGCACGGCAAGAGGCAGTCTTAACGATTATTGGCTTGGATCGTTCCGCCGAGGGCCACTACGCAGCTCAGCTCAGATTGGAATGGAACCAGGGGAGCATCTCATGCAGCTCGCCGTGAATCGGGGCCGTCGTTCGAACCTTGCCGTTAAGGCGTGGCTCGTAGCCGCTGCGCTGCTGGCGTTTGGTCCGATGGCCAGCCCCGCTGTGGCCGAATCGGCTTATATTCCCCAACTGGGTCTAACTGGCTCGTCCCCACCGCTATCCGCTGGGCCGCTCTCAGCACCGCCGGAGATGTCCTCAAACTCGTCGCCCATACCGAGCGTCGTTCAGCCCGGAACCACGTCTCTTGGTAGAAACATGCGCAACGTCGCGCAGACCGCGGTATTCGGCAATAATGATCAGACAGTCCAGGTTCAGCTGGGCCTGAACGATCAGTCCGCCCTCGGGGTGTTCGGCAACAACGACAACGCCGGAGTCTTTCAGATCGGCAACAATCTCCGATCGAATATTGCGGTGCTTGGTCAGGGTTTGACCGTCGGCGTGATAGAGCCTAATGGTTCGCCACCGGTCGATATGCTGATCGCTCGCCTGCCAAGTGGACGCTTGCTAATCGCACGTTGATTAGTATATAAGCCTACCAACGTAACGGAAGGTATTGGCGCGATGCGTAAGGTTGTCCTTGGCGTTGCTTCGCTGGTGGGCGTCTTTGCTCTGGCGGCGGCAGCCACAGCGACCCAGCTTGTGTACACGCCGGTAAATCCAAACTTTGGCGGCAATGCCTTGAATGGGTCGTTCCTACTTTCGTTAGGGCAGGCGCAGGAACATGGCGCGTCGGGCGCCGGCGGCCCCAACCTATCTGGCCTCGACAATGCGCTGAACAATCTTTCGGTCGGGACCCCGATCATCATTAACCTACCGACGACTCCGACCACACCGACTAATCCTTAACTGCTTCGAGCGGACAAAGCTCAACTGAGCTTCTGTAGATCTTTGCCTAGGGGAGACGATATCCGGACCAACTGACGACGCCTTGGGGGAGGCGAGGTCCGAACTCTGTGAGTGACGACGCCTTGGGGGAGGCGGCATCATGATCTTTCACACTGATAATCTGCGTCGATTCTGTCTTGTCAGAGTCGGCGTCGCGGCGTTATCCGCCGTCATCCTTGCCGGCTGTCAAGCCACCAACGGCAGCGTCGATGATCCGATGTCGGCGCCCGCCAAGATGGTCCTGCCGACAAAGACGGGGATCGTTTTAGACAGCTTACCAAAAGCTGCTCGGCCATTGGACGTTGCTGTTTACACCTTTCCTGATCTGACCGGCCAGAATAAGGAAAACGACAACTTCGCCCTCTTCTCTCACGCCCTGACCCAGGGTGGTGCCGACATCTTGGCCGACGTGCTCACCAAAGCCGGCGGAGGCGGCTGGTTCAATGTCATTGAGCGCAACGGGCTTCAGCCGTTGCTCCAAGAACGCCAGATCATCCAAAATACACGACTTGCCGTCTTAGGCGCCAAGGCACCAGGGCTGCCCGCTCTCCGCTTCGCCGGTGTTATTCTTGAAGGGGGTATTATCGGCTACGATACCAACGAGACGACCGGCGGGATCGGCGCGAATTATCTCGGCATCGGTGCAAATACCCAATACAGGCAGGACGTCGTGACCGTCGCCCTTCGCGCCGTCAGCGTTCAAACCGGGCGAGTCCTAGCATCGGTTACGACGACCAAGACGCTCTATTCTACCCTCCTTCAGGCGTCCGTATTTAAATACTTTTCGGCGAACAAGATTTTTCAGGACGAGATGGGCTACACCAGAAATTCTCCAGCCACCTTGGCGGTGCGCGAAAGCATCCAGTTGGCGGTCTATTCTCTGATCTTTGAGGGCGTAAAAAATCATCTTTGGAAATTCAAGGATGAGGCGGCAGGAACGGCCTTTATGCGGAAACTGGACGAAGAGCAAAGGGCAGCAACCTTCGCAGTACCGGTAACCCCTGCGCGCGCATCATAGGTCAACGGCCGACGGGACGGGCCTGTATCGTTGCGGTGTAGCAGGCGGTATTTTGGGGATCCTTAGTGCAGTCGATTGCAGCCGCCGGCGGGGTTGCCGCCGGGGTGGAAGGCACCAAGGCGTTAGTGGTCGTCGCCGTTGGCTTGAGCTCGGGCGGGGGACGGCCTGATGGCAAAGTAGCGTCATCGGGTATTTGAAAGATCCGCGCCTCCGATATTTCCTCAGGAAAATGTGATAGGTCTTTTGGCGGCAGAGGGTGACCGTGAGCCGTGTGGACGGGGTGCTTTATCTTGGAGTGATCGACTGTCGCCGCTTCACTAAAACTTCCAAGATTGAGTAGAAGCGGAATCAGCACGGCCACCATTGACGGACGCATAATATCTCCTACCCCAACACTCCGACGTTAACCGAGTTATACTTTAATTTGTCGGGAATTTCAATTGGGATGATGCCGATCCTCGCCCGCCGGTCGAGCACGGCCAACGTAGCCCGGCGGGCGCCTCCCTCGGGAAGTCGAGCGGCTCTACGTCAGACGCGCGCGACGCGCACATGCACAGTCTGGATCAGGGACGGCTGTAATACCGGGCCGGCTTGCCGACACGCAGAAAGGATGGTCGGCTTATCACCCAACTCAGCCGATTGGTGGCCCATCCACGTAGGTGCGTTGTGGGGCAGACCCTGCCAAAACCCCTTGGCTCCGACTAACGGCAGTTATGGGCCCTAGAGCCGCCGGTGCGCAATTTATGAGTACACGACCTAGTTCGCGCCGGCATTGCGATCAGGCGCCATCGGCTTGCGAAATCCGACTCGCTATGCTCTAACACCGCGCCCCATCTAAGCGCCGGGGTCGCCTGAGGCTATAGCGAGGCTAGCTAAGGGCGGGACAGAGCTAAGTCATTGATGCGCCCGTAGCTCAACTGGATAGAGCGCCTGACTACGGATCAGGAGGTTAGGGGTTCGACTCCTCTCGGGCGCGCCAATTTCCTCAATGACTTAGGAGATAAATCCGGCCGGAAAAGAGCTTGAGGCATTTATTGCGGACCCCAGGCGGACCCCACACGCGTCATCTCACTGCGACAATTCCCCGTCAGCACTCGACCATCGCAGCCAGGCCCTCGACCGCCGCGCCGGCTCAAGAGCCACGGCACGCCGCTTCATCCGGCTGGGCCGGTATCCCACGGGCGATGCTGGCGCGCCAACCAACCCAGGTCACTTGGGCCCCGCCTGCACCAGGACTCCCTGGTCGGACTGAACCCCAACATGAGCCTTACCTTCCGAGCAAGAAGTTACGATGCCATGCAAGATTGGGCAAATGTCCGCCAGCAATGCGCCGCAAGGCAAGATGATCGCTAATCCCGAGAGCGTCACGGTCTTCCACGGCAAACTGAGGTGACAAAAGGATCGCACCGTCGTCGGCGAACGAAATCAGACCCGCATCGAACGCAGCATCAAGGTGAGCGGCGAGAAGCAAACCGTTGTAGACGTCGAGACGTTCGGCGTCGGTTTCACATTTGGCCCACGGTTTGATGTGACTGGCACGCAGGAGGCGCGGCTCGGTAACGCCGGTCACGGCACATTGTCCGCCCCAATAGGTCAGCAGCGCGCCGCGGAAGACATCCTGCCCCACACGCTGGATGACCAATCTTTCCGCCTCGGTCGTGTGTGGCAAGTTGCGTGTCTGCGCCTCGAATACCCGTAAGGGCTCAACCGGCAGGGCGCGGGCTAGTCGCCAAATCTCGCGCACCAAGTGATGCAACGGCGCTGTGTCGGAGACGACGAACGCGGTAAAGCCCGTTGGCACCCGGGGGTCGTCGCCGCTCGGCCATTCTTGCCAGCGCTCACTCAGGTCCGCGGCGGCCCCCGGGTGGTTGACGGCGACCAGATAATTTCGCTCGGCGCATGTCAGCCTGATCGAGGCTGGGGTGCCAAGGCTATCGTAGGCCAGCCAGGATCCATCGTCCGGCCGCCTCAAACCGAACCCCTCGTCGACAGCGGCCTTGTCCAGGCGGATGCGCTCGATCGGCGAGAGAGCCATGCCCTCATCCCGCTCGAGTCGAGGCGGGCTCGGCTAGGTGCTCCAACAGGTGGGGGATATCGGCCTGTCGGGTGACGCGTTCCTCGGTGTTGTTCCTACGCGTCGCGACGAACGACAGCGCTTGCGAGACATCGTATTTCGTCGTCGCGCGTTCCGGAGAGCCCGGGACGCGACTCAGATACCGGATCGGCTTTTCGGTCGCGACCCCGGGTGCGAATGGGTCCTCAATCTCGATGTCCTTCCCGGCGTCGCAGATGTGAAAGACACGCGCGGCGGCCCTCTTTCCCCATTTTTCGGAGAGGTCTTCGTCAGCCCAGGTCGCGATATCAGCTATGGCAACTTTTTCAGCCTGCCATCTTTTCATCCTCAAGCGGTCGGCTTCAACCGCCTCAAGTGCGGGCCGAATGCGCTTAGGTATCGAATCAAGGTCGAGGCTTTGTCCATGGCGTTCCTTGATTTCGATTTTGGTCTCGCCGATTACCAAGCCATTAGCACAGACGAACCGAAACCAGCCGAACAGGATTATAAGGCGCGACGACCCATCGACGGAGTTGAAACATTCGAGCCTGAGATCGAGCTTGCTTCCGTGGGCGTCGATGAAGCTGTAAGGGTCGGCGAAATAGATGCGGAAGTTCATCCACTCGCCAAGCTCCGACAGTCCGACTTCATATCGCAGACTGCTAGGTTTGATCGCCGTGTCGGTGAGCCCTTTGCGGCACAGGGCCGCGACATCACGATGAGGGGCGAGCGAATAGGTATTGGAGACGACGGCGACCGGGATGGATCGCTCCGCCGCTGTCAGCGGCCTGCGCATAACCGTCCGAAGAAACGGGTTGACTGGTTCATCCTTGCCGGCGGTGAACGGTACGAGATCGAATTCCGGCAAGACGGTCTGGATCGCATCCCAGTCGCCCGCATAGTACCGCACCTTGCGGGACCGCCACTGCGCGTCTCCGGGCAGGATCGAAACATTGGGCGTGGCCGATTCTCCTATTGCCCTCAAGCAGCACCTTGCAGGTGCGACGGTGCGGTTTCCTTGACGACAGGCGGATGGCAGCAGCTTGGATCAGCCGGCCCGGGGTTAAGTCGCGTCTGATACGGGCAGCCGGCCCGCTTGGCGGCTGCCATCTCATCGTAGATCCCCAGCACGACCCGCTTTGTGCGGAATTCGTCGTGGTCGCGTTCTTCGTACTTGCGAAGGACCGTGAATGAATCCAGCAGCCACTCGGCTTGCGTTCGGTTCAGGCCATAGAGGTGCAGGACCGCAGCGTCGATTTCTGCCTGGAGAAGGACGCGTCGATCTGGGTGCCAACGAAATGGGGGGTGATCACGACCCAGATCGGCAGCGAAAGGTACAAGCTCTTCATTCGTGTAACAGAGTTCGAGTACCCGATCTGCTAGCCAATCTTCAGGAGTAGGCCCGAGCCAGGTCTCTTCAACCGTCAAGCTTTCGGGGCCGATGACCGGAAGCTGCTCAATAATGAAAAAAGTCATGCGATTCGTTTTTTGACGGGCTGCGTAATCGACCACAAGGCTCGAAAGTATCGCAACTAGTCCGGCTCTTTGCCGTGCTGATGCCGGCGCAAATAAGACCGGCGCCGCGTGCCCGACGGCCGTTCGCGGAAGAATGGTTCCGATAAAAGTTCGCTCTGTAGGCCCTACGTCGCGCCACGAGAAGAACCAAGTGTCCGACGCTTTCTCGGCAAGCGTCTGATGCGTGAGCGCCGCATCAACCCAATAGCGGGGCTCAATCCGATATTCCCGATCGTCGTGTTTCGCATTGGGTACTCGGGGCAAAACCCCTTTATTAGCCTGCTTCTGAGTCTGCGCTTCGTAGGTTCCGTAGCGGTGATCGAAGTGCCAGAACATCTTTCCCTCATAGAGGGGGTAGACAGTTCGGCCATCTTCGAGGATCGCGAGCGCACCCCGCCTTTCCACAATGAGAGGGGCGATATCTTGATGATCTTGGAAACTCCCGGAGTCATTTGCCATGTCGAACATCCGCGTGAAATAGACCTGCCACGGGTTGTCGACGCGACCATCACCATGCTTGCGGACGAGGATCGGCGCCGCTTTGTGGATAGTCGCGGTGACTTCCGCATCCTTCGCCCAGCGAAACGCAGGGAGATTGAGTGTGTTGGGGTTGATCGCCTCGATCTCGTCGATCGTTAAGGCGTAGCGGCGTTCGGGATCGGTGATCTGCTCTGGTTGACGGATGTGCGCGGTGAACCAAGGTTGATCGACGGGATGACGGCCGCCAGTCACTGTCAACAGGCCGAATTTCGTCTCGTTGTGAACACTCTTGAAGATCTTATCTTCGTTTTCGAAGCCGTAGAACGAGGCGAGGGTTTTAGTGCTTAGCAGATGACGAAGAAAGTCCCGGTAGGTGTAGCCCGTGACAAGACCGTTAGGCAGAATCAAGCCCGCTCGACCGTCCGGATTGATCGCCTGTCGAAAATGATCCGCAAAGACGGCGTAGGTATTGACATCGCCGACACCGCCCAAGGGATACCGTCCAGAAAGCCGGAGATACGCGCTCTCGCAGGCTGCCGTCCTGACCGCAGCCTGCCACTCGGCAGAAAGGCGCGGATTGGTGTCCTCAAGCGCCGCGATCAATTTTTTCCTCGCCGCGGCATTCTTGGCATTGGCGATCTCGGGCGCCCTTGCCGCGAAGAACTCCTCTTCCTGGAGTTTCACCCTCTCCCATGGCGGATTGCCGATCACGACGTCAAATCCGCCCTTCGCCATGATGTCCGGAAACTCGACGGGCCAGTGAAAGAAGCGCTGTGTTTGGGCAAAGTGATCCGCTTCGGCGATCAACGGCCCGTAAACGGTCACCCCCCGCAGATATTCCCAAATTTGGCCGCTTGTCGGGGCCATTTCGCGCCCCCGCATCGGAACTTCCGCTTTCGGCGCGAACCAAGCGGCGGTCCACAAATCACAGGCCGATTTCAATCTCCATGCTGCGCTATCGCGGCCCTTCAAACTCTCGAAGAGGCGGCGTTTCGCATCGATATCTTCCAGACTATCCTCCGGCCGCGCCTGAACGGCGGCAAAGGCTTTTGAAAGCTCCGTTTGGTCTTCGGCCAGCCTGAGCCCAGTCTCAACCTTCACACGCTCCTTGATCTCTCGCTTGTTCTTGTCCCGATAGTGGGAAGCCGCTTCCTTCTCGTCCCCCGGCAGAGGCTTGTAGGCGTCGTCGGGAATCCCGCCCCGCAGCACATCAATGTCGAAGACGCCGATCAGGCTTTCGCCACAGCGAATATGACTATCGAGAAACGTGAGCGGCTTACCGGGCTCCAGCGCCTCGATCCACAGCGCCACTTTGCAGAGTTCGACCGCCATCGGATTGCGGTCGACGGCGTAGATGCAATGCGAGACCACCTCGCGCAGCGCATGTTGAAACTCTTCTTGAGACGGAGCGCCGGGGCTTCTGTGCTTGGCGATCCGAGCCGCCGCGCGGCGTGCGGCACCAAGCAGGAAGTGACCCGAGCCGCACGCAGGATCGATAATCGATAGTTTCAGAATTTCGGCTGACGGGTCATCGACGTTGCGCGCTTCGGCAGCATCCAAAACCGGATCGAGGGTGGAATCAAGAAGATGCTTAACGAGACCCTCCGGCGTATAATAACTCCCGGTCTTTTTTCTTTCGTTACCCCGAGTCTCATCACCCTCGGCAAATTCGAAAGTCCGGGTATCGGCGCTGGCCCGTGGCGTCAGTTCCAGCAGGCCCTCGTAGACCGAACCCAGCTCTTCGGTTTCCATGTCACGCCAGTTCACGCGCGTGAGCGGCTGCCCCTCCGGCCGCAACCATGCCAACCGCCAGATCGCCGCAAGCAAACGACGGTTCTCGATGCGCGCGCTTTCGAGGTCTGGCACGACGCCATTTGCGAAGAGACCGCCGAGGGCGGGCAGTCCGAGCTGTTCTTGCCCGCGCGTGAGCGCCAGAAAAGTGGCCTTGAGGCCCTCCCACGAATCTGCGTGACGGTCCCAGGCTATCCGGCGCATCGACCGCTCGCGCAAGCGCCCCAGTGAGTAGCCTTCGACATAAACCCGGCGTGCCTGCTCGGATGCGCCGGGCGGATGCAGCAGCCCGCGATCCTCGGCCGCGAATAGGAAGATCAGGCGGTAGATGACCCGCAACAGCTGCTCGAAATATCCATGTCCGCTGAGTGCGCCTTCGCTCAGCGCCTGACGCAGAGCGCCGTTAGCCGGGTTCGCGATGAAACCCTGCCCGAGTTCAAGCAAGGCCGCCTCGACTCCCTGCCGTAGGTTATCGCGCGCGGCTACCCCTTCGGTGCGCCCGCGTTCCCGCCAGCGCTCCAGTGCGCAATCCAATACCGCAGCATCGGCCTCTCCGAACCGGCTCTGATGGATCAGCAGCCAGAGCGCCGAAAAATCAGGGAACAGGCCTTCCGAAAAGATCTTGGAGAGATTTGCTTCGATCCAGGCCGGTCGCGTCAGACTGATGTTGTCCCGCATAAGGCGCAACGTGATGCCATCGCTGACCAACCCCCAGCAGGCGTCATCGCTGGCGTTCAGGTACTCTTGCAAGAGCAGGGTCCCTGAACGACGGCGAGAGCTGTCCCCGAACTGAGAAAGGCTTTCATCCACGCCCGATCGACGCGCACCGTCGGCCGGTACCGGGGCGATGACAATCGGGACGCGTCGACTCCGAGCCATGTGCCGGACTGGAAATTCACGTTCGCCGAGCCGCGTCGTCGATCGCGGTTCGATTGAGTCGAAGCCAAAACACTGGCGCAAAAGATCGAGGACGAACCGCTCGGAGGATGCAAATGTCTGGCCGCGTGCCGCGTCGAACCGTGACCACAATGCCTCACCGATCCGGTAGTAGCGCGCAATCTCATCCCGTAGCTTCAATCCGACAGGGATCTGGTAGCTTTCTTCCGACTGATCGTTCGCCTCGAAGGCGGCCAGCCGGGCGACAATATCCGGCGTTAGCAGCGCGCCAACAATTTCGAGGCCGGCGAATTCGAGCCGGGCGCTGCGACGCGACTGGCGAGACCGGGTGGGTCTATGAGCCATGTTCCATCCTCAGAGCGGCGGCATCAGAATGTAGAAACCGATGACATCTACCGGTGTGACGGCCTCGACCCGCACACCCGCTCGCGATCCTAGGGCCTGGCGGACGCGGCTGTGATCCGTTGCGAGCGCCGCCGCTCGTTCGGCGGCATAGGCGTTCAATGCCGTTTTCAGCGCTCCAAGCTTGGCGACTGCTTTAGCCAACTGGGCGTCGCGAACGCGGTCCGCAACGTTTCCACTTTTTGCTTCCAGCAACGCGAATGCCGGAGCCCCGTCGAGCACCCGGCCGCCGGTGGAGTTATCGAACCCGATCGCGGCAGCTTCCTCCGCCATGGTGAACTGAGGCCCGAGCCGGCCACGAGAATCGATCCGGTGGCGAATTCGCAACAGGAGCAGCGTGACGACCGTCTCCACCGCCTCGCATTCCCAAACACCGCAACGTGGCAGGGTCGCCGGGTCATCCTGTTTGGCCAAGCCATCGAGCGCGTTCTCAAGGAAGGTTTCCGCAAGAACGCTCGGCAAGGGGTGCGCGCGATGAACTGACAGGAACCCCGCCCGCGGCCGCGCCTCGAAGGCAATTCTCAGTGACTTCGGAGACGCGGTTTCCTCAAGGAGGCCCTCTGCCTGGAACCGCTCCTTCAGCATATCTGGCGCAAGATAGAGTGGGGCCGCATAACCGCCGCGTGCCTGCGGCACCAGCGCGGCTCCCATACGCATCATGGCGCGCGAGACGAAGCGCTCGGCATCAGCGAAATCGCCCAGGGCACTTTGAGTTGCCTCCCATTCCGCCGCAACCTCCTCGGGTTTGAGGCTGTATTGGGCGAAAATAGTGCGCGCCTTACTCTCTCTCTCCGATGCATTTGACCAGGCGATCTCGATCTCTTTCGCTTCCGGCGTGCTGGACATGTCGAGGTCGAGCGTTAGCTGGCGGCGCTCACGGGCTCGCAGCAGAACTGCTGACATCAGCGCCTTGGTGAGGCTGCCCCCCTCGTCCGGCATTGGCACCTGAACGCCGGTCTGCTTTTCGATCGCCCGCGCCTTTCGCAGGATCACATCGAGCACCGCGCCATCGACGGGATTGTTCTCGCCGTAGATCAGGATCGTTCTCACGATGTCGCGCTTCTGCCCGAACCGATCGACGCGCCCCTCGCGCTGCTGGTGCCGGGTCGGGTTCCAGGACAAATCATAGTGAATGACGGAATCGAAGTAGGCTTGGAGGTTGATGCCTTCGGAGAGGCAATCGGTCGCTACAAGAATGCGTTTCTCGAACTCGCCGAGGGCTTCGACCCTGGCCTCTCGCTCCTCGGGCGGTAGCAACCCGGTGACGACTTCGACCGTATAATCCTTGAAAGCAGAACCGATCGCGGCCCCGATCGCGTCAGCGGTAGCGATGAAGCGACAAAAAACGACCGGGGAGAAGCCATCCTTCAAGAGACCTTGAAGCGCCGACTTTAGAACCGTGACCTTCGGGTCACGCGTGACATTTGCAGCCAATGCATCGGCCTGCGCGATAAGGCCGATGAGATGGCTGTCCTCGATCGCAGCTCCGGGTTCGAGATCGTCTTCAATCGCTTCCTCGTCATCGATCGCTCGGGCCGTTATGAGGTCGGCTTCCGCTTCATCGGCATCGAGGATCGCGCGTGTTCTCAGAGCCCGCGCTGCTGCAGCGGGGCTCGAGCCGACGCACCGCATCAGCGATAGGGTTCCCCAGAAGGCTAAGCGCTGCCTCAGCTCGCCTTCCTCGGAAGCGATAACCTCGGCGCAGTAGTCAAGGATAGCGCCATAGAAGCGCTCATAGTCGCCTGAAAGACGGTACTTGATCTCACTAACTTCTCGCTGCGGGAAAAGGCCCGGCTCACGCCAGGCGTCGATGTCACGGCGGCGGCGCTGAATGTAGTAACTCGCCAGCCGCTCGCGCATCACTCGATATTGATCACCCGTCGCGTCTTGCAGCGTGGAGAAATCTGAGTCCAGCAAGCCGAGCAGATTATGGAAGGCCGCATCATCGCCCGAATGCGGCGTTGCCGTCAGCAGCAGCAGATTCCGGGTCTTGTCGTCTGCAAGCTTGCGGAGGAGATTGAAGCGCTGGTGGCGACCCCGGCCTCCGGACACTGCCGCATGCGCTTCATCGACGACAACCATCTCCGGACAGGCGCGGAGAAAGTCGTCCAGGCGTCGCTCGCTCTTGATAAAATCCAGGCTGACGACGGTGAATGGGTAGGCCTCGAACACACTCATCGTATTTGGCAGATCGCGCTCTAGCCGGGCGGCCGCCGAGGCCGTGACCGGCGTCGCCGTGATCGCGAACTTTGTTTCGAGTTCCGTCGTCCATTGGTCCACGAGATGGGGTGGGCACAGGATCGAAAAGCGATCGATCTCGCCGCGATCGATATATTCGCGAAGAATGAGGCCCGCCTCGATCGTTTTGCCGATGCCGACGTCGTCAGCAATGAGCAGGCGGGCGGTCTCCTGGCGTAGCGCCATCATGAGCGGCGCCAGCTGATAGGCGCGCGGCTCAAAGTTGATTTTGCCCGCACCGCGAAACGGTCCCGCACCGCGTCGTAGTGACAGTCTGAGGGCATCCCGCAGCAACTGGGCCGCCTCCCGCCCCCCTGGTCGATCCCCAACCGGAGGATCAAAGGCCGCGTAGGTGATGGGCTCCGCCTCAAGCTCCGGAATGAGGGTTTCGGCCTCCTGTTCGGAGCCGGTAAGCGGGCGCAACCTAAGAGCCTCGCCCACGCCGAGCACGATCCACTCTCGCCCTCGGGCGTGAACCAACTCCCCGGGAGAATATGTCTCAGTCATGCTCATGGGGTCTTTGCTCCTAGCAAGCCAGCCAGGTTCACCAACGTCTGGTTACGCGCACTCTTCTCCGAGGGCAGCAAGACGAGTTCGACGCCCTTGGTGGCAAGTTTCTCACCGAGCTTCGGCGGGGCGGTTTCCTGCTCGGCAGCTGCCATTCTTGCCGCGCGCCAGATCAGCTCGACACGGTACCCGTCGATTTCGATCGGCTGCGGGTCCGGCGGAGGACAGCCCTCCAAGTCCATATGAAGTTCAATCTCGTTTTGCCGATCCTGCGTGTCTGCGAACGCCAGTCTGAGCAGGAACCGGAGGGCTAGCTCCTGCCGACGATCGATCAGTTCATGGTCTGGCTGATTGAAATAAGAAAGCAGGCATCGGTAGCAGCCGGCGACACAGCGCGCATCCACGATATTTACAAGCGCCGCGGTCCCGTTGACGGCTGCGTCCTCAAGACTGGCGGGATCGTAGTGCATTATCTCGAGCGCCTTTCGGGCGACGGTCCGAAACGCGGACTTCTCTTCAGCCAGGCGCGACAAGGCGCCGGCGCCGCCTTCCGCTGCCTCATAGAACAACAAAGCACGGCGCTCCTTGCGGGATGGCGTCGGCTCTACGAGGATCTCGCCTTCTTCCAACTGGTAAACAGCTTCCACGCCTCTCGCGAGCGCGTGCTGGATCGTCGCGACGACAGATACGGCGTTGTCGCCTATTTCGCTGAGCCACTTTGAGGGAAAGCGGAGGAGCAGAGTATTCTTATGGTCCTCGACGACAGGCGTAATGGGTTGACGTAACTTCGTCGGAGAGGGCTCGTCCTCGTCTTCCGAGCGGTTAGAGCTCACCCAGTAGCCGCTCTTCGGATCAATCAAAAACCCGATTTTGCTCTCATCTTTGCGGCGGCGCAGTCCCCTGTTGATACGTCGAACCAACGCCGCCGGGGCAAAGTCCGCCGACACAATCTCCCCTACGGCGTCTTCAAGAACTCTCGACTTGATGCCGCTCGCGTCGTGGAATGAAAAGGTCGTTTGCAGCTCATAGCCCTGCCGGCGGCGCTCCTCATCATTCGCCGTAATGCGCTCAACCTGTCTGGTGCCAACGTTTTCGATGCGATAGAGGTCGCGGGTGATATTGGCACTGCTCAGCGGGTGCCGACAGACGTGACACTGTTCCGGCGGCTCGCCGTCATGACCAGCGCCACACCTCGGACAAATCGCCGTACTGAAGGTCGGCAGATTTCCATCCTCGCCGCCGCCAGCTTCTTTGAGCAGGGCCCGGTCAACACGGTAGGCTCGCCCCTCGTGGTAGACGAGGCTCCCCGGACCGAACTCTGCTATCGCTAGGAACCGCGCCCGCTGGATATAGCGCTGGCCTTTGCCGCCCTGACCACCAGGGACGAACGCCATCAAGGGAAGCCGGGGGAAGTTGTATCCCGGCAAGAAGCCTTCCGTTGCTAGGTAGCGATAGACATAGAAGTCCGACCCCTGCCCTTCCGCTCCTCGCAGCAACAGATTGATCTGGATATTGCCGGCCCCCTGGCGTGCCTCGGCCGCTCGACGTTCGGGTGGAGAGATCGAATAATCCTTTAGCGTACGGCCAGCATCTTCCACTTGCCGTTCGGCCGATGACAACAGGTCACGCCAGCGGTTGAAAGCGTCAGTAAAGCGCTTGGGCGCAGCTACAACGATGCTGTGGGCATGAGATGCCGGCCCAGCAAACCATGCCGGCGGCGTGTCGCTATAGTCGCGTGATAATGCCGAAAGGACCGTCGATGCGCGCTCTTCGCCGGCCCTACGCGCCTCCTCTGATGTCACGCGCTCCCAGAGATGGCCGAGAAGCGGTTTGCCCGAGACGGTCATCTCCAGGTTTTCGGCGATCGATGACGAAAGAGCGGTTCCACTGGCGGCGAGCCACTCGGCA
>JGI12270J11330_10001399_pt1 | contig 17929 bp, 17 predicted proteins | sample PeaSoiMetSII2010_FD_11330 | JGI IMG/M metagenome (IMG submission 11330)
TTTCGCGCCGTGGCTGACACGCTTCACGGCGGCAAACATTTTCGCGTCCGCCCGCGTCACCAGCACATTGTTCCGCGACACCTTGTGCTTCAGCATGGTGCGCGCAATTTCCGCCACTTGTGCCGGCGTCTTGCCTTTGCCAAAGATCACTTCCGCGTAGCCTTGCCGCAGCCCCCGGTGGTGATCCACCTTGGCAAAACCAATGTCCTCGAACGGCAGATGCTTCAGCCGCTCCAGCGCCGCTTCTGGCGACAGCTTCCCCCCGCTCACGCTCTCGAGTAATTTGCGAACGTCGGATTGGTTCATAAACGGTTCTCGTTGCCCATCCTAGGGATTGGGCCAGCCCATGATCTTTCTGGCCGCCTGATTGTCCGCGTACACCTGCCATTCCGCGATCAAGCCATCGCGCACCACCGCTCTCCACGCCGCCGGCGCGCTCCAGTGATTTTCCTTCGGGAGCTTTCCTTCCACGGCATAAGTCGCTTCCGCCGTACCAAACGACGCAACTACATCACCGTGCGAAAAAATCTCTTCGTGCGACACGCGGTAATCCGGAAACATGCGGAAGTATCCGGCCCAACCCTTGCGCATCGCTTCCCGGCCCTGGACGCGGTTCCCCAGTCCATCCACAAACAAATGGTCTTCGGTCATCAGCGCGCAGAGTCCGTCCACATCGGCCGCGTTAATGCGTTCCATAAAGGCGAGCACAACGTCGATCGGGGCGGTGCTGCTCATAAAATGGCCTCTCATCCTCCGGAAGTCTAGCATAGCCGGCAGAGGCGAAGTCTCGCCGGCTCGGCTTGACTTGCCGCCGGGGCGTTGCCAGACTGTTCCTGCCCGCGCAAATTCCATGACTTCAGCCCAAACACAGACCATCACCGTGGGAGTGACCGGAGCAAGCGGCGCCATTTTCGCGCAAAAAACGCTGTCGCTCTTGGAAGATGATCCGCGCGTCACGCGCGTGCACCTGGTTGTAACGGAGACGGGCCAGCGCCTGCTTGCCGAGGAACTGGAAATCACTTCCGGAGATTTGCCCCAGCTTCCCAGCCGCATTCTGGGGCGCGCCTCACAAAAGATCGAAGTCATCTCGAATAAAGATGTCGGCGCTTCAATTGCCTCGGGCAGCTACGACGTTGACGCCATGATTGTTGTGCCCTGCACAATGGGCGCGCTGGCGGCCATAGCCAACGGCACAAGCGACGATCTCGTCGCGCGTTCCGCCGACGTGATGCTCAAGGAAGGCCGCAAGCTCATTCTCTGCGTTCGCGACACCCCGTTCAACCGCGTCCACCTTGAAAACATGCTGCGCGCGCAGCAGGCCGGCGCGGTCATCATGCCCGTGGTGCCGGCGTTTTACCACAAACCGAAAACGATTGACGATGTCGTGACGCAGTATGTTTGCCGCGTCCTGGCCCACGCCGGGCTGCCGCAGGATAAAATGTATCGTTGGACCGGCAGCGCCCCCGCAAAGAAAGCGGCACCGTAGGCAGAAATGGCCGGCCGCATCCGCACCATCCTGGAAATGATCAAGTTTGAGCACTCGGTGTTTGCTTTGCCGTTTGCTCTGACCGGCGCGTTGCTCGCGGCTCGCGCTAGGCAGCACGGTTGGCCCACGCTGCGGCAGATTCTGTGGATCGTGATCGCCATGGTGGCCGCGCGCTCTGCCGCAATGACGCTCAACCGCATCGTCGATCTGCGCTACGACAAGGAAAATCCGCGCACGAAAACGCGCGCTCTGGCCACCGGCGCGCTCTCCGTTTCATTCGCCTGGATGTTCACGCTCGCCGCGGTCGCGCTGTTTTTTGTCGCCGCTTGGCAATTGAACCCGCTCGCGCTGAAGCTCGCTCCCGTAGCTATAGCTATTCTGTTTTTCTATTCCTTCACGAAGCGCTTTACTACGTGGTCGCACCTGTTCCTCGGTTTCGCGTTGGGAATTTCGCCCGCCGCAGCGTGGATTGCCATCACTGGAAGCCTCGATTGGCGCATCCTGATTTTGTGCGCCGCGGTCACCCTGTGGGTCGGCGGCTTTGACGTGCTCTACGCCTGCCAGGACATCGAATTCGACAAGCAGGCCGGGCTGTTTTCCGTGCCTCAGCGCTTCGGCATCGCCCGCGCGCTGATGATCGCGCGCTCCATGCACGCGGGCGTGGTGCTTCTATTGAGTTGGCTGGCGGCGAGTTTCGGCTTGCCGTGGCCCGCGTGGGCCGGAATCGTCGTCGTGGCCGCCCTGCTCGGCTACGAGCATTCGCTGGTGAAAGCGCATGACCTAAGCAGGCTGAACGCTGCGTTTTTCACCGTGAACGGCTATATTAGTATGTTGTTCCTGCTGTTCTGGGGCGCCGCCGCGGCGCTTTGGCGGGTTTGAATTCTTCGCAATTTTTGAAATATGAATTAGATGTAGCGGCCGCCCCCGGGTGGCATCTTACTAGGCAGAGAACATCGTGGCCGAACTGACGCTCACTGACGCAAGCCTGAAGCCAATCGCCGACAAGGTGCTGGCGGGAGAACGCCTCTCCTTCGACGATGGCGTGGCCCTCTACCGCACGCCCGATCTCCTGGCCGTCGGCTGGCTGGCCAATTTCATCCGCGAAAAACGCCACGGCAACATCACCTATTACAACGTCAACCGGCACATCAATCCCACCAATGTCTGCGTCGCCCATTGTAAGCTCTGCGCTTTCGGACGCGATCCCGGAGCGCCCGGCGCGTACACCTTCACGCTCGAAGAAATGTACGAGCGCGCCGATCAAGGCGTGCGCGAAGGCGCCACCGAATTTCACATCGTCGGCGGCCTGCATCCCGATCTCCCATTCGATTTTTTCCTGGAGCTGATCCGCGGCCTCAAGCAGCGCCATCCGCACGTGCATCTCAAAGCCTTCACCATGGTCGAGGTGCACTATTTCGCGCGCATCGCCAAGCTCACCATTGACGAAACGCTCCAGAAAATGAAGGAAGCCGGCGTGGACTCCTGCCCCGGCGGCGGCGCGGAGATTTTCCATCCGCGTGTGCGCCGCATCATCTGCGATCACAAGGTCAGCGGGCGCATGTGGCTGAGCATGGCGAAAAAGGCGCATCGCCTGGGCCTGCCGACGAACGCCACGATGCTCTATGGCCACGTGGAAACTGCCGAGGAACGCGTGGATCATCTGGTGAAGCTGCGCGAGGCCCAGGATGAAACGCACGGCTTCGTCGCCTTCATTCCACTGGCGTTTCACCCTGACAATACGCCGCTCGCGCACATTCCGAAGACCACGGGTTACGACGACCTGCGCAACATCGCAATTTCGCGCCTGCTACTGGATAATTTCGATCACATCAAGGCCTACTGGGTCATGCTCACTCCGAGCATTGCCCAGATCGCCCTGCGCTTCGGCGCGAACGACATCGACGGCACCGTCGTGGAAGAAAAGATTTACCACGATGCCGGAGCGAAAACCGCCGAGTTCACTTCGCGCGGCGATTTGGAACGCCTGATCCGCGCCGCCGGCCGCATCCCCGTGGAACGCGACACCCTGTACCGCCCCATTGACCGCTCCAAGCTTCCTCCCATCGTTCCCGCCACTCCTCCCGGCCTCGTCTCGCTCAGCCTCTGATGCACCAACTCTCGCACGCTTCGGGTGAGGTTATTCCTTACCTGCAGATGTGCCATGAATGGAGTACGAGCCTGCAGCGGGGAATGAATTTCAGGATTAGGCCGGACTGTAGCGTGATCCTGATGAGCCGCCGGTCGAACGCACCGTACAAAGATAGAATCGAGGAAGATGGCCGAGTTCTGGTGTATGAGGGCCATGATGTCGCTCAAACTGCGCTTAACCCAAACCCGAAATTAGTTGATCAGCCCAGGAAAACTACAGGCGGCAAACTGACACAGAACGGAATGTTTGAAGAAGCCGCGCTAAAGGGCAAGCAAGGCAAGGCATCCCCTGAGCTTGTGGCCGTCTATGAAAAGATTCATACAGGAATCTGGGCGTTCAATGGTTTCTTCAAACTTGCGGATGCTTGGACGGAATCTGACGGTCATCGACAGGTGTTTAAGTTCCGGCTTGAGCTGATTGAAAATGCCAGTGAATTGCGCACTGAAACACAGGTTGCCCTTCCGCACTCGCGCCTCATCCCCTCTGCAGTGAAGCTCGAAGTTTGGACCAGAGACAAAGGACAATGCGTTCTTTGCGGTGCGCGAGAAAACTTGCACTTCGACCATGACCTACCGTATTCCAAGGGAGGCTCTTCCCTTGTTGCCGGGAACATCCGCCTCCTTTGTGCAAAGCACAACCTCTCAAAAGGCGCCAAAATCCAATAGGACTATCGGAAAACCGCCGAAATGGAACTACGTCGCGGGATGCGCCTGCATCTCCCTCACCGTATTCTTTGTTTTTCACCAGTGGTAGGATGCTTCGGGCGCCCTCAGCGTCCCCCTTCAATTTGTCATGAACCTTTTCGTTGTAGATCTGAATCCAAGGAGTAGCTAAAGAGCCGTCAAATTACAAACAGGAGAATCATTCATGCAACGCAAAGCTTCCGCAGTCTGGCAAGGCGATCTGAAATCCGGAAAAGGCTCCATCTCCACCGATAGCGGCACGCTGAAGAACACCCAATACTCCTTCAGCACGCGCTTCGAGAATGGCGTGGGCACAAATCCCGAGGAGCTTCTGGCGGCCGCGCACGCCGGCTGCTTTACCATGGCGCTTTCCGCGCAACTCGGCGGCGCCGGAATCACCGCCACGAAACTGGAAACCACCTGCACGATCTCGCTCGAAAAAGTCGGCGAAGGCTTCTCCATCACCAAGAGCCATCTCGATCTCGTCGCCAACATTCCCGGCGCGGACAAAGCCAAGTTCGATGCCGCCGTAAAAGCGGCCGAGACCGGCTGCCCCGTCTCCAAGTTGTACAAAACGGAAATCTCCGTGAGCGCGCGGCTGATCTCCTGATCGCCGCCACGTATTCCCCCGCAAAGCGAGTACAATGCTGCGCATGATTCCCGTTCCGGGTGTCTTTCTTTTAGGTATTGCTGTTTTTCTGGTCGTGGCGTGGGACGCCTTTGAAGCGATCATCCTGCCGCGCCGCGTGACCCGGAAATTTCGCCTGACGCGCTTCTATTACCTCCTGACTTGGTCCACCTGGAAGAAGGTGGCTCGGCTGCTCCCTTCGCACAAGGCGCGCGAAACGTTTCTTGGATTCTTTGGCCCGATCTCGCTCCTGGCCCTTGTGGGTGTCTGGGCCATCGGCCTGGTCATCGCCTTCGGCATGATGCAGTTCGGCGCAGGATCGGCCGTCAATCTTACGGGTTCCAGCCCCAGCATATTCACGGACATGTACCTCAGCGGCACAACTTTTTTCACGCTGGGGCTGGGTGACGTTGTGCCGCGCTCCGGCTTGGCGCGTCTCCTGGTCGTTGCCGAAGCCGGCTTCGGTTTCGCTTTCCTGGCTGCCGTGATTGGTTATCTTCCGTTTATTTACGGGGCCTTCGGCCGCCGCGAAACGAATATCGCCTTGCTAGATGCGCGCGCCGGCACCCCGCCCACTGCCGGTGAACTCCTTCGCCGCCACAGTTACCCCACGGGCCATGAAGCGTTGCGGCACCTGCTGAAAGATTGGGAGCACTGGTGCGCGGAATTGCTGGAGAGCCATCTTTCCTATCCGGTGCTCGCGTATTTCCGGTCGCAACACGACAACCAATCCTGGATTGGCTCGCTCACCGCGATTCTAGACACCTGCGCGCTGACCATCGCGGGCATCGAGGATTCCTGCGCGAAACAAGCCGAACTCACCTTCGCCATTGCTCGCCATGCCGTAGTCGATCTCTGCCAGGTCTTTTCGGCGCCACCAAGACCTCTGCCTCAGAATCGTTTGCCCGCGGAAACGCTCCTGCTTTTGCGCGAAGAGCTGGCGAAGAACGGCACCAAGCTCGTCGCCACCCCGGAGGCCGATCGCAAGCTTGCGGAGTTGCGCGGGATGTACGAGCCTTACGTCTACGCGCTTGCTGGCCATTTGACCCAGCCTTTGCCGGCATGGATTCCCGCGAAGAAACATAAGGACAACTGGCAGACAACGGCGTGGGCGCAAACTTCCGGCACGATCGAAAAGGAAGAAGCGTCGCTCGTGCATGACGATCATTCTTGAATTGAAGAGCTGGGGCTTAGCCGGCTTCTGCTTGGACGAGTTTCTTCGTATCTTGTTGTCGTATTATTCACGCTGGAAGCATCCAATCTAGAGTTTATGATTCACTGATGGGAGGCAACCTATGAAAGCGATTCAAGTTCACCAATTCGGCGGCCCCGAAGTTCTCGCGCTTCATGAAGTGCCCACCCCCAAGCCCGGGTCAGGTGAAGTTCTCGTGCGCGTCCGTGCGGCGGGTGTCAATCCGTACGACACCTACATGCGCGCCGGTGCGTACCCCGTGAAACCCGCGCTGCCCTATACTCCCGGTTCCGACGCGGCGGGCACGATCGAGGCCGTCGGCGCGGGCGTCGCCAAAGTGAAACCCGGCGACCGCGTGTACACGGCGACCACGCTCACGGGTGCTTATGCCGAATATGCGTTGGCGAGAGAGAACCAGGTGTATCCGCTGCCGGAAAAAATCTCGTTCTCGCAAGGCGCGGGATTGTGGGTGCCATACGGCACCGCTTATACAGCCTTGCGTCACCATGCCGATGCACGCGCCGGCGAAACACTGCTGGTCCACGGCGCCAGCGGCGGTGTTGGCATCGCTGCGGTGCAATGGGCACGCGCTTTGGGTTTGACCGTGATCGGCACGGCTGGAACTTCACGCGGCCTCGAACTCGTAAGAAAAGAAGGCGCGCATCACGTCTTCGACCACAGCAAACCGGGCTACGCCGAAGAAATCCTGAAGTCCACCGGCGGACGCGGCATCGATGTCGTCCTCGAAATGCTGGCGAACGTGAATCTGGCCACCGATCTGAAGCTGCTGGCAATCCGTGGCCGCGTGATTGTTATTGGCAATCGCGGCGAAATCACCATCAATCCTCGCGAATTGATGGCGCGGCGCGCCTCCGTTCGCGGTTTCACGCTCTGGGCGGCCACCGAAGCAGAGTCCGCCGAAATTCACGCGGCCATCGCTGCCGGCCTCGAAAACGGCACTCTGCGCCCAATCGTTGGCAAGGAGCTCCCGTTAAAGGACGCGCCGCAGGCCCACATCGACGTCCTAGCTCCGGGCGCCTTCGGCAAGATCGCGCTCATTCCCTGATTGTCAGCCTCAAATGATGCCCAGGGCGTGAAGAACAATTCCCGCAACGCCGCCGCCGAGCACCAGCCACGCGGAATTCACTTTGTACCGAAAGACGAGCACCGCGCTCGCGACAACCAGAATCACAGCCGCCACATTCACCAGTGAAGCGCGGGCAAATTGCCAGCCCACAAACGCCATCAACGCCACCGCCGCCGCGTTCACGCCATCCAAGAACGCGCTGGCCACCGGCGATTTGCGCAAATTGGGCAGAAAACCCGCGGTGACACCCACGTACACAAACGCCGGCAAAAACATGCCCAACGTCGCCAGCGCCGCGCCTCTCCACCCCGCCAGAAGGTAACCAATGAAAGTTGCCACCGTGAAAAACGGGCCTGGCGTGGCCTGGCTCACGGCGATCGCGTCCAGCAACTGCGCGTCGCTCAACCAGCGCATCCTCGCCACAAGGTCGGCGCGCAGCACCGCCAGCAGCACGTAGCCGCTGCCAAACAGCACCGCGCCGATTTTCAGGAAATAGAGAAACACCGGCACGGCGCCAATCACGCCGCCCGCGCCGGCGACGCCCGTCCCCAGCATTCCAACGATCGCCGCTCTGGTTCGCGCGAGACGCGTTCCCTCGCGCGCGATCAACCACAAAATTCCCGCGCCGATTAGCAAGAGCAGCGCGTGGACGCCCCAGGCGGCGAGCGCAATGACACAGATCGCCAACATCGTGAGCGCCGTATTCTTCAACGCCGTGCGTCCCAGGTTCCAAATGGCTTGCGCGATCAACGCCACCACCACCGGCTTGATTCCGAACAGCAAGCCTGCCATCTGCGGTACTCCGCCAAACCGCACATACACCCATGCCAGCGCCACCACCAGCACGGCCGCAGGCAGGATGAAACAAGTACCCGCCGTGATCAGGCCGGGCACTCCGCCGCGAATTTCTCCAAGATAGATTGCGAGTTCCGTCGAGCTGGGNCCCGGCAGAAGATTCACCGCGCCGACCAGATCCACGAAGCGTTCCCGCGTCACCCAACCGCGCTGGCGCACGAACCGTTCTTCCATCATGGCGATGTGCGCGGCAGGGCCGCCNTAGGCTACGAAACCCAGGCGCAGAAACTCGCTCGCAATCTCCCGTAATGTTCCCCGTTGATCCATGAGTTTTCAGGTGGCGCTGGCTTTCCGCTTCCACAGGCCGTAGAGAAACTGTCCAATCAGCAAAGCGTAAAAGGGTACGTAGACCAGAGCCTGCATGAATGGATCGAACTTAAACACGCCCAATATGCCGTAGCCAATCAGCACATTGTAGGAAAGGAATTGCAACACCGTCAGCAGCAGCCAGGCGGGGTTGGGATAAAAGCACAGCATTGGCACGATCCATGTGAAGTACCACGAATATCCGTTAGCGCTGAAGGCCAGGATCGTACCGATCAGCAGATAGGCGGCGCGTGCGGGCTCCGCGCGTTTCCACGCCAGCCAAAGTGAGAGTCCCCAGCAGGCGCTGATTCCCACGTACGGCGCGATTCTTGCCTTGCCGCCGGCTAGCCAGTCGATCACCGTGTACAAACTGCCGTGGTAGTTCTTCCAGGTCGCTTCGTAATAGGTCATGTTGGCGTGGAACATCCCCAGCGCACTCCAGTACGGCGCGAGCAAGGCCAGCATCGTTCCGCCTGCCACGGCCGCGGCCCACCAGCCCTCGCGCTTTTCCGGCCATCCTGCTTTGCGAATCCACACCGGGATCAACAATGCCGGGAACGCTTTGGCCATCGCGGCGAACGCGATCGGCACGTTCGCCAGCACTTTCCAGTTTTTCACCAGCGCCAGCCCGCACACGATACCCAGAATCGCCAGCGCGTCGTTGTGGCCGCTTCCGGCAAACTCCACGATCACCAGCGGATTCCACGCATACACCGCAACACGAAAGTTGCGATCGGGTTCCTTGCGGAACATCCACGCCAAGATCAACAGCGCCAGCACATCCGCCGTGGCGAAGGGAATCTTGAACTCCGTGGGTCCGGGGAACAGCTTCCAGGTCGCGCGAAAAACCCATTGCGAGCCCGGCGGGTAGATCGAAGGCATTTCCCGCGCCGGCATGATCTCGTAGTACTTGTCCCACAAACCGGCCATGCGCGGATCCTTCGGCACGGTGGAATAGGGGTTCAAGCCATGCGCTTGCACTTTGCCGTCCCAGCGGTACCGCTGCAGATCGTCGGAAAGCGTCGGCTGCATTGGCCAGAGGGGCGCGCGAAATGCAATCGCCGCAAAAATCAGTAGAATGGTGGCAGCGCGGGAGGACCGCATGCGCTCGATTCCGTAGAGCGCAATCAAGTAGACTACTCCCGCGGCCAGCGCCAGTTCGATGAACGCAATGGCGTGATTTTTCAGGTAGTAAAGGCTGTGCATCCGCAGGTAGAGCATTTCCAGAAGCACACCTGCCCCCAGCAGCCAGAGCACTTGCCGGCGGTTCGCTTGTTTTTCAGAGGGCCTTTGGAGAGACACGTATTTTGTTGAACTTCGCTCCATTTCTATTCGCCGCGTTGCAGCAAGGCCCGCTGAGCCATTACTGGCACAAAATCACGGACCGCACCTTCACCGGGGTGTACAACGCCAACGCCTTCGATCTGGCGATGATGATTCCCTACTTCATCGTGCTTTTCGTTCTGGCGTTCTACGGCCTGCACCGCTACTCCCTGATTTACGATTACTACGTCTACCGCAAAAACATTCCGGCAATTCCGCCGCGCGTGGAAAACTGGCCCAAGGTTACCATACAGCTTCCCATCTTCAATGAGCGCTACGTCATTGAGCGCCTGGTCGACGCCGTTTCCCAATTCGACTATCCGCGCGAATTGCTGGACATCCAGGTGCTCGACGACTCCACCGACGAAACTCGCGAAGTCGCGCGCGCCTGCGTGGAGCGCCACGCCGCCACGGGCCTGCCCATCGTCTACATCCACCGCACCAACCGCGAAGGCTTCAAAGCCGGAGCGCTGGAGCACGGCCTGAAAACATCACGGGGCGAATTTGTGGCCATCTTCGACGCGGACTTCATCCCCACATCCGATTTCCTGCGCCGCACCATCCCGTATTTCCTGGCGCCCGGCAGCGGCCAGAACGTCGGCATGGTGCAAACGCGCTGGACCTATCTCAACTCCGATTATTCTCTCCTCACCCGCGTCGAGACGATTCTCCTCGATGGCCACTTCGTCATGGAACACGGCGGGCGCTCGCGCCGCGGCACCTTCTTCAATTTCAACGGCACCGCTGGCGTGTGGCGCCGCGCGGCCATTGAAGCCGCCGGCGGCTGGCAACACGACACCCTGACCGAGGACACGGATCTCTCCTACCGCGCGCAGTTGAAAGGCTGGAAATTTCTCTACCTGCCGGATATCGAGTGCGCTTCCGAACTTCCCGTGGACATGAACGGCTTCAAGGCGCAGCAGGCGCGCTGGGCCAAGGGGTTGATCCAAACCGCGAAGAAAATTCTGCCCCGGGTGTTCCGTTCGGACGCGCCCTTCCACGTAAAATCCGAAGCGTTCTTCCATCTGACCGCGAACATCTCTTACCCGCTGATGGTATTGCTCTCCACAATGCTTTTGCCGGCCATGATCGTGCGCTTCTATCAAGGCTGGTTTCAGATGCTGGTGATCGATCTGCCGTTGTTTCTCGCCTCCACCTGCTCCATCTCCAGTTTTTATCTGGCGGCGCAAAAGGAATTGCGCCCCAAGACGTGGCTGAAAACATTTCTGTACATGCCCTTTGTGATGGCCACAGGCATCGGCATCAGCGTGCGCAACGCCCAGGCGGTGCTCGAAGCCCTCGTCGGAAAGAAATCGGATTTTGCGCGCACGCCGAAGTTTAGAATCGAAGGCAAGAGCGGCACCTTTGCCGCTAAAAAGTATGGGAACAAGGCCGGCTGGATGCCCTATTTCGAAGTCGCCCTGGGCTTGTATTTCGCCTTCACCGTGGCCTACGCCATTCGCAACGAGAATTACGCCACCGTGCCGTTTCTCCTTTTGTTTGTTTGGGGCTATCTCTATACCGGCTTCATGTCTCTCATCCAATCCTGGTTCGCGCATTTGCGCTTCGGCGTGAACGCTCCGGAGATGCGCCCCGCCTCCACCGGCGCCCCGGGCTTCTAGTCCGCGCCACCCACGCAAATCCGATTTACCGCTGCACCCACGCTTCGCATGGATATACAATCCGCTTCGGTGCTTCTACCCACGCGAAACTCTTTCATGGAGGCTTCATGCGCATCCATTTTTTTTCCATCCTCCTGGTTTTCTTCGCGGGCTCTTTTCTCCACGCGCAAACTCCGCAATTCTCCGAAGCCGGCAAAGCCTGCATTGAATGTCACTCCTCTTCCACTCCCGGCGTCGTGGAGCAGTGGCAATCGAGCGCGCACGCCAAGAAAGGTGTTGATTGCTATTCCTGCCACCAGGCGGACGCCAAGGACCCCGCGACGTTCGAGCACTACGGCTACAAGATCGCCGTGATCGTTACGCCAAACTATTGCGCGCGCTGCCACGCCGCTGAAGTCAAGCAGTTTGAAAAGAGCCATCACGCCGCCGCCGCGCAATTTATCGGCTCGCTGGACAACATGCTCGGCGAAATTGTGGAAGGCGGGCCCGCGGCCAACAACGGCTGCCGACAGTGCCACGGCAGCGAAGTGAAGTATCTCGGCGAAGGCCGCTTCGATCCGGCCACCTGGCCCAACAGCGGCATCGGCCGCGTGAATCCCGACGGCAGCAAAGGCACCTGCGCCGCGTGCCACGGGCGGCATTCCTTCAGTTCAGCTCTGGCGCGGCAGCCGGAAAATTGCGGCAAATGCCACCTCGGCCCCGATCATCCGCAGATCGAGATTTACAACGAGTCCAAGCACGGCATCCAGTTCCGCGCCAACATCGCCAAGATGAATCTCGACTCCAAATCCTGGATTGTCGGCAAGGACTATTCCGCCGCGCCCACCTGCGCCACCTGCCACATGTCCGCCACACCGAATCAGGGCGTCACGCATGATGTGGGCGACCGCATCAGCATCACGCTGCGCCCGGCCATTTCCATCAAGCTCGATAATTGGGAGCGCCGCCGCATTTCCATGCAGGACGTCTGCTCCAATTGCCACGCCACCGGCTGGATCAACAATTTCTACGCGCAATACGAGGCTACCATCGACCTCTACAACGAGAAATTCGCCAAGCCCGCCAAGTCCATCATGGACAAGCTGTACGCGGCAAAAAAACTCACGCCCACTCCCTTCGACGAAAAGATCGAATGGACCTACTACGAACTGTGGCACCACCAGGGCCGCCGCGCGCGCATGGGCACGGCCATGATGGGCCCGGATTACACCCAGTGGCACGGCTTCTACGAAGTGGCGAAGACTTTCTACACGGAATTCATTCCGGAGGCCGAACAGTTGATGCCGGGCGTCACCGCCGACGTCATGAAGTCCGACTTCCATAAATGGACCGCCGGGCTATCCAAGGAAGAGTTGCAGCAGCAGATCGACTACTACAAGGAGCGCTACAAACAGTAACCGCTCGTCAATCATTGGCCGCATAAGAAAGAATTGTCCCGCGCAGGGGCGATTCCGCGCGAGCGCCCTTTCATAATTTTGTGCGTTTCGGGGGATTCCTACGAGTCGTACCAGCTTGGCAGGTTCATGGCGAATTCCCTGCGTCCTGCCAGGCCATTCGCCAAGGCCCGCGCGCAATACCAGTTTAGCCGCGCCGCATTGCGCCGGGTGATGCTGCGGCGCCGCGCGTCGCGAGAGATAATTCCGGTGAGGAACCGGAAAAGCCGTTCCTTCGGCCAGGAAAACCCGTAGCACAACACCAGCGTGCGGGAGAGTTTTGCCTTCAGTCCTTCCCCGTGGAAATGCAGAAGAAAATCAAATTCACGCATGGCCTCGCCTGTGGCGTCCCACTCTGCGTTTTTCCAGAACGGTGTGCCCGGCAGCGGCGTCAGGGGAATGAAGAAGGACATGTCCATCGGCGCGCGGTACGCTTCGCGGAACAATCGCCGCATGATGGCCGGGGTATCCCCCGGCAGGTTGTAAATGAACGAACCGATCGTGAATACCTGGGGATATTTGCGCGCCAGCAGCCACAGCGCCTTTTCGCCTTCGTTGTGCAGATTCCCTTTNTGCAGCGCCTGCAGGCGGTCTTTCTCCAGGCGCTCGATACCCAGATACATCTCGCACAAGCCCGAGGCGACGCACGACGCCAGGGCTCCGCTGGCATCGTCGCGCAGCACGTAATCGGCGCGCACCCAGGCGCTCTGGTTGATGCGCCGGCCTTCCCGCAGCAAACCCTCCGCAAGTACGCCCGGTGTTTCAGGGTGCGCGTTGAAGCAGGGATCCACCCAGCCGAGGAAGCGGCGATTGTGCCGGTCCATCAGAATGCGAATTTCATCCAGCAGGCGCGCGACGGATTTCACGCGCAGGTGCGGCACCACGCGATTCCCCACCGTCTTTCCCATTTGCCGCCACAACACGCAGAATTCGCAGGCGCAGGAGCAGCCGCGGCCCAATTCGATGGCGGCGAGCCCCGCGTGATTCGTACTTTTTTGGCCGTAGCGCGCGACGGGCAGCAGGTCATAAGCCGGCAGCGGCAGCATATCGAGATCGGCGATGAGTTCGCGCGGGGCCGTGCGGACCAGCTCTTCGCCATCGCGAAATGAAATCCCCGCAACGCTTCGCAGAGCGCTTGCGGAGTTCTCCCGCAGAGCCTGCACCAGTTCCACGAGTGTGACCTCCCCTTCCCCGTGCACCACCGCATCCACCTGGCCCGTCCGCAGGACTCCTTCCGCCACATTGCCGAAGAAGCAGCCCCCGGCGATCACCTTTGCGCCACATTCTTTTGCCAGCGCGGCCAAGCGCAGCCCTTCCACGCAGCTCACGGCCTCTTCGCCGATGCCCATGAAGGAAGGCTGCCGCCTTCGCAATTCTTNCGTAAGACTCTTCCAGCCCATCTCCAGCGCCGGCGCATCAAGAATGGCCACCTGCAGATCGGGGAGCGCGCGGCGCAAGGCCGCCGCCATCGACGCAAACGCCAGCGGCGGCCAGAACGCACTGCCCGGTCCGTTGAAGGGCCACAGCGGCCGCGGCGGCCTCACGAATAGAAACGAGTCGTTCATGTTGGGGAAAAACCTGTGCGCCTGCGTAGCGACCCCCACGCAAGCAAAAGCAATAACAAAACATTCGTCAGGACAAGAAACACGTACAGGACCAGCCCGGCTGCGCCCAACCACGCCAGCATGGCGTTCGTGCGCAACCCGCCCCAGGCAATGTCCACCTGCAGGGCCAACAGAAGCATCACTGCCGCGATGAGATAGCTCTGCGAATTGCACTCCCAAAGTGCTTTCCACTTTGGCAGCCGGTCTGCCGGCAACAATGTCAGGTAGTAGATCAAGCCGAACGCGAAAAGTTGCCCGGTCAGCGTTCTCTCTTCTCCTGTTTGCGCCATCAGGTGGTAGCCAAACGGAATCATCAGCATCAGGCAGAATCCGTGCAGCCAGAGCATGCGGTTCGTGGGCTTCGGCTTAAACGATAGAATCAGGAGCAAGGCGGGCACCGCGCCGACATACAACCCCGTACACCGTTGGCAGAACGGCAAGTCCACGCCGCCCGGCGCCCAGTTCTGCTGCTGCCCGCACACGTAGGAAAAAATCTCGCGGAGCGGCTCCACGGCGCTACTCCTTGGCTGCCGGCTTGGCCTCTGTTTTCGTTGCGGGCTTTTCCGGCACGGCGGGCAAAGCTGGCGCAGGATAAAAGCTTACCGGACGCTTCGGCTGGCTCACATCCAGCAGGAATAGTCCTTTTGTCTCCGGCCGCACATTCGTCAGATAGCCGTTCGAGACCGCAATCAGTTTTCCGTCGGGAGACAGTGCAATCTGGGCCGAGACCAGAAAATCCGAGCCGTACTCTTTGTCCGGCCTCTCCTCAATGCGGTCGATGCGGCTGCTCTTGCCGTCCAGGGGAAGTTCGAGGATCGCAAACGTAGTCTGTTTCGTACTCTCGTTCCGCATCAGCACCGGAACAAAGACGAGCTTGGCGTCGCGAGACCATTGCGGGTTCCCTGTCTTGGACGGCTTCGGCGTCAGGCCCAGATCGAGGCTGCGCTCGATTCCGTCCTTTCCGAGGATCAGGATTCTGTCCGGCTTTTCTCCCGAAGACTCCGCAACAGCGGCAATTCTCAGATCGGCCGGACTGGCGTCCAACATACCGGTAAGGTCTGAGATGCCCTTCTCCTCCAGCATTTCGTGCGGCAGCGTCAGGGTCGGATGAAAGCTCAGGTCCTTCTGGTCCAGTTCACCAAGCTCAAAAGTCGAGACGTTTTCCTTTTGGGGCTGCGGTTTGGCCGCTTTCGTTTCAGTTTCTGGTGGTTGTTCGCGCTTCTCACGCAGATATAGCACGGTGCCGCCCGCGTCAAAAAGCACGCAATCCGGGCTCTCTGTAAATTCTTTCTTGAATATCTCGCCGCTTTCGAGGTTGACGCGCACCAACTCCTTTTCCCCGGCCAGGAAAAGTTGTTTCCTAACCTCTGGGACGGGAAGAATCCGGCCGTCTCCCATACCCCCGATCGTAAAGTCTTGGATTGGCTTTCCTCCCGCAACGGGGACCGCCATGATCCGCAACAGGTGATCCTTCTGGGTAATCACCAATTCGCTCTCCCCGTCTCTGGACCACTGTGCCGTCAGGGGTTGGATGTCCGTTGAATCTTCGTCAGCCCACGCAAAAACCACCCGTGAGCTCCGCAGTTTTCGGTCGAAAAGCGCAACGGCCGACTTCTGCGCTCCTTCGTCCCAGTAGGAATACAGAACCTTCTGCCCGTCGGGACTCCACGATGGGCGGCAGGCGAGGACAAACAAAACCAATCCGAGCACCGCAAGGAGTGTCAGGACGACATGTGTCAGGCTGGGGCGTTCGGCCACACACGGGGATTGTTTTCTCACGGTGCACACCTCCACGACGTTCCGCTTCATCCACAGACTGCGCGGATTAGGATGCATTGCTGTCAGAAAGTCGAGCCGGATGGTCACGTGGCCAGGGTGACCGGCATCACATTCCGCACTTGTCACGCTTCCCGCATTCGCGCACTCTAATAGGTATGAATCAATTCTTTCGCAGACTGCGCCGGCACATCACCATCGAGGAGCTGGCCAACGCGGTCACGCACGGCCTTGGCCTCGGCCTGAGCATCGTGGGTTTCGCGGTTTTGTTGGTCTTCGCGGCGCTGCGCGGCACGCCGTGGCACATCGTGGCCTGCGCGATTTACGGCAGCACGCTGGTTTGCCTGTACGCCGCTTCCACGCTTTACCACGCCGTTCCATCGCCTCGCTTCAAGCGCGCTCTGCGCATCTTCGATCACTCGGCCATCTATCTTCTGATTGCAGGCACCTACACACCCTTTCTGCTGGTGAATCTGCGCGGCGCGTGGGGCTGGTCGCTCTTTGGCGTGGTTTGGGGACTTGCGGCCGCCGGCATCGTGTTTAAATTCTGGTTTGTCGAGCGCTTCGGCTTCCTCTCGACGGCGGTTTATGTGGGCATGGGATGGCTGGTGGTGATTGCCGCCAAGCCCGTGTTTGCGCACATCACCGCGACGACATTGGTTTTGCTACTCGCCGGCGGGCTGTTCTACACCGGAGGGATCATTTTCTACGCGTCCAAGCGCATCCCCTATGCCCACGCCATCTGGCACCTCTTCGTCCTTGGCGGCAGCACTTGCCACTACTTCGCCGTCCTGCACTCCGTGCTTCCCGCGCATACCTGAGCGCGTATCCCCGCAACAGCCCTTCCCGGCTGTACGATCGACTCTTGAAACCCCCCCCCCCCCCCCCGTCCCGGAGCGGAGATACGGTTTTCCATCGCACGCTTTATGTGCGATGAATCCCACTTCGCATTCAGCTTCCAAGGGAATGTTGGGTTCTGCGGGCGGCCGCTACTGCTTTTTGGCGGCGTCATCCAGCCATTGCTGCAGGATCGCCAGGTACATAGGTTCCATATCGAGGAAGGCAACGCCGGCGCCCATGTTGGGCTGCGAGTAAATAACTCTGCCTTTCGTCTGGAAGATCTTTTCGTCAGTCCAGATTCTCAGGAGCACTTGGGTGTCCTTGGGGAAGGGATTCATCATGTCCAGGTAACACCCATGCAAACTCAGTTCGCTGACCCGGGAAGCCACGCGCACTTCCGATTTCACTTCAAGGAGTTCGGCGCTGGCGAAGAACACATACCTCGGCGTGCGGCGGCGTTCGCGTTCCACTGTCCCTCCCTGGCTGGAGCTTTTCTATTCTTCTATCCTAGCCCGGTTCCATGCCGCAATGCCGCGCGGTTGCCCTGAGCGCTACTGGCAAATTGTTCAGCCCCAGTCGAAGCTCCTGGCTGGACTGCAGCCCTCTTGCGCGGCAGCACTGGGTGAGTTTCCGATTGCCCAGCAACTCAGGCAATCCAAAGAGAGCAGTTCCGCAAATCCGTGAAATGTCATCCCACAGGTAATTTTGGGTCTTCGGGTCGCGTACTTACCTTCAAGCAAGCATTCGGCGGGCTAGCGCGGCGGCGGCGGATGGAGCGTGGCCATGTTAGAAGGCGAGCGTGGCAGCAAAGCGGTTGACCCCGCGCCAAGTCTCTGGGCGAGGTTGCCCATTTCGCTTCGCGCGGTCATCTCCGGCCTCTCTCTTACAATTGCGGCCATCAACGTGTGGCCGCTGCTGCTTCTGAAATTTGGCACGCCGCTGGCG
>JGI12270J11330_10001404_pt1 | contig 17888 bp, 21 predicted proteins | sample PeaSoiMetSII2010_FD_11330 | JGI IMG/M metagenome (IMG submission 11330)
GGCATCCCGCCAGACCCGACGACGGCGATGGTGCAGTACCAGAGGATCATGCGGGAGGAGCGGGAAGACGAAGAGCCGGGATATTACGGTGGGGGAGCGCGGCGCCGGATCCAACAGATGATGCGTCGGCGCCGCGGCCGGCGTTAGAAACGACACCGTGTTTTACTCGCGTCGCGCTCCGATACGGTGTCTACGGCGCGACTATAAGCCGGACAATGAGTGATATCGGGATTTTCAACAACCATCCTCTTGAGCCACCGCCAACTCCCCCGCTTTCATTGACTTGTCCGTTTCCTCCTCTTCCAACTATTACTAATAAATACCGCAGAGCACTTTGCCGTCGCTGTACACTACCCCACAACGACTTGAAACGGAAAGATGCGGCATGAGTAAGGCGGTCGAGTGCATTCGCTGTCACGCGCAGATGGAAGTCGGCTATGTGCTGGATGCGACCCATTCGGGATACCAGCAGCAAAACTGGTCTCCGGGAGAACCCAAACCGAGCTTCTGGATGGGCCTCAAGTTGGCAAAGGATCAAGTCCTGCAAGTCACAACGCTCAAGTGCCCGAGATGTGGGTACTTGGAGTCGTACGCAATCCCGCAAAGCCAGGATGGTGTCCTTGCATCAGGGAGGAGTTCAAGCCAACGGCAGCGTCTAGCTGCTGTCCTGATTGGGCTTGGGCTGGTGGCTCTCATGATATTACTTGGAGTTGTTTTCTTAATTCGGGCCAAGTGATCTTCACCCGGGATTTCGCGGAACTCCGCGACAGGGTCGCAAACAGGCGTTTATGCTCAAAACCCCTCCGCAGGGGTCAGTAAGCGATATCGCGACTTATCGCCAATTGCCCTGTTTGCCGACCATCCCCCCAGAATTGTCGCATTCGATCAAGAAGCTCGGCATCGCATGACCGTCGCTCAGTATTCCGGAATATTCCGCCTGACGGATGCTAGATTCTGCTTTCCTCAGCCGTGAAGGCAAGCTGACGGCCACCCGCCAGAAATGCTGCCGAGTTGCGCTCGCTTGGACAGCCGAGGGCGGCTGTCCCTACGTGGTTCGTGGCGATTGCAGACAAAGGTGGGCCGTGTGCCATACGATATGGTCATGCGAAAGTTGGCGGCGGTCGAAGAGGCCCGAGCGGTGATGACAGAGGGCATGGAGTGGGGGGTGTGGAAATGGCTCCTGGAAAAAAGACGAGTGCAGGAGATCGCAGATCGAGCTACGGCCGCTCTCCACGAGGCTGACAGGAAGGTCAAAGCCGCTTGGAGTGATGAGTTGAAAACGGCGTACAAGGAATTAGTCGAGCAAGAAAAACCTAAGCGGGGCCGCCGGCAGGAAAAAGATCCTGAGGGGGTCAACATCGCCCCTGAGGTCAGGCTCACGGCTAAGAAGGTGAAGCAAGCGTATGACGAAGGGCAGCGCGCGAGGGTGGATGCAGAAGATACTTTCGACGAAGCCGAGTGGCGAATGAGCACCGATTTGGCCCGAGAAGGGGCGCGGAAGGCGCTCGAGAGTTACGACCTGCGTGAGCATGCCATTCGCAAAGCGGAAGCAGCCGGTGGGCGGACCACATCCGGCGGCAAAGTGTAATGCGCCATAAACCGGTCAGTGATCGTGCCCCGGAGCGTGTGTAGCGTCAACTCTCCACTTGCAATACGATTCCACCATTCAGCAGACCCAAATAGACCGTCGGTCGGTTCGATCCCGAAGTCGTCTGTGGTCAGACTGGTCTTCTGCACTTGGGCTATGTGCTTCGCATTGTCCCTCAGCCGATAAGCAATTTTCATTGCCGTGCTATGGTACCTCTCAAGAACGAATCGTGCCCAGTGTAGCGATTCGTTCCTAACTGTCGAGAACAGGCGATAGCGCTCAGAATGCAGATCAGGCTGCGGCGTCCCTGAGAAACTGGGCGAAAGAACGGATTGATTTCATCTTCTCTTCACGCAATCCGCGCAGATCTTCCTCGCCGAGCCGATTTTCGTACAAGAGTCTCCCCAACACATCTGTAAGTCGCGAACCGCGAAAGTCGTATTTGCGGTCAATCTCTTTACGGCGTTGGGTCAGGTGATGTTCCAGGTCCCACAGATCCGACGACTTCTGGATCTCGTTGGCCATTCGCTTTGCTTCCTGGATCACTCCGTGAAGCTCCCGGCCCAGAGCAGCGTCGAAAGCTGCGTGGGCGATGGCCTTTTCTGATCTCGACCAAATCGGCTCGTTCTGGTGGGGATGGGGGATTGGGCTCGACGGGCTGCTCATCGTGTCCTCCGTGGCGGCATTGTATGCCTTCGCGAGACGTTGTTTCTACCGGCGTGGCCTCTTTCGCCGCGGCGGACCCAAAGTTCGGCCCCTGCTGCTGCAGCACTTCCGTCCTCAGCTTGAAACGATCGTTCACCGGGCTTCCGAGATTCTGCTTACAGCCAAGATACCGCTCAGTCGTCTGCACCGACGCATGCCCCAGCAGGAACTGAATCTGCTCCAGTTCACCACCACTGTCGTGACACAACTTCGCACAGGTCCGCCTCAAGTCGTGCGGCGCGATGTGCTCCAGACCCACCCTCTCACAACAGGTCCGTACCACGTACCAGACTACATTTTGCGAGATGCCCTTCCCCCAAACCTTGCCCGTCCTGGCGACTGCACGGAATATCCTTCCCTCCCTGACACCGGCCGCTCTTGTCCACTGATCGAGAGCCACCTTGACCCATTCTGGTATGGGTACGGTGCGGACGTGCCCGCCTTTACCGATCAGATCCACTACCGCCCAGTGACCCTGGCGGATCTGGATCTCATCTAGCTCTAAGCCAACCAACTCCGATCGGCGAAAACCACAACCAACCAGCATCGCCAGCATGGCGTAGTCCCGCTTTGCGCGCATGCCCTCGCCATAAGCACGTAGCAGGACTTCTGAGCTTTGCGCTCCGCTCAACCAATTGCCGGCGCGAAACCCAAGCTGCTTGACACCTTTCACCCGGCTGATCCCGGCAGCGAGTTCAGGGCTGAGCAACCCGGCGTCCGCGGCTTCGTGCGCCAGTCTTCGCACGGCTGCAAGTTGTTGATTGATCGTATTTGCAGCGAGGCCGCGTGATTCCAGGTACATACGGTAGCGAACCACCACGATGCGGTTGAACGCGAGGCGTGGTTCGGAACAGTACCAGGCGATGAACTGGTCGATGGCATACTCGTACACGCGGCGCGAGGCTGGCGAGCCGAGGCTGTTGAGTACTGCCCTTTTACAATGATCCAGGTCCGGCAGTCGAAGCAACCGGCGACGATAATTCGGCTTAACTTTGTGCTTGCCCATGGCGACGGCCTCCTCATGCCGCAGGATTGGGACTACGGCACAAGGCTTGGGTTATGCAAGAACCTGGTAGTAGGTATGCTCCTAAAAGGGTTTTGAGCATTGCTCAGAGACGACAAAGGTCGCCCTGTCGCCCGCTTCATGAGCGGGATCGACGGCGGGAAGACAAGTGCCGGAAACGCGTTGCTCATCAGAGAAAAGGGTGGACAACTCTGCGTGTATTCCCTGGCACTCGCCAGTCTGGGAAGGGTGCTGGTCTATGACCCGGCCTTGGCGCGGGAAGCGGTTCTGGAGGCGCGTGCGCCCCAGACAGTGCCGGTGATGTTCGCAAAACGATAGCGCGGGTCAGAGATCAGCTGACTGGTATTCATCGGCGAACTGGCGACCGAGTGTTCCATTTAGGGCTTGGTCGCCCGCCTTCACTATCCACCTGTGGGGTGAAATCTTATGGCAAAGGAGTAGAGACCAGTCACTTACGGTCGAGAAGTTGGCGACGCTCGAAAGGTTCAGTTGACAGTCTTCCGCCTCGTACACCACACCCATGCCGCCGCCGCCCAGTTTCTCGCCGATGGGGTAGTGCGAGATGGTTTGGCCGATCATGTGCAAAACCATGCTATGGCGGGCCAGTAGGCAAGTCAATGAAAGCGGTGGAGTTGGCGCGATCCCAAAAGTCAGTTGGCGCAAAATCGCGATAGCACAAGTTTGCGCTTTCCTTTCGCCTGTCAGGCGAACAAAAGGCGCAAAGTTGCGCTAACGCCTGGTTACGACACTTATGGGTCTGCGTCCGCGATCCTGTTAGGGGCCGTCCCAAGAATCTTCCGAGTCTCTTCTGAGCCTGCCGCTCAGGATCGCAAGAATATGGCCGAAATGCTGAACGCCATTGAGAACTCTCCACTTAGACGCAGAAAGCTTGGCTGCCCATTATAATCACGCCGATGGCCAGCGACGCCTCCCTCTCGTGGACGAACCGGACCGTGCTTCGCCCGGACCGCAAAGGGCCCTTCCTGTGCATCCAGGACATCATCATTTTCGTCCGCGACCTGGACCTGAGCGCGCGATTCTACGTGGACCAATTGGGCTTCGAACTGATCGCGGATCACCGCCTTCCGTCTGGCTACCGCTGGATTGAAGTGGCGCCTCCCGACGGCAGTGCGAATCTTACGCTGTTTGCGCCCAAGCCCGACCAGCCCGAATACAAGCTGATTGGCGGCGACCGCTGGATTCTTTTTATGACCGAAGATGTCCACGCCAAGTACAAAGAATGGAGCGAGCGCGGGGTTCATTTCTTGTCTGCGCCGGAGAACCCGGTGTGGGGCGGGACCTATACGCGCTTCGAAGATCCGGACGGGAATTCGTTTGGACTGGAAGGGTTCGATGAGGTGAGGCGAAGCCTGGAGTTGCGCCGGCAGGCGTACGCTGAGAAACTCGAATCCGAACGCCGCGCCGCCCAGGAACTGGAGATAGCCAAGCAAGTGCAAGCGCGGTTGTTTCCACAGATTCAACCGGAGTTGAAAACCGTGGAGTACGCGGGTGTCTGCCTGCAGGCGCGGCAAGTGGGAGGAGATTACTTCGATTTCCTGAATCTCGGGCCGCAGCGGCTGGGACTGATCATCGGTGATGTTTCCGGCAAGGGGATCGCCGCGGCTCTGCTGATGGCGAACTTGCAGGCCAGCCTGCGGAGCCAGTCGGCACTGGCCTTCGATCAGCCTGAGGCGTTGCTCAGGTCCGTGAACCGCCTGTTCTATGACAACACCAGCGACAATGCCTTTGCATCACTTTTGTTTGCCGAGTACGACGACGCGACGCGGCGACTGCGCTATGCCAATTGCGGACATTTGTCGGGCCTTTTGCTGAGAAGAGACGGCAATGTGGAGCGGCTTGAGTCGACTAGCACGCTGCTGGGGCTGTTCAAAGAGTGGGATTGCTCCATGCGGGAGCAAGAGCTCTTTCCGGGCGACGTGCTTGCGCTTTACACCGATGGCATCACCGAAGCCAGTAACGAGCGAGGAGAAGAATTTGGCGAGCGGTGCCTGGTTGAATCGCTGCGGCAACATCGGGAACAGTCGTGCCAGGCCTTGCTGACCGCAATCGTGGAGGGGGTTCGGCGATTCAGCTCTCAGGAACAGCACGATGACATCACGGCGATCGTCGCGAAGTTCAGAGCCACTAGATGACTCGTCGCCGTGTGGATTGGCTGCTTTCTCTCTTTCCCGACTGTAAATGCAGCAACAATCAGTGCAAGTGATTTACGGGAACTTCAGCAGAATAGTTGGCGTAAACATCCCGATAGCACAAGTTTGCGCTTTCCTTTCGCCTGTCAGGCGAACAAAAGGCGCAAAGTTGTGCTAACGCCTGATAACGTCAGGTAACCGCCACGATGACCTAAAATGATTGCAGCAGATCGTTGTTTTCCAGAGTACCGCTGACAACCGTGTCCGCGTCCGTCTCAACGGCCAGCATTTCGTTCCCGCCGGCCACAACCACGAGGCTGAAGTGCATTTCGGAGCCCCCCTTCGGCGTTATGGTAGCCCTGCCCCTGCAGTCCGGGTCGATTCTGTAAGAACCAGTGACGGGCTCGAACGTTAGAAACGTGCCATCCTCGCTACTCGCTACGCGTCCGCTTATCACTCCTTCTCCAGAAGGGTCGACCGTTAATTTCAACTCACCGATGAAAGCCACCGCTCCCGTTGCGAGGAAGACGCCGGTTGTTTCAAACCCAAAACTACCCTTAACTCCGGCATTGGTGCAGGTCGGGGAGCCCTGCTTCACGGCGAATCCCTCCGCAAAAAGGTGAAGGGCCAGAAACCCTGTTGACGTAACCACAATTGAGAAGGGGCTGAGTCCCGTGGGGTTACCCGTGCCGGTGCAGTTCGAGGCGACTGCGTATGTTCCGGTGACAGGCTCGGTGGCAATCACGCCGTCATGGGATGCTGTGGTCTCTCCGGTAAACGTGCCTGTGGTTGAGTCAAACGTGATCTGGGTCACGGCGGCGGTGAAAGGGGTGCCGTTGCTATCGGTTTCGTCGTGCAGAAACCCGTAGGTGCCACTCAGGGAGGCGTTTGAACATTTCGCCGCCCAGGCAGCAGAACTGAGCGCAAAGCTGGTAAGAACAATCATTCGAGCGACGCGAAACGTTGTGGAAATCATGGTGCTCTCCTCTTCCCTGTTTTTGCCTTGCGTTCGTCTATCTAGCCCGGAATTGCCTTTCTGGCCCCAAAAAACGACTGCCATGGTCACAACATGTTTATCTTCACCGCTCCACGACCCCTGTCAGGAGTGCCAACCGTTAATACTCCCATGGCGACAGGTATCCCGTGCCGGTAGACTCACAGGAGCCGCCAGTGACCGTGTAGGTCCCTACAATCAAACCGCCCTGGTCCGGGCCCGCCGTGCCAACAAAAGCAATGGTGCCATTGTCTGTTGGAACATTAAGCGCCACGGACGTACCCAAGACGAAGCTAGGTGTGGGGTACGTTCCTGGTGTCAGCTTTCCTGAAGTAAAGCAGGCACCGTCGAAATTAAACGTCCCGGTTAGGCCAAAGCTACCCTCCGAGCTGGGGCCAACCTGACCCAACTGGTCAGTACCCCAGTGAATATCTGCGCCTCCCGCGGTGGTTAAGTTGCCATACCAGGATCCGTTGAATGCTTCCACACTGTAGCCGGTCACATTGCCCTGGTCGCCGCTGGCACACCCTCCGTCGATGGTGTACGTGCCGGTAAGTTGATTCGGAAAGCCCTCTTTATTGGTGATTGTCCCAGCGAGTGTAATAACCTGTCCACTAACAGACCCGGATGTCAGGGAGATGTTGGCGTCCGTCAGGGTGCCGGTCAGGCTGATGGCGGTCGGTTGATCAAAACAACTCGAACCGTCCACATGCACCGCACCGTTTACCGAACCGCCTGATTGGCTGATACTTCCGGAAATCGTCAAGGGGGGCATCCCCGCCGTGGAGGTTGTGCTGAACTGCCAATTGCCTGCGATGTTCAATCCCTGCGGTGGTGGATCTGAAGGCGGACTCGGGGGTGAACTTGAGGGAGGCGTTCTTACTCCTCCTCCGCACCCACAGAGTAGTACGAGAACCGAAAGCAGCCATAAAGTGCTCTCCCCATGTTTCATGGAACTCCTCCCCTAGTTAGGTTTTGGCGGTCCGCCTGTTAAGCCCGTTGAAGCGGTTGCCCATAGCGGTCGTGCGTGGTAGAGGCTGATAACCATAACGCGAGCTCTGAGCAACACGTTCCAGGCCGCTTTCCTCAAGATTTGGGTTCCTGTTTTCTCATTGAGCTTGATGATTTCGGCTTCGGAGCTTCTTCCCCGCAAGAATATCCTCCTGCGAACGCCCGACCTCAATGCAACCTGGCTGACATTCATCTGAAATCTGGCTGATATCAGCTATGCCAATCATTCCTAGGGAGTTGTCAAGGCAAGGATTGTTAGGTTCGAGCAGCGGTGATAGAATCGCATGAATCGCCTGTGGCAAATGAGTCACCGGCTGTGCTCGGGACCTGTACCCAGACCTACCGCACGGATGCATTTTCAGCGAGTCGCGTGTGACAAAGTCACCTGAAACCGCTCACATTAGTCAGCCACACTTGAAACGCTTCGGTGGATTCGAATTTGACCTGCTAACTGGAGAGCTCTCCAGGGACGGGATAGAGACCCATCTGCAAGGTCAGCCCCTGCAACTTCTCGAACTCCTGCTGCAACGACCCAACCAGCTCGTCACGCGAGAACAGATCCAGCAACTTCTCTGGGCGGACGGCACCGTGGTTGAGTTCGAACACAGCGTGAACGCCGCAGTAAAGCGGCTGCGGGCGGTCCTGGGAGATGACCCGGACAAGCCGACGTTCATCGAGACGATTCCTCGTCGGGGCTACCGTTTCATCGCGCAGGTCGAGAACGGACCAAAGTCCGAACCGGTGCCGCAAGTGACAGCGGCGGCATATCCATCCCAGCCTCGACGCCAGAGGCGCGTGTGGTTAGCGTCGGGTGCTGCCGCTTTTTTGATCGTGGCTGTCGTTGTCGCGACGTGGCGATTCTCTTCGGCTCGGCCCGCTTTGACGGGAACGGATGTCATTCTTCTCGCGACGTTTGTCAATAAGACCGGCGATCCGATTTTTGACAACTCGCTGGACAAGGCCCTCGAGGTAAAGCTCACCGAATCTCCGTTCTTGAGCGTCTTCCCGGAATCGGATGCCCGGGCCACGCTGCGCACGATGCGGCATGACACGAACGAGCCCATAACTAAGGAGCTCGCAGTTGAAATTTGCAAGAGGCAGGGGCTTCGGGCAGCCGTGGTGCCTGAAATCGCGTCGTTCGGAAGCATCTATCTGATCACGCTGGAAGCGGTGGATGCGCAGAATCAAAGGGTGATCGCCCAGCAGCAAGTGGAAGCAGCAGGCAAAGAAAAGGTGGTTGCCGCGCTGGGCAAGGCGGCAGCCCGGTTGCGAAGGCAACTGGGTGAGAGCCGGCACTCTCTTGAAACTTATAACGCTCCGCTTGATCTGGCGACCACCAGCTCCCTTGAGGCCTTACAAGCATACAGGAGTGGACAAACTCTTTATCGTTCCGGCAAGCGGCGCGAGGCGATTCCCTTCTTCGAAAGAGCTGTCGAATTGGATCCGCAGTTTTGTTCGGGTTACGCCATGCTCGGCAGTGCATACCACAGTGTTGGTGACGAGCAGGGTTCCCGGAAGAACTTTGCCAGCGCCTTTGAGCTGAAGGATCGACGTCTCACCCAAGAGGAGAATTTTCAAACCACTGCCCTCTATCACTCCGCAATTACAGAGAATCTGGAGAAGGTAATCGCAGTACTTACGCTGTACAAACAATCTTACCCACGCAGCGCTTTTGCCCACAATTTACTGGGGATTGCATTGGCTCGGCTTGGCAAACCGGAAGAGGCTCTGCAGGAGTTTCATTGGGCAATCGAAGATTCTCCCGTGCCGTCGGCTCAGCATTACTACAATGCAAGCCACTCGCTGATGATTCTGGGCCGGTATGACGAGGCCAAAAAGCTCCTCGACCGCTGGCAGCAGAAAGGATCCAATACCCCATTTCAAATCGCTATCCGTTACCGGATCGCGTTCATCGAAAACGATGCAGCCACGATGGAGCAGCTTGCTCAGGAAACACCAGCCGATGACGCGCACTGGCTTCGACTACAAGAAGAGTATGCGTTTCTTCGTGGCGATTTCCGCAAACTCCGATCGCTGAGCGATAGTCTGGTAAAGCAACAGACGACCGCGAAACGCGGGCAAAATGCCGCCTTTGAACTCGCTTGGCATGGCTGGATGGAATCGTATGTGGCGAATTACGAACTAGCGCGCACGCTCTGCCGCCAGTCGGAAGAGGCAAGTCCTGACGACCCGTTGGCGATTCGGCTTTGTGCCTACGCGTGGGCGGAAGCCGGAGAGGTGACGCGCGCCGAAGAGAAGGTAGCGAGTCTGGACCGTCTGAGCCCCGATGACACTGAGAACCAGAAAAGAGATTTGCCCTTGATCCGCTCGATCATCGAGCGCAAGCGGGGACGCCCCACGCAGGCCTTGGACTTGCTCGCTTCGGTCTCGCCATTCGAACAAGACTGTTGGCAGGCTCTCTATCACCGAGCACAAGCGTATCTCGCCTCTGGAGACCATGCCAACGCCGCTGCTGAGTTCGAGAGATTAATGAGTCATCGAGGTTGGGACGAGTGGGAATTGTTCGCCCCACTGGCGCAGTTGGGACTCGCGCGGGCTTATGCGATGCAAGGGGAGCAGGAGAAAAGCCGCAAAGCCTACGAGGATTTCTTCGCTACCTGGAAAGACGCTGATCCTGACATTGGGATACTCCGCCAAGCCAAAGCCGAATACACGAAACTCACTACACCCGCACCTGCTGCTGTTTCACCATCTGGGACACAGCGATAGCCTCGTTTTTCCGTCGTAATCAACGTTGGTAGAATCGCCGCGGGTCTTGTTGCCGGAGAGGGATGAGTTGCGGGTCAAAACCGCGTTGTGCGAAGCGAAAGGATGTTCGGGGCGAATTGTCGGCAACTTGGAAGCTAGCCGCGCATGGTTTAGGTCGGGTCTGGCAATAGCTGTTGTAACATCGCCATATCGCTCATTGACCCATTGACCCATTGACCGGAGGGATGGACGCGCTCTACACCAGTAATGCTAGGCGGCGCGAAGGGGCTCCATCGGCGACCGGTCAACCTGCCCAAAATCCCCTTCGCCGTTAGCTTTGCAAGCACCTGAATCTACGTGGTCCCAAAATCGTCTGCTTACTGCCCACAAACAGATGTTTTTGAGCAACCGGGTGAAACCACTCAAACCGAATTGCCGCGAAGGTGCCGGCCAGGTGCTGCGAGTTCCTGGCAGGGACCACCAGCCTTCATCTGAGCTTTGCACCGCTCTCGACTCCGCTGTTTCGAGCCTTTCTGTGTCTTAAGAGCCCGTGGCGGAAGTAACTGTTTTTCGGAACCCAGCGGCGTGTCCGGTTTCGTAAATCCGCAAGAGATTTCGTGCGAGGCGGTGGCATTCGGTTTAGGTTAGGTCCATTGAGGCCTTCCCGGCGCGGAAAGAGTAAATAGACGAACAAAAAAAGCACGCCACCGCGATTTTTCCACTCCCGCGGCGTGCCCGCGCCCAGCAATTGGCGCAGGATCAGGCTCAAGTTGAATGCCCCCACGTGGATCAGTTGTCGCTTGAGAATGTTCTTGTGTCCGCGCAGATGCGTGCGCCTCATCCCCGCGGTCTCGTAACAGTGCGCAAAGCTGCGTTCCAAGCAGGCTCTTGCCGTAGCTGCCGCCCACGCGCTGCCGATTCTGGTACACCGCCCTTTGCTGCTCGGCCTTGCCCTGCCAATGGCGCCGTCCCTTTCGTTTCTTCTCCGGAATGTAGGTGCGCACTTCGGCCAGGTTCACTCGCTCCACGACCGGGCCGCTCAGTTTCGTGCGCATTCGCTACTTCGGCCTGCTTGCCAATCGGCACCGTACCCAACTTCTCCATCTATGCCGCTCCCATTTGCCGACCCGCTCCAACCCCGGTTGCGGCAGTCGTTGCTCACTCCTGTCAGCACTGCCATCGTGGCACGATGCGACTGGTTGTGACACTCGCCCCCACCCAGAGGCGACTTACATACCCCGTTGAAGCTCAAACAGCGGGAGGGCTCGTGTGCAAGTCAATAGCTGAATTGAGTCGGTAGATGCTGAAATCCGCAGAATGGNGCAGGTGTGCAACTTGTGAGCGCTGAGGCCTGAAAACAGAAGCTATTTGTGAATCGTCCGTTATCCGACCCAAAACTCCTCCAACGGCCCGCCGAAGCCTTTTCGTTTCACCCTGACCTGACGCCTGGAATTTGACTGTGCCTTAAACGGCAGCGCATGATTGACAAAGGGCTTAGAGCACTAATTCGCATGATTCAGAAGAGTGAACAGCAGGACATCGATCGAGAGGGGCGTCGCCTGTTAAGGGAAGCTCTAGAACCGCTCGGCTGGGTATTGACTGGCTTCGAGGAGGACTACGGTGTCGATTACGACGTCCAAGTCTTCGTGGAGAGTAGCCCGAACGGCCTTTGGTTCAAGATACAGCTCAAGAGCTCGGCTTCAAGTGACCGCTCAGCAGACGGTACGTTCGTGTCACTCCCGATTGATCTTGATCACGCGAAACACTATGGGCTGGAAATGCGTGATCCTGTTTTCCTAGTTCATGCCGATATCCAAGCGAAGAAGGTCTTCTGGTGTGCGCCGCAGCTGGACAATGAGCTTATACGAAAATTGACCGCCGGCGAGAACACATCAACGGTGACGGTCAGAGTTCCAACTTCGAATGTGCTTCCTGGCACTGCCGACCAATTCTTGAAGACCGTCGAAATGCTCTATGTGGTGCTCGGGCACAGAACTCTCGCCAGTTCAACGATGTCGTCATTTGCGGATTCTCTAAAATACCAACCGGGCGAGGAGAAACTGCGTGAGGAATTCCATCGGAGGACTGACTTTCTCAGATTCCGAAAGCTCCAGGAATTCATCGTACAAAGAAAATATGGCGAGGCCCGGACTCGCGCCCAGCTTATCGTCTCTGACCCCGATTCTTCGATCGAGAACAGATTTTGGGCCCAGGAGAATATCGGATCCATTGACTGGTCAGAGGCGGTCAGCAAGGATCACTCTCAACCAGAGCTGCCATTGATTCTTTTGAGGAATGCAAAGGTGCTGCAGCAGATGAGCAAAGCGGGACCGGCTCACCTGAAATTGTTCGCTCTTATATCGAGGAAAGCTGCAGAACTGGACAAGCTAGCAGTCGAAAACTGGGGGTTAACGATTTTGTTGCACCAGCAACGCACGCTTGGTGGGAACCCGATTATGGTGCTGAGTGCATTCGCGGCCCATGCGCTCAGCACCCGGGCAGTCATCGCTAAATATAACCAATGTCTTCGGCTCGCCAGATACGCGTCCAACTTTCAAGGACGATGGTTCTTGCCTCGCGCTCTCGCCAAGATCCCCAATGCAGTGGCATCGTTCATTGGTCGTATAGGGCGAATGGAAGAGACCCAGATGGGCGACCAAGGCGTGCAATTCCAATCTTCAATTCTTCAAGTTTGTAAGCTGATAGCTTGGATCGGCGAAGAATCGAGAGACCAGGAAGGCATCGCCTTGGCGATAGGCTGCTCCATTTTGGCGATAAGATCGGCCGAAACGGACGCATTCAAGTGGGCGGTTATGACGCTAGATCGCATTACCGATTCGAGCGCAAAGGCAGGCGCGACTGAACTCATTGAGCGCCAAATGATGCGGTGGAGAGGTGAGCAGCCAAAAGGGGACTACAATCCTGACCCCTATCAGCAACTTTTGGAAAACGCAGCGGCTTCCCTGGGCCTGGACATTTCCGATGGAAGTTCACCGCTGTCCCGAGGCATACAAATTGCGGCCAGGGATATCTCGCCCGAGAGGGTACTTCGGACTTGTGAACACATCGTGACGAGCCTGGGCGCGACCGGGCCCATAGCTCGCCAGATTGCAGCTCTTTTGGGTACGCAAATGGCGGGATCGAAGATCCTCCATTGCTCCCTCCACGACTACCATCACGAGGCCAAGGATTTTGATTCAGCTCTCGCTGAGTTTAGGGCCAAGTACTGTGATTCATGTCCTGATCGAGCACCGCGTCCGACCGACTGGAAATTTACTGGCGCCGTTCGACGCGAGTTCCAGGCCAAGCACGATGAATTCATCCGCAAGTTCAACGCGACCGGCGCCGGATTCAGATTCACCACGTCAGAATGAATGACCCCACATCATTCACTTTGGTGCCGGCGACTACGATGCGGCCATCCGTGAAACTCTTCTGTTCGCTTATTTGATCGTCCGTCCAGTTGGCGGCGTAAAGCTTCGGCAGCACGTATCGACGACAGGTGTCCGCTTCGGTCAGAAAAGGCATTGGTGCAGCGTTGGGCTAACGCAGGATGATAGCAGAGCCAGAGACGGAACTAGCATCTTTGAGGTTAGGTACCAGCGAAGGCACGAAAGAATGTGAGGGTTCGAATTGATGGGCGAGAGACCGGAGCGTAATACGCGCTCCGATAGTGGGCGTTCCTTTGCATCTAATTGATCAGCAGGAGGCCGCGATGAAAATTCAGGAAGGTGGCAACGAGCATTCAGTTGGTGACAGGAACTGTCCCGGCTGCGAGAGTCCCGTGGGTGAGCAGTTCCCGCAGCCGCACCGTGATGGCGCGACGACGTGCGCCGGATTGATTCACTCTGAAATCTTTGCAGAGGAATCGACGCCAACCGCTGGCGAGGCAGTGCTGTATCGCTGCGACGTGTGCGGCGAATCCATCTGACCCCCTTCCTTCCCGAACTCCTCGCGCACGATTTGGACGATGTCGTCGGCGTGGCTATCATCTTTGGCGAAGATCAGCGTTTTGGGGACCTCGGTGCGGCCAGGGAATATTTCAGTGAACAGGCGGTCGCGGAATGCCTGGATGATGGTGCGGATCTGGTCGGGAGCTACCACGTCGCGATCGAGCTTGGCAGCATCGTAGCTTAGATCTTCGTCGAGCTTCTCCCAGCGAACTTTACGAGTCTGGCGATCACGCTTGTCTACATAGAAGCCAGCGTTGACTGTCGAACCATGCTCGCTGATGAGGGTACGGATACGGTAAACGTCGAAGCCGACATTGACGCCATCCGCGACGGCCTGCTCGTGGTTGTACTCCATGACCAGGTTCTGGTTGAAGAAGCCGAAAGTCTGCTTGGACGGCGTGGCGGTTAGGCCAATAGTGAATGCGTCGAAGTATTCAAGCACTTGCCGCCACAGGTTGTAGATGGAGCGGTGACATTCGTCAGTGATAATGAAGTCGAAAGTCTCGATGGGAAGCTTTGGATTGTAGGCAACCGGCACTGGCTCTTTTTGCAGCAATGAGGCCTCGAAGCCGGACTGTTCTTCCTGTGCGGGATCAAACTCTTCTTCGCCCTTGAGCATGGAGTACAACCGCTGGATGGTGGTGATGCACACCTTGCAGACATCATCCAGCTTGTTCGACTCCATGTGCTGGACGTTGTAGAGCTCGGCGAAGAAGCGGTTTTCTTCAGGCGTGCGAAAGTGCTGAAATTCTTTGAGGGTCTGGCGGCCGAGGTTGCTGCGGTCCACGAGGAAAAGAACGCGCCGCGCACCGGCGTGCTTGATCAGCCGATAGATGAAGTTGCAGGCCGTGTAGGTCTTCCCGCCGCCGCTGGCCATCTGGATAAGGGCTCGTGGGCGACCCTCGGCCAGAGACTTCTCCAGGTTGCGGATCGCGATGATCTGAGCGGGGCGAAGACCCTCTGTGATGAGCGGCGAAAGACTGTGGAGCCGGGCACGCACGGTAGAGCCTGGGCGCTGGAGTTCCTGGGTAAGCCACTGATCGAGCGTTTCGGGCCGGTGAAAAGCAAAGACGCCGCGACTCCGGGAGTCGGGATCGAGCAAGCTAGTGAAGCGGGTCTCAACACCCGTGCTTTGGTACTGAAAGGGCAGCGGCCGGCGAGGTGTCGTGAGATTATCGGGGACTCCCTCGCTGTACTTGGTCGTTTGCAACTCAACGCCGGTGAGAGTGTCACCTTCTTTCTTGGCTTCGACCACGCCGATCGGCGCACCATCCACGAATAGGAGATAGTCGGCTTCGCCGTGGGCGGGCTTGAGCGGAAACTCACGGACAGCCACACCGCGCCCGGCGCCGAGGTTCGCCTGCCGTTTGTCTTGGACAATCCAGCCGGCGTCAGTCAGCAACTTGTCGATGTTCCGACGAGCCCGATCTTCTGGAGTGATAGGCATGCAAAACGCAAATTATAGCGATGTTCTGGATTCTTCGATTATCCATGAAAACAAGGATAAAGCCGGAAGATTCCAGTTGAAATTGGCTTGGTCTGTAAATACACTCTAATTATAGGTACAATGCGACCAAGAAACTCAGTTCGCACAGAGCGCGCTCAGCTGTCCATTTCGGACAACACAAATCGCATCTTGCAGCGGGTCGCAAATCTTGGAATCCTCGGAAAGACAAAAGCAGAGGTGGCTACGCGAATCGTGACCGATTGGATATGGAATAATGAGGATCGCCTTTCGCGCCAAGGCATAAGACTGCAACAGCCGAAGCCGCGGACTGCACAGGCCAAACAATGAAAGAGGTGAACGGTACTGCTGAACCGTCGGATTTCAAGAGGTCATCTACAATTAGGACGCTTGGGTCTTGCTAATCGCCACGAGTGCATACTGGTGAGGAACGAGGGCATTCTGCAATGAAAGTCGCGATACGACCCTTCACCGAGAGCGAGTTGAATGAAGTCTTTCCGGCCAACCCGATTCGGGAGGTTGATTTTGAGATCCGGTTTACGCCACGGCTTCGCGTACAGGCTGAGATGTGGCGTTTCCAAGAGAGTCTTGTAGCGGAATATCCGGAGGTAGGGCTGGAATCGGCATTGCTCCCAAATGGAAGCACTCTCAGCGTTACAGTTTTTCAAAACCAACTCAAAGCTCGGGTGATTAAGGTTTCCCCTCAAAACATGGCGCTGGCGTTCTCAACCTACAATAGGTTCGAGGACTTTAAGGAAGAAGTGTTAAAGCGTAGCGCCAATTTTTGCGCAACGTTCGGCGTTGCTTCATTGACCCGGATTGGGCTCAGGTATGTCAACGAGATCCCCTTGCCAACCCAGCAATCGAATTCCATGGCGACATACGTGAGGCCGATTGTAGATTTGGATCGCTTCCCACTAGACTCCATCCAGCAATTTGCCCTGCAGGTCGCTGCCAAGCAAGACGACCACATGATCTTGCTGCGCACGGCGATGCTGACTGGCCCCATTCGTACCTACATTCTGGATATCGACGCTTACACAGAAACCGAAAAACCCACCGCGGATATCGGCACTCTGCTTGACCGTTTTCATGACACTGTACAAAAGGTGTTTCTGGATCACGTGACTGAAGAATATAAGAAGGTCATGAGAGGCACGAAGTGAGTTCGACGCCATTGCACTCTACGAGCTATACGAGGCCCGTCTATGCTGATCCAATCGCGACGATGGGAGGCGGCACGCCGCTGATAGTTTCTATCGCCCTGGCAGGGATAGCGGATGAGTATCACGTTACCGTGAAACTGCAGCTCCTGCAGGCCTACGAGCGAACAATATTCGAGCTGCAACAGCAACTAGTACATTACAAGGCTCTCATCCACGACTTCTTGCCGAGGACTCCACTTGAAGAGCACCTCCGGCTGGAGGCCGCTCCGATTAATGAAGCCACTGTTCGTCTTTTCGACAGCATTGTGCGAGCAAAGATAGCGGGCGCACCATTGCGCGGCCAGGATGAGCCCCCAGAAGAGATGTGAGGAATGTACGTTACCACTGCCCAAATGGACAAAGCGTGCCTGAGGCAGGGCGATGTTCTCGACGCTGTGCCGTTCCCGATTCTGGAAAGTGAGTCAGCCATTCTCGGCCGGATCGACCACGAGAGTGGCGTCCAACTCCCGCACCCCAAGATCGTCCCGATTCCCCGCGAACACCGCAACCAGAAAGATTGCATTACCATGCAAGTGAAGACAAGACTCGCGTCTGGTGCAGTCCTTGCGCACTGTTGCGAGCTGGAACTGAGAAGTGGGAAGTGTCTCCTGCCAATGATTGCTGTAGCCCGACTGGTCTCGGTCAAGTCTTCTATCATCAAAGATCCGGATAAACTCGCGAGTCTGAGAGCAAATAAGGATCCACGGAACCCAAACGACTCCGGGTTCCTGGATTACTTCTATTTGTCACCCCATGCAGTTAGCGGTGGCGCCGAGTGGGTTGTTGATTTTTCTCAGATAGCATCCTTTCCTGGAACCGAATACCAATACCTTTTGCGCCGGAAAGTACTCCAACTGTCTGAGCGTGAACGAGTCAAGTTCAAGATCAAGCTCGCGATCTACCTGGGCAGGCTGACCGACGAAGAGCATGAGCTTGGTCTTGAAAATCCGTGGGCCGACGTGCCACACTCCGACGCCTCGAAAGTGGGTGGCGGCGTGAACGGTTTGTGAAGCCGCCACACCTCGCAATTCTCTTGCCGCTTTACGCGTTCATTAGGTTGTAATTCTACTTTCTTGGCTTCCCT
>JGI12270J11330_10001405_pt1 | contig 17886 bp, 14 predicted proteins | sample PeaSoiMetSII2010_FD_11330 | JGI IMG/M metagenome (IMG submission 11330)
GGCGGCCCGGGTGCCCGGTGGCACGTGCCGCGGCTGCGGGCCGGGGACCCGGACCGCTCCTCGGTCGTGACGACGTTCCTCGGCGGGGCGTGCGCGATCAGGCGTTCGGCCTACCTGGAGGCGGGTGGCCTCCCCGATCTCTTCTTCTACGGGCACGAGGAGACCGATCTGGCCTGGCGGCTGATGGACCGCGGTTACCGGCTGGAGTACGACGCCGGCGCGCGGATGTGCCACCACACGCTGCCGAACGCGCGGCACGNCACGTTCCGCCGCCGGGACGGGCGGAACCGGGTCCTGCTGGCCCGCCGCAACCTGCCCTGGCCGTTCGCGGTGGCCTACCTGGCCGACTGGATGGCGCTCACGGTCGCCCGGGAGCGCGCGAAGCCGGGCCACCTGCGTCCCTGGTTCGCCGGCTTCGCTGAAGGCTGGCGGACCGACCCGGGCGCGCGTCACCCCATCTCGCTGCGCACCGCCTGGCGGATGACCCGTGCGGGCCGGCCGCCCATTATTTGACCGAACGGCTCTGCGACAGCCTTTTACCTGCGACAACCATGTGGCCGTCGGCCTTGACGCATATACCGCTTATCGGTATATATAGGGATAGTGAGCCGGCAGCCGACGGGGTGCCAGGGGGCCCTCACCCTGTGGCCCGGACCGTCGGCCGCCTGGCTCACTGCGGCCGGGATCACCGGGTGGGGAGCGGGAGCCTGCATGAGGGGGGCGCGGGCGTCGGGATGCCCGCATGGTCCCGGACTGCGGTTGCGGGGGAGATAGTCGGCGGGCGGCGAACCCGCCGCCCGCCGGCCCGCTGGCTGGGCCGGCGGCCTTGACGCCTCAGATGGACATTCCGCCGTCGACGGCCAGGGTGGCGCCGGTGACGAAGGAGCTCTCGTCGCTGGCCAGGAAGAGCATGGCCCGGGCCACCTCGTCGGGGGTCGCGTGCCTGGCCAGCGGGATGAACTCCTCGAAGATCGAGGCGGCGCGGTCGCGTTCGGCGCCGGTGGCGGCGACCTCGATGCGGTGCTGGAACTCGTTGTCGACCGGGCCCGGGTGGATCGTGTTCACCCGGATGCCGCGCGGGGCCGTCTCCTTGGCCAGCGTCCGCATCAGCCCCACCAGCGCGTGCTTGGCGGTGGCGTAGGCGCAGATCCCCGCGTCCGAGGTCAGGCCGACCACGCTCGAGGTGATCACCACGCTCGCGCCGGCGCCCAGGTAGGCCAGGGAGTGCTTGCAGACCAGGAAAGAACCGCGTACGTGCACCGCGAGGACCTGGTCGAACACGTCCTCCGGATAGTCGGCCACCGGGGCGATGACCCCGCTGATCCCCGCGTTGCTCACCACCACGTCGAGCCGGCCGAACGTCTCGGCGGCCGTCGCCACCGCCGTCTTGACCTGCACCGAGCTGGTCACGTCGGCCATGACCCAGATGGCCGCCTCGCCGAGCGCCGCGGCGCCGGCCCGCAGTTCGTCGGCGACGAGGCCGACCAGGCAGACCCTGGCCCCCTCAGCCACGAAGGCGCGCGCGGTGGCCATGCCGATGCTGCCTTCGCCGCCGGTGATGATGGCGGCCTTGCCGCGCAGCAGCCCCCTGGGGTCGGTGGGGTTCATGCCGCCCATGCTCACGCCGCGGGACGCCGCCCGTCTTGCACGCCAGCGCACGCCGCTTGACCTCCAGAGTACGTCCGGCCCCGGTAACAGCCCCTGGCCGGCGCGGTAGTCGCGCGGTCCGACCCCGTAGGTCGCCTTGAACAGCCGGCTGAAGTGGGCCGGGTCCGGGTAGCCCCAGCGGGCGCCGATGGCCGCGACCGGCCGGGCGGACCAGCGCGGGTCGCGCAGGTCATGCCCGCAGTGTTCGAGGCGGCGCTGCCTGATCCAGCCGGCCACGGTGGTACCGCTGGCGTGGAAGAGCTTGTGCAGCTGGCGGAGCGAGATGTGGTGGGCCGCCGCGATCTGGGCCGGGGCCAGGTCAGCCTCGCCCAGGTGCTCTTCGATGAACGCGGTGATCTGCAGCATCAGCGCGCGGTGCGCGCTGTCCGGATCGGGGGGCGCGCAGTCCAGCCGCTCGGTGAGCACCGTGCCGAGCAAGTCGAGCACGTTGCCCGCCAGCCGGATGCCGGTCCTGGGATCCCCGTTGTCCACGTCGTCGAGCACGTCGGCGACCTGGCCGAGAAACGGGCCGATGAGCGTGGCCAGTCCGCCGGCCTCGCCGGGCAGCCTGGTCGCGGTCAGCCCGGCCAGCCGCGACTGCGGCAGGCCCAGCATGTCCCGGGGGAAGACGAGCACCAGCATGCGGTGCGGGTCGCTGAACGCGAGCGTGTACGGGCGGTCGGTGTCGTACAGGGTGAAGTCGCCCGGGGTGAGCGTCGCCTCCCGGCCGTCCTGGATCAGCACCGAGGTGCCGCGCAGCTGCAGGCCGATCTTGTAGCAGCCGGCCGGCGCGGCCTTGACCAGGCGGGGCGTCCTGCGAGCGGTGTGCGCCTCGGCGGATACCTCGATGAGCCGCAGGCTGCCGAGCTCGCAGCCGCGAAGCCGGCCGGTGAAATCGCTCTCGCCGCCGGGGCACCAGACCTCCAGCGGGACGAACGCGTGGGACAGGACGTGCTTCCAGTATTCGAAACGCTGCCCGGAAGGCAGGTCGAGCGTGCGTGCTACATCGGGCATGGCTTCCTACCTCCTTCGGTAGTCGTCCTAGCTTGAGGGCCGGTGCGCGGATGGTCAAGGGATGTGCCCGGTAGTGCAAGACCGCCGGCGCCGGGCGGGCCGACAATGACGCGACATGGGGGTTTGCGGGCCACCACTGACCTCATGTGCGGAGATAAAGATGACTGATTCGGCGTATCGGAGAGATCTAGGCCTCCTGAGCAGACGCGGCTTTCTCGGCGCGGCGGGGGTCGCCGTCGGCGGCGGGCTGGCGAGCATGGCAGGTTGTTCGAGCGCCCTGAAGCAGACGTCTTCGCCCGCCACGTCCGGCGGATCGGGCTCGGGCGGCACCATCAAGATCGGTTTCATCAGCCCGGAGACCGGCCAGCTTTCCGTGTTCACCCAGTCGAACGGCTACATGCTCGGCCAGGTGCGCTCGGCGCTGGCCAAGGGCCTGCCCGTCGGCGGCAAGAAATACTCGGTGGAGATCATCGCCCAGGACAGCCAGTCCTCCTCGGCCCGGGCCGCGACGGTCGCCTCCCAGCTCGTGCAGCAGGACGGGGTGGACTTCCTCATCGCCACCGCCACGCCGGAGACCGTCATCCCCGTCTCCGCGCAGGCCGAAGCCTCCGGCGTGCCCTGCATGCTGACCATCTGCCCGTGGGAGCAGTGGTACTACTCGAGCAGCGGCGCCGCGAACACGTTCAAGTACTCGTACATGTACTTCCTCGGCACTCAGGAAGAGACCAACCTGTTCGCGTCGGTCTGGGACAAGGCATCGACCAACCACGTAGTCGGCGGCCTGTGGCCGGACGACGTGGACGGCGCGGGATTCGAGAAGTACATGAAGGCGAAATTGGGCGGCATGGGCTGGAAAGTCGTGCCGTCCGGCGCCTATACCGACGGGACGTCGGATTTCGCCTCGATCATCTCGACGTTCAAGAGCGCCAACGTGGAAATCCTGCACGCCGTGCCCATCCCGCCGGATTTCATCACGTTCTGGCGCCAGGCGCACCAGAACGGCTTCGTACCGAAGATCGCGTCCATTTCCAAGGCATTGCTGTTCCCGAGCGCGGCGGCCGCGCTCGGACCGCTGGTGACCAACGTGATGTCGCCACTGTGGTGGACCCCGCAGTTCCCCTACAAGTCCTCCCTCGACGGGACCACCGCGTCGGCGTTCGCCGCGAACTACAAGACCAGCACCGGGAACGAGTGGACCCAGCCGATGGGGTTCAACTACGCGGTCTTCGAGATCGCGGTCGCCGCGCTCAAGGCGTCCGGCGACCCGAAGAACGCGGCCGCGGTGGCCAGCGCGATCGGCACGCTCAAGGGCCAGGCCATCACCGGGGATTACGACTTCACCAGCGGCCCGGTGCCGCACGTATCGCAGATCCCGGAACTGCTGGCGCAGTGGCGGCTGGTGTCGGGCAGCCCCCAGCTGGTGGTCATCGACAACTCGCTGCTGCCCGCGGTGCCGGTCGCGAGCTCGCTGCAGCTGCTGTGAGCCCGCAGTAGTGAACCCGCCCTCGCTCGAGGTCACCGACGTCGCCAAGAGCTACGGCTCGCTGGTCGTGCTCAGCTCGGTCTCGCTCGCGGTCAGCGCGGGCGAGGCGGTCGGCATCGTAGGCCCGAACGGCGCCGGGAAGACCACCCTGCTCGACCTGCTCACCGGCACCGGGCGGTGCGACGCGGGCCGGGTGCGGCTGCATGGCCGGGACGTGACGCGGCTGCCGCCGCCGCTGCGGGCCAGGATGGGCCTGGGCCGCACCTTCCAGGTGCCCAGGCCGCTCGGTGACCTGACCGTGTTCGAGAACGCGCTGGTCGGGGCCATGCGGGCGGCGGGTCTTCGCGGCCGGCAGGCCTACGGGGCGGCGTATGAGGCGCTCTCGCTGACCGGGATGACCGAGGAGGCCAACACCAGGGCCGGATCGCTGCGGCTGCTGGACCGCAAGCGGCTCGAACTGGCCCGCGCGCTGGCCATGCGGCCGCGGGTCCTGCTGCTCGACGAGATCGCCGGCGGGCTCAGCGACCCCGAAACGGAGGTCCTGATCGAGACCATCCGCGCGGTGAACGCGCGCGGCACCACGATCGTGTGGGTGGAGCACGTCATCCGGGTCCTGGTGGCGGTCGCCACCCGGCTGATCTGCCTGGCTGACGGGCATGTGATCGCCGACGGGGTTCCGGCGCAGGTACTGGCCCTCGACGAGGTGCGGGCCGCGTTTCTCGGCGGCGGAGTCCTCGGCGGCGGAGTTCTCGGCGGGGGAGCCCTCGGCGGGGGCGTGCCGTGAGCACCGCGGCCCCGCGGGAACCGCTGCTCGAGGTGACCGGGGTCGACGTGTTCTACGGCGACTTCCAGGCGCTGTTCGGCGTGTCCTTGTCGGTGGCCCGCGGCCGGGCGACGGCCCTGGTCGGGGCCAACGGGGCGGGCAAGACGACGCTGCTGCGCACGATCGCCGGGGTGCAGGCGGCCGCCTCCGGGTCGGTCCGCTATGCCGGATCCGACCTCACCGCCGCACCGCCGCACCGCCGGATCTCCCGGGGCATCGCCCTGGTGCCCGAGGGACGCAAGCTGTTCGGCAGCCTGACCGTCGAAGAGAACATCCGCCTCGGCGCGGCCGCGGCCGCCTCGTCCGACTGGCCGCTCGACCGGATCTACGGCGTCTTCCCGATGATCGCCAAGCGGCGCGGGCAGCGCGCGTCCACCTTGTCCGGCGGCGAGCAGCAGGCGGTGGCGATCGCGCGCGCCCTGGCCGCCGCACCCACGCTGCTGCTCCTCGACGAGATCTCCCTCGGCCTGGCGCCGCGGGTGGTCGGCGAGCTCTACCAGACACTGGCCGAACTGCGCGAGGCCGGCGCCACGCTGCTGATCGTCGACCTCGCCCACGGCGACCTGGCCGTGTGCGGCGCCTACCTCGGGCTCGTGCTGTCCTCCTCGCTCGGGGTGCCGGTCTGGTACGTACTGCCGCTGCTGCTGCCCGCCGCCTTCGTCGCCGGCCTGGCGCTGCAGACGCTGCTGTTCGGGCGGGCGATGCGGCACGGCGTGCTGGCGCCGGTGCTGGTCACCTTCGGCCTGTCGGTGATGATCGAGAACCTGCTGCAGGTGGCGGCCACGTCCGACCCGCGCGGCCTGGCCGGCGGCTCGCTCGCCCTGGCCAGCTTCCGCATCGGCAGCCACATCACCGTGTCCTGGCTGTTCATGACGGCGTTCCTGACCGCCTGCGTGGTCCTGTCCGGCCTGCAGCTGCTGCTTTCCCGCACGTCGTGGGGGCGCAAGGTGCGGGCGACCGCCGACGACCTCGACACCGCCCGGCTGGTCGGCGTCAAGGTGCGGGCGGTATTCGCCAGCGTGGCGGGCATCGCGGTGGCCACCGCGGCCCTGGCGGGCGTCTTCATCGGCACCATCGGGACCTTCGATCCGCTGGCGGGCTCGAGCACGCTGATCTTCGCGTTCGAGGCGGTGGTGATCGGCGGCATCGGGTCGCTGTGGGGCACCCTGGTCGGCGGCATGGCGCTGGGCGTCACTCAGGTGGTGGTCGGGCAGGTCAACCAGGCGTACGCGGTACTCGCGGTACACCTGCTCTTCCTGGCCGTGCTCGCGGTCCGGCCGGCCGGCCTGTTCGCCAGTCATCAGGCCGCGTACGAGGTTCGCGGGTCTGGGGCGCTGGGGTGAGGCGCAGCGCCGGGGTAAGACGGGCCGCGGCACCTGTGGCCGGCCCTGGTGAATCAGGCCCTGGTGAATCAGGCACCGGGCAGCCGGTCACCGTCAGCCGGTGGAGCCGGACGGCAACCGGCTTCACCGGCGTGGCGGTGGTCGCCGTGGTGGTCCTGGCGGCCGTGCCCTACTTCGCCGGCGGCCCGGCCGAACAGCCCCTGATCACCTTGCTGACCTTCGTCGCCATGGCCAGCCAGTGGAACCTGCTGGCCGGCTTCAGCGGGCTCACCTCGTTCGGGCAGAACGCCTATATCGGCGTCGGGGCCTACGCGCTGTACCTGGTGGCGCTGCACGGGGTGAATCCCTTCGCCGCCATCATCCTGGCCGCGATCATCGCCGCGGTGATCTCGCTGCCGACCTCTGCGCTCGTGCTGCGGCTGTCCGGCGGCTACTTCGCGGTCGCGACCCTGGTGGTCGCCGCCGTGTTCCAGATCGTGGCCACGCTATCGCCCTCGGTGGGCGGCACCACCGGGGTGAGCGTTCCCGGCCTGGCCGGCTACGGCCCGGTGCTGCGGGAGGCGCTGACCTACTGGGCCACGCTGGCCGTCGCCGTGGTCAGCGTGGTGGGCGTGTACCTGCTGGTGCGGCGGACGTTCGGGCTGGATGCCCGGGCGGTGGGCAGCGATCCGGTCGCCGCGGCCAGCACCGGCGTCCGGGTGGGGCGGATCAGGCGGCTGGCCTACCTGCTGGCGGCGGGCGGCGCGGGCGCGGTGGGAGCGCTGATCGCGCTGCAGACCCTGTACGTCGAGCCGACCTCGGTGTTCAACATCCAGTACAGCGTGTACATGCTGTTCATGGTGCTCATCGGCGGAATGGGCACCATCGAGGGCCCGGTGCTCGGGGCGCTGGTGCTGTTCGCCCTGCAGGAGACGCTGTCCTCCTACGGTGCCTGGTACCTGGTCATCGTCGGCGGCCTCGCGGTGATCGCCACGCTGGCCGCCTCGCGCGGGCTCTGGGGTCTGGTCAGCGACCGGTTCGGCTGGTCCCTGCTCCCGGTCGGCTACCAGGTACGTCGTCCGCGCGGATGACGGTCTATCGCCCGCGGGGATGACGAGCGCCCGAGGATACCGCGCGTAAGATATGTCGTGTGCAGAGACGCGGTATTCGCGTACTCGCGCCAACGACGGGGGTCGAGGGCGGCGGCGCGGGGACATCCAGGCCCGGAGGGTGGCATTCCGTCACCGCCGTGCCCTGGGCCTGGCTGACCGCCGGGCTGGTCGGCTGCGCCCTGTTCGCCGGCGGGGTCACTTTGTTCAGCCACGATTCGCTGCACCGGCTGTGGGGCTTTTCCGCCGCCTGTGCGTACGCGCTGGCCGCCCTCGCGGTCCTGGCCGGCCGGTCACGGGGAACCCGCGGTGTCGACGTCGCGCTGGGCGTGATGCTCTGCGGGGCCATCTTGTTCCCGCTGCTCTGGATGGTCGCCCACGGCAACGGGGAACCCGAGGTGGGCGTGGTGGCCCGCTCCGCCACGACGCTCATCAAGGACGGCACCCCGTACCGGAGCTCGCAGGCGCTGGCCACCACCACCAACCCCAACCAGTACAACCCGTACCTGCCGCTGATGGCGGCGTTCGGCATACCGCAGGCGCTGTTCGGCCACAGCCTGCTCACCGATCCGCGGGTCTGGTTCGGCGCCGTGTTCCTCGTGGTGTTCGCCGTCGCGCTGCGGATCGCCGGGGCTAAGGATGGCCTGCGGTGGGCCCTGCTGCTGACGGCCTCGCCGATCATCGCGTTCGAGCTGTGCGTCGGCGGCACCGACGTGCCGATGGTCGCGTTCCTGTGCCTCGGCTTCGCGCTGCTCTGGCGGACGCAGCGGGCCAGCCCGGTCACCGCGGGGCTGGCGCTGGGCGTTGCGTCGGCGATGAAGGCGACCGCCTGGCCCGCGCTTGTGGTGGCGTTCGCCCTGCTCTACGTGCGCGACGGCCAGCGTGCGGCGTGGCGGTTCACCGCGGTGGCCCTCAGCGTGGTCATCGTCATCGTGGGCCCGTTCGCGGTGCTCAAGCCGGGCGCCCTGGTGAAGAACACCATCTTGTTCCCGCTCGGCCTGGCCAGCGTCAAGTCGCAGGCGGCGAGCCCGCTGCTCGGCCACGTGCTCGCGCAGACCGGGGTCATCGGCCATACGATCGTCGTCATCCTGCTCATCGGGTCCGGGCTCGCGATCGCGGTGTCGCTGGTGATCCGGCCGCCCCGGGACGTGCCCGCGGCGACCATCCGGCTGGTTCTCGGCCTCTCGGCCATGTTCGTGCTCGCGCCGTCGACCCGGTTCGGCTACTTCATCTACCCGGCCGCGATGGTGCTGTGGCTCCTGGTCGCCAATGAGGGGCGCAAGGCCGCCGGGCTTGCGCTCGAGCCGGGCGAGCCGGACGTGCTCGTCTCAGGCTAGGTCGGCGAAGTCCCGCTGCCAGGCCGCGTACCACCGGGCGAACCACGGGTCCATCCCGGCCAGCGGGACGATATAGGTGACGGTCTGCGCGAAGTAGGAGCGCTGCCGATCCGAGCCCAGGTTGCGCAGCGTCTGCACGTTGCTGGCCCGGTCGGCCAGCTTGACCAGGCGCGCCCGGGCCGGAGCGTCCCGCAGTCGTCGCAGGTAGGCCTGCTTGACCTCGGACTTGTCCTGGCCGGGGCCCGGCTCGGGAATCGTCACCCAGCCGACGAGCTCGGCCACCTGCGGCCCGAACGCCGCGCTGACCTGCTCCAGGGTGCACGGGGTGTCCTCGACCACGTCGTGCAGCACGGCCGCGCACAGCACGTCGGCGTCTGTGACGCCGGCGCCGCGCACCAGCACCTCGAGGGCCTCGAGCAGGTGATCCAGGTACGGCGCGCCGGTGGGACGCCGCTGGTCCCCATGCCAGGCGATCGCGAACCTGACCGCCTCGCCCACCCTGGCCGCCGTCTCGGCGGGCACCAGCTGCCCAAGCTCAGCCTCGGCCCGCCCCCACTCGTGCCAGCTGACGAAAAGCTCCACACGGCCCATTCTGCGCGACCCGGTAACCCATGAACGTGGCGCTCTACCTAAAAGAACCACTATCAGTCACAACCATTGAATCGGCGGCCCGGGGTTCCGGCCCCCGGGGTTGAGGGGTTCCGGGTCCAGCGGGGGCAGGGCCTAAAGTAGGTCCGTGCGTCTTGGACCGCGTGCCAATGGGGTCACCAAGCTCACTGAGGCAGATGATGCCACGGTGCAGTTTCCTGTGGCCGGGAAGGACCCTGGGAAGAGCCCCGGGGAGGACCCTGGGAAGAGCCACGGGAAGAGCCCAGGGAAGAGGCATAGGAAGAGGCACGGGAAGAGCTCCGGGTGGTGGGCCGGGTGGCTGTTCGGCGCGGTCACCGTCGTGCCCGCGATGCTGGCCGCGGCGTGGCTGCTCCCGGCGTTTCCGCTGCTGCTCGCGGGCCGGTTCTCGGCGCGGCCGATGGTGTTCATGTTCGCCCCGCTGGCCGCCGGGCTCTGCTACTTCGCCGTGCGCCAGCTGCCCGCCAGCTGGCCAAGCTGGCCCAGCTTCCGCCGCGAGAGCCCGGAGGGCGGGAAGGGCCCGGAGGGCGGGAAGGGCGGGGAAGGCAGGGAAGGCAGCGTGCGCCCGGTGCCGTGGTGGGCGGTGGCGGGCACGGTGGCGGTGGCGGTCGCGTTCGCGGCCTGGCAGATCGCGGAGCGCACCGAACAGATCATCTACCTGCGCGATCCCTCGACGTACCTCGAGGTCGGGTACTGGATCGCGCATCACGGCTCGCTGCCCATCCCGGACTCGCTGGCCGCGTTCGGCGGCCCGCACCCCGGCCTGGGGTTCGCCAGCCCCAACTACTACCCGCGCGGCTCCGGGATCGTGCCGCAGTTCATGACCGGGACGCCGCTGGTCCTGGCGGCGGCGGTCTGGCTGGGCGGAATCCCGGCCGCGCTGATCATGACGCCGCTGATCGGCGGGTGCGCGGTGCTCTCCTTCGGCGGCCTGGCCGGCCGGCTGGCCGGCCCGAGGTGGGCGCCCGCCGCGGCGGCCATCCTGGCGCTGAGCCTGCCGGAGCAGTACACCAGCCGCGCCTCCTTCAGCGAGCCGCTGGCCCAGGTGCTGCTGTTCGGCGGCCTGTGCCTGCTGGCCGACTCGCTGGTGGTCAGGCGCACGCAGAACAACAGCGACTGGCCCGGCCAGGACAAGGTGCTGGCCGGGCTGGCCGGGCTGGCCCTGGGGCTGACCATCCTGGTCCGGATCGACGGGCTCAGCGACATCCTCCCGGCCGTCCCGTTCCTCGGCGTGCTGCTGGCCGCGCGCAGGCGGCAGGCCATCCCGTTCGGCGCCGGGCTGGTGATCGGGGTGGGCTACGGCCTGGCCGACGGCTACCTGAAGTCCCGGCCCTACCTGGACCTGGAGGCGCCGTCGCTGCGCCCGCTCGCGCTGATCGTCGCCGTGGTGGTCCTGCTCGCCCTGGCCGGGGTCGCGGTGACCGCCAGCCCGGCGGCCCGGCAGAGGCTGAACGGAAAACTGAGCGGGAAACTGAACGGGAAACTCGCCGCCAAGGCGGTGCGCTGGCTGCCTGCGGCGGCCGCGGCGCTCACCGTCCTCATCTTCGTCGGCTTCGCCGTCAGGCCGCTGGTGCAGACGGTGGCCGGGGAGACCGACCCGACCTCGATCGCCTACGTGGCCGAACTGCAGAAGCTCGCGGGCCTGCCCGTCAACGGGCGAGATCAGTACTACCAGGACAGCCTGTACTGGGTGATCTGGTACCTCGGCGTGCCCGCCGTGCTGCTCGGTGCCTTCGGCCTCGCGGCCCTGGCCCGGCGGTGCGCAAGAGCGCTGCTCACCTGGTCCGATCCCAGCGCCGCGGCCCGGGTCTGGGCGCTGCCGGCCATGATCGCGATCTGGGTGATCGTGACCGTGCTGTTGCGGCCCGCGGTCGCCCCGGATCAGCCGTGGGCGAGCCGGCGGCTGGTCCCGTTCGTGCTGCCCGGCCTGATCCTGGCCGCTATCTGGGCCTCCACCTGGCTTAAGGACCAGGCCGCCCAGCTCGGCCGGACCCGGCTCACCGAAGGAATAGTCGCCTCGTGCTGCGTGGCGTCCCTGGCCATCCCGACCGCGCTGACCACCCTCGACCTCGGCGTCACGAAGCAAGGCGGCCTGACCGCGCACGGGATGGCGTTCAGGAAGATCGGCGTCGGCGAGCTCAGCGCGGTCAACGGACTGTGCGCCGCGATCGGCCCCAACGCGTCGGTGATCATCCTCGACTCGCTCACCGCCGACCGGTTCGCCCAGGTGGTCAGGGGCATCTGCGGCGACCCGGCCGCGGTGCTGGCCAATCCCACCAGGGCCACGGCCAGCGCCGTGGTGCAGGGCATCGAGGGGGTCGGCAGGCGCCCGGTGCTGCTCGCCCAGCAGCCGACCGAACTCACCGCGTACGGCGCCCCGCGTGAGGTCGTCAACCTGCTGACCACCCAGGAGGCGCACAACCTGACCTCGCCGCCGACCCGCACCTGGCTCATTCACTACACCGTGTGGATGGTCGATGCGGGCGCTACCTCACCGGGCGGCGGCCCGGCCTAGTACTCTCGCTGGTCGTGAGCACATTCACGGGCGAGGAGATCCCGCACGCCTCCATGGTGATGTACGTCAACCCGCTCAAGGTGCTGATGCCGCCGGCCCTGTTCCTGCTCGGCTTCGGCGCGGGAAAGGGGATCTACGACCTGGTCGTGCACCCGCTGCACTTCGCCAACGACACCCTGCTGATCTTCGTGACCGGCATGATCCTCGCGAGCCTGGCCCTCCTGGCCGACCTGATCGCCCGCTCCCGCGGGGACACCTGAGCGGGGACACGTGAGGATCGCGCTAGTCGGCCCGGCCCACCCGTACAAGGGCGGCGGGGCCCGGCACACCACCGAACTCGCGCACCGGCTGGCGGCCGCGGGCCACGACGTCGTCGTCGAGTCATGGCGCGCCCAGTACCCCCGGCGGCTGTACCCGGGCCAGCAGACCGTCGACGTCGCCGAGGGCGAGCCCTACCCGCGCACCCACCGCGGGCTGGCCTGGTACCGCCCGGACGGCTGGCTCGCCGCAGGCCGCCGGCTAAGGTCCGCGGACCTGGTGGTCTTCGCCCTGCTCACCCCGCTCCAGGTGGCCCCGTACCTGGCGATCCTGGCCGGCCTGGCCCGCGGGCCGAAGCGCCCCCGCACCGCGGTCATCGCCCACAACGTGCTGCCGCACGAGCGCAGGCCGGGCGACCTGGCCCTGACCAAGACCCTGCTGTCGCACGTGGACACGGTGATCACGCACTCCGCCGGGCAGACCGCGCAGGCCCGGGAACTCGCGCCGGGCGCGACGGTGCTGACCGCGCGGATCCCCCCGCACCTGCCAGGAACCGACCACCAGAACCATGGGACCGAACGGACCCCGGTGCCCGCCCCGGCCCAATGCACCCTGCTCTTCTTCGGCATCGTCCGCCCCTACAAGGGCCTGGACGTGCTGCTGCGCGCCCTGGCCGGCGCGCCGGCGCACGTCACGCTGACCGTGGCGGGGGAGTTCTGGGGCGGCACCGGACAGACCGAGAAGCTGATCGCCGACCTGGGCCTGCGCGACCGGGTGACGCTGCGCCCCGGATACGTGCCCGCCACCGCGATCCCGGCGCTGTTCGCGGCGGCGGACGCGCTCGTCATGCCGTACCGGGAGGCGACCGCCTCGCAGAACGCGCTGCTGGCGTTCGCGCACGGCGTGCCGGTGATCACGACGACGGCCGGGGCGCTGGCCGAGCCGGTACGCGACGGCGTGGACGGGCTGACCTGCGCGCCGGACGACGCCGAGGACCTGCTCCGCACGCTGATCCAGATCAGCGACCCGCAGACGGCCCAGCGGCTTCGTTCGGGTGTCAGGGCGTGGGATGCTGAGCCGTTGTGGGCTGCCTATCTGCAGACGATGCTGGCAGGGTAGGACCTCGTGAACCCCGCGCCCGGCCGATGGCCAGGCCGATCCCGGCCCAGAACAGGTCGCCGATCGTCATGACCACCCGCGAGGCGAGCGCCACGACCAGCGCGGACGCCGACGACATGACCGGGGCGAGCACGGCGACCAGGGCGATCTCCCGCGGCCCGATGCCGCCGGGGAAGAAGATGATCAGGAAGCCGACCGACCAGGCCAGCGCGTAGCCGCCGAGCGACAGCGCGAAGACGTGCGGGCTCGCTCCGGCGAACACGCTGATCAGGAACCAGGCGTGCGCGCCGAAGCAGAGCCAGCCGAGCGTCGTCCAGGCCAGCGCGCGCGCCATCCCGGCCCCGCTGACCGACTCCTCGAGCGGCGGCTGCCGCAGCACCCGCAGCGCCAGGTTCAGGCCGAACTCGATGATCGTCGGGTGCAGGCAGACCACGGCGAGCGGCGTGATGGCCAGCACCCACCAGTAGTGCCTGGCCGCGTGCGCCTCCGTCAGCGGCAGCATCACGCCCGCGGCGATCAGGGCCACCACCAGGGTGGTCGCCATGCCGACCAGGCTCGCGGTGGCGCTGCGCCGGCGCGGGATGTCGTAGTCGCGGGCCAGTTCGACCTGAGCGGCCAGCGCCCACACCGCGCCGGGCACGTACTTGCCCAGCTGCCCGATGAACATCACCCGGATCGCGGCGCGCAGCGGCAGCGGCGAGCCGAGGTCGGCGAGCAGCGCGCGCCAGGCCAGCAGCATGCTGCCGAGCCCGGCGAGCACGCAGACCGCGGCGCCGGCCACGTCGTAGGCGGCCAGCTTGGCCAGGGCGGCGTGCACCTGGGTCCACTGCGAGGCCAGGCCGTAGACGGCGAGCCCCACCGCGACCGCCAGCAGCCCGGCCCGCAGCCACGGGCTCCGTGCCAGCCGGGTCGGGATCAGCGGGGCTGGGCGCAGGCGGCGCAGGCGGCGCCGGCGGCTATCGGGGCGGCTATCGGGGCGGCTATCGGGCACGCCGCTAGCGTATCCAGGCCGGCCGACCGCCGCAGCCCCCATTGTTACCCGGCGGTAAGCTGGCAGGATTTCGCCTAAAGATGGCGATGCTGCCACTCGTCAGCCGGGCGGCCGCCTGGCAGGCTTGATGATCATGAGCAAGCGGAACGTGCCCCTGGCTCACGCCCCGGAAGGGCGGGAGGGGGACGGATCGCAGGCGGGCCGGATCGTTCGGGATGAGGAAAAGAATTTTGGGGCGGGTGCGGCGCGGCGGGCCAGACCCAAAGACCTGGTCGCCTGGGTCTGCCTGCTGATCGTTTGGGTGGTGTGGGGCAGCACGTACCTGGCCATCAGGGTCGGGGTGCAGACGATGCCGCCGCTGCTGATGGCGGCGGCCCGGAACCTGGTGGCCGGCCTGGTCATGTTCCCGCTCGCAGTGCTTCCCGCTCGCCTCCGGGGCCCCACCCACCTCCCCGGCCCCCTCCGCTGGCGCCTCCTTCCCTCGTCGCTCGTCCCTCGCTCCTCAGTCCAGCCGGCGCCGCGCCCCTTTGGCTCGCCTCGGCACTGGCCCACCCGCGCGGAGTGGCTGGGCTGCGCGATCGTCGGCGTCTTGCTGCTGGTGGCCAACGGCGTGGTGGGCGTGGGCGAGAAGACCGTGCCGTCCGGGCTGGCCGCGCTGCTCATCGCCACGGTGCCGCTGTGGCTGCTCGGCATCGACGCGGCGCTGAATCACGCCCGGCTCGGCCTCGCGCCGCTGGCCGGGCTGGCGCTCGGGCTGGCCGGCGTCGCGCTGCTGTCCGGCCTGGGCGGCGGCGCGCACGGGACCTCCGTGGCCGGCGTGGTCATCATCCTGGCCGCGGCGGCCGCCTGGGCGCTCGGCACGATCATGGCCCGCCGGGTCACGATCCCGTCCAGTCCGGCGCTCGCGAGCGGGATGCAACTGCTCATCGGGGGCGCGGCGCTGCTGGTCCTGGGCGCGGCGGCCGGGGAGTTCTCCTCGCTCCGGCTGGCCGAGGTGTCGGCGCGGTCGTGGCTCGCCCTGGCCTACCTGATCGTGGTGGGCTCCATCGTGGCGTTCTCCGCCTACGGCATCGCGGTCCGGGCGCTGCCGACCGCGACCGTCGCGACCTACGCCTACGTGAACCCGGTGATCGCGGTCCTGCTCGGCGCGCTCATCCTGAACGAGCGGCTGACCCCGGCGATGATCGGCGGCGGCGTACTCATCCTCGGGGCCGTGGTGCTGGTGGTGCGCCGCAGCCCTCCGGCGCACTGAGTTGCCGCAGCGGGAACGGTACGTCGGCCTGATCCCTCCGGACTGCTGAGATCCTCTCCGCCAGCGGGACAGCCACCCAATCCGGGTGAGGCCAGATCACACCCCGCGGGCTTGACTTATGCCATGGGGCACAGAGGATAACGAAGCAGGAAGTTGCGATGTCTGCGGAGTGAACAGAAAGGAAACGGCGATGGGTGTGCTGACGGCGGCGGCTCCGCCCCGCGGTTCGTTGCGGTACCAGCTGGATACGGGGCTGGGGCAGCTGGGCACGTTCGAGCGCGTTGAGCGGGGTAAGGAAGCGCGGGCCGAGGTGCCGCGGGACAGCCATGCGGTGTTCGATCCGGGCCCGGACCGGCCCGATCCGCTCGCCCTGCTGGAGGAGCAGGCCAAGGCGCGGGTGCCGGAACTGGTCCCGGTGCGGTGGGGCCGGATGATGGTCTCCCCGTTCACCTTCTACCGCGGCGCGGCGCTGCCGATGGCTGCCGACCTGGCCACCACCCCGGTCTCCGGGCTGGCGGTGCAGGCGTGCGGGGACGCGCACCTGTCGAACTTCGGCATCTTCGGCTCGGCCGAGCGGCGCCTGGTCTTCGACGTCAACGACTTCGACGAGACGCTGCCCGGCCCGTGGGAATGGGACGTCAAGCGGCTGGCGACCAGCCTGGAAGTCGCCGGGCGGGACAACGGGTTCGGCGGCAAGGACCGCCGTGCGATCGTCACCGCCACGGTCGCCAGCTACCGGCAGGCGATGCGGAACTTCGCCGGGATGACCAACCTGGACGTCTGGTACGCGCACGTGGACGTCGACCAGGTGCGGGCGGACTTTGACGCGCAGCTGAAGGCACGGCAGCGCAAGGTGATCGACAAGGGCATGGCCAAGGCCCGGACCAGGGACAGCATGCAGGAACTGGCCAAGCTGACCCATGTCGTGGACGGCCGTCCGCGAATCATCGCCGACCCGCCGCTGCTGGTCCCGATCGCTGACCTGCTGCCCGCGCATACGGACCAGGCGGCCTTCGCCGCGCAGATCAAGGATCTGATGGCCAAGTACCGGCGGACGCTGGAAACCGACCGCCGGTTCCTGCTTGAGACGTTCGAGTTCGCCGACATGGCCCGCAAGGTCGTCGGCGTCGGCAGCGTCGGCACCCGCTGCTGGATCGTCCTGATGCACGGCCGCGACGAGTCCGATCCGCTGTTCCTGCAGGTCAAGGAGGCCGAGCCGTCGGTGCTCAGCCGCTTCGTGGGGGCCAGCAAGTACAACAACCAGGGCCAGCGGGTCGTGGCGGGCCAGCGGCTCATGCAGGCCGCCAGCGACATCTTCCTGGGCTGGCAGCGCAATGAGGTGGGCCTGGACAGCCAGCAACGCGACTTCTACGTCCGCCAGCTGCGGGACTGGAAGTTCTCCATGCCCATCGAGACCATGGTGCCGCGCGGCATGCGGGTCTACGGCCAGCTGTGCGGGTGGACGCTGGCCCGGGCGCACGCCCGCTCCGGCGACCGGATCGCCATCGCCGCCTACCTCGGCAATGCCGACGTGTTCGACCAGGCCATCACCCAGTTCGCCGGCGCCTACGCCGACCAGAACGAACGCGACCACCAATCACTCGTGGACGCCGTCGCCTCGGGCCGGATCATCGCCGAACCTGACATGTGAGGCCACCACCGTGCTCGTGTTCATCCAGGCCATGCCCGGTGCCGTGGAACCCGGCCCGGATGAATCCAGGTCCTATGCGAAGTGGCTGTCCCAGCGGGCCGCGTGCCCGGACTGCTCGGCGATGGGGACCTTGGCCCCTGGCCTGCCGGGTGCAGCAGGAAGAACGATGAAGACCCAGCGAAGCGGGCTTGCGCTCCTTATGGCTAAGCCTGTTCGGTGCGCGTGACGGGAAGGAGCAGGGCATGGCAGACAAGACGCCGGTGACCCGGGCGGATGGTCCGGCGGCGCGCGGGACCGCGCAGGAGGCGGGTGCTGTGAGCGGCGCGGCGGCCCAGCAGGTCGACCCGGCGCTGGGGACGGCGTTCCAGCGCACCCACCACTTGCTCATGCTTGAGTTCGGGGAGCCGTGCGGACTTCGATGACCCGAGCCGGGAGTGGCGGCGGCTGTTCTCGGAGTTGCTAGGCACCTTCGCGCTGGTNCTGGCCGCCGCGGGCGGCGGGCTTCTCCACGCGAAGGGGCAGATCAGCCTGGCGGCGGCGGTGGTCGCCCCGGGCCTGATGGTGACGGCGATCATCTTGTTTATGGGCGCGGTCTCCGGCGCGCACCTGAACCCGGCCGTGTCGCTGGCCTTCGCGCTGCGCGGGGACTTCCCGTGGAAACGGGTCCCGGGCTACATCGTCATCCAGCTGATCGGCGCGACGCTGGCCGCCCTGTTCCTGCGCTGGGTGTTCGGGAAC
>JGI12270J11330_10001409_pt1 | contig 17846 bp, 20 predicted proteins | sample PeaSoiMetSII2010_FD_11330 | JGI IMG/M metagenome (IMG submission 11330)
GCGGCCGCGCGGCTGTCGGCGTTCAAGGTGCCCAGGTACTGGCAGCTGATCGATGAGCTGCCGAGAACGCCGACCGCGCGGCTGGCCAAGCACCGGCTGCCGGTCGGGCACCAGCCCGGTGAGTACGATGCGCAGACCAGCCCGGTCGGCTAGCTTCCATGATCGTGGAGGGTTGGCTGTGAATATATTCGCACCAGAGTCTCCACGATCATGGAAGGCACGGGGTTAGCTGCGACCCACGATCATGCTGGGCCGGCTAGATGCGGAAGAAGAGGTTGAGGAAGCGGTCAGCGAGTGCCTCGTCGCCGCGGACCGTGCCGCCATTGACCCGCCCGAATGCCGTGAGCACGAGGCTTCCGGCATCGAAGTCGATGACAGCAGGCAGGTCATCGACGCTGCCTGGCTCGTACGACAGTCCGCCCTCGCCGATCGAGACCCGGTACTCACCAGCGTTGCGGCCGGTCACCCGGATACCGATGGTGAACGGCGTGAGGTCGGCGTCCGGCCTGATCGTCGACTGCCAGATGATGAACATGAACGGCACGAGCAGGTCGGCCGCGTCGCCGTCCATTCCGTGTGCCTGGCCGGTCCCTTGCTTGATATCCCAGGTGTGCACGCCGTAGTCCATCAGCTGACCGGCCGCGTAGATGAACGCAGGCACGCTGCCCATGTAGGAGTGCGGGACCATCAGGCCGCCCCACTCATCGGCGGTCAGCGGCTCGAGGATGCCCATCATCTTGTCCAGGTCGGCGCGGGCCCGCTCCATCAGCTCGTGCTGCGGGATCTGGGCCATCGCCTGCGCCGACTGGCCTGCGCGCTCGTGCATGGCAAGCAGGCCGAAGGCAGCAGCCGCGTCGGCGCCCGACCTGGCTATCTCGAAGCTCTTGAAGTACCCCTCTGTCGTGTCGACCAGATGGCCGATCACGTCCTTGACCTGCCAGCTCTCGCAAGCGGTCGGGGCCTCCCAGGCGCTGGGCTGTTCTGCCAGCGCGAACATCCGCTCCGCCTGATCCCGGACTACGCGAAGAATGGTGTCCTTGCCCTCGAAGGTCATCGCGTTCCACTCGCTCATGTCACTCGCCCCTTTCGTCGATATCCGAAGACGCCGCCGCGGCAACTGCTTCGCGAGATCAGATGGGTCAGTATCTGGTGCCGGGCATGGTCGGACCGAGCCGAACCTTGCCGGGAGGGTCGGTCCTGGCCGTGCCTTGCCAGGCAGGCCGGGCCGACCCGGACGCAGACTCCATCCAGACCGGGCCGCCGGGCGGCGTACAGTTCGAACCTCAGCGCAAGCGCGGCGCGCGTGTCAATGGCTGGCGACGCTGATCTTGGCGAGCGCCTCGCCGTAGCGGATGGCGACCAGCTGCGCGATCGCCGGGTGCCCGGCAAGCGGAGCGGCGCACGGAGCGCCGAGAACCGCGCTCAACTGCTCAAACTCGCCCGGCTCTGATTCCGGGCCGATGACGCAGGGCGCGATCGCGAGATGGGAGACACCCGCTTCGCGCAAGCGGCCAAGCGCGGAGTCGATACTGGCTGAATCGCCAAGCGACGCGGGCAGGACTGGCACCGCCAGCCTGGCGGCGAGCAGCACCGCGGTCAGTCCTGCGTCGTTGATCGCCTGCGGGCCGCGGTCGGCTACCACTATGACGCCGTTAGCGCCGGCCGCGATGTTCAGCCCGCGAGCCCGGCTGGCCCGCGCCAGGCCGACCTCGGACAACCGGTCATGCAATGCCCCGGCGAGCAGCGGGTGCGGGCCGAGATGTGTCGCAAGCATGACTGACGGCGGTGCCAGGCTGATCGCCGCGTCGATCGCCCCGTCGATGAGCGGGTGCGGGCCAGCAAGCAGCGGCACGACGACCGCCTGCGTGCCCGCCACGCCGTTGGCGGCACGCGCCGCTAGTACGCTCGCCAGGTTCTCTGCGGTTCCGTTCAGATAGCCAATCCGGATGTCAACTCCGGGGCAGGAGCCAGCTGCCTCCTGAGCGATTTGCTCGGCCAGCCGGTGGCCAGTGCCTGCCGCTGATCCTGGCACGGCCAGCACCAGGGCCGGCGCGTCGGAGGCAACGCTGATTCGGTGCATGCTCCGGTGCCGTCCGATCCGCCGGACGACCGTCGTGCGCCGGGGGAGCACCGCATCGGGGGCAGGCCCTGGCGGGCCCGCATCGGGGGCGCGGCGGGGAAGGCCCGGGTCGGGGGCGCGGCGGGGAAGGCCCGGGTCGGGGGCGCGGCGGGGAAGGCCCGGATCGGGGGCGCGGCGGGGAAGGCCCGGATCGGGGGTACGGCGAGGCAGGCCGGGGCCCGGCTCGGCCGGTGCCGCCGCAGGCTTACGCTGCGGCAGCTGGTCTCGATCAGGCTGGGGCTGTCGCCGGGGGAGCGGTGTAGCGTCCGGGCGCGGGTCAGTCACGTTGTCGTATCGTAATGCGGATCCTCCGGCTCTGATCGCCGGTCTGAGATGTTCACCCCGATACGTCACATGTTGGCGCTGCACGTCATTGGCTGTGCAGCATGCTCTGGTAGACGGAGATCAGCGCTGACTTCTGCTGGTCGGTCAGTCGGTCATCGGCGCTGATCGCGTGCTCAACCGTTGGTGTCGCGGAATGGGTTGTACCCGAGCTGCCATCCCCGTGGTGCAGCAGACCCGCCTGGGTGAGCAGCGTCTCTGCGGAGACGTTGAGCGCCTCGGAGATCAGCTTGATCACGCGCATCGAAGGCTGATGCAGGCCACGTTCAATCTGACTCAGGTACGGGTTCGACAACCTGGTCTTCTCTGCCAGCTGGCGCAGCGACAGGTTGGCCAGTTTCCGCCGTCGCCGGATGAACTCGCCAAGCGCCTCCATCTGGTTATCCCACGGTTCGTTCACGGTCGCCTCCAGCGATCTGGCGGTCCGGATAAATGCTAAGCGCGGCCGACGGAGTCCTGTCCATCGGCCGCGCCTAGGCTTGCCAGGCTAGGCCCGGCTGACCGCACGTCACTTAGCCGTGGACCTGGTCCTTGGCTTCCTGGCGCTTGGGCCATTGTGCTGCGCTGCGGTCCTGCCGTGTTCGGCCTTGCCATGCTCGGCCTTGCCGTTCTCAGCCTTGCTGCGCTCGGCGCTGACGGGCTCGGTCTTGGCCTTGGCCTTGCCATGCTCGGCCTTGCTGTGCTCGGTCTCTGCCTCGCCATTCACCGCGGCGGGGGTCGCCGTTGCCTTCTCGGCCGGCTTGCCGGCCTGCGTGAAGACCGCGGCGGCCTGCTGCGCCAGCGGAGTGGTGAAGCTGCGGACCTGCTCGACGACCTTGCGCTGAGCCGACATGAACTGTCCAGCTAGCTCATGGACCTCGGCCTGGTGCATCAGCGGGGTGGTGACGCTGCGGACCTGGTCGACCATCTTGCGCTGAGCCGACCGGATCTGTCCGGCTAGCTCATGGATCTCGGGCTGGCGCATCAGCGGGGTGCTGACGCTGCGGACCTGGTCGACCATCTTGCGCTGAGCCGACCGAAGCTGTCCGGCTAGCTCATGGGCGCTGGTCCTGAGCTCATGGGCGCTGGTCCTGAGCTGCTCAGGGCTCGGCAGCATCGCAGTTAGGTGCGGTGCCTTCTCGCGGATCTGGGCTGGCGTGGGCAGGCTCGGGACGTTCAGCGTTGGCTTGGGTAGGTTCGGAACGCTCAGCGTCGGCTTGGGCAAGCTCGGCAGCTGCGGCCGGATGAGTTGCGCTGTGGCCTTGACGTTCTTGACTCGGTTATTTATCCTCTGCTGGCCTTTGCGGGCAACGGCCAGGACGTGGTCCTGAAGCTCCTGCCCGACGGCGCGGGTCTCGTTCATGGGGGTCCTCCTCGATCAGCTTCTACGCTAAGTATAGTTTGCACGCACCTAATATGTCAAGCGGACTGGCCTGCCGCGCGGAGCGTCTCACGCCGGGCCGCCTACCGCGGGCTGCGCGACGGATCGTCACCGGGGTAGGCGGCCGACCCCTCACGGGGCGAGGTTGCGGGCGGTCACTGGGCGAGGCTGCGGGCCGTCACGAGGGTCGCGCGGCCGGCTGTCGCCGGGCTGCGCGGTGTTCCCACACGAGCTGAGCGGCGCTGCGTCAGGGGGCTGAGCGGCGCTGCGTCAGGGGCTGAGCGACGCTGCGTCACGAGGCTGCGCCGCGGGCTTTGACCAGGCCTGTCTCGTAAGCGAAGACAACAGCCTGGACCCGATCCCGCAAGCCGAGCTTGGCAAGCACCCGTCCGACGTGGGTCTTGACGGTCGCCTCTGAGACGAAGAGCCGCTCGGCGATCTCGGTGTTGGAAAGGCCCTGCGCGATGTTGCACAGAACTTCGCGCTCGCGGCTGGTAAGAGCGCTCAGGTCGGGCATCACCTGCTCGGCGTCGCCAGGCAGCAGGGGCGCGAACCGGTCGATCAGGCGGCGAGTTGTAGACGGCGCGACGACCGCGTCTCCTGAGTGCACTGCCCGGATGCCGAACAGCAGTTCCTCGGGTGGCACGTCCTTGAGCAGGAACCCGCTGGCCCCGGCCTTGAGCGCGGCGAAGGCGTACTCGTCCAGGTCGAATGTGGTGAGCATGAGCACCCGCGGCCGGTCCCCGGCCCGGCAGATCTGCCTGGTCGCCTCGATCCCGTCGAGCCTGGGCATCCGCACGTCCATCACGACGACGTCGGCCGACGTGTGGCCCAGCATCTTGACCGCTTCGAGTCCGTCACTGGCCTCACCGACGACCGTCATGTCCTCCTGGGCATCGAGAACCATGCGGAACCCGGTGCGAACCAGCTCCTGATCGTCGACCAGCAGAATGCGGATGCTCACGCGGCACCGACCCGCACCGATCCCACCGGCAGCCGGGCTCTGACCTGGAATCCGCCGTCTGGCCTGGGGCCCGCCTGCACCGATCCGCCATACATCGCGGCTCGCTCGGTCATGCCGGTCAGGCCATGACCGGCTCCATCCGAGGCCGCCGCGGCGCCCAGGCCGTCGTCGGTGATGGCTAGTTCCAGCGCGTCACCGCAGTAGCGCAACAGCACTGCCGCACACGCTCCGGGCCCCGCGTGCTTGCGGGTATTGGTCAGCGACTCCTGGACGATCCGGTAGGCGGCGAGCGCGGCTCCGCCGGGCAGCGGCTGCGGCGGCCCCTCGACGGTGCAGGAGACTGCCAGACCCGCTGCTCTGGTCTGCTCGATTAGCTCGTCAAGCTGGCCGAGGCCCGGCAGCGGAGTCAGCGCGGCCTGGACGTCGCCGTCGTTCCTGCGGAGCACGCCAAGCAGGACCCGCATCTCGGTGAGTGCCTGACGGCCGGTCGCCGAGATGGCGGCCAGCGCCTCACGCGCCCGGCCGGGATCGGACCCGAGCGCATAGGCAGCGCCATCGGCCTGGACCACCATGACGCTGACGTTGTGGGCGACCACATCATGCAGCTCACGAGCGATCCTGGCCCGCTCGGCCGCCGCGGCGACCTGGGCCTGCACGTCCCGGTCGCGCTCCAGCCTGGCGGCACGCTCTTCCAGATTGGCGTAGTACGCCCGGCGGTACCGCATTGAGTCGCCGAGCACCCAGGCGATCAGCGCCGGCCCGGCGAACATGATGGAGCCCACCGGCAGCCAGCTCAGCTGGCTGAGCCCCGGGGCCGCCCACCGGATCATCGCCGCTGCCGAGCCGAGCAGGCAGACAGCCAGGCCAGCGACCGAGATGCGCCGCGTGGTGTAGGCAGCGAGGGTGTACAACAGCACGATAATGGCCAGGTCCGCCGGGGCGAGGCGAACGTTGCTCAGCACCTGACCGGCGCCGACCGCCACGGCGGTCATGAACGCGCCGGTCGGATGGGCGCGGCGGACGACGACCGGCACGGTCAGGCCGAATGTCGCCGGAACCAGCAGGTAGCTGTGCAGCGCGATGGCGAACGCCAGATTCCCGAACGCGAGCACAGCGGCGAGAACGCCGTCCACCAGCTTCGGGTGACGGCGCAGCCAGGCATACAGCGCGGACACGTGATAAGGCTAACCGTGCGGGGCCAGGTGAGCGTCATCCTGCGGACTGGACCGGCATCATCCCGGTGGATGACGCCACCGACCACCACGTTTGCCGCTACAGGCGTGCGGCCTGCGCCAGCATCAGCGCGCGCACGGAGTTCGGCGGCGCGACCGTGCCGAGCACGAGGACATGCATCAAGATCACTGTGCTGCCCTTGTCGCCCAGCGCCCGAGTCAGCGTGTATCCGTACTTGTCGACCGACGGTCGTACGATCCCGACGCCGTCGGCGATCCCGGCTACCTGAAAATGACCGGTGTTGGCCGGGTCTGCCAGATCGCCCTGCTCGGTATACCGCGTGTAGCTGCGAGCCTGCTCCTGATCGCCGAACTGAATCAGCCAGACGGACACGATTGTGCCCGATGTCCCGCGCCACCATTGGTGGGCTGCCGCCTGGAAGCACAAGGCCTGGAGCTCGGTCGTCTCGGACGACCGGCCCGGGTAGAGCAGGTTCGCGTACTGCTGGACAGTCAGTACCCGTTGCGCCATCGCGCCGGTCGCCGGTGTGGCTCCGGCCGGAAGCGGCAATAGCTGGCCCGCGAGCAGTTGGCCGGCCCCGATCGCTGGCCTGCGGCATGAGCCGGAGCCGGCTCCGGCAACCTGGGCCGCGGCCGCGATCTGGGCTTGGTGATCACCGAGGTAATAGCCGACGCCTAGGCCTACACCGCCGGAGAGGATGATCCCGGCAATGGCCGCGACGATCCAGGCGACGCGCGCCTGCCTTACAGGACGCTGCGCGGGCATCGGCATGCCGCCGTAACCCGGCTGGCCCCACTGACCCGCGGCGGTGCCGGGCTGGCCGGGCGCGCTGGCGGGCGGCGGTTCCCAGCCGGAAGCCGGCGGGATCCAGTCCGGCTCATTCGCATTGGGTGGCGGACTAGCGTCACCTGACATGGGCGCACCCCACGGACAGACGCTTCATTCACGGTTCTGATCAGAAGCAGATTAACCTATCCAAATGAGGATGTAGTGACTTAGGGCGCTGGGGGTCTCACCGCGCTGAAGCTGCTGATCTCCACCATGAAGCCACGCGGTGTGAAGGATCCGCTGACCGGTCTGACCTGGATGGTGAGATCACCGGTGGTCGACAGAACCTCGAAGGTGTAAGGCGGATCGCCAGCCTCGACGACGGCATTTCCCCTGATGACCAGGGCATCGGCTGCCGCCGGTGCGGTCCGGAGCACGGCTTTTGGGCCGGTTCCGGGCTTCGGCGAGGCTGGGACGCGTGTCCGCCGAACGGGTGACGCGGGATTGCCCGGCTGGCCGACGCGCGGGCGGCGTCCGGCACCGGACGCTGGGGTCATGACACAGGCCACAGGCGGGACGGCAGACAGCGCGGTGCGGGTTCGCGGGCTGCGCAAGCGGTATGGCGGCAAGGCCGCGGTTGACGGCATCGACCTGCAGGTACGGCGCGGCGAGGTGTTCGCGCTGCTTGGACCGAACGGGGCGGGCAAGACCACCACGGTGGAGATCCTGGAGGGCTACCGGTCCAGGGACGGCGGCGAGGTCAGCGTGCTCGGCACGGACCCGGCCCGCGGCGACCGGGCGTGGCGGTCGCGGATCGGCATCGTGTCGCAGTCCGAATCCGCGCCCAGCGAACTGACCGTGCGAGAGATGATCACCCACTTCAGCACCTACTACCCGAAGGCGCGCGATCCCGAGGAGATCATCGCCGCGGTCGGGCTGCAGGACCAGGCGACGTCGCACTCGGCCTGGTGGGCAGCCCGGAACTGCTGTTCCTCGACGAGCCGACGACCGGCTTCGATCCGCAGGCCAGGCGGGCATTCTGGGACCTGGTCGCCGGGCTGGCCGGTGACGGCATGACCATCGTGCTGACCACGCACTACCTGGACGAGGCCGAGGCGCTGGCCGACCGGGTCGCCGTGCTGGCGGCCGGCCGGATCGCCGCGATCGGAACCCCGGGCGACCTGGGCGGCCGGGCCACGGCGGCCGCGACGGTGAGCTGGCAGGCCACCGACGGCCCGCACACGGTGCTGACGCAGACCCCGACCTGCTACGTCACCGAACTGGCCGCGAGCTTCGGGGGCGAGATTCCCGGCCTGGCCGTTACCCGGCCTTCGCTCGAAGACAGGTACCTGGAGCTGATCACGCAGAACGGAGCACTGACATGACCACCCTCGTCCGCCTGACTCCGGCCAGAGCTGAAGCCGTCACCCTCCCCTCGGTGCTGCGGATCGGCGCGCTGCGCGGCATGCTGGAGATCAAGCTGTTCTTCCGGCAGCGGGAGTCGGTGGTCTTCACCTTCGCGCTGCCGGTCATCCTGCTGGTGCTCTTCGGCCAGATCTTCCACGGCAAGATCGGCCATACCGGCGTGGACTTCCGGCAGTACTTCATCGCTGGCATCATCGCCAGCGGCCTGATGTCAACCACGTTCGTGAACCTTGGCGTCGGCATCGCCGCTGACCGTACCGATGGCACGCTGCGGCGGCTGGCCGGCACTCCGATGTCCGCGACTGCCTACTTCGTCGGCAAGGCGATTCTGGCGCTCGTGGTTTCGGCCCTTGAGGTGGCGATCCTGCTCGCGGTCGGGGTGGCACTGCTCGGCCTGCAGCTGCCCGCTACCCCGGGCAGGTGGATCACGTTCGGCTGGGTCTTCGCGCTCGGCGCGGTGACCTGCTCGCTGCTCGGCATCGCGGTGAGCTGCGTCGCCCATTCGGCCAGGAGCGCACCGGCCGTGCTGAACCTGCCGTACCTGGTGCTTTCTTTCATCTCCGGGGTCTATTTCGTCTTCAGCAGCCTGCCCAAGGGCCTGCAGCAGATCGCTGCGCTGTTCCCGCTGAAATGGCTCTGCCAGGGCCTGCGGTCGGTGTTCCTGCCGGACCGGCTGCTGGCGGTCGAGCCTGCGCACAGCTGGGAACTTGGCCGGGTAGCTCTGGTGCTGGGGGTGTGGCTGGTCGCAAGCTTGGTGGTGTGCGTGCGAATGTTCCGGTGGCAGCGCCTGGGCGAGCAGTGAGCGCGGACCCGGCTGGCTGCGTGTCCGTGGACGCGAACGCGGGACCCGGTGACCGGGCGGGCATCGGCCCGGGGCCGCCGGATGCCTGGGCTGGCGGTCAGTATCGGTGGGACGCCTACTTCGCGGTCATCCTGGCTGGCACGCTGGCGATCGTCCAGATCGCCGGACCGACCACGCTGCGCGCCGACCTGGCAGCGACCGCAGCCCTGCTCGCCATGGTGCCCTGGTACCTCCTGGTCGGCCGCCGGGCCATGTACCGGGAGCAGCCGAATGCCAGGCTGGGCACCGGCTACCTGGCCGGGCTGATCGTGCTGCTGGCGGTGGCCGAGAGCCTGGCAGGCTCGGACATCTTCATGCTGCTGGCGCTGTGCCCTCAATGCTTCATGGCCGTGCCGTACCGGCGCGCGCTGGTGGCGGTGGTGGCGCTGAACCTCACGCCGGTTCTGATCGCCATCGCGAGCGGAAAGGGCGGCGCGGCGCTCGGGGTGGCTGTCGGCGTCGCGGCGCTGGGTATCGCCTTCTCGATCGCGTTCGGTAGCTGGATTCTCCAAGATCATTGACCAGAGTAACGAGCGCGCGGAGCTGATCGCCCAGCTTGAGCTGACCAGGGCACAGCTTGCCGAGGCCAACCGCGAGGCGGGCATGCTGGCCGAGCGGGAGCGGCTCGCTGGCGAGATCCACGACACGATCGCGCAGGGATTCACCAGTATCGTGATGCTTACTCAGGCGGTGCAGGCTGCGATCGACACCGACCCGGCGCTGGCCAGCAGGCAGCTCGCGCAGGTGATCCAGACCGCGCGCGAGAACCTCGACGAGGCGCGAGCGCTGGTGGCCGGACTGGCGCCGGCGATGCTCGCGTCAGGCACGCTGGCGCAGGCGCTGGCCAGGCTCACCGACCGGGCAGCCGACGAGCTCGGCATCACCGCAGCCTTCGAGGTCAACGGCTCGCCGCGGTCACTGGGCACCGGGACGGAGGTGGTGTTGCTCCGGGTCTGCCAGGAGGCGCTGTCGAACGTGCGCAAGCACGCTCAGGCGCGGCAGGCGCAGGTGCGGCTCAGATACGCCGAGGGCCGGGTTTGTCTTGAGGTCGCCGATGACGGCGTCGGGTTCGACCCCGAGTCGCTGAACGGCGGCTACGGCCTGCGCGGCATGCGGGCCAGGGCGGTGGACATCGGCGGGAACTTCACCCTGCGCAGTGCGCCTGGCGCGGGTACCTCGATCAGCGTCGAGGTGCTGGCATGAGGCAGGACGAGGGTTCAGGCCAGATCCAGGTGCTGCTTGCTGACGATCATCCGGTGGTGCGCGAAGGCCTGCGCGGGATGCTGGCCGCCGAGCCGGATATCAGCGTGGTCGCCGAGGCCGGTTCCGGCTCCGAGGCGGTCGCGATGACCTTGCTGCATCGCCCGGACGTCGTGCTGATGGACCTGCGGATGCCCAGTGGCGACGGCGTCGATGCGATTACCCGGATCCAGGCAGCGCGAAGCAGCGCCAGGATCATCGTGCTGACCACCTATGACACCGACGCCGACATCCTCCGGGCGGTCGAGGCCGGAGCCGCCGGGTACTTGCTCAAGGACACGCCGCGGGCCGCCCTGGTGAGCGCGATCCGCGCCGCGGCTCGGGGCGAGACGGTGCTGGCCGCGGCGGTTGCCGGACGGCTGATGACCGCGGTGCGCGGGCCGCAACCGGACGCGCTGTCGGCGCGCGAGACCGAGGTGCTCGGCCTGGTATCGCGCGGGCTGACGAACGCCCAGATCGGTCGCGTGCTCTTCGTCAGCGAGGCCACGGTCAAGACGCACCTGATGCGAGCCTGTGCCAAACTGGGCGTGACCGGGCGGACGGCCGCGGTCACCAAGGCGATGGAGACCGGAGCGCTGCCACCCCCGGCCGAGCCTAGCCGCCGGTGCGCTCGCCGACCGACAGAATCGAGTCGAGCACCTCGTCGAGGTCGTACGGATCAAGCGACAGCACGTCAGCCCGGCAACCCAGGTAGTCCAATAATGCCGTCAGCCGCCACGGTGACCGACGAACAAGTTGGCTGGCATCCGGACGTCGGCCCGCTGCTCGGCCGGGGTCCGTGCAGCGGAGCGCGGTTGTGGGTCGAAGCCCGCGTCCGCGAGTGCTCGGAGCCAGACATCGCGGCTGAACGCCCCGAGCCGATGCGCCTCGCGCACCACCTGAACGGTGCCGTCCGGTGCGCGCAGCACGAACTCGTACTCGGCCTGGATCCAGTCGTCGGCAGGATCCGGATCCCAGATCCATTCGCGGAAGCTGCCCTGGCGGCCATCCGCGTCGCTGCTGCCGCCACGACCGCTGCCCGAGCGGAACGTCTCGGCGGTGTAGTCGGGAACGAACACCGCGATGCCGCCAGGCCGGCAGTGCGCGAACGCCGTCCCGATCACCTGCCGCAGGTCGTTCTGGCACGTGATGTAGTCGATCGCATCGTGGACCAGGACCGCGTCGAACGCCCGGCCCAGCCGGACCGTCCGCATGTCGCCCTGAACGTGCTCACACTCGGGGTTGATCCGGCCCGAGATTGCCAGCATCTCCGCGGAGCGGTCGACCAGGGTCAGGGCCAGCCGCTGCTTGAGATGCAGAGCGGTATGGCCGCCGCCGCTGCCCAGATCCAGCACCTTGCGCACGTCGATCACGGCCGAGTCGAACACCAGCGCCAGAGCCGCGGCGTCTGCCGAATACTCCGCCGGAGGTGAGATCAGCGACCACCACCCAGCGAGATCGGAGTACAGGCGGTACTCGCCAGGTGCTCTCGTCATCCAGCCATCTTCGCTCACCAGCGGTCCATGCGGCTGTCCTTGCCGCGTGCCCTGGCCTGCCATGCACCGGGACGGCAGTGCGCGATCAGCGCCGCCGCGCCCGCCTGGCCTGGCTGGCCCGCATGCCGCCGCTCGCGGGTCAGAAATCGATGATCATGCCGTCGTACGCCGCGGGCAGCTCAGCGTCGGTGAGCCTGCTCAGCATGGCGCTCGACATGTGGGTGAGCACGATCCGTTCTGCCTGGATCTCATCGAGGTGCGCACGCAATGTCTGATAGTCGAGGTGGTAGCGGACGGGACGGTCGTAGGTGTAAGCCTCGACGGCGAACAAGTCCGCGTCCCGTGCGGCGTCGATCAGGGCCGGGGTCCACTGGGTGTCCCCTGAGTAGGCGAAGGTGACGCCGCCGAGGTCAACCCGCAGCGCCAGCGGCGGCGCGCCGCAAGCATGCTCGACCTGCCACCCGCGCACGGTCGCGGCACCGAGTTCGGCAGGTGTCCCGTCGGCGGCAAGTTCGATTACCTCCAGATCGAATCGCCTGCGCGCCGTGCTTGAGCCAGGGAACAGCGTCTCCATCGCCTCGGTCAGCCGGGCGTGGGTTCCCGGCGGCCCGGCTATCCGCAGCGGTGTGGACCGGTGGGAGAACTGGCCGTCCAGAATCAGGAATGGCAGGCCGCCGAAATGGTCGCCGTGCAAATGAGTCAGCGCCACCGCGTCGACCGCGCTGGGGTCCAGGCCCTGAGCTTTCAGCGCCACCAGGCTGGTGGCACCGCAGTCGACCAGCAGGATCTGCTCCGGGCCGGACAAGTGGATGCAGGTCTGCCAGCGCCCGCCACTGCCGAATGCGTCGCCGCTGCCCGCGAACCGAATCCTCATGCCCCAATCCTGACCCGGCTTAGCAGGTCGCGTGCGGTGGCTGGTCTTGCCTATCTCCGCTGCCGGTGGTCTAGTACGTATGAGTACTAGCACATCAGTGAGGAGACGCGGTCATGGGCTACCTGCTGCGGATGTCCGCCGAGATCCACGACTGGCTGACTGACCTGCGGGCCAGCGATCCTGAGGCGGCGAGGCTGGTCGTTACGGCCCTCAGCGCGCTGATGGTAGAGGGCGCCAGTCTCGGGCCACCGATGGTCAGCTCATTAGCGGATTCCCGTACGCTTGCCGATTCCTGGTGGGACATGGAGCTGCTCGAAGCGCTCGACCTGTCCTATCAGCGCAAGCTGGAGCGGCTGCAGATCGTGCGCCGCGGCCTCGCTGACGCGGTGAAGCTGGCCGAGGATGTCCGGCTCCAGATCGCCCACCTGGAGTCGCGGCGGGCAAAGGTCGGTGACGACAGTCTCGCTGACGGCGGCGCCGACCAAGCAGCGCAGGCTGCGGAACCGGCTGAGGTGGATGCTCAGCTTGCTGAGCTGCGGCGGCTGCTGCCTGGCGTGATCGAAAGTGAGCAGACGCTGGAAGCGCAGGCCCAGCGCCTGCAGGCGCAGGTCGATGCGTTCAGGGTCAGGAAGGAAACCCTGAAGGCCAGGTATATCGCGGCGCGGGCCGAACTCGCGGTCAGCGAAGTGATCGCCGACTTGGGCCAGGAAGTCGGTGACCGGAGCATTCGGGACGAGGATCCCGGGCCGCAGGCCGCCGCCGCCGCGGACAGATTCCGGCAGGTCAAGGGTGAGATCGAGCGGGAGCTGCGGTCAGATCCCGCAGTGCCTGACGTTGCCGACCTCCGCCCGCCGCCCGACCTGATGGAGCTGCGTCCGGACGCGCCCGGCGGCAGTTATCTCAGCATTCTCTTCGGCATCGAGCCGCCGGGAACCGCGCTGCTGATCGCCGTGCTTGAGGGCCGCGAGGCGGTGCGGGAACGGCATCGCGAGGCTGCCCTGCTCTCGTCGCAGATCCTGCGGCAGGTTCGGGCTGGCGAGAGTCCGGAGTCGGCGGTGCACGCCTTCGACGACGTGCGGGCCTTTCTCGATCAGTTCTTTCCCGGCGAGGTCGACGAGATAGAGATCGGTGCAGCCGCCTTCGTCGCGAGGAATCGCGGCCGGACGCTGGCCGAGCAGCGGGTCCGGCTCGGGCTCACGCAGGCTCAGGTCGCCGAGCGGATGGGCGTACGGCAAGAAAGAGTCTCCGCGATCGAGCGCGCTGAGCCCGGCGCGACCGAGGTCCGCACGCTGGCCAGCTACGTCGAGGCGCTGGGCGGTCGGCTCGAGATCATCGGGGACTTCGGCGGGGACCGCGTCGTGCTCCGCTAATGGCCTAGCCTGCCCGGTAGCAAGTAGACAGACAATTAGCTATTTGCCATAATTATGTTTTCAATCAACGCCGGGCCGGTCGCTGGCACTGGCCTGCGGCGGCTGGAGGACTCATGCCCGGTCAGAGCTACGCGATCCACTACGAACCGCTGTTCAGCGCCCTGCAGGTGATCGACGTGCAGACGCTGATCGAGCAGACCACGGATCCCTGGTACAACCAGACGCTGATCGGGGTGGGTGACGTCCTGGTGCGGCTCGGCGTCATGCAGGGGGAGTTCCACTGGCACTCGCACGAGGAGCAGGATGAGTTTTTCTTCGTGCTCGACGGGTTGTTCCGGATCGAGCTCGACGGCGCTGAGACGGTCGAGCTCAAGCCACGTCAGGCCTTCACGGTCCCGGCCGGGATGCGGCATCGGCCCGTCGTGCCGGTCCGCAGCGCGGTATTGATGATCGAGAAGGCCGGGGTCGTCGCCACCGGCGACTGAAGCCTGCGCGTCGTCAGGACTTCTGCGCGTCGTCAGGACGCCTTCGCGTCTTCGGCAACGGCTACCCGCCTGGACCGGTCAGGGTTCGCGGTGAAACGGCCCTGATCGGCCCGGCGGACCCGATGGCCAGGCCGCGATGTTGGTGAGGTCGGCGAAGACAAGCTGAGGCGCGGTCAGAACTTGCGACGCAGGGCGATCGCCTTGCCCAGCCTTTCCTGTGCCATCGCGATAGCGGCCGCGCGCGGAGTCAGGGTGCCGTGCCTGGTGCGGTCGATCAGCTCGGCGGTAGCCGCGCGGATCTTCTCGTCGATTTCGGCGAATGCCTCGACCCGGCCCGCGCCGCGATATTCAGCCGCCGCGCAGATGACGCCGCCCGAGTTCGCGACCACGTCAGGGACGCATAGCACGCCGCGATCGTGCAGCTCAGCTTCCGCATCGCTGGTGACCGGAATGTTGGCTCCCTGGAGGATCACCCGGGCCGAGATCTTTCCTACGTTGTCCGATGTCACTACATCCGGCTGAGCCGCGGGAACGAGGATCTCGCAGTCGAGGGCAAGAATGTCAGCCGTTGTCCGATGTCACTACATCCGGCTGAGCCGCGGGAACGAGGATCTCGCAGTCGAGGGCAAGAATGTCAGCTGCGGGCACGGATCTGCCCGCAGGGAATCCGGCGACCGAGTGGCCAGCCCGCTTGTGCGCCACCAGAGCCGCGATATCGAGTCCGTCCGGATCCCAGGTCGCACCCCCGGTGTCCGAGACGGCGATGACCATCGCGCCGCGCTCGCCAAGTGCGCGGGCGGCATGGCTGCCAACCGCGCCGAACCCTTGGATGACGACGCGTGCGCCGGCCAGATCAAGCACCTTGGCTTCGCTCAGCACATCGGCGCACACCGCCAGCCCGTAGCCGGTCGCGCCGAGTTCGTCAAGCGGAACGCCGCCAAGCACAGTCGGCAGGCCTACAGCCCGGCCGATCTCATCATGCACGTAAGCCATCGACGTCTCGCTCGTGCCCATGTCGGGTCCCGGAACGTAGTCGGTGAGCTGCGCGATTGCTCGGGCGAAGGCACGCATCACCCGCTCGTGATCAGCCGGCGCCAGGTCGGCCGGGGCCGCGATGCCGGACTTGCCGCCGCCGTGCGGCAGCCCAGCCACCGCGTTCTTTATGGTCATGGCCCGCGCCAGACGTGCCACCTCGCTGACAGTGATATCGGGCCGCATCCGCGTGCCGCCGATCGCCTGGCCTAAGGCAACGTTGTCGATAACAACGACCGCCTCGACTCCGGGGAAGGGACGCAGAAAAACGACCTTTGCCGGGCCCAGTTCATCGACTGCCCAGCTAGCCGACGTTTCCATCATGACCGCCACCTGCCTAACGCTGTTCCGGCGTGCCCAGCCGGCGCGCCCTCAGCACCAGACTGTGCCGCCAGGCAGTAGCTCACCAGGGTCTTTGGTCCGGACCCGAGCCCTATGTCTCGCGCCTGACCCAATGCCGAACCTGTATCCGGTATCGCGGATTCGCCGTGAACCAGCCCGAGGAATTCGGTATTTCCCCGGCAGTCAATGCTGAGCGACAATGAATTCATACGAGGATGTAAACGACGTGCACATTTTTGGACACTCATGCCTGGATACTGTGCTGATCGGCATCGAACATGGTCGCGGTTATACGGTCGCCCGAGTCCATTGACAATGCCCTGAACGCCGACTAGCATCAAAAATGTGAGACCGCACAGCCGTGCTTGCGCTCAGAACTGGCGACGCTGGTCAAGAATCACAGCGTAAGCCTTTCTGGATCCCTTCCGCAGGGTGATGAGAATAGTACGGAAAGTGGCCGCAGACTGGCGCTCGGAGCCGGGCCGGCCACGATGCATCCGGCCAGACCCAGGAGGCAATCGTGTCTACCGGCATGGAGATCGAGTCGGCGACTCGCGAAGGACTCGCGCGCGTCCTTGAGTCGGTGGTCGAACCCGCTGACCTGGATCCCGACCTGGACATGGCCGACGGTTACGGACTGACCTCGCTTAACAAGGTGGTCTTCCTGATGTCAGTCTGTGACGACACCAAGGTCAGCTTGTCCTCGTTCACCGAGGCCGACGTGGCCGCAATGCGCACGCTCCGCGACGTCATCGCGGCGCTGGCCAAGCACGCGGGGACGGCGGCCTGACATGGGTTGGGCTGAAAAAAAAAATCGCGGCCACCTCGCTTGAGAACTCCCACGTGCTGCTGCGGCCGGTCCGCCCCGACGACCGCGCGTCATTGCACGCCATCGCCATGGAGCCGGAGATCTGGCGCTATTTCGTCGTCAGGGTCGAGACCGACGCCGACTTCGACGCGTTTTTCGACGCTGGCATCGCGGACCAGGAGGCCGGACGCAGGGTCGTTTACCACATCACCGACAAGCGAACCGCCCGCACGGCTGGCAGTATGAGTTTCGGCAACATAGCCGAGAAAGATGGGCGCTTGGAGATCGGCTGGTCGTGGCTCGGCCGCGAATTCCAGGGTGCTGGCATCAACCGCTGGGCTAAATTCCTGATGTTGCAACACGCCTTCGAGCAGATGGCTGCGGAGCGGGTGGAATTCAAGACGGACCGGCTGAACATCCAGGCTCGCCACGCCCTGTGCAATATAGGCGCGCGCCAAGAGGGCACACTGCGCAGTTTCAACCCAATGCCGGACGGAAGGCGCCGCGATGCCGTCTACTACAGCGTGCTGCGGGCGGAATGGCCGCACGTGCGCGAGCAGTTGCTGGCGCAGCCGAAGGTAGTACCGGTGGAAGCGGGTGCCTGACTATGGCCGGTGTCCCGTTCGTGCACGCTACCGGTGAGCCCTTCGATGTCGGGTACTCCCACGGTGCGGCGCGCGCCGACGCGCTGCGCGCGTTTATCGCCGACGACCTCTGCCGGATCAACCGGCTCGCCCCGGAACCAGTGTCCGTCGACTCGCTGCGCCCGGTGCTCGCCGCATATCGCGCCGCGATCGCGGCTGCCACGCCAGCCCTGAGCGAAGAGATCGATGGCCTCGCCTGCGGTGCCGGAATCCCGGCCGAGCTGGCGCTACTGCTGCAGGTCAGGCGCGAGATCATCGGATTCCAGCGGGTGCCAGCACGCGGCGACTGCACCACCTACGCGAGCTTGTCGGCCGGGCCCGACGGCGGTCCCGTCCTGGCGCAGACGGTCGACCTCAACGGTGACCTCGATGACCAGATCGCGGTACTGAACATCGGTCTGTCCGGCTCGGTACTGTCCGGCTCGGTACTGTCCGGCTCGGCACTGTCCGGCTCGGCACAGTCCACCTCGACACAGTCCACCTCGACTTCGTCAGGTCGCACATCGTCAGGCTCGACATCGTCACGCCCGACATCCTCAGGTT
>JGI12270J11330_10001413_pt1 | contig 17831 bp, 18 predicted proteins | sample PeaSoiMetSII2010_FD_11330 | JGI IMG/M metagenome (IMG submission 11330)
GGCACCGCGCAGATCGCCATCTTCGGCATCGGCAACCTGGTGTCGTTCATTCGCGACGGCAAGATCATGGGGCTGGCCATCGACGGCGACACCCGCTCGCCGCTGGCCCCCGACATTCCGACCTTCAAGGAGGTCGGCTACACCGAGCATATCGCGGCAACCTTCTTCGGCATTTTCGCGCCGGCCGGCACACCGCAGCCGATCGTCAACAAGCTCAACGCCGCGATCGTCAAGGCGGAATCGAATCCGGATTTTCAGCAAAAATTCCTGATCAACCGCGGCCTCACGCCTGTGTTGAGCTCGGCGGAGCAGTTCGCAAAGGAGCTGCCGGCCGACCGCGCCGAGGGTTTGGCCGTGGTGAAGGCCTCGGGGCTCTATCCCGACGTGAAGTGAAGCCCGGCAAGTCCGTCGCCGGACGTCGGCGATGCAGCAGCGCTTCCGGCCAAGTCAGATCAACGCGCCTGGATTCTTCCGATAGCGATTCACGATGGCCTCGGCGGTCATGTAAGCCAGCGCTTGGATCGTCAGTGTCGGGTTGAACCCGCTCATAGTGGGATGGGTCGATGAGCCCATGATGAACAGGTTCGGCACATCCCAGCTCTGGCTGTATTTGTTCACCACCGACTCGTGCGGTTCGCTGCCCATGCGCGTGCCGCCCTGATGGTGCGCGCCCGGCGCGCCCGGACCAAAGGGAGCCGTCCAGACCTGCGCCGCGCCCATGGCGCGGCCGATCTCGACCATCTTCTTCTGGATGAATTCGACGCGCGCTTTCTCGTTCGGGCGCCGCCAGTCGTAGGTCATTCTCGGCGCCGGCAGGCCCCAGGCGTCGCGCACATTGGGATCAAGATCGATGGCCTGATCCGCATAGGGCAGATTCTCGGTCTGCCCGGTCAGCGCCGTGTGCCGCGTATAGTACTTGGCAAAGAAATCACGGTACGCCGCGCCCCAGCGCGGCACCCCAGGCGGTGGATTCATGCTCATGGCGGTACCGAGCGGGCCGCCTTCGAGGCCCGCGGGCCCCGCCGAAATTTGCGCGCCCCGGATGAAGCCGAGATCCTTGTGGTCAAAATTGTCGGCGTTGTAGTCGTCGAGCGAATTCTTTTGCGCGCTCGGCCCCATATAAACGTTCACGTGTCTATCGTCGAACGCCGCAAAAGCGCGCGCGCCGATATGCGCCATGATGTGCCTGCCGACGTGGCCGCTCGAATTGGCAAGGCCGTCAGGAAATTTTTCCGTCTTCGACAGCAACAAAAGCCGCACATTGTCGTAGATAAACGGAGCCAGAATGACGATGTCGGCCTCGATCGTATTGTCGGAACGATCCGGCCCATAATACGAGACGCCCGTCACCTTGCCGCTGTTGTCGCTATTGACGCGATAGCACATGGCGCCGGTGATCAGCTTGAAATTGCCGGTGGCGTCGGCCTCCGGCAGCTTGGTCACCAGGATCGAGGATTTGGCGCCGACATGGCAGCCGAAGGCCTGGCAGAAGCCGCAATAGGTGCAGCCCGGCCGATCCTTGTACCGCTGCGACAGGATGGCGTGCGGCGTCGGGAACGGATGCAGGCCGAGATTTCTTGCCGCCGGCTCGAAATTGGCGCCGACCTGATCGTTGAGCAGCGGCGGCAGCGGATAGTCGCGCTGCCGCGACGCCTCGAACACATTGCCGCCGTCGACTTTCTTGCCTTTGAGGTTGCCGGCCTTGCCAGACACGCCGAGCTCGTATTCGGCGCGCTCGTAGTACGGCTCGAGCTCCGCATAGGACAGCGGCCAATCGATAATCGAGGAACCTTCCGGGATGGCATCGGCGCCATAACGCTCGATGGTCTGCGAGCGGACGCGGAAATCGTCCTCGTGGAAGCGCCACGACACCGCGCCGTAATGCACGGTGCCGCCGCCCGCCTGATTGCCGTTGTTCTGCGACGGGATCGGATGGGCGGTCGCCTTGGCGTTCGGCCGCCAGGTGACCGGCATGCGCTTGGGGTCGGGGCGCAAATCCTGGCGCTGGAAATAGCGCAATTCATCGTGCGGCTCGAAGTCGGAAGTTTTGAGCCGCGGGCCGCGCTCGAGCCCGATCACTTTCATGCCGGCCTTGCCGAGCTCCGCTGCGAGAATGCCACCGGCGGCGCCGACGCCGACGATGACCACATCAGTTTTTTCGATTGCCATGGTTTTAGCCCTTCACGCTCTTGGCTCGCACCTGCAAGCCGATGATTGGTTCGCGCGTGAACGCTTCCCTGCTCTGCATGTCCTCCGGCGTGAACTCCGGTTGGGCGCCGGGAAAGCCGACGAGACGCCAGCCAGCAAAGTCCTTGTTGCCGCCGTAGATCGGGTCGGCGAACAGGCCTTCCATGGTGTGCTTGTGCACGGTGTTGAAAAAAGCTTGCGCCGTCGGCCACACAAAGGCGGGCGCCTTGCCCTGCTCCAGCGCGGCGATGGTTTCGTCCTGTTGTGCCGAGGTGAGATTGCGGAATGGCTTGCCGTAGCTTTGCGTGCAATGGGCGTCGAGCTGCGCGACGCCGCAGCGGTAGAAATACTGCTCGTCGGCATAGGGGCCGGCCAGCGCCAGATCGATGTAGTTCAACACATCGGCATCGGTCGCGCCCGGCTTGCCTGGCGCGCCGGGCATCAGCCGCTCGGTGAAAGCGGCAATGGTGCGGGAATCCTCGTCGTTGAAAAAGGCGCCGTGGCGGGCGCTCATGCCGGCCATGCCGGCATGATCCATGGCCGGCGCATCCGCCTGGTGCTGGTGATTGCTTTTGGCGAGCGCGTCCGGAACCAACGCCGTGGTGGCGGCAGCACCGGCGCCCAGCGCCACCAGGAACGCACGGCGGCCTTCGTCATGCTTGGACATGATTTCCAGTCCTCCTCCCTTGTGCCCCGCCATCGATGCGCCTGAGCGGCAACGATCGGCGGAGCGAGACTGGGGCGCGTCTTGAGATGCGCGGGCCTCCAGCACGTCAAGACTGATCCTTTTGCGCGTCTCAGACAAGCGGCGGCCTGCGCATTGCGAGTCTAGGGAGAAGGCCGAGAAAGCGGCCTTGATCGCTTGCTAGACTGACCCGGGACCTCGGCGTAACAAGGGCCAGCCGAGGAGCCTAAATCCAATGGTTGCGGAACTGTCGGTATCGCTCTGGCGTGGCGGCATGGACGGCTGCTACGAGACCTACAGCGTGCCGCAGCGCGAAAGTCAGACCGTGCTCGACGTCGTGACCTTCGTGCAGCGCTACATCGATCCGACCTTGTCGTATCGCTTCGCCTGCCGGGTCGGCGTCTGCGGCTCCTGCGCCATGACCGTCAATGGCCGGCCGCGCTGGACCTGCCGGACGCACGTAGCCAAGGTTGCCGGCAGCGGGCGGCTGGAGATCGGGCCACTGGAAAATCTGCCGGTCATCAAGGATTTAACGACCGATATGCAGCCGTTCTTTGAGAAGTGGCAAAAGGCTCAAGGGGTTTTTGCGCCGACGAAGACAAGGCACGAGGAAATCGAGCAAATCCGCCCCGACAGCCCGGCGCGGCGCCTAGCCGACGCGGCGATCGAATGCATAAATTGCGGCGTCTGTTACGCCGCCTGCGATACGGTGCGCTGGAACCAGGATTATTTCGGGCCGGCGGCGCTAACGCGGGCATGGACGCTGGTCAACGACGAACGCGATGCCGGCGGCAGCGCGCGCCTGCAAGCGGTCGCCGGGGCCGGCGGCTGCCATTCCTGCCACTCGCATCAATCCTGTCATGAGCTTTGCCCGCAGGCGCTCAATCCCACCGCTGCCATCGCCGGACTCAAGCGCCGCACCACGGCGGCGTATCTCAAGGGCGAGATCAAGGCATGAATGTGCGGCTCTATGTTTGGCAGCGGGCGACGGCGGCGGTCATGGCGCCGCTCGTCCTCATCCACATCGCCGTCATCTTCTATGCAACGCGCAAGGGCATGACGGCCGCCGACATTCTGTCGCGCACCCAGGGCAGCATCGTGTGGGCGTCGTACTACGGACTTTTCGTCGCCGCCGCGTCCATTCATGCTGCGATCGGCGTCCGCAACGTTTTGACCGAATGGTCGCCGCTCAACAATCGCCACGCGGGCCGGCTTGCCCTCCTGTTCGGTTTGCTCTTGGCGGCGCTCGGTACGCGTGCCGTGTTCGCCGTGGTGCTGTCGTGATCGCACGCGGCACCATGCATCGCGGCAGCGCGCTGTGGATCGCAGCGATGGTGCATCGCCTATCCGGTCTCGCCTTGGCGATTTTCTTGCCGTTGCATTTTCTGGCCCTTGGGCTGGCTATCGACGGCGAAGCGAAGCTCGAAAGCTTCCTGCGCTGGACCGATCAGCCACTGGTGAAATTTGCGGAAGGCGGGCTGATTTTCCTTCTCACGGTTCATCTGCTTGGCGGCTTGCGCGTCCTGGTGATCGAGAACCTCGATTGGCGGGACGGCCAAAAGCAGTTGGCGACCATCGCTGCGGCGATATCGGCGATCGTCGCGTTCATATTTTTGGCGCGGGTGTTGTGAGAATGAACGTCGAACGCCTCAAGACCGATATTTTGATCCTGGGCGCCGGCGGCGCCGGCCTGTTCGCGGCGCTGCACGCCTTGAAGACCAATCCCGATCTCGACATCACCATCGTCAGCAAGGGTTTGCTCGGCAAATGCGGCTGCACCCGCATGGTGCAGGGCGGCTACAACGTTGCGCTCAATCCCGGCGACTCGATCGAGCGCCATTTCATGGACACCATCGAAGGCGGCAAATGGCTGCCGCACCAGGAGTTGGCCTGGACGCTGGTCACCAAGGCGATCGAGCGGGTGCAGGAACTGGAAAACGAGATCGGCTGCTTCTTCGATCGCAATCCCGACGGGACGCTCCACGGCAAGGCCTTCGCCGGCCAAACGTTCGATCGCACCATGCACAAAGGCGACCTCACCGGCATCGAGATCATCAACCGGCTGATGGAACAGGTGTGGGCCCGGCCAATCCGGCGGCTCGAAGAGCATCGCGCCGTGGCGCTGATCCCGGCAAAGGACGGCGCACTTTCCGGCGTGCTGCTGATCGACGTGCGCAGCGGCGCATTTCGCTTCGTCGCAGCGCAAGCGGTGCTACTGGCCACCGGCGGTGGCCCGACCATGTATCGCTATCACACGCCGTCCGGCGACAAGAGTATGGACGGCCTTGCCATGGCGCTCCGCCTCGGCCTGCCCCTGCGCGACATGGAAATGGTGCAATTCCATCCGACCGGCCTGCTCGCCGGCCCGGACACCCGCATGACCGGCACGGTGCTGGAAGAAGGCTTGCGCGGGTCCGGCGGCCATCTGCTCAATGGCGCCATGCACCGCTTCATGGGCGACTACGATCCGAAACTGGAGCGCGCCACCCGCGACGTCGTCAGCCGCGCCATCTATGCCGAAATGCGCGCCGGGCGCACCACGCCGAACGGCGGCGTCTATATCAAGATGAGCCATCTCGGGCCGGCCAAGGTGGCGAAAGAGTTCAAAGGCATGGTGGATCGCTGCCGCGATTGCGGCTTTGATCTTGCCGGAGGCTTGGTCGAAGTGGTGCCGACGGCGCATTATTTCATGGGCGGCGTGGTCTGCGACGTCGATACCGCGACGGAACGTTTCGGGCTGTTCGTCGCCGGCGAGGATGCCAGCGGCATGCACGGCGCCAACCGGCTCGGCGGCAACGGCGTCGCCAACTCGACGGTGTTCGGCGGCATTGCCGGCGACGTGATGCCGCGCTGGATTGCCGCCAATCCCGGTCATCGCGACCCTGACACTGACGCGCTCGATGCCGAACTTACCCGCGCCCAGCATCCGTTCGCGCAAAAGCCCGGCGACTTGAATGCGCTGCGCGAAAAGCTGCTCGATTCTATGTGGGACGAAGTCGGTGTCGTGCGCGACCGCCTAAGCATCGAGCGTGGCCTCGCGGCGCTCGACCGCATCGAGGCGGAACTCCTGGCCACCGGCGTCGCCGACGCCGATCGCCGCTTCAATTTGACTTGGCATGACTGGCTCAATCTGCGCTCTTTGTGCGAAGTGAGCCGGGTCATTGCGCTCGCCGCGTTGAAGCGCGAGAATTCCCGCGGCGCCCATTTCCGGTCCGATTTCCCGGAACCCGGCGATTTCGCGACTTCGACGTTTACCGTGGCGCGGCAGGTCGCAAGCGGGATCGAGATCGGTGAACAGCCCGTGCAGTTCACCCACGTGAAGCCGGGCGAAACTCTGCTCCGCGACCGTATCGCGGCCGAATGAAAATTTGAGGCGAACATGATCCCGCTGTCGAGCATTCAGCGCACCGCCGAGGATTTGATGGCAAAGGCCGCCATCGAAATTCCTGACGATTATCTCGACGGCCTGCGCCGCTGCGCCGATACTGAGAAAGGCGATCTGTCGGCCTTCGTCATCAAGGCCATGCTGGAGAATTACGAAGCCGCCAAGGAAGACCGCCGCGCCATGTGCGGCGATACAGGGCTCCCGCGCTGGTACGTCAAGATCGGCAACGACGCGCGCATCGAAGGCGGTCCGGTGGCGCTGGAAGCGGCACTGCGCCGCGCCACCGCGCGCGCGACGACAAGCGTGCCGCTGCGGCCCAATCGCGTGCACCCGCTGTGGCGCACCGATCACAACAACAATGTCGGCATCGGCGCGCCCGAGATCGAATACGCGTTTCATCCCGATGCCGATTGGATCGAGCTTACCACCGTGCACAAAGGCGGGTTGTTCGGCTCGGACTACCGCATGCTGTTTCCCGGCGACGGCATCGAAGGCATCAAGCGCTTTTTTCTCGATACCTTGATCGGCTTCGGCAAACGCGGCCTCGCCTGCCAGCCGGCCATCGTCGGCATCGGGCTTGGCGGCTCCAAGGACACCTCCATGGTGCTCGGCAAGCAGGCGTCCTGCCTGCGCGTCGTCGGTTCACGCAATCCGGACCCGATAATCTCAGCGCTTGAGGAGGAGTTCAAGGATATCGGCAACAATATCGGCATGGGCGCCATGGGTTTTGTCGGCTCCTCCATGGTGATCGATTGCCACATCGAAGTCGGCTATTGCCACACCGGCGGCATGCCGATGTCGGTGCACATGTTCTGCCTGTCGTCGCGCCGCGCCTGCGCGCGTATTTCGACCGACGGCAAGGCGACCTTCCGCACCGACCCGATGTGGTTCACCGATTACATGCGGCGCTCTACGGTGGAATGGGGCCAGCAGGCGGCCGAGGCGGCGGAATAGCGATATGTCCGATCTCAAAATGGTCCACATCGACCTTCCAGCACGCACGGAAAATCTGCGGCAGCTGGAAATCGGTTCGGTCGCCTACCTCACCGGCCGTGTCTTCACCGCGCGCGAGGGCGTCTACAAGCGTGCGATCGCGGACGGCGTCGGGATGCCGGCGAGTAAGGATGCGCTGGGCATCACAAATTTTCATTGCTCGCCGGCGGCGAGCATCAATCCCGACGGCAGCTATACCGTCGGCGCGGTCACCGCGACGGCGTCGTTCCGCTTTGCGCAGTGGCTCGACGGCTGGTTCAAAATCTCCGGCTGCAACGTCATCATCGGCAAAGGCGGCATGACGTCGGCGACCTACCGCGAGCATTTCGTGCCCAACAATGCGGTCTATCTGACCACGGTCGGCTACGGCACCGGCGCGCTGCTCGGCCGCGGCATCAAGCGCGTCGCCGGCGTCTACTGGCTCGAGGAGCTCGGCCTCGCGCAAGCGGTCTGGGTGCTCGACGTGGAAAAATTCGGCCCGTTCCTGGTCGAGAGCGATCTTGCCGGCAATTCGCTGTTCGAGCGCGAGAACGCCAAGATCGCGCCCGGGCTCGACCGGCTTTATGCCGGCACCAGGCCGGCGACGCTTCGCCGCTACGGCGAGACCGACGACAAGACCGAGGAAGTCATCTGAACGCGCCGCGACGCGCCGTCGCGCGAACGCTCAACCTTGCTGCGGCCGTACCGTGACGTGTCGTGGCCGTTGACATGAGCAGCCACGGGGTTGCAGAATTAAAATCTACATTACTGTCGGCTGCGAATGGCTTTTCCGTCGCGTCGCGCGACGAAGCAAACTCCCGGGGCGGGGGATGGCAGGACAGCATAGCAACGTGGTAGCGCGGTCTTTCCGCATTCGCGCCATTTCGACTTTTCCAGAACCGCTTTGGGTTTTTGAATTTTCCCGCAGCGGCATACTGAGCCGCCGAGTCTATGCGGCGCCTTCATCCGCTCTGGCGCCGCCCAATCCCAGGCTCGATTCACGACGCCGGATCGACAACGGCAGAGGAATTTGATGGCGCACACTATCCACCGGATCTTTATCAATCCGCCGATTGCGATCGCCCGGCTCGGCGGCAGCAGTGCACCGCAGGACGCATATTGCTGGGTGACCCCGGTCAATCCCCGCTCCGACGGCAATACCGTGATCGCGCCGTGGTGGACCTTCGAGGTGCTCAGCGACGGCACCGTCGACCCGCGCATGCCGACCAGCGTTCGTCTGCGCGACGGCGACCTGATCCGGCCGGTGGCGCCGTTCTTCGAAATCTGGGCCTTGGTGGGAGAACCCGGCAGCCCGCATCCGCAATGGCACGAAGAGCCGCTGACACCGGCCCTGTTGAAAAAATGCGGAACCGATGAGTCGGCGCTTACGATTCAAATCGATGCAAAAAACCGCAAGGCGGCGCGGCGAATGGTCAACTCCGACCTCGTCTACGGTACATTTCCGCCGGTCAGCGTGCGCGGCGACGATCACGATGTACACGTGGTGCTCGCGAGCAGTCCGCCCGGCGTGGTCATACCCATGATCCCCGACGGGCGGAACATTCCGCTCGGCAGTATCCAAATCATGCGCAGCCGCAAGCAGCCAAGGGACAGCGGCGCTGAATGGAAACACGCGGTCAATGTCGAGGTGATCCGCTTTCGTTTTACGCCAGGTCGCGGCCATTTCTATGGTCCGCCCGAGGCAGCCCGCCAAGCCGGAAGGAATCACGGGATTGCAGTCGAGAAAGTCAATGCATTCCTGGATCCCGACGCGGGTTGGTTCGACCACAGGCCGCACCAGAATATCGTGCCGGTCGACACCTATGACGCTTTGCGCGTGCAGGAGGACACCGGAGCGTCCCTCGGCGTCGTCGACGATACCTGCGAAGCGCGCGTGACAGTGACGCTCGCCCTTCCCGGCAAACGCCAATCGCCGCGAGTTGCGCACGCCAATATATTCGTCGGCCCGCCGGATTTTGGCCCCGACCGGCGCCCGTTTCTTTCCTTGGCCGACGAGCTTCAGGATCGTGGCAGCGGCACGGCGGAGCGCAATGCAGCCTTGAGCAAGCCGCATCGCGAGCTTTGGGTGCTGGACTTGTTCGAACGCATTTACGAGACGGTATCGCTGCTCAATCTCGATCAGATTCAATCCACCGGTGCGCTTCGGCTGACGGGACGTCGGCTCCGCGCCAAACCGATTGCCGGCGACCAGGTTTTGAAGCCGCATAAGCATGCCATGACCAAATGGGATGCGTTGCGCAATAACGCATATAAAATTCCTTCGAGCAGCGGCGAAGAGCCATTGCCGTTGTCGGAGCAAGCGCGCTCGCGTCATTTGTCGATACAGGACATCGACGCCCTGAAGGAGCTTATTGCCGAGCATCCCGACCGCCTGGAAAAGCTGATCCGGCAACCGTTCGAAGTGGAGCGCGGTGAGGACGGGAATGTGACGACGATGCGCATGCCGCCGTTCATGCGCAATTCAAATGCCTATCCGCTAACGTTGTCGACCTGGCAGTACGACCTGTTGATGGATTGGGTGAAATCGGTGCCGACGCGCCGCCGGCCATCGCGCGCCGCCGGACCGAAACTCTCGCCCGAAGCCGACAAGCGCCGCAGAAGGGTGCTGGCGCGGCTTGGCCGCGGAAAGCAGCGCTGATGCAGCGCATCGCCACGATCCCGTGCGAGCCCGCGGCGCCGATGTTGCACCGGTTCCGCTCGGACGACGGCGAGCATCTGCTGGTCATTCCCTACAGTCGGCTTTTTGATCTTTCGCCGGAATTGGCGCGGATTCTCGATCGCGGCGGCGCCGAATGCGATGATCTCGTCCGCGCGCTGGCGCAACCGGCAATCGGCGAAGACCCGCTTGACGACGTCGTGGCGCCGCAGCCGCAGAGTATCTCGCTGAACGTCAGTTCGAGTTGCAACCTCTCCTGTTCCTATTGTTACGCGGCGCGGGGCGGCTTCGAGGGGGCGCAGAACGAGCCGATGAAGTGGGAAACCGCGCGTGCCGCCATTGATGCGCTGTTGGCGCGCGCCGATGCGACGGCGCCGATCACCGTCGGATTTTTAGGCGGCGAGCCGTTCGTCAACCGAGCACTGCTCCATGCTTGCGTCCAATATGCGCACACCGAAGGCGCGCACCGTGGTCTCGACGTACGCTTTTCCGTCACCACCAACGGCACATTGCTGCGACCTGAGGATATCGCGCTCATCCGCGCGCGCCGATTTGCGGTGACGATCAGCATCGACGGTGGCGCCCAGGTGCACAATCGCCAGCGACCGAGCCCGGGTAAGCGCGACAGCTTCGCTCAGCTCAGGCAGGCCGTCGCGCCGCTCCTCGCCGAGCCGGGTTTGGCGCAAATCGCCGCGCGCGCGACGGTCACGCGCCATGATTTCGATCTCTCCCGGCGCTTCAACGACATCGTCGCCGTCGGCTTTTCCGAAGTCGGCTTTGCGCCGCTGCGCATGGACAAGGGTCGCGGCGACGCATTGCGCGAGCAAGACTGGCCCGCCTATCTCGAAGCATTGCAAGGGCTTGCCCGCAGCGAGCTGGCGCGGGCGCGGAGCGGCGCGGCGATCCGCCTGAGTAATCTCGCCATCGCGCTCAAACAGATCGCACGCGGCGCCAGCTCGCCTTATCCGTGCGGCGCCGGCGGCGGCTATTTTTCCGTGGCTGCGGACGGCCGCTGGTATGCATGCCATCGCGCCATCGGCACCCGCGATTTCGAAATGGGCGACAGCTTGGGCCTCGACGGCGAGCGCCGCCGCGCTTTCCTAAAGCGTCGCCACGTCCACGCCCAGGATGCGTGCCGGACCTGCTGGGCGCGCTACCTGTGCTCCGGCGCCTGTCACCAGGAAGCAGCCGCGCGATCCGAACCGGCGTGCGATTTTATTCGCAGCTGGCTCGAATTCTGCCTAGGCGCCTATTGCGAACTTTCCGCGCATCTGGAGGCGAAAGTGCTATGAGCAAGTTGGATCAGCCCAAGCTCATTCCCCGCAACGCGCCCGCTTTGCGCAAGGCTCGCGAGAAAAATCCGCAGCCGCACCTGGTCGCCGGCAATCCGATATCGACTAGGCTGGAATCCGGCATCGGCAATTGCTTTCCGGGCCTGGAGTGCGACTTGCGCAATCTGGAGCGGCGCTTTTTTCCGTTTCTCGAAATGGATATGCCCGACGTCGAAATCAGTCTGTTCCAGGTCGATATCGACGGCGCCATGGCCGCCAGGAAAGCGGGCAAAATCACCCAGGCTACCTTGGATGCGTACTGGACGCTGCATAAGGAAACGGGATGGATCGTTGAGACCATGTCCGGCACTTTCGGGCCGCTCGGGCATCTCACCCTGACGATGGCCAGCCTGAAAACGACCTCGACCGGCCCGGGCCGACAACCGCCGGATCCGTGGACCGCGGTTCGCCTGCTCACCGAAGGAACCGACGTGCGCCTAGTGCTGCAGATGAAATCCGCGCCGACGGCAAAAAAGGTGACAATAACGGCACAGCGTGCGCGCTATCTCGGCGATGACGGCGCGCTGGCCGCGATGTTCCTGCCCGGCGAACTCACACAATCGCTGTGCAGCCCATGGACGCACGACTTCCGCGATTGCGCGTGCTTCTACTGGGCGTCGAACCATCCGGACATCGCATTACCGCCCCTTCCATCAAAGCACACCACCGATCCGGTGTGGAACTTTGCCGTTCCGTGGGAACGGAGCGACCGCACAATCGGAAAGCGGCCGCCGGCCAAGGCTACGGTGGAGTACGCGGATGAGCTCGACTATTACCAAATCAACGGAGTGTGGCAGAGCTTGAACTTCGTGCTCGAGCGCCGCGAGCAACGCGGCCCTTATGTGCAACGTGGCTTCGCCGGCAAGGAGCTCGACAGCAAAGCCGAGCTGGAAACCCATTTGCGCTATGCGGCGGGCGTCGAGCTTGCCGTTTTGCAAGAATATCTGACGGCCGCGTATTCGCTCAAACCTGAGGCGGACTTGTCCGGCCGGATCGGCGACGACGTCCGTGCGGCCTATGCCGAGATCATGCGCATCGCGATCGGCGAAATGCGCCATCTGCGCGCCGTCAACGATGTGCTCGCCGCCATCGTCGGTCGTCCCCAATACACGCCTGCGCTCGGGGTCGCCACCGCGCTTCCTGGCGCGAAACCGGGACAATGGTGGCGGGTAGTACCCAATCCGCTGACGGCTGGAGCGCTGCAGCGCTTTATTGACATCGAAGCGCCATCGGAATCGGTCGATGGCGTTTACGCCCGGATTCTCGCCACGTTAAATCAGCAACAGACCGATCTGGAAAAGAAAGACGAAAACATCCAGGCGATCCGCACCGTCATGGCGGAAGGAGAAGACCATTACCGGACCTTCCGTGACATTCAGGAATGGCTCAAACCGTACCTGCACGACGAGACCAAATACCTGCGCCGGCGCAACCTGACATTGCCGCCACAAGGCAACAAAGCGAATCAGGTTCTGCAGCAGCATTACCGAACGCTGCTCGATCTGCTTTACAAGGGATATAAGGCCGGAATGCCGAACGGCGCCGAAAATCTCAACCAGGCGCGCAATTTGATGATCGCGAAAAAAGCGGACAAAACCGAGAAGCTTGAGTCCATCGCCGATGCCGCCAAGGCGGTGGCGGACAACGGATTCCTCGTCTCCTTCGTCACTCCGCCCGGCCCGCACTTCAAGCCGGTCAATCCGCCGGACCCGAAATTCAAGTTGTCGGCAGCGACTTGAGCCGGCCAAAAACATACGACATCGCGGTTCTGGGCGGCGGTGCCGCCGGCTTGGCGGCGGCGCTGACGGCGGCGAAAAGCGCCAGAACGGTCCTTGTTCTCAATCGACCATTCGATCCTCACGCACCGCTTCGTATCGATGCCATCCCCGCGCGCACGCTTGCGCTTCTGGTGGAATTCAGCATCACGCCGAGCGCGATCGGAGCGGAGCGCTTGCACGATCGCCAACAATCATGCTGGGCGACCGAGCTCCCGCAATGGAGCCGCGGGCCGCAGACTGCCCACATCGAACGGCCGGCACTCGAGGCGGCGTTATTCGACATGGTGCGTGCCAACGGCCGCATCGATATTGTCGTCGACCGCGTCAAGCCGAAATACCGCCGTGGCTTCACCGGCACCTGCTGGTCGGCGCGTCACCTTATCGATGCTACGGGACGCGCGGCCGTCACCGCGCAGGCGCGGGTGCGGCCGCGACCGGCATGGGGAAGCCGGTTCTTCTGGGCTCCGCGAACCGCAGTCCGCGCGACGCCGGAATTTCGTATCGCCGCCCTGCCCGGCGGCTATGCCTATCGGCTCGGTTCGGCGGACCATATCGGCATCGGCCTCGTCGGCCGCGGGGCGTTGTTGAAATCGGACGCCCCGGCGTTGGGCCGCTTGCTGCGGCAGACGGACGCCCAATGGCTTTGCGAAGATATGCCCCCTCTGGAATCGATGGTCCGCGGCGCGTCCGGCGTAACGTCGGTGCAATGGGCCGTGCCCGGACGTGCCGTGCTCATTGGTGACGCCTCGATCGCCCGCGATCCGTTGTCGTCGCAGGGCCTCGCGGCGTCATTGAGTGACGCGCTTTACGGCGTCGCCGTAATTTTGACGGGCGACATCGCCAGCCTGCGTGCGCGCCAGGCAGAGAATCTCCGTGCGCATTTGATGTGTCTCAAAGCCGCGCTGATGCAGTGCCGATATCTCGACAACGCCCATTGGACGGCATATGAGAGATTTATCGTGGCGAATATCACGGGCCGTGTGGATCGACCGGCGTCCGCGTTGCGGCATGGACGTCTGGAGACGATGCCGGAGTATTGAGCAACGCGACGTGGAAAAATTCGGCTCCTTCCTGGTCGAGAGCGATCTTGGCGGCAATTCGCTGTTCGATCGCGAGACCGCCAAGATCGCGCCCGGACTCGACCAACTTTACGCGGAAACTAGGCCGGCGATGCTGCGCCGCCACGGCGAGACCGACGACAAGACCGAGGAAGTCACCTGAGACGGCCGATCGAGCATGGTGCGGGGCAGACAGCGATGACGAGCAGTATCCCGGCAAAAGCGTCAATCCGCGATAGAGCCATCACCGAACTGACGGAGTTTGCCATTATTGCAGCATATCTCTACGTGTTCTTGGCCGCGCTGATTTATTTGAAAGCCGCCATCCTTCACGCCCACGACATCCCGTTCACGACGTTCGGTTTTGCCGCGGCGAAGGCTCTGATCTGCGCCAAGTTCGTACTGATCGGCCGGGCTTTTCACCTTGGCGAGCGCTTCAAGGCGCTGCCCCTGATTTGGCCGACGCTGTACAAGTCGTTCATTTTTCTCGTGCTGTTGCTCATCCTCAACGCGATAGAGGAGGTGATCGTAGGCCTCATGCATCATCGCGCCGTCGCGGACTCACTGGCCCAATTCGGCGGCGGCACGCTCGGTCAGCTTATTGCAAGCAGCATCGTCGTGCTGTTGATCCTGATTCCGTTTTTCGCCTTTCGCTCACTCGGCGAGGTCGTCGGCGAGCGCAATCTCGTCCGCGTGTTCTTTCTGCAGCGTCACACCGCTGATGCCGAATGAGTGCATGTTGGAACCGGGGGCTGAAAATGATGCGTACCATCCTGACAATCTTGCCGGCGATCCTGGCCATTTCGGCGCTGCCGTCGCAACGCGCGGACGCCGATGAGGTGCGACACACGACGTTTCCCAGTGCGCTGGTGGGACGGTGGGCGCCGAGCGCCGAGCTCTGCGCGGCGAAAGACAAGTCCAACATTACGGTGGCAGCGGACGGCTACAGCACCGCCGACGGCAAATGCAGCGTGCGGTGGATCGTGGTGACACCGGGTTCGCTCGGGACCAACTACGCCGTGCATGCCCAGTGCGAGGGCGATGCGCAACNCGCCAAGCCCGATGTNGTCAATATGATTCTGCGACCCGAGGGCGGCGACCGGGTCTCGATCGGCAAATCCTTCACCGATCTCAAGCCTTATCTGCGCTGTCCGTGAGGCCGGCCCGCGAATACGCGAGCCGCGGCGACGCAGGCTCCGGAGATGAACCATGAGTCCCGCCGTTTTGTCGTGCGTGATCTTTGCGTTGACCCTCGGCGGCATCGTGCTCGGCGCATTGCAGCGGACCACGCTGCCGCAACATCATCTCAGCAAAGAATCGCAGGACGTCGTGCGCCTCGGCGTCGGCCTGATCGCGACCATCGCGGCGCTGGTGCTTGGTTTGCTGATTGCCGCGGCCAAGGGTTCGTTCGATACCCAAAGCGGCCAGGTCAAACAAATCACCGCCGACATCATCCTGCTCGACGCTTTGCTGGATCAATATGGCCCGGAAGCGCTGCCGATCCGCACCCAGATGCGCGGCGTGATCGGGCCGTTCGCCGATCGGCTTTGGCACGAAACGCCGGCGGCGGCCGCCGCGCCGTTTGCAATGAACGCGGCAACCGAAAGCGTCTATGTGGCGATTCAAGCACTGTCGCCGCGCAACGAACTCCAACGGTCGCTGCAGAGCCGGGCGGCGCAGGTCAGCACCGATTTGGCGCAAACCCGCCTGTTGCTGTTCGCGGAATCCGATAGCGCCATTCCGGCGCCCTTTATCGCCATCCTGGCGTTCTGGCTCATTATCATATTCGCCAGCTTCAGCCTGTTCGCCGCGCTGAACGTGACGGTGTTCGCGTTCCTGTCGCTGTTTGCGCTGTCGGCATCGTGCGCGATCTTTTTGATCTTGGAGCTGAGCGAGCCGTTCACCGGCTTGCTGATGGTTCCCAGCACGCCGCTGCGCAACGCCCTTGCACCGCTCGGCTAATTGCCGGAGACCGCGCCTCAACTGTGCTCGCGATACCAGCGCTCGGCGCCGGGGTGGAGCGGCACGTCCATCGGCGTCGAGTCGGTCTCGCGGACCATGTGCAGGGCCGAGCCGCCGGTACCCTTCTCCCAAGGCACCTCCGATTCGCGCGCGGCGAGCGCGCCGCAAATATCGTAGGCCATCTGCTCGGGGAGCGACGCGCTGGTGTAGATCGGCCAGCCGCTGAAATCGAGTGTATCGAAATCCCGCGCCAGGCCCGGGAAGCGCGCCTTGGGCAGTAGAACCCGCCGCCATCCCAGCCGGCCCAGCGCATCGAACTCGTTTGGCTCGATCTCGAATGGCACGAGGCCCGCCGCCAGCGCCTCGTTCAGCCACACCTTGATGCCCTCGTCGAACACCGCGTCGATCTCGCCGCGCGCCAGCGGATCGAGGCGGCGCACGTCGGACGGCCCGCCGCAGGTGATGATGCGCCCGCCCCAGGCCTCGATGTCCTGAAGTTTTAGGCCATGCAGGGCAAAAGCCTGCTCGATCAAGACCAGGGTCGAGTGCGTCGGATCTTCGCGCACCGACAAGCGCAGCGGATACTGCTTCGCTTTGAGGTCACTGAGCGAGCCAATGCCCGTCCGCGGGTGCACCATGAAGACGAAGCGATCCCAGCTCGGATAGGACGCGATGATCCGTAACGGCAGCGCCGTGCGGAACAATCCGACGCCGCGATAGGCTTGGGTGAGCAGCGCCGACGGATTGACGAAGGCGGCTTCAACGCCGCCCTTCGCCACTTCTTCGGCCAGAATGGCCGAGCCGGTCGCGAGCCGCAGCCACGGCCGGAATTCTTCGCCCGACCCGCTGCCGACCGTGATGACCATGTCTCGATTGCCGCCGTAAGGCGTCGCCGGATTGCCGGCGATATGCAGGCCGATCTCCCACAGGGTCTTGGCGCGCACAAAATTTGCGCCTTTCGGCAACGGTTCCATGGCAGGCATCTCCAATCGGGATGAATGGCATCGACCGCGATGCCGGGACGTGAGGAGCGGGCGTTCAACCGGCGAGGTCGTAGGGAATCTGCGTCGGGCCGTAACGTTCGACCACCGTGTTGGTCGCGCGATCGTATTGATGCTGCAGCACCGTGCCTTCGCCGAGTTTTTGGCTGCGCACGATGATCGCCACCGAGCGGGTCGGACCGCCCTGCTCGGCATGAACGGCGCGCGGCGCCACCAGATCGACCTTGCCTTGCGAGCCGGTCGTCACCGAAGCGAGCTTGACCTCGGCATGACCCGGCCGGCTGCCGTCGTCGACGCGCTCGAAGCGCTCGAGACTCTCGGTGCCGTCGAGCACGCCATAGAGCACCCAGGCATCGGCGTGATCGTGCACGCTGCCGGTGCGCCCCGGCATGCGCACCACGGCGTTGACGACGAAAGCGTAGTCCGGATCGACATAAAGCAGAAGATTCTTGCGGCCCTCGGTGGACGGCCAGTGCGCCGAATGGGCTTTGAGCGTGTCGTCCAGCACCAGCCGTTCCAGGAGCGGTTGCGCCCGTTCCATGCGGCGTTGATCGTCGGCTTCCGCTGCCCACACCGCGCGCAAGTCGCCGATGAATTTTTCGAAAACCGGCAAACGCTGCGCGGCAAGATTTGACATGGCTGTTTCCTTCACTCGAACAACGGCTCGCCTTCGACGGTGCAGCGGCGCAAGAGCCGGCGTTCTTCCTTCGGAAAATCGGTGCGGGCGTGGATGGTGCAGCGGTTGTCCCACATCAGAAAGTCGCCGAGCTGCCAGACGTGCTCGAAGATGAACTC
>JGI12270J11330_10001424_pt1 | contig 17778 bp, 19 predicted proteins | sample PeaSoiMetSII2010_FD_11330 | JGI IMG/M metagenome (IMG submission 11330)
GTCTTCACGGACATAGGCCACTGATCCCAACCGTCGAGAGACGCTCCGGATCAGGACACCTCTCCCCGGCCTAAGGGGTGAGGCCAAGTGGCTGGCGATCGAGATACCGGTCAAGCACCGGCGGTCGCAATACGCCGTGGAGTGCCAAAGCTCTTACGAGAGAGGTGCCGGCCAGGGATTTCCTAGCCCCTGGCGTGTGTTTCCTCAGGTGTCACGCGGTGAGTGCGACCTGGCGCCCCCGTGCGTCGCGACAGAAGGGAGGCATGCGATGGACTCTGATAGTCCGGGCCGAAGTTGGCCCCTCTCGCTGCTCTCCCATTCTGTTCCGGGCACACGCCGGTAGCACCAATCCGCACGTCCTTAAATTAGCCTTGCGCCCCTGCTCAGGGGCTGTTCGGCGTGTGCCCCCGTTCCGTCCGTTTCGTGACGTGAAAGGGGTGTTCACCATGGCCACCATTACTCGTACTGCCGTATTGGACGAGGCGCACGTCGGCGACATCCGCGGCGCGCTCGGCACGATCTCCGCCGATGACTTCGCTCCGCGGGCCGGTCTGTCCGCCAAGCTCAAGACGCTGCTGGCCATCGTGGGCCCCGGGCTGATCGTGATGTGCGGCGACAACGACGCCGGCGCGTTCTCCACCTACGGCCAGGCCGGGCAGAATTACGGCACCCGGCTGCTGTGGACGCTGCTGCTGCTGATCCCCGTGCTGTACGTGAACCAGGAGATGGTGCTCAGGCTCGGCGCGGTCACCGGGGTCGGCCACGCCCGGCTGATCATCGAGAGGTTCGGGAAGTTCTGGGGCGCGCTCGAGGTCATCGACCTGTTCATCCTGAACGCGCTCACCCTGGTCACCGAGTTCATCGGGATCACCCTGGCCGCCGGGTATCTCGGCGTGCCCAAGCTCGTCGCGGTGATCCTGGCCGCCGGCGTGATCCTGGCCGCGGCGTCCACCGGCAGCTTCCGCAGGTTCGAGCGGATCGCGGTGGCGTTCTGCGCCGGGTCGCTGCTGCTTATCCCGCTGTACCTGGTCAGCCACCCGTCCGGCGCGCAGATGGCGCACGGCTTCACCACCCCTAGCCTGCCCGGCGGCTCCGGCCAGATGGCCACCGTCATGCTGCTGATCATCGGCATCGTCGGCACCACGGTGGCGCCATGGCAGCTGTTCTTCCAGCAGTCCTACGTGGTCGACAAGCGGATCACCCCACGGTTCATCCGCTACGAGAAGGTCGACCTGTGGATCGGCATCGTGATCGTCGTGCTCGGCGCGGGCGCGCTGATGGGCGCGACCGCCGCCGCCTTCGCCGGGACGAAGGGCGCGGGTAACTTCACCGACGCCGCCGGGCTGGCGCACGGCATCGCGGCCCACGCGGGCCGGATCGCGGGCGCGGTGTTCGCGGTGGCCCTGCTCGACGCGGCCATCATCGGGGCGTTCGCGGTCTCGCTGTCAACGGCGTACGCGGTCGGCGACACGCTCGGCCTCAAGCACTCGCTGCACCGCGGATTCCGGCAGGCCAAGGGCTTCTACGCGATCTACGCCGGGCTGATCGCCGTGGCCGCGGCCATCGTGCTCATCCCCCACGCCCCGCTCGGCCTGATCATCGAGGGCGTGCAGGCGCTGGCCGGCGTGCTGCTCCCGGCCGCCGCAGTATTCCTGCTGCTGCTGTGCAACGACCGCGCGGTCCTCGGGCCCTGGGTCAACAACCGCGGCACCAACATCTTCACCTCGGCGGTGATCACCGTGCTGGTGGCGCTGTCGGTCGTGCTGACCGCCTCGGTGCTGGACCCCAGCATCACCGACCGGCAGATCCTGGGCATCGTCCTGGGCTGCGTGGCGGTCGCGGTGGCCGGCGGCGGCTGGACCCTGATCCGGTCGTTCCGGGCGCACAGTTCGGTCGAGATGGACCGCCGTGACCGGGAGACCTGGCGGATGCCGCCGCTCAACATGCTGTCCAAGCCGGTCATGTCCACCCCCCGCAAGATCGGCCTGACCATCTTGCGCAGCTACCTTGCCATCGCCATGGTCCTGGTCATCGTCCGCCTCGTCCAGATGGCCATCGGGCACTAAGGCTTTCGGGCCACGCCCACGCAGGCCATCTGCAAGACAGGATGGTCACCCACGCCCGGGGTGCCGGGATCGGGACGCCACTCCGGTACCGGCACCAGCCCGGGCTCGACCAGCTCAAGCCCGTCGAACAGGTCCATGATCTGGGCGTGCGTGCGGAACTGCGCCCGCCCGACCCCCCCGCGCATCTGGGCCTGCAGGGTGGCCGCGGCAGGGTCCTCCATGTCCAGCAGATGATGGATCATGACGTAACTTCCGCGCGGCAGCGCCCGGTACAGCGTCCTGACTAGCTCCGCCGGGTTCTCCTCGTCCAGGACGTAATGCAAGATGCCGCACATCAGCAGGCCGAGCGGCTCGTCCCAGTCCAGGTGATCAAGCACCACGGGATCGCGCAGGATGCGCGCGGGCTCACGCAGATCGCCGTCGGCGACGAACGTCGCCTTCTCGTCGGCGAGCAGGGCCGCGGCGTGCAAGAGCACCACCGGGTCGTTATCGAGGTAGACCACGCGGGTGGCCGGCTCGATCTGCTGGGCGATCTCGTGCACGTTCTCCGCGGTGGGCAGTCCCGAGCCGATATCCAGCAATTGCCTGATACCGACCTCGCCGACCAGGTAGCGGACCACCCGGCCGAGGACGTCACGCTGGGCGCGCACGCCCACCTGGACCGCCGGCAGCGACGCGATCATCTGGTCGCCAACCGCCCGGTCAGCGGCGAAGTTGTCCTTCCCNCCGAGCAGATAGTCATAGACCCGCGCGACATGAGGCCGCGACGCGTCGAACTCAGCGGCGGGAAACTTGCGGTCAGGCATTAGCCGATCGTATCCGAGGCGCTGACCGCCAGATGAATGCGAATCGACGACCTGGTTTGATGACCAGATGGACGCGGACGCGATCGTGATAGGCGCGGGGCTGGCGGGACTCGCCGCCACCGCGGAGCTGGCGCGAGCCGGACGGCGGGTGCTCCTGCTTGACCAGGAACCCGAGTCGAATATGGGCGGCCAGGCATTCTGGTCGTTCGGCGGCCTGTTCCTGGTCGGCACGCCGGAGCAGCGCCGGATGGGCATCAGGGACTCCCATGAGCTGGCCTGGCAGGACTGGCTGGGCAGCGCGTTCTTCGACCGCGGCATCGACGACCCGGCGGGCGAGGACTACTGGGCGTACCGGTGGGCGCAGGCTTACGTCGACTTCGCCGCCGGGGAGAAACGATCCTGGCTGCACGCGATGGGGGTGCGCTGGTTCCCGCTGGTCGGCTGGGCCGAGCGGGGCGGCTACCTGGCCGACGGGCACGGCAACTCGGTGCCCCGCTTCCACGTGACCTGGGGCACCGGGCCTGCCCTGGTGGCGCCCTTCGAGCGGCAGGTCAGGGACGCGGCAGGCACGGGTTTGGTCGGGCTGAGGTTCCGGCACCGGGTGGACGGGCTCACCGTGACCGGCGGTGCGGTCGACGGGGTCCGCGGGGCGATCCTCGAGCCCAGCCAGGCCGCGCGCGGGACCCGCAGTTCCCGCGCCGAGGTCGGCGAGTTCCAGCTGCACGCCCCGGTGGTGATCGTGACGTCCGGCGGAATCGGCGGCAACCTGGACCTGGTCCGCGAGAACTGGCCGGACCGGCTCGGCCCCGCGCCGGAACGGATGATCTGCGGGGTGCCCGAGCACGTCGACGGACGGATGCTGGCCATCGCCGAACGGACCGGCGGCCGGGTGGTCAACCGGGACCGGATGTGGCACTACACCGAGGGCATCCAGAACTGGGACCCGATCTGGGCCCGGCACGGCATCAGGATCCTGCCTGGGCCCTCCTCGCTGTGGTTCGACGCACGCGGCCAGCGGTTCCCGCCGCCGCACTTCCCCGGCTTCGACACCCTCGGCACGCTGGCGGCCATCCGGGCCACCGGTTTTGACTACTCGTGGTTCGTGCTCACCCAGAAGATCATCGAGAAGGAGTTCGCGCTGTCCGGCTCGGAGCAGAACCCCGACCTGACCGGCAAGGACATCAAGCTCACGCTGTCCCGGGTCCGCCCGGGCGCGCCCGCGCCCGTAGAGGCGTTCAAGCGGCACGGGGCCGACTTCGTCGTGGCCAGCACGCTGCCCGAGCTGGTCGAGGGCATGAACAAGCTGACCGCGTCACCTCTGGTCGACCTGGCCGAACTGGAGCGGCAGATCGTCGCGCGCGATCGCGAGATCGACAATCCGTTCACCAAGGACCTGCAGGTCATGGCGATCCGCAACGCCCGCCGCTCGCGCGGCGAGCGGCTGGCCCGCACCGCGGCACCGCACAAGATCCTGGACCCCAAGGCGGGCCCGCTGATCGCCGTGCGGCTCAACATCCTGACCCGTAAGACGCTGGGCGGCCTGCAGACCGACCTGTCGGGCCGGGTGCTCGGCGGGGCCAGCCCCGTACCCGGGCTGTTCGCGGCGGGCGAGGTGGCCGGGTTCGGCGGCGGGGGGATGCACGGCTACCGGTCGCTGGAGGGTTCCTTCCTCGGCGGCTGCCTGTTCAGCGGCCGGCAGGCCGGCCGGGCCGCGGCCGCCGCGGTCCGGGCGTGACCGGCCGCCTAGGGTGCCTTGTCACCGCGTCTGCTGGTACCCGCCGTAGCCCTCGCCTGGCGGCGTTGGCACCTGTTCGTCACCGGAGAGCCGGTAGTAGACCAGCGTCACGACCAGGGCGAGGAACGGGGCGATCAGCGTGCCCGAGATGATCGAGCTCAGCCCGCTGCCCAGCACGTGCGGCAGCGCCGAGAAGATCAGGCCGAGCACCAGGTTCACCACCAGCAGGATCACGTACACCAGGACCAGCGTGGCGAACACGTGCCAGCCGCGGCCGCGCACGAGCTGCTGGCTGCGCCCGAACGACGCGAGCGCCCCGGATCCCTCGATGACGATGACCGGCACGATCACGGCCCAGATCGTCATCAGGTACAGGCCGGGAACGATGACCAGGACCAGCCCGATCGCGATCGCGATGCCGGCCAGGAAGGAGGCCAGCACAACGGACCCGAGGTACGGGGTGGCCGCGGACACGGTCTCGCCTATGGACAGGTCGACACGACCGTCGCGCACGTCCTGCACGGCCTTGACCAGCGCTGCCTGCAGCAGGAAGGCGGCGATAATCGCCACCAGGCCACCGAGCAGCGAGCCGAAGGTGCCGGCCAGCGCGAGGAGCGCGGCGATGACCGCGGCGACCAGGTAGATGACGAATGCGATCGCAAGCAGGTGCCTGGCGTGGGCCTTGTACATCCGCCATGCTTCGTCGAGAACGCCCGACAGTGGATTCATGGCCGTGATGGTACAGCTTCGTAGTGGCTCGCGGGGTACCGCTTACTACGCGCGCTCCCGGCCAGGGGTCTACAAGCTAGATCCCAGAGCGGGCGGCTCGGGACCTTGCCCGAGAGCCTCAGGCCGGGAAGCCGCCTGCGGCGGCAGGTCGAGTCCCAGGTCCCCGGGGACGCCAAGGCCGGCGGGGGTGCCAGCCCCCGGCAGGCCCGCGCCCGCCGGGTACGCTCCCTGGTGCCGTGCCCGCAGGTGCTCGCGGAGCCTGGAGATCCCGCTGTCGATCCTTGACGGGTCGTCGTCGACGTTCTCGATCTTCACCGACTCGGCACCGGTGACGCCGGTGATCAGGGTGACGGCCCGGTTTCCTGAGACCATGAGAGTGAGCATCTGGGCGGTGGTGACGTGCCCGATCACGCTGGTGGAACCCTTCGTGACCTGCTTGCCGTCTTTCGTGTTTTCGCTCTCGGCGGCCAGGACGTTGATCCGGTCGTTGGACGTCTCGATCCCGTCTACCTGGCCGAGGTTATATTCCTTGGTATTCTCGAGTGCGGTGACACCGTTCTCCATGTCGTAGTTGACCTGGTACACGGGCAGCCGCCAGTTCGACAGGAATAGCACGAGTATCTCATAGTGGGAATAACGCACCTTCTGGTCGTCGCCTCTGGCGATCTGCACACCTGGTATGTTCGGGAACCCGACGAATACCAGCCGACTGTCCTCCATCGATCCGGTGAGTTCCGTCGGGTGCACGTTCAGGCGCTCGACTCCCTTCACGGCCGTGGGAATAAGCGCCTCCTCCAACCACGCGTCCATCTCCGCGCCGGTGGCCTTGGGTCGCATAGATGTGACCTTCATCGCGTACCGGGCGATCCCGATGCCTCCCCACACCAGGATCGCGAGCCCTACCAGGAGCAGGAACGTGACCTGAGCGCCCGCGATTATGAGGATGAGGCCCAAGCCCGCCTTGACGTAGTCCCTGACCGGCGCCTTGGGCGGCGTGGCGAAATAGTTACGGACGCGCTTTGCGCGTTCTTCTGAAGTCACGATGACCTCCTGTCAGTATGCTGATTTAGGTACTGCCACGTGGCGCACTCTCTCGCTGCGACATTGGTGACAATCTCCCAGGCATGCGCTGGTGAAATTTCTTTGATATCGGGAAAAACGCGGTTTATCTTCGGCCTGAGGCCGCGGAGGCGATAGTAATCCTCTTGGACAAGCTTGAGCAGGGCCTGGATATGAGGCGCATCCGGCCTCAGCTGCAGCGCATAGTCGAGGAGCTGCTCCATCTTCTCGATCACCGTCCCCTGATGGCCCCCGGGGCGCTGACCGTTAAGCGCGGCCAAGACCCGGTAATAGTGAACATCAGCCTCGTGCGGATAAGACTTTGACAGCTCGCTGAATCTGCGCAGCGCATCCGCGTGATGGCCGTATCTGAGCTCGTTGCTGGCGCGCCTGAACTCCGGGTCCCCCAGTAGTCCCCTCGGCAAATACTCAGCCAACGGCGGCCACCGGTCAGCGATCGCGGCCAGCGGTATTATCCAGGCGATCCGGTGATCGGGTTCGGCCTGCGCCACCATGCCGACAACCCGGCTGGAGTAGGCATCCACGGCGGCGCCACCGCTGTAGCCCTCCACGATGGGGGGATGTCCGTCAAGGATGCCAACTTGAATAAGCCCCTTGACGGGGCCGCCCAGGATATGCCCACGAGTGACCTGCGTCCGCCCCCAGTCGAGGTACCTTTCGATATAGCCGACAACCTCGATTTCAGTACCGGAGACGGGCGGCTCATAAGGTCCGAGCGGCGCGGGGGGCACGGAATTGGGGAAGCCGATCACCGCGACGTCAGACGAGCCGTCGGTCATGTCAATCGCTGACGGATCAGCTTGGATCCTGCAGCGTTGCGCCTTAACGCTGCCATCAAGTGGTTCCGCCCAGCACTCGGTCGCGTTCTCAACCACGTGAGCGCAGGTCAGCGCCGCATGATCAGTGACGGCGAAACCTGTGCCGAGAACGCGTCCGGGCTCACCGTCGTCGCCTGCTTCCCGAAGGCGCAGCCGCCACGACGTCTCTGGCAGCGTCATCCAGAGCTCTTCTGAGCGGTCGCCTCGGTGGCTTCGGCTGCGGTAGCCGCGGCGGCCGCGTCGCGGTGCCAGGACATTTCCACTTCCATGTTCCCCTCGACAACGGTGCGGGCGATGACCGCTCCCGCCTCGACGGTCATCTTGATGCCGAATCTCAATGTCACCGCGTCCGGACGGAGATCTTCCTTCAGTACCGACAAGGCTGCTGACGCTGCATCGCGGATGTTCGAAAGCTTGCCTTCGAACGACTGCTGCACGTCCACGACCTTGCCCTTACGGCCAAGGCCGACCTGCCTGATTCCGTCACCGATGTCATCAATCTCGAAGACAACTGACTCATGCTCGCGCACGGTAAATCTGGCCAATTCAGCCATAGCGCAATGTACTCCTCCCCTGTACAGGGGACCTTATACCCGGTTTGCCGGAAATAACACTATACGGATCATGCATACTTCCTTAGATGCGCAGCCGGACGGCAACGTCATCACCCGCCACAGGCGCTCGCCGGAAACGGCTCAATTCAGCAGGCACCCAGCTCTTCTTTCCTGAATCTGGAGCGACCGCGACCGGAGTCACTGCCGGGTGCGGCGCCAGGCTGGGGTCCCACAGCACCTGCATGTAATTGTCGGCCGTCCATAGCTGCGCGAGTTTCGGTTGCCGGATCTGCATCATCGACTGCCAGGCGTCGGTGCCGGATCGCTTCGCCGCCGCGAGGAGGCCGCCGATCACGTCGGGCCGTACGTGACCTGCCCACTCGGTGATCTTCCTGACCACCTCCGGGTTATCTAGGTCCGGTATTAAGATGATCCGGAAGATCCTTGACAGCATATCTACGTGAGGTATTTTGCTGAACTGCTCACGAGTTCTTCCATGCCAGTCGTCCTTTGATACTTTCACGCGGTCGTGGGGAACCGGCAGGACGCCCCGGTTGAGCATGGCTCGCAGGATGAACTCAAATTCCTGGATGTCTCCCGCCGCGCGCCGGCTCATGCTGACTCATGCTCCGCCGACCCCTCGGCATAACAGTTCCGGATCGCTTCCAGCCCTCTCACATCCCCCCCTCACGCCGCTCTAGTCACACTTAGCACGCGGCGTAACATTTAACCCGGCATCATCCAATCTATACTGCTAAAGCGCGCAGTCCAGAGACGGATGGCTACCCTGACATTTCAACTAGATAACTATCACCATGGGGCCTGGATGCCGACGATCCACGAGTTCGGGGATACGACGATCGGGGCGCGGCGTGCAGAGCCCGCGGCCAACCGCGACGGCGCGTGTTCCCCGGCCCCAACGTGCCGCCGGGTCCGTACCGGGTTCACCCCAAGGCCGGCTGCGCTGAATACCGCGCAGCATTCTTTATGACGTTAACCACGGCACGTTCGGATTAATGATCTTGAATTTACCGAACGGGCTGGGGTGCGCAGCAATGTCATGTAGATGAGCCTGTTCGCGGGCTACTGACGGCGATCTTTTGAGGCCGAACGGACTGCGTGACCCGCCCCGGCCACCGCGGGACGTTACTTGATGGCGACGGCGTTGGCGGGCGCCCCCCTTAGGACAAGCCAGTGGTCACGCCATCTAGGATCGCGCACCATCGCTCGCTAGGGTGCTGAGGAGGGCAGCTGTTTCCCACGCGTGAGGATGGTGGTAGCCCGATGGCACTGACGACGCAGACGATGACCGATGAGCAGCGCAAGTCAGTTGCGCTGGAGTACCTGAAGGCCTTCGATAACGGTGGTGTCACCTCGACCGGCGGCAGCATCATGGATCTGTTCGCCGAGGACGCGCAGGTCTACTTCCCTAAGTGGGGACTGGCGACCGGCAAGAAGAGCATCGGCCAGCTGTTTGCCGACGTGGGCGGCACCATCACCTCGATAGTCCACCACTACTCCCACTTCAACTGGGTGTTCTCGGGCGACGTAGTGGTATGCGAGGGCACCAGTCACGGAGAGCACCGTGACGGCCCCTGGCGGGCCGGGATCCCCGAGTGGGCGGCTGGCCGGTGGTGTGACGTCTTCGAGATCCGCGACTGGAAGATCCAGCGCTGCTTCATCTACCTGGATCCCGACTACGCGGGCAAGGACACTCAGCGGTATCCGTGGCTCCCCCAGCCCTGAGGTCGCGCTTTACGACATGTGGGCGGCCTCCTGGCCGCCCACGACCCGGATGAGTTCCCGGTGCTGGCGATCCGGAGGAACCTCGATGGCTGACGCCGGCGACGTACGCCGCCTCGCGCTGGCCCTGCCCGGTGTGGAGGAGATCGACAGCGACGGCTTCGACTTCAGGGTCGGCGGCAAGGGGTTCGTCTGGTCCTACCCCGAGCGCAGGCCGGGCAAGCCCCGGGTGATCCGGACCGACATCGCGGTGCTGTTCGTCGGCGACGAGGGCGAGAAGCAGGCTCTGCTCCTCGGCGAGCCCGGCACCTTCTTCACCGCGCCCGGATACGACGGCTGGCCGCTGGTGATGCTGCGGCTGGGCGAGGTGGACGTCGAGCGCCTGGCCGAGCTGGTGACCGACGCGTGGCGGATGCGCGCCCCGGAAGAGACCGCCGGGACAGCGTTCGTCGACACGGTGGCATGGGTTCGTCTGGAGAACGGCAGGATCTTGTGCGCGCGGCCACGCGGGAAGGACATCTTCTACATTCCCGGGGGAAAGCGCGAAGGCGCGGAAAACGATCTGCAGACCCTGCTGCGCGAGATCGCCGAAGAACTAACGGTCACGCTCCTGCCCGAGACGGTGACGCACGTCGGCACCTACGAGGCAGGCCAGCCGGACGGCGCGGTGGTGCGGATGAGCTGCTACACCGGCGACTACGCCGGGACGCTGGCCGCCAGCAGCGAGATCGACGAGCTCGCCTGGTTCTCCTACGCCGACCGTCCCCGGATACCCCCCGTCGACCAGTTGCTCTTCGACGACCTCAAGGCCACCGGCGACCTGCGATGACGCAGGCTGCCTGCGGCCCGCCACGGCGCGCGCCAGCCATCACACCCCCGGCCGCGGCGATATCGGACCGGAATGCGCGTCGAGCCAGGCCGCGGCTCGGGCGGGCGAGGCACGGGAGAGCCAGGCGTCCTGGACGACCTCGGCCAGTTCCTGCACGGTGAGCTCGCCGATGCGGCTCCCCCGCACCAGCACAGACGGGTGGCCGTCAAAGTGCGGGGTCGTGAAGAACGGCGAGGCCTGATCCTGGATCAGTGCCTGCTTGTCCGAGTCCGACGCCACCCAGAACACGATCACGTCCGGGTAGCGCTCACCAGTGGCAGGATCGACCGCATCGGGGCGCGGGTTCCGGAAGAAGACGAAGGACTTACCGCCGATCTGGTAGATCGGGTTGCCGCCCGATCCGTGCACGACCGTGACGTGCGGCATGCGCATGGCCAGCTCGTGCACGTCCGCGAGCCGGGCCCGGCGTGATCTTGCCGCCATACCTCCAGCGTAGGGCTAGCTCGACGCCGACGGGGGGCGCGACGTGGCCGAGGTCACCGCCGCGGCGGCACCGGTCAGCGCCGCGCCGCCGGCGGACGCGGCGACCAGCCACCGGGTCAGTCGCGGTAGCTCGCGCCACGATGCCAGGCTGGCGGCCACGTCCAGGGCATCGGACAGGGCGCCCGCGGCGACCCAAGCGCTGGCGGATCCGGGCTCGGCGCCCGGGCTGTGCAGGGCCGTCAGCGCGCCCAGCCCCAGGGCGACGTCACGCGCTCCCAGGGCCCGCCCGAACACCCGCGCAGCCAGGTCATCCGCTGCCGCGCCAACCCACGGGCGAGCCGGTACCGAGGGCCAGGCCAGGGCGGTCAGGCCCAGCGCCACGCGCCCGGCCGCCACGGCCACAGCCCCACGCCGCAGCAGGGCCGGGATATCCGTCGAGGTCATGTCCGCTCTTCCCGCCGGCGCGCCGGCGCGCCAGTCCAGCCATGTAGGCACCGGATGATCATAGCCTGAGGTCAGTCCGCCTCCGCGGCCTTCTTGATCGCGGTGAGGGTGACCGGAATGCCCCGGTGCGCGGCCTCGGTGCGGTTCGCGATCTGGGCCGGGGCGTTGTCGCCGTACCGGTCGCGGAACCCGCTGATGCCGGCGGGCAGGAACTCCCAGGACTCGGTGACCTGCGTCCCGGAGTCCACGGCGGTGAACGTATAGCCCCACCGGACCCACCCGCTGTTGACCTCGAAGGCGAACTCCCGGCCGCGGTCCGCCGCCACGACCTGGGAGCGGGTCTCCCAGGTCCGTTCGGGCAGCTCGTTGCGGCCGGTGAACCAGGCCCCTGCCCGGGGGCCTTCACCCTCGTCCCACCAGCAGGCCTTGCAGACCGGGCTCCACTCGCCCATCCGCGTCACGTCGGAGACCATGTCGTAAAGGGCTTCCGGCGAGCGGGCCACCACGATGGACTCGGAGTATTGCAGGCTGCTCATCAGGATCGCGGCGTGGAGACCCCGGCCTTCAGGCCGGGAAGGAAACGCCGCTTCACCTCCCATGGAGTGTCAGTGCGATGTGATGCTCATTGCCCCAACTGGCTCAGCCGGTGACGTACCTGGCCCTGAGCTCCGACTTCATCAGCTTGCCCGCCTCGCTCCGCGGCAGGTCGTCGACGAAGCGGACGGTCCTGGGCGCCTTGAAGCTGGCGATCTTCGACTTCACGAACGCGATGATCTCCTGCTCGAGTTCGGGGCCCGGCACGGCATCCGGCGCAGGCTGGACGAACGCCGCCACCGACTCGCCCATCTCCGGGTCGGGGACGCCGATGACCGCGACGTCGTAGACGGCCGGGTGCAGCGCGAGCACGTTCTCGGTCTCCTGCGGGTAGATGTTGACGCCGCCCGAGATGATCGTGAACGCCTTGCGGTCGGTGAGGAACAGGAAGCCGTCCTCGTCGAGGTAGCCGATGTCGCCGAGGGTGGTCCAGGCCGGGTGGGCCGGGTGCTGGGCGGCCCGGGTCTTGTCCGGGTCGTTGTGGTAGGCGAACGGGATCTCGTCGCTCTCGAAGTAGACGACGCCGGTCTGACCCGGGGGGAGCTCGGTTCCGTCGTCGGCGCAGATCCTTACGGTGCCGTAGACGGCCCGGCCGACGGTGCCCGGCTTGGTGAGCCAGGTACCGCTGTCGATGGCGGTCATGCCGTTGCCCTCGGTGCCGGCGTAATACTCCACCAGGACCGGGCCCCACCAGTCGATCATCTTCTGCTTGACCTCGACCGGGCACGGTGCCGCGGCGTGGATGGCGACCCGCAAGCTCGAGATGTCATAGCGGTCGCGGATATCCTGCGGTAGCTGCAGCATGCGGACGAACATGGTCGGCACGAACTGCGCGTGCGTGACGCGCCGGTCTCCCATGACGTGCAGGGCCTGCTCCGCGTCGAATCGCTTCATCATGACCACGGTGCCGCCGAGGGCCTGGATGGCGCCGCACCACCGCAGCGGGGCCGCGTGGTAGATCGGGCCGGGCGACAGGTAGACCGAGTCCTGGCTGACGCCGAAGAACTGGCCAGCCAAGGTCACCAGGGCTTCGCCGGGCTCGGACACCTGGCGGTCGGGCAGGGTCGGGCGGACCCCCTTCGGCCGTCCGGTGGTACCCGAGGAGTACAGCATGGTGGCGCCGTGCGGCTGGTCGGCGAACGGCACCGCGGACGCCGCGGCGATAGTCTGCTCGTAACTACCGTGGTCTTTGACCGGGCGGCCGTAGGCCAGCCGCAGCTTCACGCCGGCGGTCTGGCCGGTGATCGCCTCGGCGGTGACGGCCTGCTCGGCCGACACGATCAGCGCGGTCGCGCCGCTGTCGCTGACGATGTAGGCGGCCTCGTCCCGCTTGAGGCGGTTGTTGACGGCGGTGATATACAAACCGGATCGCAGTGCGGCCCAGTACACCTCGAAGGCACGCAGGTTGTTCTCGGTCAGCAGCGCCACCGCGTCGCCCGGCCGCAGGCCCGCCTCGTGCAGCACGTGCGCTAGCTGGACCGAGCGCCGCTCAAGGTCTCCGTAGCTGAGCGTCTCGCCGGTGCCGGCCATGACCGCCGCGATGCTGTCCGGCGCCTCGGCTGCGTACATGCCTGGGTACATGGTCCTCCGCCGGGCCGCGGTCAGGTTCGGCGTGCTCAAAGACTGGGTTAATTCACCTTAAAAATAGCCAGGTCTGTGGCCACGCGGCAAGCCCGCCTGGCCGGCCGGGACGCAGAAGCCGGTGCCGGCCATCCCGAGCGGCTCGACGCTCGGACTGGGCCGGTCGGAACAGCGGCGACCAGTCGCGCCCGGCGGCCGGGTCACCCGTGCCATGGCCGAGCCGGTGCCCGGACAGGCCCGGTCGGCCGAACCAGCCTTCCCCCTGCTGAGGCAGCAGGGGGCATGGCCGCGCCGCCGCCAGCAGCGCCGCGACATCGGCCGACTCGAGCCCGGCGGCCGGTACTAGGCCGACCCACGCGGCCGGAAGGGAGTCCGTCCGCGGGAACAGGATCAGCCCGGTGCCGCCGGCCGCCGGATCAGCCACCAGCAGCGGGGGCGAGCCGACCGCCCTGCGTTCGGCCTGTAGGTCGCCGGGATCGGCACGGGTGTCATCGCCGACGGTCACGCACGCTCCCCACCTCGCCTCGGCCGAGCTGAACTTGCGCCCCGGCCATGATCTCGCGGTCGTGGGCTTTGACGGCAGCGTCGGTGCCGGGCTGCTGCATCCGCCGCTGACCAGCGTGGTCATGCCCGTCGAGGACATCGCCGGGCGCGTCGTCGGCCGGGTCCTACGGCAGATCGAGACCGGCCAGGACACCGAGCCGGGAGATCGTCGCGACCTGGCTGCGCGAAGGAGAGAGCACCCCGGTCCGCCGGTAACCGCAGCGAGGCGCCAGGTCGCCTCCTACGGGCACGCAAAGTTCTCAATGCCACCACGCGCCTAGTACGCAGCGGTGCGGGCCGGCCGTCAGAGCTTGGTCAGCTTGGCGAAAGGCGACAGTATCCGTACCTGACGAGAACCAAATTCGATAATCAGGGCGGTGTCGTCCTCGACGCGAATAACCCGGCCAAGCCCGTACTTATCGTGGGTCACCTGGTCTTGCACGGCAAACTGCTCAATCGGGGGCTCCGCGGGCCTGGCGTTGAAGGGACTCGCGGGCAGATGGCGCCGGGTCGCGGCGCGGGCAGGCTTCATTACCTCCAGTATGCGCCTTCCCGGCCGTCGCCACTGGCTTCTGAGCTACCAGTTTCCCCGCGCCCGCATCGACGGCCTGCCGGGTGCCGGCGTCAGGAAGCGGATCAGGCCATGATTCTTTGCCGAGCCGCGTGTCGTCCATCGTCGCGCCTCCCGCAGCCTTGCGCTGCGGTTCTCCGGAGCGCGCACGCAGTCCGTTCGGCCCATTGAAACCCTTGTAACCAGGAGTTTTTTAACCTAAGTTGTCCCACGCGAGGGTGGTCGTCGTCACTTCGCTGATAGGTCCGCTTCCGCGACGAGAGGACAGCCAAGGTGCCAACCAGCGAACTCAGCTACAAGTCGGCGGACGGCACGAAGATCGTCGCCTACCGGTGGGACCCGGAAGGCGAGCCGCGCGCCGCGGTCCAGCTGACCCACGGGATGGGAGAGCACGCCCAGCGCTACGATCACGTCGCCCGCGCGCTGAACGACGCCGGCTTCGTCGTCTACGCCCAGGATCACCGCGGCCACGGCGCCAGCGCCGATCCAGATACATACGGGAACCTGGGTAAGGGCGGCTGGACCGCCCTGGTGGACGATATCGGCCTGCTCTCGGCCCAGATCAGGGCGGATCATCCGGGCCTGCCGCTCATCCTGCTCGGCCACAGCATGGGGTCGTTCGCCGTCCAGCAGTACCTGTTCGATCACAGCGCCGACGTCGATGGCGTCGTGCTGACCGGGACCGCCGCGATCGACCTGCTCGAGGGCGCGCTCGACCTGGACCAGCCGATAGACCTGGCCATGTTCAACGCGCCGTTCCAGCCTGCCCGCACCGACTACGACTGGCTGTCCCGTGACGAGGCCACCGTCGACGCCTACGTCGCCGATCCTCGCTGTGGCTTCGGGATCGACACTGATTCGGCCCGGGCCATGTTCATCGGCGCGCGGCGGGGCGCCGATCCGGCCCAGGTCGCCGCGATCAGGTCAAACCTGCCGGTCTACATCGCCGTCGGCGAGGCCGACCCGGTCAACGGCGGCCTGACGCTGCTGACCCCGCTGACCGAACGGTACGAGGCCGCAGGCCTGACCGACGTGACGGTCCGCACCTATCCCGACGCCCGGCACGAGATCTTGAACGAGACCAACCGGGACGCGGTCATCACCGAGCTGAACCTCTGGCTCGACCGCGTCGTAAGCGGCTCCGGTCGGCGCGGCTAAGCGCCTCGCCACGCGCCGAGGGCCGCAGCCCGGCGGCGAGGATATCGATGCTCAAGGCCAGGATCCACACCGGGAACAGCAACTCCACCCAGGGTGAGAAGCCGACGCCGATGAGGAGCACCAGCGCGCTCACCAACCCGGCCACGGTGAGCCATCTGGACACGATCTCGGTGCGGCGCGCGATGGTCACGGTGGTCAGCGTGAATACCGCCGCCATCCGCATCGCGTAGACGTTCACAAAGGTCGCGGTGACCAAACGGCCCAGCGCCAGGGTTCCCCCGCCCGGCGCGCCAGAGCTCGCGTCCGCGATCAGGCCGCCGGCGATCGCGGCGGCGGCGAAGAGCATCGCTACGAACAACAGGCCGCTGCCCAGGAACACGGTCGCGAAGAAGCGATCCTCGCGCTCCCCGATCCGGTCCCTGAGCACCCCGATGAACCACAGGAACGCGATCCCGGCGAACGGGACGAGATTCAGCGCGACCGCCACCTCTGCCCGGTGCCGCGAATCGGTCAGCCACGATCCCGGGACGTCGGGATGAGCGGGAACAGAGACTCTGAGCAGCACGAGCGCGGCGATCAGGAGGACAGAGAAGATGATCCCGGCGACCGCGGCCGCACGAGGCGTCCGCAGCGGGCTCCCGGCCTGCAGCGGGCCTATCGGCGCTGCCGGGTCCGGGATGGCCGCGGGCCTGGGCTGGCCGGGCTGGTTATCCGGCACTTCCGCCGTACAGGGCCTCCTGGAGGTCCATCTCACGCCCACTTTCTCCCGGGCCAGTAAAGGCAGCCACAGTCCACCAAGCCAGCCCCCGCCGCACCCCACCCGCGACGGGTGATCTGGCCCGAGGGGCAAGCACACCGCCGAATTCACCCGTGGTGCATGGGGCGCCGCAGGCCAGGACGCGGGAACGTTGAGTATTGGCCCTGTGACATGCTGGGAGAACTACGTTGGCTTCGTCCTACTACGAGATCCGGGTAACCGGGGTCCTGCCACCCGAAGCCCTGCTCGACTTCGAGCGGCTGAGCGCCTCGGTGGAACCGGTCGAAACGGTCCTGCACGGCCCCTTCCGGGATCCAGGAGCCCTGAACGGGCTCCTGGCCAGGTTCCAGGCATTCGGCGTGCAGGTCGTGGAGGTACGCCGCCTCCATGAGCCGGCTCCGCCCTACCAAGATCCGTCCGGCGATTGACGTCTGGGGCGTCAGTATGCCGGGCGGGACATCGAGAAGGTAGCGCGCTGCCGCGAACAGCACGTTGGGCTGGCGCTTATCCGGCGGCAGCGACGCGAGTGAAACCCACGGGAGTATTCGTCTAAGCTCAGCGCTCATGCCGGTGTTGCTGATCGTTCATCACACACCCTCGCCCGCCCTGCAGGCAATGTTCGAGGCTGCGGTCAGCGGAGCGCGGACCGATGAGATCGAGGGCGTCGAGGTGGTCATCAGGCCAGCTCTCACGGCTGCGGCCGCCGACGTGCTGGAGGCCGACGGTTATTTGCTCGGCACGCCCGCCAACATTGGCTACATGTCCGGTGCGCTCAAGCACTTCTTTGATGGCATCTATTATCCGTGCCTGGAGGCGACCCGGCGGCGGCCCTACGGCCTGTACGTGCATGGCGGTATGGATACCGGCGGCGCGGTGCGGGCGGTGGAGTCGATCACCACCGGCCTGCAGTGGCGGGCGGTCCGGCCGCCGGTCTGCGTCACCGGGCCTCCTGCCAAGCAGGACCTGGAGGCCTGCTGGGAGCTGGGCGCGCTGCTCGCGGCCGAGATCGCAGGGTGACCGCGGTCCGTCCCGTCGACGCTGCCGGGTCGGAGGAACCGCTCAACGGGGTTCTTGTGGCCAGTAAGCATTTCCTTCCATTTTCAGGGCGATTCCGGACTTTGTTGATATTGCGGCAAAGGTTGGGGGAAGCTCGCTCGATGTAACGGGAAACGCGGCTCTTGGGGTCGTGCCCGGCGCGCCGGTCGAAGATGAACAGGGCTGTCCCGCAGATCACGGCTGCTGCCAGCAGTTCCAGGCCGAGGGCCAGCCTGGGCTGGGGCGCCACGA
>JGI12270J11330_10001427_pt1 | contig 17761 bp, 13 predicted proteins | sample PeaSoiMetSII2010_FD_11330 | JGI IMG/M metagenome (IMG submission 11330)
GGTAGTTGCAGGGGCCGATTTCGATCCAGGTGTTGGCGATGCCGATGAGCGGCTTGGTGAAATCATCGTCCTTGAGCCCGGAAGCGCGCAGCATGGCGCGGGCCGGCGCGCGGTTATCACCATCTACGAGTGCGGAACTGCGGGACTTCAGCGAACGTTCAGTCACAGCGGCGTCCCTCCAATTTGCGCGCCAGAAACGAAAAACACATCGGGGCCATCACCCCGTCTGGAGGATGGCCCCAAAACTCCAGAGTTGCACAGCACAAAAGCTGGCGTCTCCCCCATGCGCCAGCCAATATAAGCGCACAGCGGTTTTTTGTCACGAGGCGTGTCGTGCGGCATTCCAGGAATGGCAACGACACCAAAACTCACGAGGTGGCAATCGACAGCGCGCACGCCCCAAACAACCTCTAGGTTGAAGGAAAGAAGAGGATGAGTCAAATTAATAGAAATGCTATGGATAATAAGCACGGATTATGAATGGCAGGGAAGCTCCCACTCGCGGCAGATTGCGTTTTTGAGCAGCAGGGAACGGCGCGGCGGTGCATTTTATTCAAATTGCGGGGAATGTCCCGTTGAAAAGGCATCCCGGGTGCGCGGGCTGGCATCCATTCTGAGGATTGGCGGCAAAGTTAAACAGAGCTTTGCAGGCTAGTCCTACCCCGGGATTGAAAACCAGCCGTGGTATCTGCCCGCGAATGGACAACATCAGATAGTCAGACAGAAAAACGACCAGGCATGGCGCTGACCGGATGGAGGCGGAGCATCAAGGCATGGAAAGAGCAGATGTATGCGTGATTGGCGGAGGGCCGGCAGGACTCGCGGCGGCGATTGCGGCACGTCAAAGGGGCTTATCCGCCATTGTCGTTGATGCCTTGGAACCTCCGATTGACAAGGCTTGCGGCGAAGGGCTTTTGCCCGAAACGCAAGAGGCCTTGGGAGAGTTGGGGGTCGCGGTGAGCAGCGAGGATGGGTGCAGATTCCGAGGGATCCGCTTCGTGGAGAGGGGCACGCAAGTAAGCGCCGAATTCCCCGCGGGGCAGGGCATCGGAATCAGGCGGACGCTGTTGCACCAAAAACTGGTGGAGCGGGCAGAGGACTGCGGTGCGCAACTGCGTTGGCAAACGACGGTAATGGGAATTGCAGCGAGCGTTGTGAAGAATTCGCGCGGGGAAATTGCGGCGCGATGGATTGTCGGCGCGGATGGCAGCTCTTCCCGCGTGCGCAGGTGGAGCGGATTGCAAGACAGTACGCGAAACACGTGGAGACATGCCAAGCGGCGGCACTATCACATGAAGCCGTGGTCGCCGTACGCGGAAGTCCACTGGGCCAAACAGGTGCAGGCATACGTCACGCCGATTGGGGCCGAGGAAGTGTGCATCGTGGTGCTGGCGGAACTGCCCGGGGATGCGGACTTCGCAAAAGCGCTGGGGAAGTTGCCAGAGCTGCACGAGCGGCTGTGCGGGGCGGAGTTGGCGAGCCGGGAGCGCGGGGCGGTCACGGCTATGCACGGGCTCACGAGGGTGACACGTGGAAATGTAGCGCTGGTGGGCGACGCTTCCGGCGGAGTGGACGCCATCACCGGAGAGGGGCTCCGGTTGGCGTTCCGGCAGTCACTGGCGCTGGCGGAGGCGATGGGGCGCAACGATCTTTCGGGCTACGAACGCGCGCACCGAGAATTGGCGCGGCGTCCCCTCAGGATGGGAAAACTCATGCTCCTGGTGGGACGGAATCAGAGATTGCGCCAGCGCTCGTTCGCAGCGCTGGCGTCGAAGCCGCAGTTGTTTGAGGACTTGCTGGCAATTCACGTGGGGCAGGCATCCCGTACGGAGATAGTAGGTACCGGGCTGGAACTGGGCTGGCAGTTTCTGACTGCGTGACACAAGGGCTAAGGAGTTCCATGCGAGCAAAAGACTGGAAGTCATTGGGGATTGGCGCCGCCGCGATAGCGGGGCTGGCGGTGCTTCTGTCCGCGAGCGCGGCGCCACCCAGGATGCCTATCGAGCACCCGGCTGCTGCGACGCCTTTGGAACTCTCCCTGATCGTGGACCCGGGCCAATCAAAAGTGCACTGGACGGTGGATAGCACACTGCACACGGTGCACGGCACGTTTGCGGTGAAGAGCGGGGCGCTGCACTTCGATCCGGAGACGGGAAAAGCGAGCGGAGAGATTGTGGTGCTTGCGACGAGCGGCGACAGCAACAACAGTTCGCGCGATGAAAAGATGCACAAACTAGTCCTGGAAAGCGCGAAGTACCCGGATGCCGCGTTTCGGCCCACACAGGTGGAAGGCAAGGTTGCGGCTTCCGGGAATTCGGATGTGCAGTTGCACGGGATCTTCCTGCTGCATGGTAGCGAACACGAACTGAGCGTTCCGGTGCACGCGGAGTTGGGCAGCGGAAAATGGAGGGGCACGGCGAAGTTCGAGGTGCCTTACATCCTGTGGGGATTGAAGGACCCGAGCAACTGGCTGCTGAAGGTGAGGCCCGCGGTGCAAGTAGACCTGGAGCTGGCTGGGACGTGGAAACAAGGGGAATGAGACCGCAACAACGTGAGGCGGGCTGCTTGCCGGGATGATTCACTTGTAGAACCGAAGCGCCCCAAAGTCGGCCGAAACCCTGCAAGAACCGTCAAGAAGTACGTCAGTCTGGAAGACCACTCTTGGACCATTTCCGAGTAGACAGAAATTTTGAACCCGCCTCAACTCTTTCAAGGTTGAAACACGAACCGCGTGCCCTGTTCCGGACTGTTCCAGAGCGATTCGATTTCGGTCAGTGGCACCCTCTTTACATGGAACTGAAATGGCTCCGTTGCCGCGATCTTGAAGAAGTGTTCCACCGCTGCCCGGATCTGGTTGAGCGACGCGCTGCCGAAACCGCTTCCCAGCAACTCCAGGCCCGAGCTACGCAAAGTCGCCGCCGGAAGGTTGATCGTCCGGCCTGCACTCTCGCCAATCTGAATAAACCGTACCCGGGACGCTGCCTTGCGCAGCCCCCTCTGCGAAATCGCTTCCACCACGCACTCCGCCGGGCGGCCCCACAGATAGTCGAGCACCACATCCACGCCTGCTTCCGCGTACTCGCCCCGGAATGCAGTCACCAGAGGATCATGCTCCTGATCGAGCGAGATAACCGCGTCCGCGCCGAGTTCTTTCAGCATTCCCAGCGCCCGCGGATTTCGTCCGGCTGCGATTACGCGCCGGGCTCCCAACCGTTTTGCGACCTGCACCGCAAGCCGCCCGGCGACGCCGGTTGCGCCGAGGATCAGGACGCTCTCCCCGGCGACGAACTTTGCGCGCTCCGTGAGCGCAACCCATGACGACATTGCAGGATTGGCAATGCCCGCGGCAGTGGCATCATCCAGCCCTTCAGGCAGCGGGATGCACATCCAGTCTACCGCCAAGGCACGCTCGGCGAAGGTGCCGTAAGGGGCGCGCCCCATGCCGAAAAAGACTCGCGAGCCGTCCTCCAGCCGACCTACTCCATCGACTCCGGGCACGAATGGCAAGTCACCTGTGCTGCCGTAATGTGTGCCGTTGGCCAGCGCCTTCACGATAGGATGAAGTCCAGCGGCTTTCACAGTTACCAACCGCTCCCCTGCTGCGGCCACGGGGTCGGGGAAAGTGGTGTAATGCGGCGGAGCATCGAAGGCATGGACGACGGCGGCATGCATAGGATTCCTCCTTAGAGTGAACCAAGCGGCCAAAGTGCCAGGGGTTAAGCGGGGCAGATGACCTACGCGGGCCTCTCGCGCCGTAAGAGGTTAAACTGGTTGCCTTAACTCTGGCAAGAAGGCCGCACTTTTCTTAATTGGCGGCGGAAGCGCGGCCCATGCAAGGCCACGCCGCTTTCCACAATTCCACTGGTTCTCGAGTTCGAGCACTAGCGGACTCGCGTTTTTATTTGCATATCCGTGGCGCTTCCTACAAAATGAAACGTTTGGGCTACAGCCTGGAAACTAGACAGGTGGGCCCTGTGCAGTTCCACCTACAATTCAACCGAGGAATTTCATGGAAAAGCCAACGAAGATTACTGCACCGAGAGGAGCACTCGGGGTGCTGTTGCCGGGAATGGGCGCGGTGGCGACAACGTTCATGGCCGGTGTCGAGTTGGTGCGCACGAAGAAAGCGCTGCCAGTCGGGTCACTCACGCAGATGGCCACGATTCGCCTGGGAAAGCGCACGGAAGGGCGCTCGCCGAAAATCAAGGATTTTGTGAAGCTGGCGCGGCTGGAAGACATCGTCTTCGGCGGATGGGACATTTTCCCGGACAGTTCCTACGAAGCGGCGGCGAAGGCCGGCGTGCTGGATGCAAATCACTTGGCGCTGGTGAAGACGTTTCTGTCGAAGATCAAGCCCATGACCGCGGCGTTTGATCACGAATACGTGAAAATGCTGAACGGCAGCAACGTGAAAAAGGGGAAGACGAAATACGACATCGCGTTGCAGGTAAAGGACGACATCGCGAGGTTCAAGAAGAAGCACGGCTGTTCGCGCATGGTGATGCTGTGGTGCGGCTCGACGGAAGTGTTCATGAAGCAGCATGAAGTCCACGCCACGCCGGAATCGTTTGAAGCGGCGATGAAAGAGAATCACCCGGCGATTGCTCCCTCGATGCTGTATGCCTGGGCGGCGATTACCAGCGGCATCGCCTATGGAAATGGAGCGCCGAACCTGACCGTGGACGTGCCTGCATTGCGGCAATTGGCGCAGGAACACAAGGTGCCGATCGCAGGCAAGGACTTCAAAACCGGGCAGACGCTGCTCAAGACGGTTCTGGCGCCCGCGTTCAAGGCGCGCATGTTGGGTCTGAACGGCTGGTTTTCCACCAACATTCTGGGTAACCGCGACGGCGAAGTGCTGGAGGACCCCGGCTCCTTCAAGACCAAGGAAGAATCGAAGCTGGGCGCGCTGGATTTTATTTTGCAGCCGCATCTGTATCCTGATCTCTACAAGAAGATTTTCCACAAGGTGCGCATCAACTACTACCCGCCGCGCGGCGACAACAAGGAGGGCTGGGACAATATAGATATCTTCGGGTGGCTGGGTTATCCGATGCAGATCAAGGTGGATTTCCTTTGCCGCGATTCCATTTTGGCTGCTCCCATCGTGCTGGATCTGGTGTTGTTCCTGGATCTGGCGCAGCGCGCGGGCATGCGGGGAATTCAGGAGTGGCTCAGTTTCTATTTCAAGTCGCCGATGACCGCGCCNGAGCTGTATCCGGAGCACGACCTGTTTATNCAGCTTATGAAATTGAAAAACACTCTGCGTTGGATGATGGGCGAGGATNTGATTACCCACCTGGGNCAGGAATACTACGACTAGCGGTTCAACATTTCTTTTCTTTATTTAGTGTGAAAAGCAGATCCCTCGCGCTGCTCGGGATGACAAAAGTGTCTACAGCTCGGCGAGATGGGGCGCAGCTCTTCGCAGCTTAGGGTAAACAGGCGCGCCCAGCAAGGGCGAGAGGCGCGGGGCCTTGTCACTTCGCCACAGCATTGGCTGCATTTGCCGCCAAGATAAAAGTAGTTACGGTGTCGACCACGTACTCGTTTTCATACCATAAGAAGGGCCAGGCATCCTTGAGTTCCGGAAAGTCCGGCTGAATGATCACGACTCCGGGGATAATCCCGCCGGGAATGAAGGTGTAGTCCGCACGGTTGTTGCCGTACGCAATCAGCTTGGACTGGGTTCCCACCGAGGACACGAAGGACACATTCGAGACCGGATGCGTACCCAGGACGTAGTCGAATCCGCGCAGCGTGTATTCCGGTCCGACTATGTCAGGGAACGCTTGGTGAAAGAAATACATCTGCACAGAAAACCCGGCCGCGGCACCCGATCCACCCCAGGTGCCGGTGACGATCGGAACACCATAGGGATTCTTGGATAGATCTGCGTCCAGATTGTTCTTGTAGACGCGAAGCGCAGAAGCGATTCCCGCTTTGAACTCCGGGTCCATGAAGGGAATCGCGCGCGTGGCAATCCAGCCCAGGAAAGCGAAGCGCTCCTGGATCACGGGCAAGAGTTCCTTGAGGCGCTTGCGATAGACATCCCCGCCATGGGTCGCGATCAGGAGTTCCACGGCAGCCTTGGTTTCCTCGTNGGACAGTTCACCAGCGGTNGTGTTGAATGATTTGAATATGACNGGCGTGCGTTGGTGTTCCTCGTCCCAAACACGTACCGAGGTCTGGAGGCACTCCCTGCTCATGCCATCGTCAAACCCGCGGAGGACGCGGCTCGCCGCAGCCAGCGCCGAAATGGCCAGGTAATCCAGGGGCGTGGTGTGGGTAGTGAAGGCCCAGCGATCGTCCGGCAAACCGGAGTAGATCCCGTCTGTTTCCAAGCGGCCCAAGCGCGATGAATAAATCCGGTTGTCGGTCTTCGATGCGGCGTCGCCCAGGTGCGTGTATTCCTCCAGCGTAGGCTCGATAATCCCGGGGATCGCGTGGCCGATCGCGTGGTATTGCGCAAGCACCGCGATCACTCCGTGCTGGACCTGCTGAACGGCATCCGGGATTCCGTCCGGCAGGCGGATCTGAACGGAGCGGGCTTTCTCGTCCACCGTGGTCTCGTCCCAATCAACCTGGAAATACTCTCTCGCCAGCGCCAGGTCGGTGATTGCACGGGCCTGCGTCTCCGTGCGGATATCATAATCGCCCGCGTCATACCATCCCCCCCGGTCGAGGCCAGGGATGTGCTCACCCGGCGCGAATGGCGAATCTGTGGTGGGTCCCATCGAGTAGCCGTCGAAGTGCTGGTAGTTCACGGGCGCCTGCCTCGCGTCATCGAGGTGCGAAGCGCCATGCCAGACGCGATAGCCTTCGCGCACTTTGACGTGATCCATCTGGACCGGCAGGTAGGTATCCAGCGAAGCTTGCCACACGTGCCAGCGATAGGCGTCCTTGGCGATTTGGAATGGCTTCGTTGTCTGGCCGGCGTATTCGATCGCGTAGATGCCCGGTTCACGGACGGCAGAGAAATCGAAACGCGCGTACTGATAGCGCATCCATTTGCCCCAGGGTTTGATCTCGCTGCGAAACGCTTCGCGATACTCGCCGTCGGGCGTAAGGCGCAGTACACGAGCGGTCTTCGGCGCATCGTAGAGCGGATCGAGTTCGATGACGGCGATCTTCGCGCGCTCCGGGGTATAGCCGACCTGGTTGTAGGCCACCACGGGAGGGCGCGTCCATCCCGGGATAACGTTTGGACGAATATGCCAAACGATGGCGTCCTGCGTGCTGTTTGCAGGAATCAAAGTGCGTACGACGAACCAACCGTTCTGCGCTTTGTTCCGGCCGTCGAAGAGCATTAGCGGGCCTGAGTCTGACGCGATCGTGACACGCGTCAAGGGATCTTCGGGCGAAAGCACGATGCGCTGCCCGGTGGCGATGGGAGACGCTTGCATAACCCCGCTGGCGTCCTTTTGCATAGGGCCATTCGGGTGCCGCGGGAATATACCGGAACCCGTGTCCAGCATGAAGGACTTGCCAAAGTAGGCGCTAGGCAAGAATTCCAGATTGAATCCTGCTGTCCCGACGAGCGAAGGGGGAAGCGGCTGGTCGAGGTGCACCGTCACGCGAAAGCCATCCGATTCGGGTGCGACCTCAATGTGATAGCTCAGCTTGCGATCGGGATACGCAAGGGAAGCGGTGAGTTGGTTGCCGGATGGAGACCGCTTCCTTTCCTTGAATTGAGGAATCGGATCCCACTGCTCCGGTGTGGGCGAAAGGCGCACGTCGCCATTGGTGGCGATCCGTTCGCCGTGCAGGATGATTTCGACTCCGCTCATCTTTTCGTCGCCGAAGACGCCGTGATATGCATTGTGAAATAGCAGAACGCTGAGACCTTGGGCCTCGAAGTAGTCTTGATCGTTCAACCGGATGTCAGAAGCGTTTAGAGGGAAGATACAAAGCAGCAGGATCGCGAGCGCGTAAAGCACCGTCGGCAAACCAGGGGCGGGACTGGCCCGCAGCCGTCGAGAATTGACCCTGAAAAAAGTGTTGCAGGAGACTTCAAACGCCTGTTTTTGCTGCTCGCCCATGGGGTCGAGGCCTCCGCGAAGTTTGTGATGCTCTTAAGAACACACTGATACTCACACAGGTTTGATCATACGGCCACTCGCGCCGGGTCCGAAAAGAAAATATGGAATCAGAGAGGTTCGGGGACTTCCCAGCGGCCGGATTCGGCGGAACGGAAGAGCGCGTCAATGACCGCCATGTTGCAGATGGCGTCTTCCAGGGGATTCGGGACTTCCTTGTTTTCGCGAATGGCCTGCGAGAAAAGATCTCCCTGAATCGTGTATTGATTGCAGACGGGAAAGGATTCGGTGATCGCGCTACCGCCGGCGTAGAGGTCCTTGCCGTTGTCGATGAAGATGCGCGCAGGCTTGTCCGTCGGGGCGTTGAACGGAATTTCGATGTCGATGCGGCCTTCGGTGCCGAAGAACTGCATCTTCTGGTAGTTCACGAGCTGTGTGCTGGATGTGAAGATGCTTTGACCGGTGGGGAATTCGAGAATCGCCGACGTGAGGCGATCGGTTTTGAAACTGGGGTCGCGCTCGATGCAGGCAAAGACGCGCTCAGGCTCATCGCCAAAGACGAAACGCGAGGTCTTCACCGGGTAGCAGCCGATGTCCATCAGCGCGCCGCCATAATAATCCGCAATATTACGCGTGTTCTCCGGGTCCGTATTGAAATAACTGAAAAAGCCGCAAGCCGAACGAAGCTTGCCGATGCGTCCGGCGCGGACAAGTTCGCGCGTGCGCAGCCACTGAGGATGCGTGCGCACCATAAAGGCTTCACCAATCTTCACGCCGTATTCGACACGGGCCTCAAGCAGGCGGCGGGCCTCCGCGGCATTGCGGCTGATGGGCTTTTCACACAGGACGTGCTTGATGTGGCTGGCGGCGCGGAGGGACCACTCGACGTGCATATGATTGGGCAGAGGATTGTAAATGGCCTCGATCTCGCGATCTGCCAGGAGTTCCTCGTAGGAGCCATAGGCTTTGGGAATCGAAAATTGTGCGGCGACATTTTTCGCCTTTTCGATGGAGCGAGAAGCGATGGCGGTGATTTCCGCCCATTCGCACTGTTGCATGGCGGGGATGACTTGGCGCGTGGCGATGTTCGCGGCGCTCAGAACTCCCCATTTGACTTTAGAAGGCATGACCCTGCCCTTCTCACTATCACAAAACGCGCGAGAGTCCAAATGACGGGGGTCACAAACAACGTTGTGATTGCCCCCGGGGCCTTAGTGGAGCCGGGTAATGCGACGCGCGACGGCTACATTCGTTTGCCACCCGGGGCAAACGGGAGGCAAGTGGGCTGACAAAAATTTGCCACTACAGTGCCAGCAATCGCGCCAGCAGGCCCGCCAAAGCGCCGCCAACGAGCGGGCCAAAAACCGGGATGGGGGCGTAACCCCAGTCGGAGGGGCCTTTGCCGGCAATTGGAAGAAGGGCGTGAGCGATGCGGGGGCCAAGGTCGCGCGCAGGATTGATCGCGTAGCCGGTGGTACCGCCAAGGGAGAGGCCGATGCCCCACACGAGACTCCCGACAAGATACGGGCCGAGGCCCGCCGCGGGTCCCGTAGTGGCCACGTTTTTCGAGAAGATGGCGCTGACCACAAACACGAGCACAAAGGTGCCGATGATCTCGCTCAGGAAATTGGCGGGGAAAGTGCGAATAGCCGGGGCCGTGGAGAACACCGCAAGTTTCGTTGGCGCGTCTGGCGTTTCCCGCCAGTGGGGGAGAAAGTGCAGCCAGACAAGCGAGGCGCCGGCGATTGCGCCGCAGAGTTGCGCGGTGATGAATGGAAGGACTTGCGAGAAATCGTGGCTTCGCAGCGCGAAGCCGAGAGTCACCGCCGGATTGATGTGCGCGCCGGGGCTGCCGCAGGCGATGGCGGTGAACACGCCGCACATGACCGCGAGCGCCCATCCCGTGGTGATGACCAGCCAGCCGGCATTTTCGGATTTGGTTTTGCGGAGCAAAACCCCGGCAACGACGCCGTCGCCGAGAAGAATCAGAACAAGGGTGCCCATGAATTCTCCGAACCAGGGTGTGAGCATGTAGTGCGCCTCCAGATGAAAAACCAGGATCACTTCGGCTATCAGTCCTACAAATATACAACGGTTGTAGCATACGCCTGGTGTGATTGGCACGATTACTGCTATGGCCGGGAATCTGTGCGTGAAGTAGAATCTCCGCAAGAGTCAAGCTCGAGAAGGGATTCACCCGATCGAGGAAGCGGAGAAAGGGTTCCATCTGCCAATATGAAAGCGCTCGTCTATACAGAGCCGGGCCGCGTCACGCTGGAAGAACGACCCCGGCTGAAACCGGAAACCGGGGAAGTGGAAGTTGCCATCGAACTGGCCGGAGTTTGCGGGTCGGATATTTCGGGGTTTCTGGGACACAGCGCGCGCAGAAAGCCGCCGCTGGTGCTTGGTCACGAATTGATCGGGCGGTTGAGCGACGGGCGCAGAGTGGTGGCGAATCCGCTGATCACTTGCGGGCATTGCGTCTATTGCCATGCGGGGGCGCAAAATCTTTGCGAAAGCTGGCGGCTGTTGGGGATGGATCAGACGCCGGGAACGTTCGCGGAGTACGTGACCCTGCCGGCGGGGCAAATTCATGAAATTCCAGAGGAGCTCCCGTCCGCGCGGGCGGTGCTGTGCGAGCCATTGGCAAACGTCGTCCATCTCTTCCGCATTTCCGCGCCGGCGCCCTTGTTCCGGCTGGCCATCGTGGGCGGTGGAACAATGGGCGCGCTGACGTTGCTGGCGAGCCATCGCATTGGCGCAAGAGATGTTTTGGTGGTGGATGTAAGCGATCAACGGCTGGAAACAGCTATGAAGCTGGGCGCTGCGGCGACAGTGAACACTGGGTCGCTGGAAGGCCTGGCGGAAGCGCGGCGCGTGGCGGGCCGCGGCTACGATTTGGTGGTGGATGCCAGCGGGAGTGGGGCGGCGCGGCAATCGGCGTTCGATTTGTGCCGGCCGGGGGGATGTGTGGTCCTGCTGGGCATGAGCGCACAGCGGAGCGAACTGGATTTTGTCACCAGCATGCGAAAAGAACACCGCGTGGTGATGTCGTTCGCATACACTCCGCCGGATTTCCGGCGCGCTCTAGATCTGCTGATTGCCGGCGAAGTGGATTTAACCGGCTGGATGGAACAATTGCCCTTGGAGCGTGGCCAGGAAGCGATGGAACGCATCGCGCACAGCCCGGGCGATACGCTGAAGATGATGCTGGAACTGGCGCCGAGCCGCGGATAAACAAGCTCCGTAAAGGCCGTTGCGATTCGAGCAGAGTTCTACGGCACAATCTGCTTGGCTGGCTGCCTGGCGATCCCGATAACCCTTCGAGACGATGACTCAACCAGAAATGCAATGACAGCGAGGTTTTCCTGCTTCCAGCCCCCCTTCAGTTGGACGGTTATAGGATTCTGGAATTGCGCGGCAGAATCGCGTGTTTCCACTTTTCGCAGCGACCGGACAACCGCGGCGTGTTGCAGGCGCTGCCCGGAATTTTCGCCGGCTTGCACGTCCGATTGCAGGCCGCGCTCGGTGACGGCAACCCAGAGTTCCAGCTTGTCTGGGTTCGATGCTGACGGCAGGGAAACGGCTTTGAACTGAAACGTCGCCTTGCCATTCTTGCGTTCACCGTTTTCTTGAAGCGTAAGGCTCGCCTTGGGCAGGGAAGCGGCGCGCTGGATGATTTCCTCGGCTTCGCGGGAGCGGCTGCCGACAACCTCTGTCGAGCCGTCAATGATGAGCTGGGGCGTATAGACGCCGTCCTTGTGCAACGTGGAGGCGTATTGTTCTTGACGCTCCGAGAATTGCCGGGAGGAAAAAGAATCGGTCCAGCCGAGTTGGTTCCAATAGTCGACATGCTCTTCTAGTGCGATGACTTCCACGCCATCAATGGGCTGTTCCTCGCTTAAGTGCTTGAGCAGAGCCTCGGCCGGCGGGCAACTGGAGCAACCCTCGGAGGTAAACAATTCGGCAATTACGAATTGCCTTGCACCAGTCTGCCCACTGCCTGGAGGCATCGGGCGGCGCTTGGCGGCAACACTCCCCAGCACGGCGACTGTTAGCAGGGAACCAGCGATCGCTTTGTAGATCGATTTCATCAATTCGTCCTTTGCAGATCTGGGACGCTGCGCTCAGCCATGGCGGCCCTCGATGGGAATGGCAGCACCGTTGACATGAGCAGCGCGCTCATCCGCGAGCCAGAGAACCAGATCCGCGACTTCTTGTGGCTTCAACCAAGTGGAAAAATCGGCGTCCGGCATGGACTTGCGATTGGCAGGCGTGTCCATTGTGTCGGGCAAAACGATATTGGCTGTGAGAGGCGAGTCCCTGTTTTCCAGCGCCACCGTTTGCACAAGCGTAGCCAGCGCGGCTTTAAAGACCACGTAAGCGCCGAGCTGGGCGTGGGGAGCCGTGGCCGTCAGGCTCCCGACGGCGATAAACCTTCCGTAGGGAGAGTGGCGCAAGTGGGGAAGCGTCTCGCGGAGCACGTAAAATGCCGAAGTAAGGTTTAGATCGCGCATCTGCTCCCAAGTGGCATTCGCCGTCTCTGCGACGCGCTGGCCGCCGGCAAAGCCGCCGAGGACGTGGACGACGACATCCAGGCCGTCGTGGCGGGCAGCGATGTCAGCGACCGTCCGGCTGACCATCTCCGCGCGTGTGAAGTCGAGACTGACAGCCTCAAAATTCGGCTGAGGGAAATCAGTGGCGCTGATGTGTAGCGAAGCCCCGATGACGCAAGCACCGGTCTGCAGAAAGGCGCCGGTAATAACCGAGCCGAGAGCGCCATTGGCGCCAGTAATGAATACAGTCTTCGGTTTCATATTGGCCGCACCTGCCAGGTAGAACTGAGCCGCAAATATGAGTAACAATGCGCGCAAAGGTTTCAAGGATACTGCAAATTTACGAAAACTTCCGCCCGAGATTCTTCAGAGACCACATGAACTCTGAAATCGCGCGGCGTTAGGTTCAGGAACAGGTGCTCGGGCTTCAGAAACCCCCGGTGAATTTGATGTGGTACCACTCTTCCACGGCCAGCAGGAGAAGGGTAAGAAGGGAAAGCGCGAGTTGCAGGCGTTCAGAGTTGAGTTTGCCTGCGGAAATGGTTTTCTGGCGCCAGGCGGAAGCGGGGCGGGCGCGCAACCGCCGGACCTGCCAAACTGCCGCCAGGTTAAAGACAGCACCAACAAGGGCAAGTAACACCATGGGGATGCGGATCGCATCAATGTGAAAGTGGCGGTCCACGAAACCCAGGACGCCGGCTGCGCTGGCGACGGCAGCCGCGCCAATCAGGAGGCGCAAGCCGCTCAGCGCCGCGAAGGCTGCGCAGACGCTCTGGACGAAAGCCAGAAATAGACTCGACCAGCCAACCCATGTGGAGCTAGTTCGGGGTTCCGCAGCGGCGGTGTTTTCTGCAGCGGCAGCGTCGCGGGCTGAGTCGTCCATCGTCCAGTTCCTTGTCTCCAAAGTCCCGGTGCGCTAGTCTGCAGCAAACTGTCACCGGATGCAATCGGAGGCCGCGGCGTCGGATGGAATGCCAACACTTCGCACGGGCGAAGTTTCCTGAATGAGAAGAAGGGGCCAAGTGTCCGGAAAGCTGCCATTTGGAACTTCACCGATGCCGCCGTTTGTGCTAAGAAAAAGCTGAGCAATTTGTGGATGCTGTTAAAGTGGGAGCGGTGGGAACGTCAGACGGAGTGTGCGATGAGACTCATCCGGTTTGGAGCAAAAGGGCAGGAGAAGCCCGGCATGTTGATGGAGGGCAAGAGGCGAGATGCCTCGGCGTGGTTTCGCGACTGGGACGCAGCGTTTTTCGCGGCCGACGGACTGAAGAGGCTGGCGGGCAAACTGTCCTCCGCAAGCCCTGCCGAATTGCCGGAAGTTGCGGAAGGGGTGCGCTGGGCGGCGCCCGTGGCCCGGCCGGGGAAAATCGTCTGCGCAGGGCTGAACTATTCCGATCACGCCAAGGAAACCGGTGCAGAAGTGCCAAAGGAGCCCAAGCTGTTCATGAAGGCGGCGAATACCATGGTTGGCCCGAATGACGACGTGTTGATCCCACGGCGCAGCACGAAAACGGATTGGGAGGTCGAACTAGGCGTCATCGTTGGAACGGAGGCGCGCTATCTGGAATCGCGCGAACAGGCGGAATCGCATATCGCTGGTTATTGTATTTCGCATGATGTGTCCGAACGGGAATTTCAGTTGGAGCGCGGCGGGCAGTGGAGCAAGGGAAAGAGCTGCGACACTTTTAATCCGCTGGGGCCTTGGTTGGTTACGCGTGACGAGGTGCCGGATGTCGGGAACCTGAACATGTGGCTGAGCGTGAACGGACAGGTGCGGCAGCGGGGCAACACCGGAACGATGATCCACGCGCCAGCGGAGCTGGTTCTCTACATTTCGCAGTTCATGACGCTGGAGCCGGGCGATCTGATTTCCACAGGCACACCTCCGGGCGTGGGACTCGGCATGAAGCCGCCCACGTATTTAAAGGCGGGAGATGTCGTGGAGTTGCAGATTGATGGACTCGGGAAACAACGGCAAACCTGCCGACAGGCATAGCTGAGCGAACATGAAAATCACCGATTACACCACCTTTGTCATTCGCACGCCCTGGCGCAACTTGACGTACCTCGTGCTGGAAACGGACGAGGGAATCCGCGGGTACGGCGAAGCGCGCGTGGTATCGAAGACGCACACGGTCCGCGAATTCCTGAAGGATGTCCGCCGGCATATTGTGGGTTTCGACGCTACCGACATCGAAGAATTGTACCGGCGATTCACCCTTTTTGATTTTGGCCTGCCGGGCGAAGTGGTGATGACCGGGCTCGCGCTGGTGGAGATGGCCTGCTGGGACTGCATCGGCAAGAAAGCCAAGCTGCCCGTCTATCAATTGCTCGGCGGAAAAGTGCGGGACCGAATTCCGGCGTACGCCAATGGCTGGTACACGGTGGATCGCACGCCCGAAGCCTTCGCCGGGGCCGCGAAGAAAGTTCTGGCGCGAGGCTATCGCGGAATGAAGCTCGATCCGTTCGGAAATGGCAACCTGGAGCTTACACGCGAGGAGTATCATCGCAGCCTGGACATTCTGGAGGCTGTGTTTGGCGTGGCCGGCCGCGACGCCCAGGTTTTCGTGGAAATGCACGGCCGCTTTGCCCCGCATCAAGCGGTGGAGATTGCCCGCGCCATTGAGAAATATCAGCCCGGGTGGATTGAAGAGCCTTGCCGGCCCGATGATCCCGGCGCTCTGGAGATGGTGGCGCGGCATACCAGTGTGCCCATTGCAACCGGCGAACGCTATTACACTGCGGCACAATTTAGGGACCTTTTTCCGAAACGCTTGATTCACATCCTCCAGCCAGACATGACGCAATGCGGCGGATTCCTGGAAACAAAGAAAATCTGCTCCACCGCGGAAACCTATTCCGTGATGGTGGCGCCGCACAATGTGGGGGGGATTATAAGTACCACGGCGGCGCTGCACTTGATGGCCGGGCTGCGGAACGGCAAAATCCTCGAACACTTCAACGATTTCTCCGACGCGGAAATCAAGCGGGCGGGCCGGCCTTATCCGGAGGTCAGGGACGGCCAGTTCGATTTGCCGCACGGGCCGGGCTGGGGCGTGGAACTGGACTTCGATTATATTCGCGAGAAATTCGCGGAATCCGGCGGCGGCGTGATCGCCGATCCCGGTCTGGACATGTTTCGCAAGCCGGACTGGTTCAAGAGGTCCGAAGCCGCCAAGAGCGGCAAAAAGCAGTAGCCTGTATTGCTCTCCACGACTTCAACGAACCTTGCAGGCTTTTGCAGCGGCCACATTCTGAGGCGGGCGCCTTTTCGATCCCCCGCGTACACTGCGGCCATGAAACACATTCTTCAGCCCTCCAGCGCAGCAAGCCGGTCGCTCCACTCGGCAACTGCGGCGCGCGAAACGCCAAAGCCCGAGCCGGTTCTGCCCTCGAGCGCCGCAAGCTGAATCGCGGCATTGCCGATCGTGGAGCACTCCACGGGACCCCGCATGACCTCCAGCCCCGAGCGCTCTTGCAGAAGCCGATTAAGAAAGCTGTTGCGGTTGCCACCGCCGACGATGTAAACGCTCCGGAACTTCTTGCCCGCCACTTCGCTAATCATGCGCAGAACCTCGGTGTAGCGCGCGGCCAGGCTGTGAAAAATTAAGTTGCCAAACTGCGGCGCCGCCTCTGGCTCTTCCGGCAGCGGCGCGTGACCCGAGAGTTTTAACACAGAGTTAATGCGCTGCGGCATGTGCCCGCTGAGAAGCAGCTCGGAATGATCCACATCGAGCAATGCTTTTGGCCCCGGGAGCGACCCGCAAGCCTCGACGAGTGAAGCAACGCTCCAGTCCTTGCCCAGAGAATGCCAGTGGCGCATGCATTCTTCGATCAGCCACATGCCGTTGACGTTTTTCAGGAAGCGGGAACTTCCCTCGAGGCCTCCTTCATTGCTGATGTTTTGTTTGAAGGCTGCGTCGCTGAGGCAGGGGCGATCCAAGACCGTACCTACGAGCGACCATGTTCCAGAGCTGATGAAGGCGCAATCGTCGCCAACATGCGGGATGCCGGCGACGGCCGAGCCCGTATCATGACAGGACGGTGCAATCAGTTGCGTGTGTCGAAATTCGGGGAGAAGCGCGAGTTCCCCCTTGAGCTGTCCCACAGGGGTGCCGGGCGGCACGACTTCCGGCGCCTTGCTCTGGTCCAGGCCCGCCGCTCGAAATATCTCCGCCGCCCACGTGCGATCTTTGGCGCTGAGGAGTTGCGTGTGCGTTGCCAGCGTGAACTCCGAAACAGGGCGCCCGCCTAGACTGCAAAGAATGTACTCCGGCAAATTCAGCCAACACGTACCCTCAGGCAGCCCAGCCTCTCGGTCCGCGATGAGTTGGTACAGCGTATTGAAGCGCAACATTTGAACGCCGGTAATGGCGTACAGGCGTTCCGCGGGAAGTGTTTTCCAGAATTGCGCCGGGATGTTTTCCGTGCGCGGATCGCGATAGCAGAAGGGGTCCTGCACGGGCAGGAGGTCGCCATCCACGCGTACATAGTCAACCGCCCAACTATCTACGCCCATGGAATCGATCGGACCGGAGGCTTCACGGGCGGCCAGGCGCAGACCTTCCAGGAGCCCCTCGCGCAGGCCGGAAATGTTCCAGTAGAGATGTCCATCGCGCTCGTACGGGCCATTATGGAAGCGGTGGACAATCCGCAGAGTGGCGCCTTGGGGCTGCCAGTTCAGCAGGGAAACGCGGCAACTCTCTGCGCCGAGGTCAATGGCGATAACGCGGCGTGGCTTCGTGCCGGAGCCGGAAGAATCGTTCATCGTAGAAAAGCTTCGCTCAGCCCGCCGTCCACGGGGAACAAATGGCCTGTCGTGCAGCGGGCGCTGGGACTTGCCAGAAAGAGAATCGCCTTGGCGCAATCGTCGGGATCGATCGCCGCGNGCGTCAAGGTGCGCTTGGCGTAGAACTGGCTCAGCAAATCGCGCANTTCNTCGGTGCTCTGCGCGGGATCGAACGCGATCTTGTACTTCGTGAGTGACGCNATGACGCGCTCGCGGGGAAACATCGTCGAACCCTTCACGACGGTTGCNGGGCTGATGCCGTTAACGCGCACGTTNGGCGAAAGGGAAATAGCCAACTCGCGCACAAGATGGCTCAGCGCGGCTTTGCTGACATCGTAGGCCTCGCTCCCGTGCTTGGGGACCACGGCATTCGCGGA
>JGI12270J11330_10001442_pt1 | contig 17682 bp, 14 predicted proteins | sample PeaSoiMetSII2010_FD_11330 | JGI IMG/M metagenome (IMG submission 11330)
AACTTCAGCGCATTATTCTACGTGGCCAGGCTCCGCTGAAAGGCCGGCCCAGCGCCAGCCTCCCTCCCGTGCACCTGGATCACGAGAAGACGCAACTCGAAGTCAAAGCCGGCCACCCGGTGCATCGCGACTCTCTGCTCAGTTATCTTCTCTATCCGGAGGTTTACCTGAAGTACGACAATTTCCGTCAGACTTATGCCGACGTCGGTGTCTTGCCCACTCCCACCTTTTTCTACGGCCTGAAGCCCGCCGAGGAAATTACCGTGGAGATCGAATCCGGCAAGACCATGATCGTGAAATTTCTGACCATCAGTGAAGCGCATCCCGATGGGACGCGCACGCTTTTCTTTGAGTTGAACGGCCAGCCGCGCGAAGTCAACGTTCGCGATCGTGCTCTGCGCGTCATCGAGCGCAGCCACCCCAAGGCGAATCCGGAAGATCCCGGCCAGGTGGGCGCCCCCACGGCGGGTCTCATCAGTGGCATTGCCGTGCAGGTGAACCATACCGTGGAGCGTGGTGCTAAACTTTTGACCCTGGAAGCCATGAAGATGCAATCCAACATTTATGCGCCGATTGCGGGCCGCATCAGCAAGCTGCTGGTGACGCCTGGGCAGCACGTCGAGCCCAAGGATCTTCTGGTCAGCATCACTCCGTGAGCGGACCAACGCTTATCAAGCACAAGCGGTTTGCCTCGCGGCGGCTGAACACTGGTCGGCGCTCTCTTTTCGGTGAGCTCGACAACCTCTACAGTTTACGGTTGCCAGAAACCCAAGGATGTAGGCTCGTCGAGTGAAGACACACCGTCAATTGGTGCTTTTCTCTTCCTTGGCGGGCTGGATCAGCTCGATTCCCAGGATTTTGTACCTCACTTCCGGTCTGGGGTCGCTGGGGTCCGGAATCAAGTAGATCCACTTCTTGTCGGTTCGAAGCGTGACGCTGTCGCCCAGTTTGATTTGCTTGTCCCACAGCACGCACGGTTTATTCGTGCACTCCACCTCGTAGACGTGGGTATCGGTCTGGATTCGCAACAAATGAAACCACACAGGGGCGCCGCCGCCGGGGTGCATAACCATACCGCCCCCGGCCGGGGCGCCGGTTGGGGCTCCTCCCATGGGCACGACGGTCACGGGGGGACCGCCTGTGACAGGGACGCCTGTAACGGGTCCCGGGCCCGGGCTAACCGCTACGACCGTCACGGGGGGACCGCCTGTGACAGGGACGCCTGTAATTGGTCCTGTGCTCCCCGGCGCGGCAGTGACTGGGCCGCCACCGCTGGCGGGCCTGGCCCAACTGGCTCCTTGCGAGCCCTTCACATGCATGCCGGTGCCAACCGCAACACCCAGCTCTTTGCTCACCTTTGCATTCTGGTCAGTGGGCAGAGTTGCGGGAGACGGGATTTTCGGGATCTCCTTGAGTTCCGTACTGATCACGCGAAACTTCTGCTCCGAATCTCNCGGTTTACCAGCGGCATAGGCCCAGTCCTGGTCCAGGCGGAAATGAAGCACATCGCCGGCGGCAATCGGCTTTCCNTCCTGCTTGCAGGCTGGAGGACCGAAGTTGAAAATCTGGGAGTTGGCACAGAGCAACTGGTAAATCCGTGTGTCCGTCACAACCCGATAGACATAGCCTCCCTTGGTGGTAAATGCAGAGACGGTGCCACTTTCTTTGTACCTATTTGCGTCGTCGTCGGCCGCCAAGGATGGCGAGACGCGGGCAAGCATGAGAGCGAACAGAACAGAGCTGGCTAGAAAGAACTTCCGGCCGATAAAGGTCATGCGGATTCTCCAATCCAGGGGCTAGAAATCTTCGCAGAAATTTGACGGACGCGCCGGGGGCAAGGCGTGGCAGGCCAAAAACGCCCCCTCACGATCCCATGCCGGGTCTCTCGAACAATTCCTGATTCAGGTTCCAAATATCCGCTGCGCTAACGTTCTTCAATCCCATTATGATTTTTCAGCCGGCAGTGTCAAGCAGGAAACCACATCGGGCAAGACAGGGGTTACGCACTTGAATGACGAAGACCGAAAAACCCCGATCCTGGCAATTGCATCCACGATGCTGTCAGGTTCTTGACGCCAGATGCTAGACTGGTGACATCGGAAGCCATGAAGATGCAATCCAACATTTATGCGCAGATTGCGGGCCGCATCACCGAGTTGCTGGTGACGCCCGTGCAGCGCGTCGAGCCTAAAGATCTTCTGGTTGTCATTGTTCCGTGAGTGCGCCAACCCTCCTCAGGCACGAGCAGTTTGCTTCGCGCTTCTTGCGCAACCAGCGCGACCTGATCGTCTATCTGCCGCCGGGCTACGATCCGCACGCACCCCGCGCCTTTCCCATCCTTTATCTCCACGACGGGCAGAATCTTTTTGATGGTGCAACCTCTTTTGTTCCCGGGATGGACTGGAATGTTGGCCAAACCGCCGATGAGCTGATCCATGCTGGCCAGGTGGCTCCGCTGATCATCGTGGGCATCTACAACGCCGGCAAACAGCGCCTGGGAGAATACACGCCCACGAGTGTTCCCAGGCTGGGAGGGGGCCGGGCGAATCGCTATGCCAAGTTTTTGCTTGAGGAAGTACGGCCATTCCTCCAGGAAAGATATCGTGTTTCGGGCGCGGTCGAAAAAACGGGCATCGGCGGCTCGTCGCTGGGCGGGCTCGTTTCTCTCTACCTGGGACTCCGCCTGCCTCACATTTTTGGCAAGATCGCTGCCCTCTCGCCTTCCGTCTGGTGGAACGAACGTGTGCTCCTGCGTTTTGCCGCCGCAGCCCCCGTTCAGCCCATTCCGCGAATCTGGCTGGACGCGGGCACGCGCGAGGGCGCCAGCACCGTGGAGGATGTGGAGCGCTTCCGCGATATCCTCCTTCGCAAAGGCTGGCAATTGGGGCGCGACCTGCACTACCAGCGCGTCGAAGGCGCGGAACACAACGAAGCCGCATGGTCCCAACGCGTCGGCCCATTCCTGCAATTCCTCTTTCCGGCGCGGGAAAGCCGGGTATAATCCGCGAATCCATGCGGGAAATTGTGAGTTCGCAGCAAATGCCGGCAGACAGACCGATCACCATCCTCTGCGTGACCTCCTACGAAAAGGGCCAGGAGTTTCTGCGCACCTGTAAAAGCCTGGGATGTACCGTGCTGCTTCTCACGCTTGAGAAATTTCGCCACGCAAACTGGCCCCGCGAAGCGATCGACGAGATGTTCTTCATGCCTCCGGAACTCCCCATTCGAGAGATGATTCATGCCGTGTCCTACGCCGCGCGCGCCCGGCACATTGACCGCATCGTGGCCCTCGACGAATTCGACATGGAGAATGTCGCCGCGCTTCGCGAACACCTGCGGCTCCCGGGAATGGGGCTCACCACCGTGCGTCATTTTCGTGACAAGCTGGCCATGCGCATGCAAGCCCGCGAAGCTGGCATCCCCGTTCCCGAATTCAGTGCGGTTCTGAATTACGACGACCTGCGCGATTTCATGCAGCGTGTGCCGGGGCCCTGGCTGCTCAAGCCGCGCGCCCAGGCTTCCGGCATCGGCATGAAGAAAATCCAATCCGCCGAAGAGCTTTGGCCATGGCTCGACCAGCTAGGCGACCAGCAATCCGAATACCTGCTCGAGCAATTCATCCCAGGCAGCGTTTTCCACATCGATAGCGTGGTCTCCGAACGCGCCGTGCTCTTTGCCGAAGCGCATGCTTACGGCACTCCGCCGCTGGAGACTTCGCACCACGGCGGGGTGTTCACCACACGCACGCTGTCGCGCGATTCCAGCGATGCGCTGGCCCTCAAGGAGATCAACCAGAAACTCATCGGCAGCCTGGGTCTTGTTCGCGGCGTCACTCATGCGGAATTCCTGAAAGCCCGCGCCGACGATCGTTTCTATTTCCTGGAGATCGCGGCCCGCGTCGGCGGTGCCTTCATCTCCGATGTCATCGAAGCCGCCACCGGGATCAATTTGTGGCGGGAGTGGGCGCGCCTCGATGTTGGGGCAGGGAAGCAGCTTTACGAACTGCCGCCCGTGCGGGAGGACTATGCCGGGGTCATCGTCTCTCTTGCGAAGCAGGAAGCACCCGATACTTCGGCCTACCAGGATCCCGAAATCATCCAGCGCATCTCGAAGTATCACCACGCCGGATTCGTCCTGAAGTCGCCTTCCTCACGGCGCATTCAGGGGTTGCTGGACTCCTATGCGCAACGTTTTCAGGTTGATTTTCTGGCCAGACAACCGGTTCCCGACAAGCCGACATCTTAGCGGGTGAAGGGGCCTTGCGCTCCCGCACCCACTCATGTTCGCCTGATCTCCGACTGGCCCTGGTACAACTGGTTACCTGTTCTTGTGACTAGTTACTTTCAGGAACCCAGGTGGGATACTCTGTTTGCGGCGCGCATCTCGCGGGATTATTGTTTGCATACCCCGGGCCAGAGTTTTGCGTGGGGTGTGTTTGTTCCTTGGGAGGTCCGATGTGGAGTAATAAGAAGCCGGATACGCCGCAAGCCGCGCAGCCGGAAACAAAACATTTGCCAGTGAATCCGCCGCCGAAGCCTTCTGCGGCATCTTGGGAGGGAACTACCGCCATGAGTACTGATGCAATGCGTCCGATAGGTGCAACCGCGGATCGCGCCACGGCGCGGCTCGGGCCAAGCCTGCACGTGAAGGGCGAAATCACCGGGAACGAAGACCTGGTGATCGAGGGAACGGTGGAGGGTCTGGTGCAACTTGACGAGCGCAAACTCACCGTGGGCGCCGCGGCCAAGTTGACCGCGGACATTATCGCTCGCGAAGTCGTGGTCTACGGCACCGTCAAGGGGAATCTGCGCGCCAAGGACCGCATCGAGATTAAGAAGGATGGATCCGTCAACGGTGATCTCACCACCGCCCGCATCATGATCGAAGACGGCGCCTACTTCAAAGGCTCCATTGAAATCGACAAGTCCGGCGAAAAGGAATCCGGCGCGGGTTCATTCTCGCGCGCCTCGGCGACGGCGGCCGCGGGTACTGCCCCCAAGACCATCTAACGGTACGGGCTGCTGCGGAATCTCTCGGCAAGCGCGGCGCGAACTCCCGGTTCGCGCCGTGTTTTTATTGTTCCCTACTATTTAGCTTGAAATATTTCATAACTTGACAAGTCCAGAGTATCTATTTATTGTGAGCTTCGTATTCCTCTCTGGGGGGCGTTGCTCCAGCCGGCGTACGCCCTCGCCGGCTGTACTCTGCTCCGCTGGTTCAGGCATTTCAGGAGTCACGCCATGTGCGGAGGCGCTAGAGGTATCCCGGCCCTCAGTCTGGCGATCCTGGTATGCACCGCCGGCTGTGGAACTGGGGGCGGCGGCGGTGGGATNCANCCACCTCCTNCGCAACCCGACTTCACCCTCTCGCTTTCCTCCTNNTCNGTGAGTCTGCCGCAAGGCGGCACAAGCTCTCCCGTCACCNTTTCCGTNACCTCTGAGAACGGTTTTTCGGGAAACGTGCAAGTCACCCTGGCCGGCATGCCTTCNGGAATCATCAGCAATCCCGCCAGCCCCTTTTCCGTGGCCGCGGGTCAAAACACGGCGGTGGTATTCGGCGCTGCCTTCAGTGCTTCCACGGGACAGTTTACCGTGATGGCGCAGGGCACCAGCGGAGCCCTTTCGCATTCCTCGGATCTTTCGCTAAGCATCCAAGCAGGTTCCGCGCAGAACCTTCCGCGCAGCAACTATGTTCGCAATGATTCTGTCATCCTGATGGATAGCCCCGCAGGCGAGCCGCATCGCCGCCATGCCGTCTACGACGCGGGTGGCAAACGCTTCTTTGTCGCCAATCGGGCTATGAATCGCGTGGAGGTATTCTCGTCCTCCGACACCTCCCTGCAAGCCACCATAGACGCCCCGGGCGCGTCCAGCGTTGATCTTTCCACCGACGGAGCAACGCTCTGGGTGGGTACCGCCCTTGAACAGATTCTTGCCATCAACACCACATCCCTGCAGGTTGTCACGCGCTACCCCGTCGCGGGCCTCACGCCCATCCCCAATGTCGTTTTCGATCGCCCATACGAAGTCCTTCCTCTTTCCAACGGCAAATTCCTCGTTCGCTTGCGCCAGCCCTCCGCCAGTGAAGCGCTCCTGGCTCTCTGGAATCCCGCCTCAAACTTCTTTACAAATCTCACGCCGGCCGCCCCAGCCCTCTTTCAGAAGGGTGTGGGTGTGATGGCGCGTTCGGCTGATCGCACGCGCGTGATCGTCGCATGCAATGATTCCACCGGTGAGGTAGCCGTCTTCGATCCCAATGGCAATCTCCTCGCCGGGCCAAAGGCGCTTGGCTCGGCGGTGATTTCATTCGCGGCCGCCAATTCCGATGGCAGCCAATTCGCCGTCGTTTTTGGCGCGCCGGGCGCCTCGCAGGTTTTTTTGCTGGATGGAAATCTGAACTCGCTGGGTTCCTATTCTTCGCCAAGCGCCGCCGGAGTTGCTTTCTCCCGCGATGGACGAACGCTCTACGTAGCCGAACCGTTCGGCAACGGCCATGTCGTTACGGCGCTTTCCGTCGCCAACCTCCAACAGCTTGGGCAGATTCCCGACCTTGCGGTTGAGGGCGTTCCCACGATCCTGGAAGACGCGGACGAGACCCAGTTGCTCGTAGGGCTCTCGAATCGTGGCCTGAATTTTCTGGATGCCGCCAGTCCGGCGTCGCTGCCGCAAAGCGCGCCGGTCTTTGCGAGTGCGCCGGTGGCACAGCCTGCGGAAGGAGCCAGCGCCGGTGGTGCATCCATCACCCTGAGCGGTTCTAATTTTTCCTCCAATCCACTGATTCGCTTTGGGTCGCAGTCCACCGTCAATGGCACTGCAGCAAGCGCCACACAATTGCAGGTCTCTTCACCTCCGAGCGCCATGTCCGGCCCGGTGAATCTCACCGCCTACTTTTCCAACGGCTGGATCGCCGTGGCACCAGCGGCCTTCAGCTACGGCCCCGCCATACTGGAGGTTTTTCCGGATGCGGGCTCCCAAGCCGGCGGCGACACGATTTTCCTTCTGGGTTTTGGATTTGGCAGCAGCACCGGCAACCTTACAGTTACCATTGGTGGTGCGGCCGCCACGGTGGCGAAGGTCGAAAGTCTGCCAAGTTTTTCGAGCGCGCTTTCCCTTGATGCCACTTATCCCTTTTCTCTGGAACGCATCACCGTTGCGACTCCTCCGGGTACGCCCGGCAAGGCCGACATTTCCATCACCGCTCCGTCGGGTAGCACGACGGCGCCCAAGTCCTTCCAGTATCTGAGCGCAAGCGCTACCTTTCCCCATTCCGGCCTATACAAGTTTCTTCTCAACGATCCCCAGCGCCGGCAGGTTTATCTCAGTGCCACCGATCACGTGGATGTCTTTGATCGCACAGGCCAAGTATTCCGGAGCGCGATCGAGCCACCGCCCAATGGGCCTCCGCCGGATGCCGCGCTCCGAGGCCTGGCGCTCACCCCTGATGGCTCGCAGCTCATCGTCGCGGATTTTGGCGCACAGAGCGTGTACCTCATCAGCCCTGATGGGGGAGCAAACAATGGCACGCAGGTTCCCGTGGGTGGCGTGGCGGGTTATGCAAACTCCGGTCCAGCTCGCGTCGCGGCCACCAGCGCCTCCACCGTTTTCGTCGGCCTTAGCGGAGAAGGAAACTCTACGGGGGGCTGCAACTCCTGCCTTGGCCAAATGGATTTGACCGCCAGCCCGCCCACTCTTCAGCCAGCGCCTCAACCCGAAGTCAGTTCGTTGACCGGCGCTCCGTTGCTCCAGGCGGACTCCGCCGGTGACACCGTCTACCTTGCTTTTGGCACAGCGCCTGGCGGGCCGGTTGCCCAATGGACCGCCGCAGCTCCAAACGACTTTACCGTCTCCTCCGCGAACGACTCCGCTTCCGATCTCTACACATCCGCCGATGGGACTCTGTTCGCCATGCGCTCTAAGAACTCCACCGAGATTCGCGGCACGGATCTTTCTCTTTTCTCCACGCCTGTCTCTGCAGAGCTTGAAACCATTCCCGGCCGTGTCCCTGTTCCCGGCGTCGCATTGCATCCTTCCGGCGCGCTCCTTTTCGATCCCTTTCTGGATGGTCCGCCTCCCAGCGCTCCCCCGGCTCAAGGCATTCGAGGTGGCATTGACATTCGCGATGCGCACAGTGGCCGGCTTCGCCTGCGCATCTATCTCCCCGAGCCGTTCGCCATGCTTTCCACGGATATCGATGGCCTGCACGGTTGTTTCCTGACCACCGACGAAAATGGCACGTATCTCATCGTCCTCACCACGTCCGGCCTGACGGTCCTGCAACTCGCCGATGTGCCTCTTGGCATTGGCAGCCTTTCACCCTCTTCCGGAGGTGCGGCCGGTGGCGCCAGCATTACCATCCGCGGCAGCGGCTTCCAGTCCACCACCAAAGCTACGCTCGGTGGCAAGTCCGCGAGTGTCACATTCAAGGATATGAACACCCTGCTCATCACCACTCCGGCACTTTCGGCGGGCCCGCAGCAGTTGATTCTCACCAATCCAGCTGGGGAATCCGTTTCCCTGGACGCGGCATTCGTCGCTCAGTGACGCCTTCCTAACCTTTGCCGCGCAGGCTTCATCCAACAAAAGCGTCCGGTGTGCGCACTCGATCTTTGTTTGCCTGGGCGACTCTCCTTGCGGTATGAAGGAAATATGCAAACACGCAAACTTGGCAATTCCGATCTTTACATCACTCCAACAGGATTTGGCGCCTGGGCCATCGGCGGTGCAGGATGGGAGTTCTCCTGGGGCCCGCAGGAAGACTCCGATTCCATCGCCGCCATTCACCGCGCTCTGGAGCTCGGTGTCAACTGGATCGACACCGCTGCCGTTTACGGCCTAGGCCATTCGGAGGAGGTCGTTGCCCGCGCTTTGAATGATTGGCGCGGCGCGCGACCCTACGTTTTTTCGAAGTGTATTCTTTGCTGGGACGCCGGCGGCAAAATCAGCCCCAATCACTCCGAGAGTTCCATCCGCGAGGAGTGCGAGAGCAGCCTTCGCCGCCTGCAGACCGAAACCATCGATCTCTATCAGGTCCATTGGCCGCCCGCCGACAACGGTCCCGGCTTGGAAGAAGCTTGGCAAACGCTGGCAGCTCTGCGGGAAGGAAGGCAAGGTCCGCTGGATCGGCGTCTCCAACTTCAACGCCGAGCAAATCAAGCGAGCGGAAGCCATCGCGCCGGTCACTTCGCTCCAGCCCCCTTACTCCATTCTGCGCCGGCAGATCGAGGAAACCACTTTGCCGCATTGCGCGCAGCGCGGCATCGGCGTGATTGTGTACGCCCCGATGTTTTCGGGAATGCTCACCGGCGGCATGACTCGCGAGCGCGCTGCCGCCCTTCCGCCCGATGATTTTCGCAGCCGCAATCCCGAGTACAAGGAGCCCAAACTCTCCAAGAATCTGGAATTGGTTGAGAAACTCAAGGACATCGGCGCGCGTCACGGCAGGGCTCCCGGCGAAGTGGCCATTGCCTGGACGCTGCGCAATCCCGTGATCACCGGCGCCATCGTCGGCTCGCGTAGCGCCAAACAAGCCGAAGGCGTGATGCGCGGCGGCGAGCTGAGACTCACCACCCAGGAAATTGACGAAATCGAAGCCTTTTCAAGTACTCTGGCCAAGGCGAAAGCCGCACTCTAAACGTGCATCAAGGCGCCTGACTCTCAGCCAAGGAGAAATCAATCATGAATTTGGGTTTGCAGGGCAAGCAAGCCGTTGTGACCGGCTCGACCGCGGGAATCGGCCTCGCCGTCGCTTCCGCACTCGTGGAAGAAGGCGCGCGAGTCATCATCAATGGCCGCACCGAAGCGCGTATTGCCGCCGCGGTTGATTCCATTCGTCAACGCGCCAAGAGCGCCGAGGTCCGCGGCGTCGCCGCCGATCTGGGAAATTCCGAAGGCGTGGCACGATTCATCGAGCAAGTTCCCGAAGCGGATATTCTGGTGAACAATCTCGGCATTTTCGAGCCCAAGCCCTTTCTCGAAATCCCCGATTCGGATTGGGTCCGTTTCTTCGCGGTGAACGTATTGAGCGGCGTCCGGCTGACCCGCCATTTTCTTCCCGGGATGTTGCGCAAGAACTGGGGCCGCGTGATCTTCATTGCCAGCGAATCCGCGCAGCAAATTCCCGCGGAGATGATTCACTATGGCATGACCAAGACCGCCCAGGTCGCCCTGGCTCGCGGCTTGGCAGAATCGGTTGCAGGGACGGGTGTCACCGTAAACTCCGTGTTGCCGGGGCCCACAAGTTCGGAAGGCGCTACCTTATTTGTCTTGGATATGGCGCGGCGGCAAGGTGTGTCTGCCGCTGAGATTGAAAAGCAGTTTTTTGCGACGGTCCGGCCGTCGTCGCTACTCAAGCGCTTCGAAACGCCGGAAGAGGTCGCGGCCGTGGTCACCTTCGTGGCCAGCGCGCAGGGCGCCGTCATCAATGGTGCCGCAGTCCGCGCCGAAGGCGGCATCATCCGCAGCATGCTCTGATGGCTTCGCCTACGCGCGCAGGTGGTCGGCGCGCCAGTTCTGCACCAGTTTCTTGATGGTTTTGCGGTCCGTCAGATTCTCGCTCAGGACCTTGCGCGCCAGCGCCGGAAGCTCCGCGTCGCTCGCAAAGCGCAAGGCCACCAATTGGGCGACCGTGAACTCCGGTATCCGCGCCTTCAAATCTTCCGCCAACAGCCGCTCAAATCGTAGCCGCTCCTCCAGCCGGATCACGCGGTCCTGCACCGTCAGTGCAAACATGCGGGCAAGAAAAGCCAGCAACAGCAGCGCCACTGCGGTCAGCACGCCAATGATTCCATCCGCCCAGTGACGCCAGTGCACCAATCGATAGATCGACGAGCCGAGATTTATCGTCAATGCCGGAATCACAAAGTAATGAAACAATGGCACTATTTTCGGGTGATTCGCAAAATTCTGTTCTTCCATGCTTGTTCCTCCTCCGCCTCGCCATGCATTCTAACAAACCTGACCCTGGGACTAGTAACCTTCTCGGCGAATCCCTGCGTTTGTGTCTTCCTTTTGATGCCACTCGGCGCAAAATCGACAAATGCAGGATTTCCTGGCTCGAGCGTTCGGAGGCCCTTATGTCAAATCTTAGTTTGGCCCGCATCATGTTTGGCAGCGGCGAGGAAATGCGCCGCATCTCCGGGAGTGGCATTTTGGCGAATGCTAGTTCGTCCTCGCCTGTTGCCCTCGTGCCGTCCGTAGCTGTTCAAGCAGCGCCTTCCCCTTCGGCACATCCCGGCGTCCTGCGTCGAATCTGGCTGCGTTTCTCCGCCAAATCCTGAAAACAGTTCTCTGCCGTCAGGGAGACAGCTTCATAAACCTCGGCCGTTTCCGCGCCGCTCGCAATCGAGCTTTTAGCATTTAGCCGATCAAATCAGGTTGATCGATTTTGCGTGCTTCGTCAGCTCATCCCGGAAGTTCGGATGCGCGATGCTGATCAGCGCCAGGGCGCGTTCCCGGGTGGACCTGCCGCGCAGGTTCACGCAGCCATACTCCGTCACGATGTGCTCGACATCCATGCGCGTATCTGTGGCCATCTGCACGTGCGGCACAATGCACGAAATTGTTCCGTTCTTGGCCGCCGATTTCAATCCGATGAAGGACTTCCCGCCCTTTGAGAAGGACGCGCCCTTCACGAAGTCGAATTGCCCGCCGGACCCGCTGTACTGGTGGCCGTTGATGAATTCCCCGTTTACCTGGCCGTAGAGATCCACTTCCACCGCGGTGTTGATGCTCATCATGTTGTCGTGTTGCGCGATGATGTCGATGTTGTTCACATAGGAGGAAGCGTAGCTCTCCATTGACGGGTTGTCGTTGATGAACTCATAAACCTCGTCGTCCCCAATCGCGAATGTGAACACGTGCTTCCGCGGGTGCAGCGTCTTTTTCCTGCCGTTGGCCACGCCGCTCTTCACCAGCTTCATTAATGCGTGGCTAAAAAGCTCGGAGTGAATTCCCAGGTCGTTGCGATGCCCCAGGAGCAGCGCCACGGCATTGGGAAGGTTCCCGATCCCCAGTTGCAGGGTCGCGCCGTCCGGGATCTGCTCGGCGATGCACTTCCCGATCTTCATAGAACCTTCGTCCGGCTCTACGTAGGGCACTTTCACGAGCGGCGCGTGATTCTCGACGATCGCGTGCACTTCCGACACATGCACCAGCGAATCGCCGAACACCCGCGGCATGTTGCGGTTCACTTCCACAACCACGCGGTCGCAATGCCGCAGCACCGTGGAGGCGTAGTCATTATTCGTGCCCAGGCTGAAGTGGCCCGACGCGTCCATCGGCGACACGGTGACCAGAAAGGTGTTCACATGAATGTGCTCGGTCAGCGCGCGGGGGATGTTGGAAAAATTAATGGGCACGTAACTCAGGTACTTTCTTCCTTCCTTGAGTCCGATTTGGACCATCTTGCGATCCGGGTCGCCCATGAAAAAGACCCGCGCATCCACTTTGGACAATACTTCCGGCCGGATCAGCGTTTCTTCGCTGTATTTCATGGAATGCTGGTAATACAGGTTCAGGTCCCTGAGGTTGCCCGCAAGGATGCGGTCGGCAACGGCCCTGGCCAGCCCTCCGGGCATGCCCACTGCCAACGCCAGACACAGGGTGCTTCCGTTGGCCATTCCTTCGACGGCCTTGGCCGGCGTCGTGAGCTTCGCTGCGTAGTCTTCTTTTGCTGTCGGATATGCCATGTATTCCTCGCTCGTTAGTTGACCTCTGAAACTCTGGCCGCGGGGAGCGATACCGCAAGCCTATTAGGTTCTCCCACACCCCCGTGGTTTGCAAGTGCAGCCGACACATACCCCCATCAGCCCCCCGGCAGCGGGTCTGCCGGGGCTTACCAAGGCCGGGTGCGCCCTGTGATCCGATGTAATAACGTTCGATGCACATTCCCCGAGATTTCACAGCCGGCTTTTGCCATCCTGCCCAACAATAGGAGTTACGCTCACTCTCGCAAAAGCCTGGAGGCGCGTTCAAGCGCTCCTAGGTGCGAGTTTCAGGTATCGCTGACACGAGTAACATCCGTTTTTCAGGCGCACTCGCAAGATGAACATGGACGCCGCCCCGCTCGCCGCGCTCTCCCAGGTCTCTGCCGAGCCCCGCTACTCCCGCGCCCTGCGAAACTCGCTTTTGCTTGCTGCCGGGATTGTCGCCTTCTCCCTTCTGGCTGCAACACTCCTTCCGAAGGGCTTTCTCCTGGCCAGCATTGGCGATTCTCTGCAAGTCAGTCTGATGACCGCCGCCACGGTCGTCGCCTTCCAGAATTTCCGCCGGAGCCGCGCCAACGTCAGGGGCTTCTGGCTTTTGGTTTTTGCCGGCGCCCTTCTGTGGCTGGCCAGCCTGGTCGTGTGGTCGATCTACGAATTGGGGTTCCACAGGCCCGACCCCGATGTTCCCGCGGTTGATATTCTCCTTTTCGCGAAGCTCGTGCCCCTGACCGCTGCCTTCGCGCTCGATCCGCACACATGCCACGACTCGCGTTCCCGTGCTTTCGGCCTGTTGGACGTCTCCATCCTGATGCTGTACTCCCTCTATCTCTACAGCTTTTACGTACTCGCCTACCGGTTCCTGCCAGGCGCGACGGCCATTTACAACTACCACTTCAATCTGGCCGACGCGATCGGCAATCAGATCTTCACCCTGGTCGCGGCTGTCTATGTTTTCCGCGCGCAGGAGTCCTGGCGCTGGGTGTTTCGCATCTTTTTTCTCGTTGCTGCTTTTTGTGGACTTGCTTCGGGCCTCGGCGACGTCGCCATCGACCTGGGAAGTTATTACACGGGAAGCTTCTACGACGTGCCGTTGACTGCCTCGCTGGCCGCCTTTCTTTGCTTCTGCCTGGTAGGTAGATCGCTGCTGCAAGACCCGCCCTTATCTGCTCCGGCGCCGCTTCCCCCGGATAAACTTCACCAGCCCCCCACGTTTCTTTCTTCCCATCTGGCCATGGTGGTCGCGCTCTCCGTTCCGGCTATCGGCATCTGGCTGTTGACGCGTAGCTTCGCCCGCGAACTATTCGCATTTCGTCTAGACATCACCATCGTCACCATATTCCTGCTCACCCTGCTTCTGTCCATCAAACAGGATTTGCTCACCGCCAGCCTCATCGGGACTTTTCAGCGGCTCTCCGACACTTACACCAACATCGATCGTTTCAAGAGCCACCTTGTGCAAAGTGAAAAGATGGCCTCCTTGGGTGAGTTGGTCGCGCAGGTCGCCAACCAGATCAAAGGCGCAATGGCGGCCATCCGCGAACTCTCCGCGAGCATCACCATGCGGTCCGGCTCCGACCCGCGCATCCCAGCCATGGCCGGGAAAATCAATCAGTACGCGCAACGCACCGATGCACTGGTTCAAAACATGTTGCGCTTCGCCCAGGAAACCCCGCTGGAAATCGTCTCTCTCGATGCCCAATCCCTCATTGATAGCGCCCTGCATCTCAGCCGCATTGCCAAGCTCCCGAACATCCGCGTTGAGCTTCATCAGCAAGGCTCCTCATCGTTCGTTCGCGGCGATTCCAGCCAGCTTCTCCACGTCTTCTTGCAGATCATCTCCAATGCCGTTGATGCACTGGAAGAGGTGGGTGGTGGCATCCTCGATATCTCGATCTGTCCTGCGGGATCTCAGGTGCGCATCCAGTTTGCGGATTCCGGCCGCGGCCTCCGGGAACCCGAACATATTTTCGAGCCTTTCTACACCACCAAGCCCGTCGGGAAGGGAACGGGCCTTGGCCTGAGCACCTGCTATGGCATCATCCAGCAACACGATGGCGAAATCATCGCTCAGAATCGTGCCGCGGGCGGCGCGGTCTTCACCATCCTTCTGCCCGCCGCTGCCAATCCGCACTTGGCTTCCTCGGAATCCGCATCGCCCATCGCGGAGGAAGCCCCATGAGATCCCTCCCACGCCAGCGCATCTATCTCTTCCTTGCTGCCGGGTTTTTCTGCCTGCACCTTGGCGTCGCTGCCGTCGCCAGACCTTCCTTCGGCCGGACGATGTTTGGCGACGGACTCTCTTGCCTGCTCATCATCCTGGCGCTTCTCGCGGTTCGCGAAAACTTCCGCTTGGCTTCGGGCCTTTTGCCGTTGTTCTGGAAGCTGTTTGCCGCCGGCCTCGTCTCCATGCTGCTTTCGCAGGGGTATTGGTTCTATTTCGATTCGTCGCGTCGATTCGGCGCTCCCAGCCCGGTGTTGGGCGGTTCGCTGTTTCTCCTGGCCCATGTCTTCTTTCTTTTCGCCCTGGCTCTGCGGCCTCACTCCGCTTCCGCTGGCAGGGACCTCCACGCCCGCAGCCTCGACTTCGCCCTGCTTGCCCTCTGGTGGTTCGCTCTCTACGGTTACTTCAGCCTTCCCTGGCAATTTGTCCTCTTCGATTATCCCAAATACGATTCGGCCTACTTTCTTCTGGCTCTCATTCAACATCTCGTCATCGTCGTTTCCTCTGCGGTATTGTGGCGGAGGAGCCGCGGACCCTGGCGGCGCCTCTACGGTTATTTGTCCCTCGCCTTCACCTTCATCGCCAGCGGCGAATTGCTCCTCAGTGTGGCGATCGGTCGGGGGTTCTATAATCCCGGAGGCTTTTTCGACACGCAGTTCTTACTTTCTCTCCTCGGGCTGAATTTCATTGCCGGCCTGGGTTCCTCCCTGCAGCCCTCCGACGATGCACGTCCGGGGCGCGAATTGCAGCAGATTCGCTGGACGGCTCGCGTGGCCATGCTTGCCGTCGTCTCGTTGCCCCTCATCGCTCTCCTGGGTCATTTCGAAAGAAATGTTCCCCTCGAAATCGCCACATTTCGCTTGCGCCTCGTTTTCGGTGGCCTGTTAGTCCTCGGCGGGCTCGTCTATTGGAAGCTGAATCTGCTCACGCGCGAGTTGATCCAATTCGTCCGCTTGACCCATGAGTCCATCGAGAATCTGAAATCCGTTCAGCAGCAGGTGGCCCACGCAGAGAAGCTCACTGCCCTCGGCCGCCTCGCCGCCGGCGCTACCCATGAGATCAGCAATCCCCTTACAGCCATCCTCGGCTATTCAGAACTGCTTGCCGACATCCCCGCGCTTTCACCGGAGGATCGTGACAACGCAAAGACCATCCAACATCAGGTCCATTATGCCCAGTCGGCCGTGAACAGTCTCCGCAATACCCTGCGCCGCCCTTCCCCTCCCCCACCTATCACCCCTGACAAACCCTCCACAACCTGAGGTAAGCTGTTGCATCGCCTCTATGCTCCGCCTCGTTCTGCTTTCGTTGGAGTTCTCAGCGCTCTTCGTGGGCGTTCCTCTGCTGGTTTACTACCGCCTCATGCCTAACTTCCCTATCCCCTATCTCCTGATTGCCGCTGTTGCCGTTTTCTTGATTCTTCGCAGCGACCCCAGCTTTGATTCTTCTCATCTCACTTCGTGGCACAACGTTCGTTCCCAACTCCTGCCGCTTCTCGTGCGCGATGCTCTCTTTCTCGTTTTAATAGGGCTCGCGGTCCGCGTTTTTGCGCCCCAGCTCCTCTTTTCTTTCCTGAAGCGCGCTCCCGGCTTCTGGGCTCTGGTTATGCTCCTCTACCCGCTCGTTTCCGTTTATCCCCAGGAACTCATCTACCGCGCTTTCTTCTTCCACCGTTATGCGCCGCTGTTTGGCAGCGGCTTGCTGATAATTGCCGCCAGTGCCTTTGCTTTCGGGTTCGTGCACATCATTTTCGGCAATTGGCTGGCCGTAATCCTCTGCATCATCGGGGGTTTCCTGTTTTCTCTTACCTACCAACACTCCGGATCGCTGCTTTTTGCCTGTCTCGACCATGCGCTGTTCGGTAATTTCATCTTCACCATCGGTTTGGGGCAGTTCTTCTACCACGGCTCGCGCGTCTGAGCCGATCTCCCGTTCCCATCATTCTACCTCCCAGAAACCCGCTTCTCGCGGTAGAATGGCAAGTGACGGATTTGCAGTATTTTTCATCGAAACTTCCAGATACCTGGGTACGTATCCACAGTGAGAAGCATGTGAATCCTCCCCGGTCGAGGAGACGCCGCCCGTATGGCGACAACACCCAAGCCCCTGAAGCCCGATCTGTCTTCCCTGCGCATTACTGACGCCAAACGCAGCAACCCCGGCGCTGGCCGGCGCTGGTTTTGGATCATCCTGGCCGTGATTCTGATCGCCCTGGTGGCCGCCGTCGCTTCCGCGTACCACAACCGTAAGGCCGAAGTAGAGGTCACCGCTGCTCGCAAGCCTGCTTCCGGCCCCGCCGGGGTTCTTAACGCCAGCGGTTACATCACGCCGCGGCGTCGCGCCACCATCGCCGCCAAGATTACCGGTCGCGTCACCGGAGTTTTCTTCGACGAGGGCACGCGCCTCAGCGAAAACCAGCTTCTCGCCACGCTCGACGATTCCGATACCCGCCGCGCTTTGGACTCCGCCAAGGCTGATCGGGACGCCTCGCAAGCGGCGATCGCGGACTTCCAGGTCCAACTGCGCAACGCCGAAATTGAGCTTCACCGCACTCAGCAACTCGTTAAAGAAGGTGTGCAGACCCAGCAGGCCCTTGATGCCGCCGTCACCACCGCGGATAGTCTCCGAGCCAAGATCGAACTGGCCAAGCAACAGGTTCTGGCCTCGGAAGCGCGCATCCGCGAGCAGCAGCAAGCCGTCGATAACTGCACCATCCGCGCGCCCTTCGCCGGCATTGCGGTTTCCAAGGACGCGCAAG